>Ga0335073_10004977_pt1 | contig 18642 bp, 21 predicted proteins | sample Lox_Sample_22_FD_207093 | JGI IMG/M metagenome (GOLD analysis project Ga0335073, IMG submission 207093) | Soil microbial communities from Loxahatchee National Wildlife Refuge, Florida, United States - Lox_Sample_2.2 | ecosystem: Environmental > Terrestrial > Soil > Wetlands | place: USA... | reverse complement strand
GCGCTGTTCCCGCTCGGCTTCGGGATCTACATTTCGCTGACGAACTGGCCGCTGGTCGGGCCGTATCACTTCATCGGCCTGTCCAACTACTCGAGCCTGATCCACAACTCGGTGTTCCTGCAGTCGATCGTGTTCACGCTGAAGTACACCGCGATCGTGACGATCCCGATCTTCGTGGTCGGCTACGCCCTGGCGGTGTTCGTGCGCTCCAACCGGCGGGGCACGACGCTGTTCCGGACGCTGATCTTCCTGCCCTACATCGTCGGGCTGGTGGCCGAGAGCTTCATGGCCGTGGTCGAACTGCAGCCGAGCTCGGGCACCGCGAACTTCGTGCTGTCCAAGCTCCATCTCGTGAGCAACACCACCGCGTGGACCGTTCACACCGGCCTGGCCACCACCGCGATCTGCATTCTCGTCATCTGGTTCGCCGCCGGACTGACGATGATGCTGCTGATGGCCGGCATGCAGGGCATCCCGACCGACCTGTACGAGTCGGCCCGGGTCGACGGGGCGTCCTGGTGGAGCGCCGAGCGGCGGATCACGCTGCCGCTGCTGCGCCGGTCCATCGCCCTGAGCCTGATCATCTCGGTGGTCGGCTCGTTCCTGGCCTTCAACCAGTTCTTCATCATCACCGACGGCGGCCCGGGAACGAGCACCGAGTCCGTGGTGATGTCGATCTTCCAGACCGCGTTCGCGGACACCGACGTCGGGCTGGCCAGCGCGATGTCGGTCGTGCTGGTGATCGTGGTCGGCCTGATCACCTTCGTTCAATTCCACTACCTGCAGAGGGACGCTGACTAATGGCTTCGGTGCGCAGCGGCCAGCAGCAGTCCGGCGCGACCGCGACGGTCGGTCACGCGGGCAACGGCCAGGCTCCCGGCCAGCGAGGCGGCCGGCCCGCCCGGCGCGCGGGCGGCCGGGCCGGGAGCGGCCTGGCGCTGTTTATCGTGGGCGGCATCCTGATCAGCGCGGTGTTCGTCCTGCCCCTGCTCTGGGAGACGTTCCGCTCGCTGCAGCCGGAGTCGACGGTCACCAACCCGCCGTCCGCCGCGAGCTTCGGTCACCTCACGTTCGCCAACTACAGCGCGCTGCTCTCCGGCCAGGACGACATCCTGCGCAACGTGGTGAACAGCCTGATCGTTGGCGTGCTCACCGCCCTCCTCACCGCCGCGGTGTCGACGCTGGCCGGATATGGCTTCGGGCTGTTCCGGTTCCGCGGCTCGGGCCTGGTCTTCGGCCTGGTGCTGCTGGCGTTCATGATCCCGTTCCAGGCCGTGCTGACGCCGCTGTTCCTCGAGATGCACTTCCTGCACCTGCTGAACAGCCTGATCGGGCTCGCGCTGTTCTACACCACGTTCAACCTGCCGGTCGGCGTGTACGTGATGCGCAACAGCTTCCTGCAGGTGCCGCGCGAGATCGTCGACGCCGCCCGGGTGGACGGGGCCTCGGTGCCCCGGACCCTGATGTCGGTGCTACGGCCGCTGGTGCTGCCCGGGATCGCGACCGCCGCGCTGTACGCGTTCCTGTTCTCCTGGACCGAGTTCCTCGGCGCGCTGAGCTTCATGACCAACGACAGCCTGTTCACCCTGCCGGTGGCGCTGAGCAACGCGGAGACCGGCACGTACGGGGCGGTCAACTACGGGCTGCTGCTGGCCGGCGCGGTCATCGCCATGATCCCGTGCATCGTGGTCTACGTGGCGTTGCAGCGCTTCTACGTGCGCGGGCTGGTTTCCGGCGCGCTGAAGGGCTGAGGGCCCAGGGCCAGACATGACGACGCCCCCGGAGCGCGGTGCTCTCGAGGGCGTGCCATAGACCGATGCGCGGTCGCCTCTCGGCGAGTGGCACAACGCGGCTCCAGCCGGACGGTATTCCGCGAAGGCAGTAGTTGCGGCCCGGGGGACACAACGCACCGGCGATGTCTAGGAACAGCGGACCCCGCCCGCCTATTCCGCCTCTGCCGTACCTCAGCGAACTTTTCTTCGGCGGGCTCGGGCCCTTCCCTGCCGCGACCTTCGGGGCCCGCGCGCCAGCGGCCGGGCGGCATACTGTGAGCATCCAGTCCGGAAGGCATGAGGAGCAGCTGACGGTGGCGCGAGAGACCTCGCTTATCGGCTGCATCGGCGTGCTCATCGTGGCCACCCGCGGGCCGGCCGGCCCGGGGGAGGTACTGGTCAAGATCCGGGGCGGGACCGAGGCCTACATTGCCTGGTCGCCGGCCCCGCTGCCCAAGGGCGCCTCCGTTCTGGTCATCGAATCGCGGGGCAACCGGACCGTTGACGTGAGTGAGTGGACCGACCCGCTGAACCCCTTCCCAGATGACCCAAATGTGCAGTAAGACGGGTAATGCAGGCTATGACTACTCCCGGCACTGGCCGGGAGATCCCGACTGGAGATGAAAGATGCTCGGCTACCGTGTTCCCGCGCCCGATGAGGCGATGCTTATATCGGGCGGGAAGTTCGGGCGCGACGGCGCGCCCTTCAAGGTCGTCACCGGCCATGGCGCCTTCGTGCCGCCGTTTTTCCGCAAGACCAGCTTCCTGACCCTGTCCATGTGTGAGGCCGAGGTCTCCGAGCAATGCGTGACGAAGCAGGGTATTGCGCTCAATGTCCGCGCGGTCATCGCGTTCAAGGTCGGCAACGACGGGGAGAGCATCGTGAATGCCGGGCAGCGCTTCCTGTCCGACCAGGATCAGATGTCGACGCTGACCGGGCGGATCTTCGCCGGGCACCTCCGGTCGATCATCGGCTCGATGACGGTCGAGGAAATCGTGACCGAGCGGCAGAAGCTGGCCACCGAGGTGCTGGACGGCTCCAAGGCCGAGATGGCCAAGATCGGCCTGACCGTGGACTCGCTGCAGATCCAGTCCATCGACGACATGAACACCGGCTACATCGACGCGATGGCCGCGCCGCACAACGCCGCGATCCAGCGGCAGGCCCAGATCGCGCAGGCCCAGGCGAACCAGGCCGCGGCCGAGGCGCAGCAGGAGTCCCAGCGCAAGCAGGCGGAGTACGCCCGGGAGACCGCGGTCGTCCAGGCCCAGTACAAGGCCGAGATCGACAAGGCACAGGCCGAGGCCGCGCAGGCCGGGCCGCTGGCCCAGGCCCAGGCGCAGATGAACGTCATCGCGGCCCAGGCCGACCTGGCCCAGCGGCAGGCCGAGCTGCGTCAGCGGCAGCTGGTCGCCGAGGTGATCAAGCCGGCCGAGGCCGAAGCGGAGAAGGTGCAGATCATGGCCAAGGCCGACGCCGACCGGGTCAGGCTGCAGGCCGAGGCGGCCGCGTCGAACAACCGGATCGCCCTGGACCGGATGCTGATCGATCAGTTGCCGCAGATCGTGCGGGAGGCGGCCGGCGGGCTGGCCGGCGCCAACATCAGCGTCCTGAACGGCGCGGACGGCCTGGGCGAGATCGCGGCCGGGCTGGTCGGCCAGGGACTGACGATCCTCGAATCGGTGAAGAAGAGCCTGTCGACCGGCGACGCCACGCTCAAGGCCTACGACGCGCTCGCCCCCGGGGCGGGCGCGGCCGACGGTGTGGCCAGCGAGGGGCCGGCCAAGCAGGCCTGAGTTCGTCAGCACCCCAGACGGGGCCGGCCCGCCGCGCGGGCCGGCCCCGTTGTCGTGCGCGCTCCCGCCGCTCCCGCCGCGGCCCTGGCGGGCCGCCTCCCGCCCCGGCCAATCCGCGCGAATGCGCAGCGTCCGGATGCTTTCCGAGCAAGCCATTCTCGGCGCAACATTTCAGCACGTCTTGTGTAAATCGCTGCCCAAAAGTACGTGAGTGGATATTAAGAAAAGCGCCCGGGGGTATGACAACCAGCCTTCGGAGTGGCGCGTCATGCCTATGGGAATTGAATAGCACGGCTGTATAGCTAGGCATTTCCAGGTACGTCCGGTTTAGGTTCGTCGATTACAACGGGGGAATGGCAGCGAGAATGCTCAGCCGCATTACGACGGGGGACGCTGCGTCCCGCGCCCGGTCGGGCGCGGGGGCCGGCCGGTGTGCCCAGATTGTCCGGGGCGGTGCACACGGGAAAGGGCGCTCAACGGGCTATATGGGCACACCGGTCTTTGGCCGTTCAGGGTTCCAGGATTGGCTGGCGGCAAAGTTGTCACTTCGAGTAATCGAATGGCTACCTATGGTAGCGTGACCAGCGCGTTACTGGCAGGGCGGGAACTCATTGCTCTACATCAGCCAGACCCATCGCAATACCCCGACCGGCTCACGCCTGACCGCCCAGGCCGCCGCCATGAAGGCAGCCGGTCCGGCAACCAAGGAAGGGAATCAAGGATGCGCATCCGCTTCACCCGTGCGGGCTACGCTCTGGCGGCCGGAGTAGCCGTCACCGCGATGCTCGGCATGTCGGCCGCCTCGGCCAGCCCGATGCCGACGTTCGCGACGAACGCCTGCAGCTTCCACTGCGTGAACGTTCATTTCCTGCAGCCAGGGAAGCACGCGATCCTCGGGGTGCACTCCGGCTGGAACACCAATAACAACCTGGTGCGGCTGCTGCCCGGCAGCAACGGTGCCTCCAAGGAGGACTTCTCCGAGATCCACACCGGCAAGGTCAGCTCGCTGTACTGCTTCGGTTCGGTGCCGTACCCGGGGTCGGTCTTCACCGCCCGCCAGTGCCAGCTGCTGAAGCTGGCCGGGCTGAGCAACGCGTTCACGTTCCAGCTCGCGTTCAACCCGAACAACGGCGGCCCGGAGACCGAGTGCATCGGCGCCTGGAGCAACACCTCGCCGATCATTGACGGCAAGCTGCGGCTGGTTCCGTGCGGCGTCGCGGCCGACACCGTGCTGATTCGCACCAGCCACCTGCCCACCGGGCACACTACCGCGGGCAGCTACTGGCTGATCAACGGGGCGAGCGACAACTTCTCGAACCCGCTGGTGATCACGTCGGACGGGACCTTCCCGTCCCAGCCTCGCTGGGAGACCGTCGTGGTGAACGGTGGCCACGGGATCGACACCCAGGAGATTCGCATCACGCCTGGTCCGTTCATCGTCTGATCCGGACCTGGCCGTGAGACCCGGGGCTCCCTCCGCCATCAGGCGGGGGGAGCCCCGTCACGCCGGGGCCATCGCCAGAGCCCGCCCAGCAGGATCGCCGGGACCACGGCCAGCCCGGCCAGCGCCCAGGCCAGGCCGACGTGCTGGGCGGCGAACCCGACCGCCAGCGGCCCGGCGCCGCCGAGCAGCCCCGCGGCGCTCGACAGCGTCACCGCGACGCCGCTTTGGCCCGGCAGGCATTCGTACAGCTCGGCCTGCAGCACCGGGTACCACGGCGCGGTCACGGCGCTCACGCAGCCGAGCAGGACCAGCTTCGCGGCGATCCCCGGGGTGATCAGGAACGCCGGGTACAGCAGGGCCGCCGCGGCCGCGCTCGCCCGCAGCAGGCTCAGGGCGCCGGCCCGGTCAATGGCCCAGACCAGCACGGCGTCTCCGGCCAGCCCGGCGCCGAGCCGCACCGCCACGCCGAGCGCCGCCTGCGCGGGCGTGGCCCGGCCGGCATCCACCAGATACACGGCGAGGAACCCGGTCAGCACGTCCAGCAGCAGGTCGCACACCTGGAGCAGGATCAGGCATCGCGCGACCCCCGGCTTGCGCAGGGCGGCGAGCACGTCGCGCGCCCCGGCCGCCGCGCCCAGCCCGCTCGTCTCTCCGGGACGGGCCGCCTCTCCCGGGACGGCCGGCGTCGGCGGGTTGCGCGCCACGGCGACCCAGGCCGCCGCCGCGGCCATCGCCAGCACCAGGTAGGCCGATCGCCAGCCGCCGCCGGCGGCCAGCACGGCGATCACCACGAACGGCCCGGCCACCGCGCCCGCGGATCCCGCCAGTTCCCAGCGGGCCATGTGCCGGGCCCGGCGAGCGGGATCGGAGTCCATCAGTCCGGACTGGGTCAGGCCGACGAACGCCCCCGACGCGGGAAAGAAGATCACAAACGCGGTCAGCAGCTCCGCGAAGGAGCGAGCCGCCGCCACGCCGGCCAGCGCCAGGATGAACAGCGCCCCGCCGGCCAGTACGGCCAGGCGCCGCCGGCGCCCGGTGCCGGCCAGGATCCCGAGCGGCAACTCCAGCAGGCTGCCGAGCAGCAGCGGGACCGAAGCCAGCAGCCCGACCTGAGCCAGGGTCAGGTGCAGGGTCTGCTGGATCAGCGGGACCGAGGCGCTCTTGGCCCCGTCGGCCAGCTCATCGACCAGTTCGGCCGCCAATGCGGCGGCGAGCATCGCCGCCCCGGCCCGGGCCGGTCGCGCCCGCCCCGTCTTCGGCTCCATCATGTGCCCTCCGTCCTCGTCTGGCCGGTCTGGTCAGGCAAGGACGGCGGGGCGCGGGCCGTTAGGTCAGGTCACAGTCAAGTGAAGGGCATAGTCGGATAGTAACGCGGCCGGGTTACCGGGCCGGGTGCGCCTGCTCGGCCAGCCCGGGCACCTGGCCGGGGCCGGACCGCAGCCAGTCGGCGAACCGCGTCGTGCCCCGGACGTCGGGCGGCTCGGCGGTCAGCGCCCGCCCCGCAGGGCGCGGCCGAGCCCTCCGTCCAGCGCGCGCCCGAGCCCCTGCCCGGTGGTGAGGTCCACCCGGTAGTCGGCGGATCGGCGGCTGAGCACCCGCACCTCGTGCCCGCGCGAGCGCAGCTCGCGGGCCACGTGGCCGCCCAGCAAACCGGTTCCTCCGGCGATGGCGATTCTCATAGTGTTGTTAGCCATACCCCGGTGACGACGTAGCCGCCCGATGTGTGACGCGACGGCGCCGGGCCGCGGCCGGATCGGCGCAGGGGGGACCTGCGGGTGACCGTCATCTATCTGGTGCAGCACGGCGAGCAGGAGCGGCTCCCGGGCGATCCGGGGCTGACCGATGCCGGGCGCGAGCAGGCGTCGCGGACCGCCCGGTGGATGCGGGACCTGGGCCTGAACGCGGTGTACAGCAGCCCGCTGCGACGGGCCTGGGAGACCGCCGAGATCATCGCCTCGGCGAGCCGCGTCGCGCTGCATCGCGACGTGCGGCTGCGCGAGCGCGTGAACTGGGACGGCACCCGGCCGTTAGCGGACTTCCTGGCCGAGTGGGAGCACTCGACGCGGGACCGCGACTACGTGCCGAGCGGCGGCGACTCCTCCGCCCGGGCCGGCGAGCGGCTGCGCGCGTTCCTGCTCGACGTGATCGCCGAGCCCGGGCCGGTGGCCGCCGCCACCCACGGCGGGGTCACCGCGGACCTGCTCCGCACGCTGCTCGGCGACGCGCGGCTGCCCCGGGCCCTGTTTGATGGCGTCCCGCCGGGTGCCATCACGACCGTGCACAACCTTGAGGTCATCGAGATCGCCTCGGTGGCTCACCTGGCCGGATGACGCGGCGGCGCAGGTTTAGCCCCGGCACGCCGGGTACGAAATGACCGGGAAGTGATGGACATGCGTCGGTATCTGCTCGTGCTGGACATGGACCTGCTGGCCATTGATGAGGAACTCGACTTAGAGCCGATCAATCACATCGTCGGCCAGCAGGAGCAGGAGCCGTGCGAGGTGACGGTGCTGTCGCTGGCCAAGACGCCTCAGGAGAAGCTGCCGGCCCTCGAGATGCTGCTCGGCGCGAGGGTCGGGAAGTTTCCGGTCGCGCCCCGTCCCGACCACGACGTCTCGGCCTCGGCCGAGCACCGGATGAACCTGGCCGTGCGGCACCTGAACATGATCGGCTGCCGGGTGAGCGGCATCATCAGCGATGAGGAGCTGGTGCCGGCGGTGCGCGCCGAGACCCGGGGTCACGAATACGACGGCGTGATCGTGGCGACCGGGATGCAGGGCGGCTCGCGCCTGGCCCGGCTGCTGCACCTGGACCCGGTGGGCCAGTTGCGGCGGCGCTGGGGAAAGCGGCTGACCGTCTTCGAGGGCCGGCCGGTCGCCGGCTAACCCGCCCGCCGCCGGCGCCGCGGCGCGGCCTCGGGCGGCGGCTCGGGCGTCTCCAGCGGCAGTCGTGACGGCGGCTTGACCTCGGCCAGCCGCAGGTAGGTCACCATGCGCTGACCGCCGCGGACGGACAGGGTGGCCAGCACCGCCTGCAGCTCGGCCACGTCGCGGGCCACCACCGAGAGCAGGTAGTCCATCTCGCCCGCCACGTTGTCGGCCCCGATGACCTGGGGCATGGCCCGGATCTGGTCCTCGAACACGCGGGTCGAACGCGGATCGTGCCGGACCAGGGTGGCGGTCACGAACAGCTTCAGCGGGAACCCGGCCGCCTCCGGGTCGAGCTGGGCGCTGATGATGCGGATCACACCCGACTCCTTCAGCCGGCGGACCCGGTGCAGCGTCGCCGCGGCGGACAGGCCGGCCACCCGGGCCAGCTCGAGGTTCGTGCGGTCCGCGTCCTCCTGCAACGCGTTGAGCAGTCTTATGTCAACTTCATCAAGATCAATGGCCATAACACCAAATAATATTTGGCCGAGCGTCACACATGGCAAATTCTGGGCTGCCGTCGCCGATCCTGGCCTCATGACCACCTACCGCAACCGCGCTGTCGCAGCCCTCACCGCCGCGGGGCTGCTGTGGGGTACCACCGTCCCCCTGTCCAAGCTGGCCCTGGAATGGCTTCCGCCGGGCTGGCTCACCGCCGTGCGCTTCGCCGCCGCCGCCGCCATCCTGCTGGCCGTGGCCTCCCGCCGCGAGCTGCGCGCCGCCTGCACCCCGCTGGTGCTGGCCTCCGGCGCGATCGGCTACGGGGGGTCGGTCCTGTTGCAGAACGCCGGGATCTCGCGGACCAGCGTGACCCAGGCCGCGCTGCTGATCGGCGCCGTGCCGGTGCTGGTCGCGGTCATCGCGGCGCTCTGGCACCGCACCGTGGCCCGCCCCGTGGCCTGGGCCGGGTTCGCGGTATCGCTGGCCGGGGTCGCCCTCGTCACCGGCGGACACGGCGGCGGCGCCACGCTCGGCGGCGACGCCCTGGTCCTGCTGTCGCTGCTGCTGTCGGCCACGTTCACCGTGGCCCAGGTCCGGCTGCTGCGCGGCCGCGACCCGGTCTCGGTGACCGCCGTGCAGTTCCTGGGCGCCGCCATCGCCGGACTGATCTTCTCGGCCGGGACCGAGGGCCTGCCGCCCGCGCCCCACGCGGCCGGCCCGGTGCTGGTCACGGCCGCGCTCATGCTGGGCGGCACACTCCTGCCGTTCCCGTTGTTCGCCTATGGGCAGAGCCGGGTGTCGGCCGAGGTGGCCGGGGCCTTCGTCAACATCGAGCCGCTGGTCGGGGCGGTCGCGGGAGTCGTCTTGTTCGGCAACCCGGCCGGCCCGGCCCAGATCGCGGGCGGCCTGGCCATCCTCGGAGGCATCGCGCTGAGCAGCCTGCCGGTGATCGGCGGCGGGCGCGGCCCGGGCCCGGATTCACGAGCGCGCCCCGTCTAGCCGAACGTGAATGCGTACGCCTGGGCGCCCGAGTCGGCGAACGTGATCTCAAAGGTCCGGTCGGCCACGGGGCCGCGCTGCCGGATGAGCTGGTATAGCCGCTGCTCGGCGAGCGTGCCAGCGCCTTCGCCGTCGGCGTCGGCCCCGTGCGCCTCGCCCGGCGGCTGCCCGTCGATGCGCACGCGGAACGGCACCGCGGTCCCGGGCGTGGCCGGCCCCATGACGAGGTTGAGGTCGCGGGCGTGGAAGCGGTAGGCGATCTGCCCGGGCGCCGCGTTCAGGGTCGCGGCCTGGTCCCCGATCGTCCAGTCGCCCGACAGCGCCCAGTGGTTGCGTCCGAGTTCCGCCGGAGCCGAATAAACGTGCGGCCGGCCCGCCACGGCGCCGCCGGGCGACGCGAAATGCTCGGTGCGGTCGTAGCCGGTGTAGTTTTCCGGCGACGCCAGGTTGTCCCAGTCGGCCGGGGCTTCCGCGCCGGGGGCGTCGGGCGCGACCACCCCGCCGCCGGCGTCGCCGGAACCCGCCTCGGCCAGCAGCTGCTGGATGACCATTTCCGACTGCCGGTATTCGCCCTCGCCGAAGTGGTGATGCCGGATGCGCCCCTCGGCGTCGGCGACGTAGAGGGCGGGCCAGTAGTGGTTGGCGAAGGCACGCCACACCGCGTAGTCGTTGTCGATCGCGACCGGGTACGTCACCCCCATGTCCGCGGCGGCCCGCCGGACGTTGTCGACATTGTGCTCGAACGGGAACTCGGGGGTGTGCACCCCGATGACGACCAGCCCGCGGCCGCCGTATTTCCCCGCCCAGGCGCGAACATAGGGAAGCTGGCGCAGCCAGTTGATACAGGTGTAGGTCCAGAAGTTCACCAGGACCACGTTCCCGCCCAGCCCGGCCGCGGTCAGCGGGGGCGCGTTGAGCCAGCCGGTCGCGCCGTCCAGAGACGGCAGTCCGCCCTCGGTCGGCAGCCGGACCGAGGCCCGGTGCCAGCCGACCGGCATCGGCCAGTTTCCTGTCATGAGAGCCGCCTCCTTCAGGGTGAGCGCTGTTTCCACTCGCTGGCCAGCAGGCCGTAGACGGCCTCGTCGCGGCGCTCGTCGGGGAACGCGAGGCCCTGGCGCAGCAGGCCCTCCTCGACGAAGCCGAGACGGCGGGCCAGGGCCCGGCTCCGCTCGTTGGCCGGATCGGTGTGCAGGGCCACGCGGTCGATGTCGAGCGAGCCGAAGGCGTGATCGAGGACCGCGGCGACCGCGCGGGAGGCGAGTCCGCGACCCTCGTGCCCGCCGTCGATCCAATAGCCGATCTCCGCGCTGCGGGCGTAGCCGCTGATCGTCAGGCTGACCGCCCCGGCCAGGTGCCACTGGTCGTCGGTGCGCACCGCGATCGCGACCGGCAACTCCGAGCCCGCCAGCCAGTTCCGCATCCCGGCCTCGAGGAAGGAGCGCGTCTGCGCCAGCACCGGTGGCGTCAGCGCCCAGGCCTCCCAGCGAGCCAGTCGCTCGCGATTGGCGACCAGCAGGTCGTTGTAGGCCTCGGCCAGCGCAGGAGTGCGCGGCACCAGGGCCTCCCCATCCCCGAGCGCGAAGCTGAACAGCGGCGGGGGAATCGCGGTCACGATCTCTCCTCTTGGTCCTGGCCCACTCGGCCCAGCCGGCCAGAGCACGGTACCTCGCGGCCCAGTCCCGGAAGAAGGCGACCTCGCGGCGGTCACGAGCGGGCGTGCTCCCCGAGCCAGTCGACCGCGGCCTCGGCGAAGTTGAGCACCGAGACATGGCCTTCGCCGGGATATAGCCGGAGCTCGGCCGAGGGACAATGCCGCGCCAGCCACTGCCCGTGCGCGCAGGGCACCATCTGGTCCTCGTCGCCGTGGATCAGCAGGACCGGCACGGTGATCCGGCCCGGCTCGAAGCCCCACGGCGCGACCAAAGCCAGGTCGTCATCCACCATTCCGTCGAGCCCGGCCCCGAACGCGTCCCCGGCCACGCCGGCCAGCCAGGACCAGGGGCCGGATAGCGCGGCCTCGTCGGCAGGGGTGAACGGGCTCGTCTCGTCCTCGCCGTCGGCGGCGAGCTGGCGCTCGAGCGCCGCGCGACCCTGGGTAGCCGCGCGCAGTTCCGCAACGCTGGCCGGCGTCATGTCCGCGAACCAGTCCAGGCCGTCGGCGCCGAACGGGGCCAGGCTGGAGCCGCTGACCACGCTCAGCATGCGGTCGGGCAGCAGGGCGGCGCACGCGAGGGCGTGCGGGCCGCCACCGGAGTGACCCATCACCGCGAACCGGCCGATGCCGAGCGCGTCCGCGAGGGCGGCCACGTCGGCCGCGGCCGAGGCCACGTCGCGGCCGGGGTGAGCGGTCGATGTGCCGTAACTGGGCCGGTCGTAAGACACCCAGCGGATGCCGTTCCTGGCCGCGGCCGGGAACAGCGGCTCGGGCGGCGCGCCGGTGTTCGGCGTGCCGTGGTGCCAGAAGACGGCCAGGGCCTCGTCGGCGTCGCCGGGCGGGGCGTCGTAGCCGTGCAGCACGCGGCCGTCGCTCAGCGTGCACTCGAATTCGGTAACCACGGTCGGCCTCCTGACGGGGGATGTCGCTCGCCGGTAGGACGAGGCGGGAGCCGCGAACTAATCGGCGGCGCAAGGGGAGGAGACAATAGTCGAGTTCTGATAGTAGAGTTCTGCTATGCCTCGCGACGCGCTCGCCAATCCGGTCGCGCTGGCCGCGCTCGGTGCCCTGCTGGAACGGCCGATGCACCCGTATCAGCTCAGCGCGGTGCTGGCCGAGCGCGGTGTGCCGGTCAACCGCGGATCGCTCTACGACACCGTGGACGCGATGGCCCGGGCCGGGTGGATCGAGCCACGGCCGGCCGAGCGCGCCGGGGCCAGGCCGCAGCGGACGCCCTACGCCCTCACCGAGGCCGGCCGGTCGGAGCTGGTCCGGCGGCTGGACGGCCAGGTCCGCGCGCCGCGCCGGGAGTTCCCCGAGTTCCTCGGCGCGGTCAGCCATCTCGGCGTGCTCGGCCCGGACCGGGCGGCCGACGCCCTGCGAGAGCGCGCCGCCCGGCTTGATGCGCGCATAGCCGAGGACCAGCGGCGTCTGGACGAGGCGCTCGCGGGAGCGGGCGTGCCGCGCCTGTTCGTGATCGAGGCGGAGTACGCGCTGGCCATCGCGCGAGCGGAGCGGGACTGGGTGCGCGCGGTCATCGAGGACGTCGGCCGCGGACGGCTCGCCTGGCCGCGCCCGCGGCCACACGGCAGCGAGCAGAAGAACCCGGAGCAACAGCGTGACCAGTAGCACACGGCCGCGGCTGACCTTCGGCATCTACCCCGGCAGCCTCCTCGGAGACGTCGAGCTGGCCGGGCCGCCCGACCGGCCGGACCTGATCAACCAGGCGCTCGATCAGCTGCAGGGTCCGGCGGGCCGGCCGTTCCTGGTCCATGCCTACGACATCTACGCCGATCCCGGTGACGCGGTGCATACGACGCCGCGGCGGTCCCCGGCGGACTACGAGCGGTACCTGGGCCGCGGGCGCGCGCTCGACCTGGTCGCCCAGTACCACTCACGCTCGGGCGACATCGCGGGATACTGCGCGTTCATCGAGCGGCTCATCGACCGGCACGGCGCGCGCCTGGCCAGCCTGCAGGTCGGCGAGGAGCCCAACGTCACCGGGGACGCCAACCTCGACGGCGCCTATCCCCGCGTCGCCGAGGCGCTCATCGCCGGCGTGCACGCCGCCAAGGAGAAGGCGCGGCGCAGCGGGCATCCGGGGCTGAGGGTCGGCTGCAACAGCACGCCGCTGCTCGGGCCGGCGACGGGATTCTTCGCCGGCCTCACCCGGGCGGGCGGAGAGCGGCTCATTGCCGAACTCGACTACATCGGCCTCGACTTCTTCCCCGACGTGTTCCGGCCCATCGCACCGGACCGGCTGGAACCCGTCGTCCAGGGCCTGCTCGAGGGACACCGCCGAGACGACCTCGTCCCGGCCGGCCTCGGCCACCTGCCGCTGGTGATCACCGAGCACGGCTGGCCCACCGGCCCGGGCCGGCCGGCCGGGCGGCAGGCCGAGGTGGTCGCCGCGGTCATCGACGTGGTGGCCCGCAGCGCCGAGGCGGTCAACATCACCGGGTACATCCATCACGCGCTGCGCGACGCCCGTTCCGCCGGCCCCGGGCTGTTCTGCCAGTTCGGGCTCATGACCGACGACTACGCCGCCAAGCCGGCCTTCGGCGTCTACCGGGAACTGATCAACGAGCTCTCGGCTTAGGCGCCGGCGCCGTCGTCGAGCACCCAGCGGATGCCGCCGAGGACGTGGGCCAGGTAGTCGGCGTTCTCGTACGCGGCGACGAAGTGCCCGAGCGCGGTGTAGAAGGTCCGGACGGGCGGGCGGTCGATACACCACGCGATCGGCAGCGTGCCGGCGCCGGAGCTGCCGAACTCCACCGCGAGCAGCAGCCGGGCGTCCGGCACGAGCTCGCGGAACAGGTACAGCTCGTCGCGGAACAGCCACGGCGAGGGCAGGTGCGCGGTCGCCGGGTGCGCGGAGTCGACCACCGTGATCGGCAGGTCGCCGGTGATCGGGTGGCCGTTGAAGCGCCCGCCGAGCAGGCGGCCCATGGCCGGCCAGCCGTAGGCGGCATCGGTGGCGGAATGGAGCCCCACGATGCCGAGCGCGCCGCCGGACGTCCGGCGCTCGATCACCTCGCGCTGCGCCTCGCTCCACGGGGTCTCGCCGATCGTGAACAGCACCAGCAGCCGGGCCCGCTCCAGGTCCCCCGGCGCGATGTCGGCCGCCCGCCGGGCATGGCGGAATCCCAGGCCGCACAGGCCGGCGATCTCCTCCAGGGCGGTGGCCGCCGATCCCAGCGACTGGTGTACGCCGGCCATGGCCGGGTCGGCCTGGCCAGCCCGGTAGGGCGATACGTCGCTGACGTAGATCAGGTCGTTCATGACAGGCCTCCTCCGGCGGGGTCGCGGCCGGCCGCCCACAGCAGCCCGCGTTCGACGATGACGCGGGCCGGGGTGACGTCGAAGTCGCTGGCGTGATGGCCCCACGAGACGTAGAAGACCCGGCCCTGGTCCCACGGCTTGCGCCACACGGCCGGGATCACTGCCTCCTCGATCCATGGCGCCTCGACCGGCCGCCGGAACGTCGTCGTGGCCAGCACCTCGACCGCCGGATCCACCGCGAGGTAGTACTGCTCGGAGACGATCGAGAACGAGCCCAGCCCGGCCATCACCGGGTCGCCCGCCGCGCCCGGCGCGACATCGATCGTGTAGCGGGCCTCGCTGCCGCCCGGATGAGCCAGCCACTGCCCGCCGGTCATGAACTGATAGGCGGGCATGTGCCGGAACGCGTCACACAGCCCGCCGTGCCAGCCGACCAGGCCGGCGCCGCCCCGGACCGCGGCCGACAGCCTGTCGAACTGGTCTCTGGTCAGGTCCCCGGCCGTCCAGTTCTGCAGGATGATCGACGCCGACGACATCAATGCGGCGTCGTTATAAGCATCCAGGGTGTCTTTGACTGCGACCTCGAATCCGCTTCTCTCCAGGAACGGAATAAAGCGCTCGACGGCCTCCTTGGGCTGATGGTCTGCATATCCGCCCCATAGTACGAGTGCGCGCGCAGCAGTCATCTCGCTTTTCTCTCCTTGGGTGTGGCTGGCCGGGCGACCCGCGCCTTATTATTTACGATATGAGTGAGGTAGCGAACGATACAGGTGACATCCTCAGGCAAGAACTCATCGGACTCGGTGCGGCGACGCTGGGAGAAAGCGGCGCGATAGCGCTGAGCCCGCGAATACGGTCGATGTGGAAAGGCGCCGAGTTCGCGGGCCCGGCGCTAACGGTCGCCTGCGCGGCCGGCGACAATCTGGCTCTGCACGCGGCGGTGCCCGCCGCCTGGCCCGGAATGGTGCTGGCGGTTTCGTTCGCCGCCGACTCGGCCCGCGGATACTGGGGCGAGGTGCTCACCACGGCCGCCGAGGCGGCCGGAGCGGCGGCCCTGGTGATCGACGGCGAGGTCCGCGATCTGGCCGCGATCGAGCGGCACGGCTTCCCGGTCTTCGCCCGCGGCGTGGCGCTGCGCGGCGCATCCAAGACCGGGCCGGGAGCGCTGAACGTGCCGATCGCGCTGGGTGATGCCCTGGTCAGGCCGGGTGACTGGCTGCTCGGCGACGCGGACGGCGTGGTGGTGATCCCGGCCGGGACGCTGGACGCGTGCCGCGAGGCGGCGGCCGCGCGGGCGCAGAAGGAGGCCGGCTTCTTCGCCCGGCTGCGCGCCGGGGCGACCACCGTGGAACTGCTCGGTCTCGATACCGCCGGCGTCCAGAACGCCTGAGCGGTCCGCGGCCGGCCGGTGCCCGCCCTAGTGCGTGGTGTAATTGATCTCACCGGCTTCCGGGCAGGCAATAGCGAAACAGAAGCACCGGATCGGCGCGTTGTCGCTTCCCGCGACGAGGCTGTGCACCTCGTTCGGCGGAATGTAAACCAGGTCGCCTTGCCTGATTTCCCGGCGTTCGTCACCGATGATCATCGTTCCCTGGCCGTAAAGGACGTAATAGAACTCGTGCGTCGGGTGGGTGTGCGGGTCCACGGCCCCGCCGCCGGTGATCTCGAATTCGTTGACCAGTTCCAGGGAGCCGCCGGCGGTAAATTCCCGCATGGTGCCAGGAGGCATGAGATACCACACCGGGGTCGTGCCATTGTGCTCTACAACGGGCGGAACGGTTGAGATGTTGCGGACGTCCATCTAATCTCCTTCTTAGAGGTATAGACAACTGGCACGCGGCCGGTAGAATTACGGTATGGTTTTTGAATTCGCTCGCACAATTGAGGCCGAGAAGTTCGACGCGGCGCGGTGGGAGCCTTACGGCTGGGTGCCGATCCCCGACACCGATCCGCGCGACGGGCGGTCCACCCTGTTCTTCGAGTGGGGTGACGCGCACCTCAACCTGATCGGCCACGACGCAGGCGAGGTTCCGCACACCGCGGCCGGCCTCGGCTGCGAGATGCTGTTCCGCCACCGCACCCACACCCAGGCGCTGATGGTGCTGAACTGCCCGGCCGTGGTGGTGGTCGCGGCCGCGGACGCCACGTTCGGATCCCCGCAGGACGCGGCGAAGCTGCGGGCGTTCCTGCTCCGGCCGCTCGATGCGTTCGTGCTGCACCGGGGCATCTGGCACTGGGGACCGTTTCCTATCGACGCGCCGCGGGTGGACATGCTGAACGTCCAGGGCCGGCGCTACGCCGAGGACAACGACTGCTGCCGGCTCGGCGAGGTCGGGGCCGGCGTCGAGGTGCGGACGAACGGCGCGCCCGCTCACTGAACGTCCTCGATCAGCGCCCGCGCGGTCTCCACGTCGGTGACGAGCACGGTGGCCAGGCCGCCGCGCAGCGCGGCGGCGATCGCGTCGACCTTGCTCGGCCCGCCGGCCGCGAGGACCCGCGACGGGATCTTGACGAAGTCGTCCAGGTCCAGCGCGATCACGCGGCCGTTGACCTCGTCCCTGATCTGCAGGCCGTTGCGGTCGAAGAACCGCCCGCCGATGTCGCCCACCATGCCGCCCGCCAGCAGGTTGGCCCACTCGCCGGCGGTGATGCACAGCCCCTGGTTGAAGTCGATCCGGTCTTCCCGGCCGCCGACCCCGACGAAGGCCATGTCGGCCGCGGCCGCCCGCTCGAGCGTCTGGGCGATCGCCGGATCGCTGCGCAGCTCGTCGGCCACCGCCTGGCTCCGCACCACGACCGGCGCGTGCAGGTGCTCGGCCGTTCCGTCGAACGCCCGGGCCAGCGCGTCGGTCGCCTGGTAGGGGTTGCCGCTGCCGTGGCCGCCGACCGGCAGCGCGCCGGCCAGCGACACGAAGCTCGCCCTCGTGGGCCGGGCGTTGCTGAGCCAGGCGGGCATCTCGGCGATGGTCCGGCTGAGCCCGACCGCCACCACGATGCCGTCACGCATCACCCGGTCCAGGTACGAGGCGGCGCCGTGCGCGAGCATGCCGCGCGCGGCGCCGCCCTCGGCCGCTACGGGAACGATGATCGCCTCGCGCAGCCCGGCCACCTCCGCCAGCCGCTCCTCGATCTCGGCGAACGGGCTGACGTCGGCGATGACGGTGATCTTGACGATGCCCGCCTCGCGGGCCTGCTTGAGCAGGCGGGTCACCTTCACCCGCGAGATGCCGAGTGCAGCGGCCGTGTCCTGGTGCGTCAGGCCGAATTCAAAATGAAGCCGTGCGGCCCGAGCCATCAGGCCCGAGACGGCCGGGGCGCGGTCCCCCGGCAACCGTCGCGGGGCCGACGCCCGCTGACGCGGGCTTGATCCGGACATCGGTCGTTCCTCTCTGCGCTCAGCAACTCGCGGGCAAAAGTGACACCACCATCGTCAGCCCTGCGACTCCACGGAACTAGGCCCGAGCTGCTGGGTGATGAGGCTGGACAACTTCGACAGCTCGGAGCTCACGGACAGGTTCGGGTTCTGGGCGAAGTCGCCGGTGACCGTGTTCAGCGCCCTCGCGTAGACGGTGAAGTTGGTGTTGTTGGGCAGCGCCACGCCGTACTTCGAGTACTGGTTGAACGCGGCCTGGAACGGCGGCGCGTAGTTCACGAACGGCGCCTGCTCGCCGACACTGAGATCGGGCGGGACGAACCCGGACCAGATCGCGGTGTTGAGCTGGTTCTTGGGGCTCTCGGCGAGCTTGATGAAGTTCCACGCCATGGCGGAGTTGCCGGTCGCCTTCGAGATCGCGTACGCCCAGCCGCCGATCGTCGAGGCGGCCCCGGCACCCTGGCCGTTCTGGGTCGGGATCGGCGCCACGCCGACCGCGCTAGCCCCCTGGGGCCACGGCGCCGCGGAGTTCGACTGGACCCAGACCGTCGGGTACCAGTTGGACCCCACCGCGATGGCCAGCTTGCCCTGCTTCATCAGCAGCGGCGGCTGGCCGACGGCGTCGGTGCGGAACAGCTGCGAGATCGGCGCGCCCAGCCCGTCGCTGAACATCGTCTTGTAGAACTGAAGCGTGGCCTTCAGGCCCGGGCTGTTCACGACCCACTTGCCGGTCTTGGTGTCGAACATGGTCGGGCTGGTCGATCCGTAGATCATGTTCCCGATGCCCTGCAGGACGTTGGTCGGCCCGGCGGCCACGCCCGCGGCCAGCCACAGCGGGTAGACGCTCGGGTCCTTCTTCTTGACCGCCGCCGCCGCGGTCAGGATGTCCTGCCACGTCTTGGGCTGCCAGGGCATCGGGATGCCCGCGGCCTGCAGCATGGCCTTGTTGTAGA
>Ga0335073_10004976_pt1 | contig 18646 bp, 8 predicted proteins | sample Lox_Sample_22_FD_207093 | JGI IMG/M metagenome (GOLD analysis project Ga0335073, IMG submission 207093) | Soil microbial communities from Loxahatchee National Wildlife Refuge, Florida, United States - Lox_Sample_2.2 | ecosystem: Environmental > Terrestrial > Soil > Wetlands | place: USA: Florida... | reverse complement strand
CTCATCGGGACCGTCAAGAGCCTGGATTCCACCCGGCCGGTGACTCAAGCGCTGGCCGATATCGGCGCTTCCAACGCGGTTGGATTGGCATCCATGCTGGATGTGACGGGGTATAACTACCAGGAGGCGAACTACGCGCACGACCACGCGTACTATCCGGAGCGCATTATTCTGGGGACGGAGAACTCGCCGACGGCCGCCGCTTGGGAGGCGGTCGCGCGGAACGATTGGGTTGTGGGGCAGTTTCTCTGGACGGGGATCGATTATCTGGGAGAGGCCGACCGTTTTCCACACCGCGGCAGCCAATCGGGTTTGCTGGACTTTTGCGGCTTTCGCAAACCGGCGGCATGGTTCCGGCAGGCTTTGTGGAGTTCCCGGCCGATGGTTTATGCCGCTGCGGTGGAGAAGGGTGGCAAAGGGGACGTGGTTGAGCATTGGAACTGGGCCGGCGATGGCCGCCGGAACGTGCCAGTGGATGTTTACACCAACTGCCAGTCAGCCGAGCTCTTCCTGAATGGCCGCTCGCTGGGTGAGAAGACTGTCGCCGACCGCAATCTTCCAGTGCTCCATTGGGATGTTCCCAACGAGCCCGGCGTCGTGCGCGCGGTCGGCAAGGAAGGCGGTGCGGAAGCCGCCCGGTTTGAACTGGCCACCGCGGGCGCACCAGACCATATCGATCTGCTGGCGGACAAATCCTCGCTCCAGCCCAGCGGCAGCGACCTGGCGAATATCGAAGTGCGCGTTGTGGATGCGCAGGGGCGCCGCGTGCCGGCCGCGAACCAGTGGATTGAGTTCGAAGTCAGCGGTGCCGGGCGGTTGGCTGCGGTCGACAACGCCGACCCGCTGGATATCAGTCCGGTTCAGGCAGCCCGCCGCCGGGTATGGCAAGGCCAAGCCTTGGCCATCGTTCGTTCGGGCCTCGCAACCGGAACGATTACGATTCGGGCATCGGCAGCCGGGATCAAAGCTGCCGAAACTGCTATTCAGGTACGTTAATTCCGGCGAGTCGAAAATGCCAGGAGAATTCCCTAGCGGTGCAAGCGTTTGTCCAGACCCCAAACAAATGGCAGAAAAATGTGTTTTTCAAGCCAGATCAGCGAGCGTCCTGATTTTAGGTCTTGACTTTAACCTCATATAAATCTATTATCTCTCAAAATGCAAACGTTTACGTAGTGAATGGGAGTTTAGTCACAGCCGGTATTTACCCTGTCGGAAGTCTGAGACCAGGTGGGTCTGAGAAGGAGGTTTATGAGTCGGAATACCCTCGTACGAGCGTTTCTTCTGACCACGTTTTTAGCCGGGGTGGCTTTTGGCCAAAGAGACCTCGGCACGGTCGCTGGCACCGTGAACGATCCCAGCGGCGGGGCCGTCCCCAACGCCAAGGTCACGATCACCCAAGTATCGACCAATTCAAGCTACACCGTCACCACGAACGCCGCCGGCGAATTCGTCCGGCCGGCATTGCAGCCTGGCAACTACACTGTTACGGCGGAAGCCAAGGGGTTCCGTCGCATCCAACAGGACAACGTGGTAGTAACCGCAGGTGATCGCATTGGCGTCAACCTGATCTTGCCGGTGGGCGATGTCAACGAGTCCATTGAAGTCGCAGGCACAGCGCCTCTGTTGCAGACTGAAAGCGCCAACCAAGGCGCCGATTTGAACACTGCCGAGGTAAGCCAACTCCCCCTGGGCGGTCAGCGAACATTTGCATTCCTCGCCCGCCTTTCGCCCGGTGTTCTGGTCGCGGAACCGGGCGCCCGCGCCGCGCAGAATGGGGATTTTGCCGCCAACGGCGTACGTTCCACGGGTGAGAATAACTTCCTGCTGAACGGAGTCGACAACAACGTAAACGTCATCGATTTCATCAACCAGACGTCGTACGTGATTGGACCGTCGGTAGACGCGATTAACGAAATACGCATCCTGACCAACGGCTACAACGCCGAATATGGCCGGGCGGCGGGCGGCGTCATGGACGTGACGATCAAGTCGGGGACGAATCAACTCCACGGCATGGGGTTCGAATATCTTCAGAACACCGACCTCGACGCCAATCGTTGGGAGAACAATCTGGCTGGTGTGGAACGTCCGCCGCTGCAGCAGAACCAGTTTGGCGGTAACGCCGGCGGGCCTATCCTCAAGAACAAACTGTTCATCTTCGGCGATTATCAGGGCACGAAGATCGCCACCTCCGGCGGCGTAGTTCAAAACCTCGGTTATGGCGAGTTTCTGACCATTCCTACCCAAGCGGAAATCCAGGGTAATTTCTCGGCGTTGTTGGGCAAGCAAATCGGCACCGACCCGCTGACCGGACTCGCCATCGCCCAGAACCAGATTTTTGACCCGACCACAACCAACTGCAATTCGTCGGGACAGTGCACGCGACAACCGTACCCCAGCAACACGATTCCCGCCAGTGCCATGGATCCGGCCGCCCGGAAAATAGCGGCCTTGTATCCCTCGCCGAACCAACCCGTCATCGCGGGTAATTACCCCGTGAACGACTACTATGCCTTGACGGCGGGTGGTTTGAGAACCGATCAGGGCGATGGCCGCGTGGATTATCACATCGACGATCGGGACAGCCTGTTCGGCAGCATCAGTTGGTCCGACACCAACAAGTACAACGTGCCGCCGTTCCAGGGCGCGCTCGATGGCGGCAACTTCTATGGAAGCAGCGAAGAGGATCTCGGGCGCAACGCGCAACTCGGCTTCATCCGCACCTGGACCCCGACAGTCATTTCCGAGACTCGAATCGGGTTCAGCCGCCTGGTGACCGCTCGCACGCAAGCCAACTCCAACACCGACGAGTTCAAAGCGGAGGGCATCGGCGGTTACGATCCCACCACCACTCTGAACGGCGGGCTCCCGCAGTTCGGAATGGGCCAGTACAGCCAGATCGGCGCCAATGACTGGCTGCCCACGAAGGAATACAGTAACGTCTGGGACTTCATTCAGAACGTGGCCATCAACAAGGGAAGCCATAGCTTCAAGTTCGGAGCGGAAGTGAAGCCGATTCAGTTCCCCTTCTTCCAAGTACCGTACCCGCACGGCGAAATGAACTTCTCGCGCACCGAGACGGCGTTCCCGTCAACCGCCGCGGATAATGGCGGTCTAACCGGCTTCTTCAACACAGACACCGGCGATTCGTTCGCTTCCTTCCTGCTGGGAGCGATCGATAACGGCCAGATTTCGACTACCAACTTTATCTCGTCGATTCGTCAGTCGTACGACTTTTATGCCCAGGACGACTGGAAGATCAACCGCAAGTTGACTCTCAGTTATGGAGTCCGCTACGAATTGTGGTCGCCTATCGGGGAGAAATTCGGACGGCAGTCGAATTTCGACATCAACACGCTGACGCTCCAGATCCCCAGCGGCAACAATCAAAATGCGCCTCTGCCGCCCAACTTCAACACGCCTTATACACTCGGCGGCGTCACATTTCCCGCCGATTTCCCGAATGTGCAGGTGTGCCGCGGATGCGTTTCCAAATATCTCATCCCGTGGGATAAATACGATCTTGGACCTCGTCTTGGATTCGCGTACAACGTAATGGACAAGACGGTTATCCGCGGAGCGTACGGCATCTTCTACGGCGGTGAGGAACAGCAGGGCGGCAACCCCAACCGCGGCGAATCCGCGCCGTTCAACGAGTCGCCTCAATTGAACCGGCCGGCGGGCGTAGGCCAATTCCAACCGGATCCCTACTTTGCCAACGGAGCGGCAACAGGCGGAATCACCATTGGATACCCGCTCACGGTGTTCACGACTTATCCCGTCAGCTCGCTGCAATTCCGCGAAGTATCCGAGGACTTCCGGAATCCGATGGTACAGAAATGGAACATCACCGTGCAGCGCGAACTCGGTGGCCAGATGGCCCTCGAAGTGGGCTACCAGGGGAATCATCAATCTCACCAGCTCTTCCAGCCGGATGACAACCCCTGTCCAAATTTAGGGACGCTGAACTCGAGCATCAACTGCAACCAACTGCGGATGTACCCGGACATAGGCTCAATCTCCGGCACCGCATCAATCGGATACGGCAATTACGCCGCGCTAACCGCGAAGCTGGAGAAGCATTTCTCCAAAGGGCTGCAATTTATCAGCGCTTACACCTGGGGTCACGCGCTCGCCAACACGGGCACCACGCTGAGCGGCTCGAACAACTTCCAGACGAAGAGCAATATCGACTACAATCTGGACTACTCCAGCGCGGCATGGGATATCCGCCAGAACTTTACGACTGGTTTCACCTGGGATATTCCCTTTGGCCATGGCAAAGCGTGGGGAACCAACATGAATAAAGTTGTCGATTCCATTGTGGGGAACTGGCAACTCAACGGCATTCTCACTCTGCATACGGGCCAGCCCTATACGGTCAGCGCAGGCGGCTGCCAGGGAGTTTGGGCCGGCTGCTTCCCGGACCTGGTCAACGGCGCCAACCCCAATGCCGCTCCGGCCAATGGACGGAACCCTTCGGAATGGTTCAATACGGCGAACTTCACCGCGCCCGCTTCACTGACAGAGGGCAATCTCGGCGACAACACCAATTACGGGCCGCCGCTGCGGAACCTGGATTTCTCGGTTTTCAAGGACTTCCCATTCTCCGAGAGATACCGTTTGCAATTCCAGGCGGACTTCTTCAATATCGCCAACACCCCGCAGTTCAATTTCCCGGACAGCGGCTACGGCGACGCCAATTTCGGCAAGGTGACCAGCACGCTGGCCGGCACCGAACGCCACGTTGAATTCGCTCTCAAATTCATCTTCTGATCGTCACAGCAGCCCGGTGACCTTCCTCACGAGCGCCGCGAAGCCCTTCGCGGCGCTCTTTTCCATTTGGGGAGTATGAAAACGTCGATGAAGTTTCTTGCCTGGACTTGCCTGCTTACGGCAACTACCTGTGCGAACGCTGCGCCGCCAGCGGATGAAACAGTACCGCACCTCCGCAAGCAGGGAAATGCGGCGCAATTGGTGGTGGATGGACAACCATTCCTGGTGATCGGCGGCGAACTGCACAACTCGAGTTCGTCGAGCGTCGAGTACATGGCGCCGGTCTGGCAGAAGATGCTGGATCTCAATTTCAACACCGTCCTGGCAGGAGTTTCCTGGGAACTGGTGGAACCGGAGGAAGGACACTTCGATTTCGCGCTGGTCGACGCACTCATTCAGAACGCCCGCCGCCACGATCTGAGGTTGGTATTTCTCTGGTTCGGCAGTTGGAAGAACGGCATGTCGAGCTATGTGCCCTTGTGGGTGAAGCGCGACTACCAGCGATTTCCGCGAGTCAAGCTGGGGGAGCACGGAACTGTCGAGGTCCTCTCGACTCTGGCCGAAACGAACTGGCAGGCGGATGCCAGGGCTTTTGCCGCCCTCATGCGCCATATTCGTGAAGTGGACGGTTCCGGCCACACCGTGATCATGATGCAGGTGGAGAATGAAGTGGGCGTGCTGCGGGATTCGCGGGACCGCTCCGACAGCGCCAACGCGGCATTCGCGGGCCCGGTTCCCAAAGGGTTGATGGATTATCTCAAGACCAATCGCAACCAACTGGTTCCCGAGATCAAGCAAAGATGGGAGGCCGCGGGGGCGAAGGAAGGCGGGTCATGGTCCGAAGTTTTCGGTGATAGCCCGGCGACTGACGAGATGTTCATGGCGTGGAACTATGCGCGCTACATCGACCACGTTGCGGAAGCGGGCCAGGCGCAGTATCGAATCCCGATGTATGTCAACACCTGGCTCAGCGGAACCGGCAAGCCCGGACAGTGGCCGAGCGGCGGCCCGCTTCCCCACGTGATGGATATCTGGCTGGCAGGCGCGCCGCACATCGACATTCTCTCCCCCGATATATACGCCGCGGATTTTCAGGGCTGGTGCCGCAAGTACACGCAGCGCGGCAATTCGCTCTTTATTCCGGAGATGAACCGCGAGGGCGATGGACCGCGCAACGTGTTTTTCGCCATCGGACAGCACAGCGCCATCGGCGTTTCGCCGTTTGCCGTCGATTCGCTGCCCGACCCGAAGGATTCGCGGCTGGCCGCCAGCTATCGCGCCCTCCGTGAAATTGCTCCACTGGTGCTTCAGGCCCAAGGAACCGGGAAAATGATGGGCTTCCTGCTGGACAAGGAACATCCCACCGTCATACGGGAGATGGGCGATTACCGGCTGGAGATCTCACTGGATGAAATCTTCGGATCGAAGGCCGAAACCGGGTACGGGCTGATCGTAGCGGCTGGTCCTGGCGAATTTGTCGGCGCGGGCAGCGGTTTTCGGGTGGCGTTCCATCCGCTCACGGCAGGTCCGGCATTGGTTGGCATCGGCTCGGTGGACGAAGGGGTTTATCGCGACGGAAAATGGATTCCGGGCCGGAGGCTCAACGGCGATGAGAACGATCAGGGCGGCCGCTGGCGCTTCGCGCCCCAGATCGTCAGCATCGAGCGCTGCGTGGTTTACCGGTACGAATGAGCTGTGGTCAGACAGACTCGGGCGGAGCGGCTTTCACTTGAATCGCCAGCGAGCGCTTTCCAAGGAAGGGGTGAGTTGCGGTTAGGTTCACCACTCCGGCGCTCTCCTTGGCTTTGATCCAAACCGCTCCCGCGCCTCCGACGGGTACGAAGGGATTTTCGCCGATCAGTTCGGCGGGGCCGCTCAACGATAAGGCGATGGCGGCACTGGCAAAGGGCCGGAAATTGCCATACTCGTCGGTGATAGCAATTACCACGCGCGTAGCGTCCCTGCCGTCGCCGACGAGTTCGTTATCGTCGGCGACGAGCTTAAAGCCGGCATCCTTTCCAGAGCCCGAGAGCATCAAGGTCTTTGCCAACTTGCCATGCAGATAACCTTCGATCTTCACATCGCCCCAGGGATCGAGCGGAAGGTCGCCGAGATCCATGGAGAACGGGGGATATTTCAAGTGGGGGAACGTCGCGCGGTCGGGTTCGAGTTCCAGCTTGAGTTGGCCGCACCAGTAAACCTTCACACGATCGCAGTTGGACAGGATGGGGACCTTGCGGACGCCACCGGCTTGCGAGCGATCCCCCTGCGACCAGAAGAAGCCGGCTTCGAGCACGACCTGTTCTTCCGGCTCGCACTGGGACGCATAGAAATATGCCGCCGGCTTGGGGATGCGGAAGATGTCCGAGACGCCGTGGTAGCAGATGTGGTCGCCCGATCCGAAATTCTTGTGCGTGTTGTAATCGAAAGCGCACCAGCCGGTGCCGCCGGAATAGCGATCGTCGGAAGCCAGTTGGTCGTGGACGCGCGCATGCCGCAGAACGTGCTCGGCCACGCGCTCCACGTTGTCGATGCGCTTGGTGGAGAACATGTGGCCGTTGAACTCGGTATTCATGTACAAAGGATGGTTCGGCGGCCGGAGCGGGAAGCCGAAATCGTTCATGGTGAACACGTCTTCCAGCAGTTCCGAGTCGTATAGATAACGGATGCCGCCGGTCTGCCGGGCGTCATCGAGCGAATGCGCCAGGGCGTTGGTGCGCGTATAGAAATCGTGGTTATCCTGGGATTCGTTGATGCGCACCCCCCAAAGCACGATGGAAGGGTGATTCCAGTCGCGACGGATCATGGCGCCCACGTTGCGCACAGCGAGATCCTGCCATGCCTGGTCGCCGATGTGCTGCCAGCCGGGGATTTCCTCGAGGACCAGCAGTCCCAGTTCGTCGCAGGCGTCCAGGAATGCCGGCGACTGCGGATAGTGCGAGGTGCGCACAATATTGCAGTGCAGTTCGCGCCGCAGGATCCAGGCATCGCGGCGCTGGACGCGGGCCGGCATGGCCCCGCCAAGGTAAGGGAAAGTCTGGTGCCGATTCAGGCCGCGCAGTTTCACTTGCTCGCCGTTGAGCATGAAGCCGGATGGCGTGTAGCGCGCTTCGCGGAAGCCTGCGCGAGTGCGGTATTCGTCGCCACTGCCATCGGCATTCTTCAGGCGAACCGCGACGTCATAAAGCTTCGGATGGCTTAAGCTCCAGAGCTCGATTTCGGGGAGAGACTCGAGGGAAATCTCGTGATATTCGGCGGGGCCGGAGACGGTCGCGCTGGCGGTCTTGAGCACTTTGGCGCCGTCCCGCAGTTCGACGGTCAATGTCGCCGGGCGGTCCAGGGGGCCAAGCAGATAGCAGCGAACGGCAAGTGCGCGGTCGCCCGACAGCGGTCTGACCGGTTTGGCATACACGTTTTCTATGGACGTATGCGGCACCACCCTCAGCCATACATCGCGATAGATTCCCCCGAAGGTAAGGTAATCGATGTTGCCGCCAAAGGGCGGGATATCCGGCCGTTCGGTGGAATCCAGTTCTACGGCGATGACGTTGTCGCCGCCGTACTTGAGATGCGGCGTCAGTTCGAAGTGGAAAGGCGTATATCCGCCTTTGTACTCCACGAAGGCGTGACCGTTCACGGTCACTTTGGCGGCCGCCATGGCGCCGTCGAAGTCCAGAAACACGCGCTTGCCTTGCCACTCGGGCAGGGCGCGAAAGTGGCGGCGGTAGGCCGACACGTACTGAAAAGCCCTCTCGTCGAAACTGTGCCACGGGAGGCGGACATTAGTGTGCGGCAGCGTAACCTTCTGCCAGGCGGAGTCGTTGAAGTCCGGAGCCGAGACGCCTGCGCGCGCCTTGCCGCCAAAAAGCCAATTGCGGTTCAGTTGGTACAGGCGAACGTTCGCCTGTGTCTTGGCTGGTTCACTCTCCTGCGCTTGTGCCGTCAGCAGTCCCGCTGCCGTGGAACCGAGGAGGAACGTTCGCCGGTCCACATGCGATCTGTTGCCTGTCATCGAAGGTCAGACTATCACAAGATCGTCCGTTATTGAAGCATTTTCAGGTCTTTTAGCGGCCGCTCGAAACCACCGGCGTGACGAATCGCAAACCGGCAAATTCGCCAAGCAATTTCAGGTGATCGATCCACGAACCGTAAACCAGCGCGATATGATGCTCCACCCCCTCGCACACGATCGAATCCAGCAACCCGGCGGCGGAAGAATCGGGCCGAACGGTCGCTACGCTGCCACGCACCCCCTCTGACGCGACAACCCGGCCGGCGGCGGCAAAAAGTGTGAGTTTGCCGTCGTTGGGCCGCAGAAGTTTGGCCAGAGTGACGGAGCCGGGCTTGAATGGGAATTCTACTGTGGCGCCGGTGCCGGTGCGCATGTGCCTCCGGAGGCACACGGCGCCGGGGTCTTCGGCGAGACTCGGCGCCGCCGCCCCGCAATGCGCCAATTGAACGGCGCCGGCGGCTTCCAGGTAGCCGGTGATATCGAAGTTGAAAGCGGGGGAACCGGCCAGGCGACCGAGTATATAGGTAGTCACCAGGGCCGGCAAGTCTACTTCGCAGGTATTGGCAATTCCTTCTTCGGCCAGAAGCGCGTGAGACGCACAGGGAGTGATGCCGTACCGATCGCGCAGTTCCGGCCAGCAGCGCAGACAGTAGCCATCCAACCGGTTGTCTCTCACCAGATCCTGTAGGGCCACGTACAACCGGAGATTGTCCGCGAGGCCTGGCGCGTCGATCTCGCGCGCGCCGCGGGCCGCCTTGGCGAGCTGCTCCGCGGCTGCGGCGGATCTTTCCCGGGAGGCCGATTCCACCTTTTGGAGGAAACTCGGGAAGTCGACTTCGGCCACGGTGAGACCAAAGGTGCGCTCCAGGCAGGCGCTATCCACTTCGACGTCGATCATGCCTGGGCATGGATCGCCGATCACGCCGAATCGTGAACGTTTCAGCGCCCCTAACACGGCTGCCACTTCGGCTGCGCGCACCGTTTTGTCAATCAAGCCCGGGTTGACTCCTCCGATTTGGTAAGCGAATCTTCTACCCGTGCGGCGCAGGTTGGAGGCGGTGGCCAAGAGGCCGCTCATGGGAGACGGCATGGGCACTTTCTCGTCGAGAAAAGGAAGAGCCCAGAGCAGCATCGGGACGTCCTGCAACTCACGGGCGAGCGCCAGCCCGATATCCTCGCGCACCCAGGTACAAAAGAAGAGCAGCGCCAGATCGACGCTTTTTTGCCGCAAATCGGCCGCTGCTTCGACTGCATCCTGAGCTGTTTTGAGGATGCCGGTGGCAACCACGCTGCATCCGGAAGTTTCCAGTTCCGCGATTGCCTTTTCGCGAACCGCCGCAATCTCCGGGAGGGCGTAAAACGGGTGAACGCAGGTGATGAAACCGATTAAGGGCCGGCCCATGAGGTCGCCACCCGCCTAAGTGAATTTCACCAGGTCCCAGGGCTTGCGATATTCCCTGAAAAGGAACCGGTTGGCTTCGTGGTCGCCCGGAAACTGCCACGATTCGTCGTCCCACTTCAGTTTCCGGCCCGTCCACGCGGCCACATTGCCCATGCAGGCGACCGCGGTGGCGCGCACTCCCACTTCGATGTTGGCGGAGGGTTCTTTGCGGCTGCGCACGCAGTCCACGAAATACCTGGCGTGGAGCGGCGTGGGCTCGTCTTCGTTCCGGTGCATTCGCTCCACAGGCGGCGCCATTCCATGGCTTTCGGGGTACAATTCCATGCCGATGCGGTCGACAAAAAGCGTTGCTTCGGTCCCATAGAACGCCATGCCGTGGGGCCGGTCGTCGGCTCCCCGGGCGCCGTAGTAGCGCATGCCTTCGGTTCGCCCACCCAAGCCGTGACCGTTGTATACGGAGGCCTCGTAACTCAAGATGAAGGACGGATATTCGTAGGTAGCCTGCTGGAAATCGAAAATGTCGCCGGCTTTCTGACGGCCGGTCTTCGCCGCGGAGGACGAAACTCCGAGGGGCTTCTCCACTCCCATGATCTGATGGACGGAATCGAAGCGGTGGTTACCGAAATCGCTGATGATCCCGTTGGTGTAATCCATCCACGACCGGTAATTGAGGCGCGAACGGTTAAACGGTACTTTGGGCGAGGGTCCTAGCCATGCGTCCCAATCCAGATCGGCCGGCGGGTCGCCGTCGGGGACTGGCGCGCCTCCCATCCAACTCATGTAATTCCAGACGCGGACGAACTTCACTTCGCCGAGCTTTCCGCTCTGAACGATTCTTGCCGCTTCCGCGATGTGGTCCGCCGAACGATGCTGGGTGCCGATCTGCACGATGCGCTTCGTGCGGCGAACGGCCTCGCGCATGGCTTTGGCCTCGGTCAACCGATACATGACGGGCTTTTCGAGATAGACATCCTTGCCCGCTTCGCATGCCAGGATGAGCATTTGGGCGTGCCAGGGGTCGGGCGTGGCGATGATGGCGGCATCGATGGTCCGGTCAGAGAGCAATTTGCGGAAGTCGTTGTACACCGCCGCTTGCGGCGCCCACTTCCGGGCGGCGGCGATCCTCGAGCCGTTCACGTCACACAGCGCGGCGATTTCCACGTTGCGGGGTTCCTTCAACCGGGGGTCGAGATTGCCGCCGTGATAGTTATCCGGGGCGACCGCCTGAAAGTCATCCGGAGTACCGCGCATATTGCGCGCGTCGACGGTGCCGCGTGCTCCGCACCCGATCAAAGCGACACGCAACCGGTCATTGGCGCCCGAGACCTGCGAGGCGGATCGTGCGGTCCAAGCCGCCGTTCCGGCAGCGGCGGTTGTTTGTAGGAACTGTCTGCGGTTCATGGATAGCCTCCCAAAGGGTTGAAGGACGAACGCGGAGACTCCCGTTCGTTCGCACGGCTGCGCGTGCCGCCGGAACCACAGGCCAAGTGGCCGACGGCAAAAGTGTATTCACATTACACACGCATGTCAATGCCCGCGGTTTGCTACCAGAACCAGATGTTCAGAAACAGAAAAACGGCGCCCACCAGCGAGGCAAAAAACAGGGATCGTTTGTAGAACGGTAGTTTCGTCTCGTTCGGAATTTCGGTGAGACCGTAGACCAGCCCCGTGAGTTGAGATGCCGGCTTCGGCGTGGTGAAGGCACTCACCGCGACCGTCACAATCACACATACCAGCCACGACCAGATAAAGCGGTAGAGATTCTCGGCCATGGGCTTGGCGTCCGAAGAGAGCGCCAGGATCGCCAGCGCCGCGGGATGCAGTTTCACGATCAGCCACAGCAGGACAGAAGAAAGCGTGCCGCACAACAAGCCCCAAAATCCCCCGGCCGGTGTAGCCCTCTTCGAAAGCATGCCGATGATCACCGTCCCGAACAGCGGAATGATGAAGAACCCGAAGAGCGCCTGCACGTAATCCATGATGCTGGCGAACTGCATCACCAGGTAGGCGGCCCCGATGCTCGCCGCCAGCCCCAGGATCGTGCACCAGCGCCCCATGCGGAGGCACTGCCGGTCATCCGCGTCGCGCCGCAGCACGGCACGGTAAATATCGTAAGTCCATACCGTGGCGAAAGCGCTGACGTTGCCTGCCATGCCGGACATGAATCCCGCAATCAACGCCGTTACCCCGGCGCCTAAGAGACCCGGGCCGAGATAGCGCGCCATCATCAGCGGCATGACCTCGTTGTAGCTGTGGCCGCCGGTTGCCAGGGCTTCGCTTTCTCCCACGAGCTTCATGGGAAGAACGGCGATGCCCAGCAACCCGGGCAGGATGATAATCGCCGGCAGCATCATTTTGAAAGCAGCGCCGATCATGGTGGCTATCTTGGCGGATCGCAGGTCGCGCGCCGCGAGCACGCGCTGGACCACGAGGAAGTCCGTGGTCCAATATCCGAACGCGCCGATCATCCCCAATCCGATGACGATGCCGGTCCAGTGAACGCCCATGGGATTCGCCGCGGCCGCGCCCATATTGCGCCACATATGGGTGTAGTCCCGGCCGGGCGCCTGCGCCGCGATGCGCTCCAACATTCCCTTCCATCCCGAAGTTTCCATGAGGCCGTAAATGGGGATGAGCGCGGTGCCAACCCAAATCAGCACGAACTGCACGACCTCGTTGACGATGGCGGAAACGAGGCCTCCAACGGCAACATACAGTCCTACCGTTGCTGTCGCCACCAGGATGCTGAAGTGAATATCCCAGCCGACAATTACTTTCATAACGACCGCCATGGAGTACATGTTGATGCCGCTCATGAGGATGGTCATAACCGCGAAAGACACCGCCGACAACATGCGGGTATTTTCGCCGTAGCGCAGTTTCAGATAGCCGGGCACGGAGTGGCATTTGGAAACGTAATAGAACGGAATCATCACCATGCCCAGGAACAGCATGGCCGGAATGGCGCCCATCCAATACCAGTGCGCCGCGAGCATGCCGTACTGGTAGGCGGACGCCGCCCAGCCAAGCAACTCCAACGTGCCCAGGTTCGCGGCCACGAAACTCAGTCCGGCCACCCAGGCGCCGACTCCCCTGCCGGCGAAAAAGAAATCGCGGCTGTCATGCACACGGCGTTTGAGGTAGAAACCAATTCCGACTACCGCGGCAAAGTAGAGGCAGAGTACCAGCAGGTCGGCGGGAGCCAACTTCAGAAGGCCGGGATTGTGGGAGGAAGGTGACGCGACTCCGGCAGCGGGAGCGAGCATACCAAGGGCAGGCACCGATAACATGCGAAACAATTTCGGAATTTGGATAGCGATACCGGGACAAATGTAGCAGGAGTCGCCGGCGCTGTCATCGGGATCAGTGATGGAGCGAATATCCGCCATCGACGCGCAGCACTCCGCCGACCATGTAAGACGACTCCTCCGACGCCAGGAAGACGGCGGCGCGAGCCATTTCCTGCGCGGTCGCCAACCGCCCGAGCAGCAGTGCGCCGCCAGCCGCCGACAGGTCCTCTTCGGAATAGAACGTCCGCTCTCCGGGAGTGTCCGTCCAGCCGGGCTCGAGAACGTTCACGCGAATTCCATGGCCCGCAAGTTCCACCGCCCAGGTTGCGGCCATCTGATTGACCGCGGCTTTGGCGCCATTATAGGTGGAGGCGCCCGGATATGGCCGGAACGAGTGAACCGAGCTTACAACCACAATTTTGCCGCCCCCGTTCGCAGCCATATGGCGTGCCGCCTGCTGGCAGGTATGAAAAACGCCCCAAAGGGACACTGCCCAGGTTTTCTCGACGTCCTCGACACTCAAATCCAGGAGCGGCTTCCGAATACTGGACGCCGCATTGGCCACCACAATATCGAGCCGGCGGAAGGCGGCGATCCCCGCTTGAAACATAGCCTCCACCTGCTGACGATCGCCGACGTCCGCGCGATATGCCAGCGCCTGACCTCCCAGGCGGCGAATCTCATGCGCGACGCCCTCCGCTTCGCCGGCATGACGCGCATAGTTGACGATAACGTTCGCGCCTTCCCGCGCGTATTCGACGGCGATGGCACGGCCAATCCCGCGTGACGCACCTGTCACCAAAGCCGTTTTGCCTGCCAGTTTCGATTCCATTGTTCTTTCTCCTTGGGCGTCTCATCAGGGGCGCGACAGCCGCCGCAGCGGTCTTCACGGCGGAGACCAGCATCGCTTCGATTCTAAACCACCGCCCAGCGTAGCTTAGCCGGGTACATCGCGTCTTTCGTGGACTGGAACGGTATGGTGAGACGGCGGAGATTCACCGCCGTCACATAACCAAGAACGATCAGCCGATTATCGTGACCATCGTGGATACCGAGGAAAACCTGAGCCGGTTCATTCCGGAAGTCGAGGCGATGATGGATACCGGCATGAGCGCGACTTCCGAGGTCGAGTACTTACGGATTGACAGGACGGTAGCCGGGCCGGGGGGCCGGTGAGTAAATGTTCTTTGGAGTGAGTGCCAGTACGTCTCGGCGACAGCCATAACAAGAAAGTGTCCCCGGAGCAACGCCGAATTATGCGCAATTACTGTTTGCGCGCACCCCAGGTGGGCGGCGGCGGTTCGGTGCTGCGGCGGCTCACCGGCTTTTCCTTGAGCATGCGAAGACCTTCCTGCACGGCGCGCTCCAGTTGTGGGTCGTGGCCGGCGATGACGTCCTTGGGCCAGTTCTCCACGTCGACATCCGGCGGCGTCCCCACATTCTCCACGGCCCAATGGCCATCGCGGTCGAAGAAGCCGCCGCGAGGGGCAATCATCGAACCGCCATCGACGAAAGGCGGCGTATCGGCGGTGTGAACCAGGCCGCCCCAGGTGCGCTTCCCCACCAGCAGGCCGACCTTACGGAAGTGGAACATCCACGGCATGAGATCGCCGCCCGAGCCGGCCATTTCATTGATGACCATGACCTTCGGACCCCAGATTCCGGCCGCGGGACTGGTAAACGGATACCGGTCGCCCGCCACGTTGTTGAAGTAGCCGTCGAAATCGCGCTGCAGGACGTCGATGATGTAATCCGCCGCCGAACCGCCGCTGTTGTAGCGCTCGTCGATAATCGCTCCCAGCTTCTCCTGCTGCGAGAAATAATAGCGGTTGAAGCTGGCATAGCCGGGCTGGCCGGTGCTGGGTATATAGACGTAGGCCAACTGTCCGTTGGAAAGTTTGTCAACCAGGCGGCGGTTGGCTTCTACCCAGGCACGAGTCCGCAGTCCCTGCTCATTAGCCACGGGCACCACCGTAACCTGCCGCGCGCCTTCCATATCGGGGCGGGAATTCACGGTAAGGACCGTCTGGCGGTTGGCGGTGCCGTCCAGCAGGCGATAAATATTGTCCGGAGCGCGTAGTTCCTCGCCGTTGATGGCGAGGATATAGTCCCCGGCGGAAACCGCGACGCCGGGTTCGGCGAGCGGCGCGCGCAATTCGGGGTTCCAGCTCTCGCTGTCGTAAATGCGGGTGACTTTGTAGCGGTCGCTCTCTATGGCGAAGTCGGCGCCCAGCAGGCCGCCCGGCGATGTGGGTAAGGCCGGCATGTCGCCTCCGCGCACGAATGAATGGCCGATGGCGATTTCCGAGCCCATCATGTCGAGCAGGTAGTTGAGGTCTGCGCGGTGGTTCACGTACGGAAGCAACTGGCCGTACATCTCCTTCATCCTGGGCCAATCGGCGCCGTGCATGTTGGGCACGTAAAGGTAGTCCCGCTGGATGCGCCAACCTTCGTAGAAGATCTGCTTGAATTCCTCTTTTGGCTCGAGATACATGCGCAGGGTGGCATTCAGCCGGCCGGAGCCCGCCTGCGGCACCATGCGGTCGGCATCCACCAGGAAGAGTGCGGGAGCATTACCGCCCTCTCCGCCGCGTCCTCCGCGGCCGCCGCGCCCGCCGCCGCCGGCGGCGCGATAGACCAGTTTGTGGCCATCGGCGCTGACGTCATAGGCGGCCACTCCGGCGGCAAACTGCGCGGCACGGCGATCGCTCAGGCGATAGCGCTGGAGCGTGTTGCCGCCTCCGGCGCCCCCCGCTCCTCCGCCTCCATTGCCGGCGCGGCTCTGGGATTCCAGATAGTAGACCGTTCCCGCCACACCGGCCCGCAGATCGCTCAACTGGCGCCCCGACACACTTTCCACGGCGAGGATGCGCTGGCCGATGCCGTCAAAATCGATCTGCACATTGACCGGAGTACGCGGCGCAGGCGCGGGGGCAGCCTGGGCATCGCCCTGATCGCCCTCCGCCGCGGCAGCACCTCGGCCTCCGCGGCCTCCACGGCCGCCGCCACCGGTTCCGACGCCGCGATCCTCATCGCTCTCCGGCAACAGCGGACTGGGCTCGCCCTTCTTCAGAACTGCCAGGTACAAACCGAACGTCTCGTCGTGATCGTAGGAGGTCATATCCAGCCACTGCGATCTCAGGCCGAAATCGGTGGAGGCGAAAAACCACAAATACTTGCCGCTGGCGTCCCACGCGGGCCAGACCGAATCGGCCAGCCCGTCGGTAACCTGCTTGCTCTCTCCAGTCTCGACGTTGGCCACGAAAATCGCGTGAAACAGCGATTTCAGCCGGCTCGAATAGGCCACCCACTTGGAATCCGGGCTCCAAACCGGATTAAGCGTTCGCGATGGCACCATCCACGGGTCTCGTCCGATCGTCTTGGCCTGGCCGCTGGCGATATCGAGCACCCAGACGTTCAGGTTGGTGTCGGTATAGAGCAGCTTCTTCGAATCGGGCGACCACGACGGCGTGTAGTAGCGGGTGGGATGCGGCAGGGCGATCTCGCGCGGCGGCGCCAGGCCGTCCTGGGTTTCGATCACCAGCTTGTATTCCCCCGAACGGTCGCTGAAGTAGGAGATATACTTGCCGTCGGGCGACCAGGCCGGATCGTGCTCCGCTGAGCCGGAGGAGTGGCTGAGGTCGCGCACATCGCCCTTGTCGGAGGGGATGGTAAAGATCTCGCCGCGAGCCTCTGCGAGCACGCGTTTGCCGGTGGGGGAAAGCGAAATATTGGTCATCCGGCCGGTGACGTCTTCCCACCGCGGCATCATCCAGGGAAAATCGCCGCTGGCGGTGATGTTGACGATGTGCTCCTTGCCGGTTTTGGGATCGAGCTCATGGACATAGCCGGCCTGTTCGAACACCAGGACGCCGGCGCCGGAATCGAGCGTCTTGACGTCGAAATCCCTGAATCTGGTGGCTTCCGCGAGCTTTTTGCTCTTCGTGTCATAGGTCCAGATATTGGCCACGCCGTCGCGGTCGGAGATGAAGTAGACGTTGTCGCCAATCCACGCGGGATCCATGTCTTTGGAATCGGTCCACGGCGGCCAGACGAGGTCGAAAGTCTTCAGGTCGACGATCCAGATGGGGCGATTCTGGCCGCCGCGATAGTTGCGCCGCTCTTCGTCCCAGGAATTGTTCATGCGGTAGGCGATGTGGGTGCCGTCGGGCGAAATCTTGCCCTGGTAGGCGCGCGGCAGGGGCAGCGGCTCTTCGACGCCGCCTTCGGCGGGCACCTCCCAGAAACGCGGCGCGGCACTCGGCGCAGCGGTAGCGCGGGCGGAGGCGAAGACCACGTACTTGCCGTCGGGGGTCCATCCCTGCACCGTGTCGGCGCCGGGATGCCAGGTAAGTCGTTTCGGCTCGCCGCCCTCGGCGGAGACCAGGTAGACATCCATGTTCCCGGCGTATTCGGCGCTGAAGGCGATCGACCGGCCATCGGGCGAGAAGTGCGGGTTGGCGGTCTGACCCTGAAAACTGGTGAGGCGCCGCGCCATGCCGCCGCTTCGCGGGACCACCCAGAGGTTCTGAGCGTAGACGAACGCAATTTGAGTCGTGCTGACGGTGGGAGCGCGCAAAAGGCGAGTGGATCCGCCGCCGGTGACGCCTTCGGCCGCATAGATGGAGGCTACCAGGAAGAGGGCCGTAAAGAGGAAGGTCTGTTTCCGCATAAGTCGTTCCGAAATTGTTTTAGAGTGGAGGCCAGTATATCACCGGGCGCGGGGTGATTAAGGAACGACCGCAGGACTGGGTGCGAGGACGGAACGACAGGAAGATTCGACATCGCAATGAGGGAACGCCTTCTTCAGGCGGGTAAGAGCGGAGAGTTAGCCGAGGATATCAACCCTGGACGACTATACGCGCTTTCTCTCAGCGATCCTCGCCGGCCCGTCGATGCAGAACTTAAGCGGACCGCCCAAATGGCGCTTAGTCATTTGGGATCCTGAATCCTCTTGTAGGGGTCAGACGAGATTTTTGCGCCGGCTCGCGAGTTGTCCTGGCTCGAGGCCTGAATTTTTACGTGCCGCCGACTTTCGTCAGGTGGACTGGCGCCGGCCAGGGAGTCCTTTTGCCGAGGCCTCGGCCCCAGGTGGTTCACGGAAAGGCTCAACCGAAATGCGCTCGTAACACACTTCCAGTACGGTCAGGTATTCTGTGCCGCCCG
>Ga0335073_10004975_pt1 | contig 18647 bp, 17 predicted proteins | sample Lox_Sample_22_FD_207093 | JGI IMG/M metagenome (GOLD analysis project Ga0335073, IMG submission 207093) | Soil microbial communities from Loxahatchee National Wildlife Refuge, Florida, United States - Lox_Sample_2.2 | ecosystem: Environmental > Terrestrial > Soil > Wetlands | place: USA... | reverse complement strand
GGCCTTCGAACGGCTACCTCACGGCGGACAACATCCTGGGGGCCATCGGCCTCGCCGCCCCGGGCCTGATCGGGATGTTCTGGGGGGCGCCGCTGGTCGCCCGCGAGTTTGAAACCGGCACCTTCCGCCTGGCGTGGACCCAGGGCGTCACCCGCGTCCGCTGGCTGGCCGCGAAACTCGGCATCGCCGGCGTGGCCGCCATCGCAGCCGGCGAGCTGTTCAGCCTCATGGTGAACTGGTGGGCCAGCCCCATCCACAAGGCGATGTCGGGTTATACCCCGTTCATATCCGGCAGCTACCATTCGGGCATCGCGCCGGCCGGGTACACGGCGTTCGCGTTCGCCCTCGGTGTCACCGCTGGGCTCTTCATCCGCCACACCCTGCCCGCGATGGCCGTCACTCTCGCCATCTTCACGGCCGTCATCATCGTCTTCCCCATCTGGGTGCGGCCCCACCTCATCCCGCCTGTCAAGACCACCTCGACACTCAGCCTGGCATCGATCTCCAACATGCCCGGAGTGGGAGCCTTCAACGGGCATCTGTCCTTGGCACCGGGGCCGGCGGCGGCCCCGCCCGGCGCCTGGGTCATCTCCTCCAGCCAGCTCACTGCTCCGGACGGCCGCGCCTCCTCGAGCGAGCCAGCCGGGCCCTGTGGCGAACCGCCGTCACCGGCCGCGGGCCAGGCGTGCGACGACTACATCCAAAGCCTTCACCTCCGGCAGGCGGTGACCTATCAGCCCGCGAGCCGTTACTGGGACTTCCAGTGGGCCGAGACCGCGATCTACCTCGCCTTCGCCCTCCTCCTGGCCGGACTCTGCTTCCTGCGGATCCGCCCCGGCCGCCGCGCGGAACCCGGCATTCACCGCCCCCGTGACATCGGGCGGGCCCCCGCACTCGAATGGTCCCCGTAACCGTGGACAATCCCGAAGCACGATGATTCGCAGAAGGTAGCCATTAGGTCTTCGTTAGTGTCGCGACTCGCTTCCCCGACCTCGATCGCGCTCGGACCAAGCTGGCGTTCAGGTGATGGTCAGGTCCGCGCCGGGAAGGATGCCCAAGTCACGCAGCAAGCCGAACAGGTCTGCCTCACCCCAGAAGCGGACTATCTTCCCGCCATCCACCTGGTACATCTTGCAAAACGACTGCACGGCAGTCTTCCCCGTCGAGTCCTGCCGGTATGTGTTTGTCCCGGCTACCGTTACCCGGTGCCCGGCCGAATACAGCTCCACGATCTGCTGGTCAACGACGGTAAGGCCTGGCGCCATTACCGCGTCCTCGACGGTCTGCCGCCCCTGCGCGAACTGGCCAGCGCCGTACATCTGCACGTCGTCGGCGACGACTGCCCGCAATTCGTCAAGATCTCGGGTTACGAACGTGCGCAGGTACCTGCGCACCACGTCGGCGTCGGGGTCACCCATGCTCATAGATCAGAACTGTACGGGGCCTCATCAGAGCTGCACGCACGGCGAAGCGCTCAGATCAACTAGCAAACGAGCGCCCGTCACGCGCGAGGATGCACTCGCGGGTCAGCCCGCCGGACTCGGCTCCGAGCGCCGGAACCAGGCTATTGGTAGGCGCGGGCCTGGAGGGTGAATAGCTCGGCGTAGAGCCCGCGGGCGCTCATGAGCTCGTGGTGGGTGCCGCATTCGGTCAGCCGTCCGTGGTCGAGGACGGCGATGAGGTCGGCCATGCCGACGGTGGAGAAGCGGTGGGAGATGAGCACGGTGATGCCGCCGTCCTCTCGTCCGGCCTGCCCGGCCGAGGACGCGTAGCGCTCGAACAGGTCGTGCTCGGCGGAGGCGTCGAGGGACGCGGCGGGCTCGTCGAGGACGAGCAGCAGGGAATGCTGCCGCATCAGGGCGCGAGCCAGGCCTACCGTCTGCCACTGGCCGCCGGATAGTTCCGTGCCGTCGGCGTAGGAGTGGCCCACGTAGCCGTTCAATCCGCCGGGGACCGCGCACAGGACCCGGTCCGCGCGGGCCTTTTCCGCGGCGGCGCGGACCGCCTGGGTGTCGCCGGCGCGGGCGATGTCGCCGTGCCCGATGCTCTCGCCGAGGGTCAACTCGATGCGGTGGAAGTCCTGGAACAAGGTGGCCACGCGGGAGCGCCAGCTAGCGGGGTCGAACCTCGCTAGGTCCTGCCCGTCGATCAGGATCCGGCCGCTGGTCGGCTGATAGAGGCCGCACAGCAGCTTGACCAGGGTGGACTTGCCCGCTCCGTTCTCGCCGACCAGAGCCAGGACCGACCCGGCCGGGATGTCCAGCCAGACCCCGGATAGCACGGGCCGCTCCGCGCCGGGGTAGGAGAACGAGACGTCTTCGAGCGTGATTCCGCGGGTCAGCGTTCCCGGAACGCCTGCGGGGTCTGCCGCGTCCGCACGAGCGGCGCTTGCGGAGGACGCGGGAGCGGCGACGGCGACCGCCCGCAGGCCGCCGATCCGGTCGATTGTCCGCGTGGCGACCTGCAGCAGCGATAGCGCACTGAGGGCACCGGAGACCTGCACGCTCACCTGTACCGCGAGGGTGATCACGAGTACCAGGTCACCGGCGGAGGCGTGCCCGTGCAGCGCGCGATACAGTTCGCCCGCGACCGCGCCGGCGTAGCTGAGGGCGAAGAACCCCTGCCCGGCGGCCCGGTACACGGCGGCTTTGAGCCGCGCGCGCCACATCGCGGTGGTCACCTCGTTCCAGGCGTCCCGCTGGCGCCGCAGGATCTCGTCTTCGGCGCCGAATAGCCGCACCTCCCTGACCGGCCCGGTGCTGGTCGCGAGCTCGAGCATGTGCGTGGCGAGCCGGAGCCGCTCGGCCGTCCGTTCCCGTGCGTCTTCCACAGTGGACTGCGCCGTCCGCTCGAGCATGACCGGTACCACGGCGCACAGCGGCAGGACCGTGGACAGCGGGCTGACCATGACGAGGAGGACGATGGTGATGATCATCTGCAGCAGCAGTCCGGTGAGCTGCAGCACTCCATCCAGGGCCTGGGTCGTGGCGAACAGGCCGTCGCGGATCAGGGCCACGTTGTCGGCGACATCGGGCCGGTCCAGGTAATCGATCCTGGGTGGCCCGTTCACCAGGTCCATCAGCTCGCCGCGCAGCCGCATCTGCAGTGCCTCTTCCACCCGGACGAGATCGAGATGGCAGAAATGGCCGAGCATGATCTGGGCGGTGAGCGCCACTGAGGCGAGCACCGCTGCTGTCAGCGCAGGCCCCGTCCCATGGGTCAGCACGTCGTCGGTGAGGTCGCGCAGCGCCAGGGCGGCCAGTGGCGCGGCGACGTAGAGCGCGACCGCGAGCGTGGTCGCGCGCAGCAGCCGTGCCGCGTCCACCCGCACGCCCATCGCGAACAGGAAGCCCGCCGCCCGGAAGATCCTCATGCCATCTCCTCGCCGGCGAACCGCCGCGCCTGCAACCCGAACAGCTCCGCGTACTGCCCGCCCGCCGCCATCAGTCCTTCGTGGCTGCCCTGCTCAGTGATGCGCCCGCCGTCAAGGACCACGATTCGGTCCGCGCGCCGCACCGTGGAGAACCGGTGGGAGATGACCACGGTCGTCAGCCCGCTGGTGAGTTCAAGGAACCGATCGAAGAACGCGACCTCGGCGCGGACGTCCAGCTGCGCGGTCGGCTCGTCCAGGACGAGCACGGAAGCGCCTGCCTGCACAGCGAACAGAGCGCGGGCCAGGGCGATCCGCTGCCACTGCCCGCCCGACAGGTCCACGCCCCCGCGGTACCGGCTGGACAAGACGGTCGCCAGCCTGTCCGGCAGCGCCGCGATCGACTCGGCGGCGCCCGCCCACTCGATGGCCCGGTGCAGCGCGTCCGCGTCCCTCAGGCGCCCGGGCGCACCGAGCCCGATGTTGGCGGCCGCGTCAAGCTCGTAGCGGACGTAATCCTGGTAGATCACCGCCAGGCGCCGCTGCCAGGACCGGGCGTCGAGCTCCTCCAAGGCGCCCCCGTCTACCGTGATGCGCCCGCCGGTGGGCTCGTACAGCCTCGCCAGCAGCTTGACCAGGGTGGTCTTGCCCGCCCCGTTCAGTCCCACGATCGCGGTCGACGTGCCCGCCGGGAACTGCAGGTCAAGGTCCTGCAGCACATTCCTGCCGCCGCCCGGGTAGGCGAAGCTCACCTTCTCGAACGCGATACCGGAGACGGGCGCCAGTCCGGCCGGCCGGCCGCCGGGCCGCTGCCGGCCCGGCGGGTGCTGCGCGGCGGCCCGCTCGATCTCCAGCATCGAGTCATGGGCCCGCATGCCTTCCAAGGTCTGGGAGTCGGCCTCGGGAAAGTACACCCCGAACCGGAGCACGATGAGGACCGCCTGCAGCGCTAGCGACAGGCCTGGCACGCTCAGCCCGCCGCGGTCGGCGGTGTCGCGCAGCATGACCAGCACGGCCGCGGTCCCCGCCAGCACCACCAGGCTGTACACCGTGACTGGCACGAGGCGGGTCCGGCGGCGGGCGCGCCACAGCGGGCGCAGGTAGGACCCGGAGTCGCGGTCACCGCGCTCCCGCCACCACGGCAGCGTCCCCAGCACCCGGATCTCCTTGGCGGCTGCGAGCGAACTGCCGGTGTCAAGGATGTAGTACGCCTTGCGCCGGGCCGCCGCTGACCAGCTCCTGAGCAGCACGTACCGGGCCTGAATGCCCCGCTCCCCGAACCGGGCGACCAGTCCCGCCGCCGTGATCACCAGTGCGGCCACCGGGCCGAGCACCACTCCGGTAATCACCACGCCTCCGGCGAGCTGCGCGTACCGGGCCACCAGCGCGATCAGCCCCGCCACGGCGGCCCCCGGGGTAGCGAGGTACTCCGTCAGGCCCCGGCGGGCATCACCCATCTTGTCCAGGATGTCCGGCTGCTCCAGCAGGGCGGCGGGGGCCTCGGTAAGGGCGGCCCGCATGAGCCGCCTGGCGCATGCCCCGTCCACCCGCCGACTGATGAGCTCGGCGAACGCGGCCTGGAACGGCGAGAGGACGGACTGCAGCAGCAGCGAGACCAGCGCCAGCCCCACCGCGACCGGAACCCCGCCCCAGATGCCCCTCCCGTCCCCCACGGTCCGGCCAATGGCAACGCTGGTGCCGATCACGAAGCCCAATGGCAGCACGCCGATCACCAGATTGAGGACAATCGCGGCGACAGCTACGCGGCCCGCCACGGGAAGCAGCCAGATGATCGCCTGCCAGCTCCGCCAGCGCCCCGGCAACCATCTGGCCCGCGCAGCCCAGCGGGCAGATGCGGCGCAGAACGCACTCGGAGGTCTTCGCGGACGGACGGGGGAAGGTTCCTCATGCTGTGGATCGAGTCGCCGGGGCTGAGACATTGCTCCCCTGATCAGGCAGGACGGCCCAGCAGCACAGGGAAACACGCGAGTGGCTGCCGGCGGGACACTGATCCGGCGGTACGTCCAGGCACTGCCCCAGAATGGGCAGGCAATGAGGCCGGCTAAGGAAACCGCGGTACCGCCGCTAAGCGGCGGTCCGGATATTCATGGCAGCGCAGCAGCACACGAACTCACCATAGCCGAAAGCGTCGGCGGAGTCGTCACTCGTCAGGGCTCCTTTGATCGCCTGACTAGCGCAGTTCGAGCGTGAGCAGCGGCTCAGAAAGCGCAGGCGCTGGCGCGCAGGGATCTGCGGCAACAGCCTGCTCCAGGTGACGGAAGCCGGTCTCCAGCTCGTCTGGACTGAGGTGTGCGAAGAAGGAAAGGGTTCGCAGGCGCAGCCGTTCGAGCATGTCACCGCGGGTGCCGTAGGACGGTTCGGTAATCGTGGCGAAGCTGGCAACGCGCCAGCCGACGGACGTGAACGTCGCGATGACCTCGTGCAGCGGCTGAAAGAGCGCGGTGTCCACCTCAAAGCCGCGAGGGAAGTACCCGAGCCACCACGGCCTGGGATGGTGGTCGCTGAAATTCGCGCGCAGCAGCAGCCGCCCAGCGGGCCTGAGCACCCGGGCAAGTTCCCGGGCCGCACGCGGCTTGTCCTGGACGTGGTGCCAGGACAAGAACATCAGAGCGTAGTCGGCGCTGCCTGACGGCAGTGGCATCTCCTCGGCGAAGCCTGCCAGATAACGCACACCTGGATGCGGGGACTGCTCTTGCGCTATCTCGCGCATGCGGACCGACGGCTCGACGCCGGTCACCGGCCCGAATGCTCGCGCGAGCGCGGGCGTGAACCTGCCTGTCCCCGACCCGACGTCCAGCCCGGCCAGCGGACGCCGCTCGGGCAGCACTCCCCCGAAGGCACTGATCCATGCCTGAAGCTGCTGCCCGGTAAGCGCGCGGCCACGCGCGTAGTCCTGATATTGCTCCGTGTCGTAGTCGATCCGCCTCATCGCAGCTCCCGTGTCAGCCGGGTAACTTGCAACCATCAGTCCGATATATCGACCTGATATATCGGCACGATACTCGGCGTCAGGTCATGCCGCAACGCTGATCAAGGCGCTGAGACGTCTCGGGGCACTCACACACCGAGAGTTCGTGCCTCGTCCCGCCCGCGAAGCAGGAGCAGTTCAGGCACCGCATACCAGCGCCCTGACAAGCGACCAGCTCTGGACCAGCGCGTGGCGCACCAAGTTCACGAACGAGTCGCTTCCGAGCGGCATGAACGCCGCCGCCTAGCCAACCGTGCGCAGAATTAGAAGCGCGTAGTCTTCGACGACTAGGGAGCCCCGCACTTAGTGCCTGCAGAAGATCAACACGCGGTTTTCTGCTTTCGCCACCGCGGATGTGCTCAACCGCCTGGGCTGCTGCAAAGTCCGGGGACCTCCCCTCCTGCGACGCTGCCGGCTGGACCGGATCGCTGCAGGTCAAGGGACTGACATACCACAAGGGGAGGCGCCAGAACCGGAACCGGCGTGTTATTTCTCTACGCGCACTAAGTGTCCCGCAGGCACTAACAGGCCGGCTCCCGTGCCGGCCGCTTCGCCTGCGGCACGGGTCGCGTTAGGTCGTGCTGGCTGCTGCTATGGCTGAGCCCTGGCTAGGTTTACCAGACCGCCATCACCAGCGGGGCCAGCCCCGGACCAGTCCGAGTTGGCCACCAGCATCGCGCCGCACGACATATCAGGACAAATCGACCCCGAAGGTGGTCGGGACACATAGCAAGTCACCGCGACGGGGGCCGCAGCACCCGGATGGACACCAGCGCCCACAGGCCGGTCAGCGCCGCCGCGATGAGCAAGCGCGCCCATCCGGCCAGCCCCGTATGCGGCGGGTAGACCGAACCAGACAGCGGCGCGTACGCGTACCAGCCGCCGCCGCTGCCGGCCGTGGTCCCGAGGTTGACGATGTAGAGTCCGGCCGCCCCGAGCGCGACGCCAAGGGCGACGACAACCACGATCCGCTGCGGCTGGCTCAGCCGGTCAGTCATGCGCACCAGCCAACTGTGCCAGGCCTTCCCACGGCACGGCCAGCCATTCAGGCCGGCACGGCCAGCCATTCAGGACTGCTGCCCGGCCCCCCGCAGATAGGGATGCTCCGCGTCGGGAGGAGTCCAGGGCGGCTGGGCGACCGCGGCCAGGTGCGGCCGGTCCGCCGCGGTGACCCAGAAGCCCACGAACGCGGCGGCGAGGCTGGGGTGCGGGTTGCGGGCGCGGTGCACGACACCGATCGGCTCGGTGTACACCTGGCCGGCTTCGTAGTGCTCGACGTGGCTCTCGTATTCCAGCGTCACGATGCCCTGCACGACGAGGAACCAGACCGCGCCGTTGTGCACGTGCCAGTCGGCGTACCGGCCCGGCATCAGCTCGGACAAGTTGACGTTGACGCGCGCCCGCGGGTCACGCGGCAGCCGCTGCTCGATCTCGTCGAACAGCACCTTCCGCTGGTGCCGGCCGCCGGGCGGGACCAGCCCGGTCAGCGCGAGCCGCAGGCCGGCGGCGCCTGGCGGCTGTTCGGCTGGGCCGGTCATCGAAGGCCGATGTTCATGGCAGCTCCCTCTTCGTTGCTATTTACTATGCCGGTGAAGGTCACTGGGTTCGAGGTCTTCCCTGTCGTCTGCCCGCCGCCGTTCCGCGGCGGGCGCAGTTGGCTCTTCGTGCGACTGGACACCGACGCCGGCGTGCGCGGCTACGGCGAGATGATGCTGCTCGGCACGGGCTTCCGGCTCCCCGTGCTCGCCGCGATGATGGCCGACATCATCGAGCAGGCCGTCATCGATCACGACCCGTACGACATCGAGATGCTCTTCGACAAGGTGTACGGCCGGGCAGGCTACAGCCACTACCCGGAGCTGACCAAGCTCGGGATCCTCAGCGCGATCGAGATGGCCTGCTGGGACATCATCGGCAAGGACTGCGGCCAGCCGGTGTACAAGCTGCTCGGCGGCCAGATGCGCGACCGCGTCCGCACCTACACCTACATCTACGACGACCCGGCCGCCCCGCAAAGCGGCGGCAGCCCGCTGCGCCGCGACGTGTGGCTCAACCCGGCCCACGCCGCCGAACGGGCACGGCACTACGCGGACCAGGGCTTCACCGCGATCAAGGTCGACCCGTTCTCGCTGATCCTGACCCACGATCAGAGCCTCGGCCAGAACGTCCCGCTCCAGTTCTCCCTGCCAGCGGCCGACACCGCCGAGCGCGTCATCGGCGCCATCCGCGTCGAGGTGGGAACCGCCTGCGACATCATCATCGGCACCCACGGCCAGATGACCGCGGCGGGCGCGTTGCGGATCGCCCGGCGCCTGGAGAAGTTCGACCCCCTCTGGTACGAGGAACCATGCCCGCCGGAGAACATGAAAGCCCTGGCGGAAGTGGCGCGGCGGACCAGCATCCCCATCGCGACCGGCGAGCGGCTGACGACCAAGTTCGACTTCGCCCGCCTGCTCGAGCACCGTGCCGCGGCGATCTTCAACTTCGACGTCGGCCAGGTGGGCGGCATCGGCGAGGCCAAGAAGATCGCGGGCATGGCCGAGGCACACTACGTGCAGGTCGCCCCGCACGTCTACGGCGGGCCGCTCATCGCCGCCGCCGCGCTGCACCTGTCGGTGTGCAGCCCCAACTTCCTCATCATGGAGGCGATCGAGCGCTTCGACGGGGTGCACGCGCGGTTCGCCGAGCCGTCGTTCGACTGGCGCGACGGCTACCTGATGCCCCCGCGCGGCCCGGGCCTCGGCTTCAACCTGCGTGAGGACGTGGCCAGGAGCCACGCCCCGCGGGGCCCGCAGCAAGGCACGATCCGCTCCTACTGAGCCAAAAATTCCGATCATTATCCCGAACGAGCCGTTCCGTCTCTTCGCACCACCCCGCCTCTCCCTCCCCGGCGAGGCTCTTTGCCGTGTTTTACCGCGTTTTGTTGGCTATTTGGCTGGATGGCGGGTAGCCACGTGGCAGTCTTGTACCGCCGCGTGGGGAGCATGCGACAAGGGAAGCGCCGTGGAACACATCATCAAGTCATTGACGCCTGTTGCCCTGCTGGTGGCAGCCGCCGTCGTATTCGTGCTAGGTACCGCTTTCTTGATCGCGTCGGACGCGGCGCTGTCATCGTCCGCCTTCGGCCAGGCGAGCGACCTGGCTCAGGCCGGGCGCTGGCTGCAGTTCCTTGGCGGGGTCTGTGCCCTGGGCGCGGTGTGCGGCGCGGGCTGGGAACTGATCCTGCGCAGCGACTGGCTCAGGGGCGCGGAGATCGCCGCCGCGGCGCTGGGCACGCTGCTGCTCGTCATCGGCCTGGTCACCTCCGCTGCCTCGGGCGGTTCGAGTCCGGCAGGCCCGGTGACCGGCGCGGTCGGGATCGGAGTGTGGGCGCTGCTCGCGCTGAGCCGTGCCGCGCGCGTCTCCCTGGCAGAGCAAGGGCCCGCGCAGCGCGCGGCGCGTGACACGCCGGCCGCCGTCCCGGGAGGCGAGGGCGGCCCCAAGAGGCAGGCGGACCTGTGGCTGGCCGCCGCGATCGGCCTGTTCGTCCTGGCCATCGGCTACGGCTTCACCTCTGAGCCGGGCAGCCGGGGGACTGGCATCGCGGCGGGCGTGCTCGACGCGGTCGGGCTGGCCGTACTGGCCGCGGCGGTGGCCGCCGCCAGGTCACGGGGGCTGCTGCGGTCCCGCCCGGTGCCCGGTGTCGTCGTCGGGCTGGCGCTCCTCGCGCTGTCATTCCTGGCGGTCGCGATCGTGGCTGGCCTCGCTTTCGGCACGCTGGCCGCGCTCGGCGTCGCCCTCGCGGTCGTCACGGCGATCGGACTGGCAGGCGTCGCGGCCCTGGGCGTGGCAGCCTGGACCAAGCTCCGGGAACTGCACGGGTAAGGCTGCGGGCTGCCTCGGCACCGAAACAGGCGACGAATTGGCCAGAAAAATAGCCTATACTCTGGCTATGGCATTCCTGTCGGTCGCCGAGGCCAAGGACAAGCTCTCGGCCGTGGTCAACGACGTGGCATCGACGCACGAGCACTACACGATCACGCGCAATGGCAGGCCAGTGGCGGTAGTCCTGCCCATCGACGATCTCGAGGCCCTGGAAGAGACCATCTTCTGGCTGGAGCGGGAGATCGCCCGTTTGCGGTCGGGCGAGCCGCCCGCCGAGGGTGGCGACATCACTGGTGCGGAAATGGCCGAGCTGATGGAACAGCGGCGCCGGGAGGCTGGCTCGCAGTGAGCCAGCCTTACGAACTCGTGATCAAGGCGCAGGCGTGCCGCGCGCTGGCCGAAGTGCTGGCTCCGTCGGTCGCGTTCGCGGTGTGGGAGTTCATCCGCGGACCGCTGCGCGAGAACCCACAGCGGTCAGGCAAGCCTCTTGTTGCTCCATTTCAAGGAGACTGGTCGGCCAGGCGCGGGCACTACAGGGTCCGGTACCGGATTGACGAGGAGAAGCATCAGGTCGTCGTCATCGACGTCTCAGCGCGCTCGGACATTTACGACCCCGGCCGTGCCTAGCACCCGTCCCGCGACTGCGCGGCTAAGCCGCCGGGTCGTCAGGAATCCGGTTCAGCTCGACACCGAAGTGCTCCCGGTATGCCGCTAGCAGCGCGTCGTCCGTGTCCAGTCGCTGCTCGGTCCGCGCCCCGCTTTGTGTCTGGATGAGCATCCGGCCGCTGATGGAAACCCGGCCGCCCGGAGTCAGCCTGGAGCAGATCGTGCTGCGGGTGAAGTGGGATAGCGGCGAGGTCTGCTGCCACCAGCAGGTCGGGACGCAGTCAGCGAGCGACCGCTCGCGCGTCTCGAAGCGGTACTGGGGCTTGCCGTCCCGCAGCACGTCGACGTCCCCGTCTCCCGCGTCGGCGAGCCGGAACCGGCCGGCCAGGTCTTCCTGGTCATCCCGGGACTCCGCCAGCAGCGGATAGTCGCTGTGGCTGCCGAAGCCCACGTCGGCGAGCCACGGACCGCTGCCGTCGGCCGGGCGCACGATGAGGGCCAGGTGGTCAAACGGCGGCCCCAGCCCGGCCGCCCCGTACACGCGGGCGGCGACCCGGCGCACCCGCGCGCCCAGGGCTTCCAGAAGCAGCGCGAATCCCCCGTTGAGCTCGTAGCAGAAGCCGCCCCGGCGACGGCGCACGATCTTGTCGATCAGGTCGTGCTCGTCCAGGGATACCGGTTCCGCCAGGTGGATGCTCAGGTTCTCGAACGGCACGGTCAGCTGGTGGGCACGGTGCAGCGTGCGCAGGCCCGCCGCGTCGCAGGCGATCGGGGCGCTGACGCCGACCCGGTTCAGATAGGCCAGCACGGTCTGGTGATCCATCGCCATCCCTCCACATGTGGCGCCGGTTTACGGTGATGACGTTCTCCGCATCAGATTGTCACCCCGCGCCATGGCGAACGAGGAGCACACCGTGACCTCACCTTTCGACCTGTCGGGACGGCTCGCGCTCGTCACCGGATCCTCGCGCGGCATCGGGTCGGCGATCGCCGACGGCCTTGCCCGCGGCGGGGCGGCGGTCATCCTCAACGGCCAGGACGAGTCCCGGCTCGCGCACGCCCTCGAATCCGCCCGCCGCCGGATTCCGGGCGCGGCATGGCACTCGTGCGCCTTCGACGTCACGGACGAGGCGGCGGTCAACGACGCCATCGCGCGGTGCGAATCAACCATCGGCCCCATCGACATCCTCGTGAACAACGCCGGGATCCAGGTGCGCGCACCGCTGACCGATATCGCCCTCGAGAACTGGCGTTCCGTGATCGACACGGACCTGACAAGCGCGTTCCTGGTCGGCCGGACCCTGGCGCGCCAGATGATCAAGCGAGGGCGCGGCAAGATCATCAATGTCTGCTCTGTTCAGTCAGAACTCGCGCGGCCCGGCATCGCCGCCTACACCGCGGCTAAAGGCGGCCTCCGCAATCTCACGCGGGCGATGGCGGCCGAATGGAGCCATGCCGGCCTGCAAGTGAACGGCCTCGCGCCCGGCTACATCCTGACGGACATGACCCGGCCGCTCGCCGAAGATCCCGAGTTCGACGCCTGGGTGCGGAGCCGGACGCCGGCCCGCCGCTGGGGCCGCGCGGAAGACCTGGCCGGGACCGCGGTATGGCTCGCGTCGCCCGCGTCCGATTTCGTCACCGGACAGGTCATCTACGTCGACGGCGGCATGACGGCGGTCGTCTAGGCGGCCTTTCCCGCGAATTTCGCCGTCCGCTGGAACGTTCGCGCCGGGTTCTTCGTGCTTGGTTTGCGAAGTGGGAGAAGACCCGGAGGAGACCTGGATGGCAGCCAACCGGAGCGCGGCTGAGCTCGAAAGCTTCCTCGCCGAGCGCGCTGGCCACCTGCTGGCGACGGCCGTGCTGCTGACGGGCGGCAGGGAAGCTGGCGAGGACCTGCTGCAGACAGCGGTCGAGCGGCTGCTGCGGCGGTGGCGCCGCTTCGACGGGGATCCCGAGGCCTACCTGCGCCGGACGCTGTGCAACCTGGCGATCGACGGCAGCCGGCGTGCGGGCCGGTGGCGGCAGAAGGAACGCCTGCTGCGAACAGAGCCGGGCCAGTCGCAGGACGCGACCGGCGACGTGGACCTGCGCGACGCCCTGGTCCGGCTGCTGTTGCAGCTGCCAGTGCGGCAGCGGGCCGTGCTCGTCCTGCGGTATTGGGAGCAGCTGACCGACGCCGAGACGGCGGCGGTCCTCGGCTGCGCCGAGGGCACGGTGAAATCCGCCGGCTCGCGCGGCCTGACACGGATGCGCGAGCTCGCCAACGACTGGACCGACACGGCGGCCATGTGCGGCCGGAATGGGAACGGATGATGAACACCGACATCGAGGACCTGCTCCGCGAGGGCATGGAACGGTTTACCGGGGAGCTCAGGGCGCCCGCGGGACTGGCCTATCGGGTGGCGCGGCGCCGCCGTCGGCGACTGCAATTGCGCTCGGCGGCCGCGGTGGCGGCAGTGCTGACCGCCGGCGCCGTGGCCCTGACGGCCGCCGGGCTGCCCGGCGCGCGCGACAACGGCGTCGACACCACCGCGTACGTGGTCAAGCGCATCGACACCGCGCTGAGCGCGGCCGAACCCGGCCAGATCGCGCAGCTGACGGTCACCACCCGCGGCCCCGTGCTACCCGGCGGCACGGCCGTGACGACCAGCGCCGAGGAATGGTCCTACGGGGACCAATGGCGTTCGGTCACGTACTCATCTGCCGGGCATCCGGTCTATGACGAGGGCCTGAGCAAGTCATCCGTCTATACCCTGGTCAGCTACGTCACGCGAACGTGGACACGACAGAGCGGACTGGGCCCCCCGGCCGCCACGCTGCCCGTTTCCAGTCCGCCCGCCGGCCCGCGCGGCTGCGCGCCGTCGGTCGCGGCCGTCCCGGTGATTTTCCGGTTCGGCCTGCCGGGCATCGGCTTGCCTGCCGGTTCACTGCTCGCCGGTTCACTGCTTGCCGGTTCGCTGCCCGCCACGGTGGCCAAGGCCCTCCGGGCGGCGGTCTCCTGCGGAACCCTGACCGTGGCCGGCCAGCAGCGGGTCGACGGGATCGAGGCGACCAAGCTGACGAGCCGCCCCGGCAGCCTGCTCTCCGAGACGATCTGGGTCAGCCCGGGCACCTACCTGCCCGTCCGCGTGGTCGCCCGCTCGGCCGCCGGGCTGCCGGCCCTCTCGCAGACAGCCGACATCACCTGGCTCCCCCCGACCGCGGGGAACCTGGCCAAGCTCACCGTGCCCATCCCCGCCGGATTCCGCCGGGTCCAGCTCCCGCAGGCCGTTACGCCGATCCTGCGCCAGCTCCCGCCCGGGCCCCTGCCCAAGCTCCCGGCGCGGTGCCTGGCAGCCACGCGCCTGGTGCCGAAAGCACCACCGCTTCTTGGTACGGCCATGCCGGCCATCGCCCGCGTGCGGCTCTCCTGCCTGATTACGTCGCTACCACGTCGTGGCTGAGCCAGGGGTCGCCAGCGCGGAACCCCCTGATGTCGGGGACCCGGTGCTGCGTCATCTTGGTGACCCACTCCGGGTCGCCGATCTGACTGCGGCCGACCGAGACCAGATCGAAGTCGCCGCGCTGGAAGCGGCGCACGAGTTCGTCGATCCGGGTCGCACCGGTCTGCCGGGCTTCCTCGCCGTTCAGCGAGGCCATCACGTCGATGTCGAGGCCCACGCTGCCAACGGCGATGACCGCCGCGTCGGTGAACGACTTCGCCCAGCCCGCCAGGCCGAGGTCCGAACCCTCCCACTCGGGTTTCCAGAACCGCCGGGTCGACACGTGGAAGATATCGGCGCCCGCGGCCCGCAGCATGTCGATCAGTTTCCCGAGCTCGGCAGGCTCCTCGACGATCCTGGCGTCGTAGTCAGACTCCTTCCACTGCGAAATGCGGACGGAGAGGACGAAGTCAGGCCCGGTCGCCGCGCGCACCGCCTCGGCCACCTCGGCGACGAACGTCGCGCGATCGGCGATCGACGGTCCGCCGTAGCGGTCCGTGCGCGCGTTGGTCCCCGGCCACAGGAACTGGTCGAGCAAGAAGCCGTGCGCCGAGTGGAGTTCCACGCCGTCGGCGCCGATCTCCGCGGCGTCGAGCGCGCCCTGGACGAAGGCGCGCTTGAGGCTGCTCAGCTCGGCCTCCGTCGCGGCGCGGCCGAACGATTCACCCGGGTGTGACAGGCCTGACGGGCTCAGCGCGACGAAGTCGGGGTTGGTCTCCGCGTCGCCGCCATAGTTGACCGCGCCCTGGTGCCAGAGCTGCAGGAACATGGCGCCGCCGGCCTCGTGGACGCCGTCCACGCATGCCCGCCACGCCTCGCGCGTGTCGGGCGAGATCCGCGCGAACGTCGGGTTCTTCGTCGCGCTCGGATGATCGACGGCGCAGGACTCGGAGATGACCAGCGACGCGCCGCCCTCAACGCGGCGGCGGTAGTACTCCCGCAGCCGAAGGTCTGGTGCGCCGTCGACGCACCAGTAGCGCTGCATGCCCGGCATCACGAACCGGTTGCGCAGCGCGAGGCCGCGAATCTGGAGCGGCTGGAGAAGCGGCGTGATGTCGTACTCGACGCTCACGGTTGAGGCCTCATCAAGCTCGGCCACGCGCCCTCCCACTCCGCTGGAACGTTGACCCTTCAAGCGTAAATGCCGACTGCCTCCCAGGCATTTGTGCTGATCTTCAGATTGCCTCGCACGCACTAGTGATGATCGTCAGATCACCGGCGCATTTCGGCCGCGGAGCGCGTGTTGATCACCCGGTCCGGCGTGACGCCGAGCTCCATCGCCCGCGCGGTGCCGTTGCCCAGCCACGTCAGCTGGCCGGGCGCGTGCGCGTCGGTGTCGATGGCGAACAGGCAGCCCATCTCGTCGGCCAGCCGCAGCAGCGGGTCCGGCGGGTCCATGCGCTCTGGCCGGCAGTTGATCTCAACCGCCACGCCGTGCTCGCGGCACGCGCCGAAGACCGCGACGGCGTCGAAAACCGACTCTGGCCGGCCGCGGCCGGCCAGCAGCCGCCCGGTGCAATGCCCCAGCACGTCGACATGCGGGTCGCGCACCGCGGCCACCATGCGCTCGGTCATCGGGCCGGCGGGCATCCGCAGCTTGGAGTGCACGCTCGCGACCACCACATCGAGCTGCGCGAGCAGGTCCGGGTCCTGGTCGATCGACCCGTCCTCGAGGATGTCGACCTCGATGCCGGTCAGGACGCGGAACGGGGTCAGCCTGGCGTTCAGCTCGCTGATCAGCTCAAGCTGGGCGCGAAGCCGCTGCGCCGACAGGCCGTTGGCCACGGTCAGCCGCGGCGAGTGGTCGGTCAGGGCGATCCACTCGTGGCCAAGGTCGCGCGCCGCCTCTGCCATCTCAAGCGGCGGGCTGCCGCCATCGGACCAGTCCGAGTGGGTGTGGCAGTCGCCGCGCAGCGCCGCCCGCAGGTCATCGGCCGGCGGTGGCGGCGGCTGCTCGCCGAGCAGCCGGGTCAGGTAGGCGGGCTCCGCGCCGCCTGCCGCCTCGGTGATGACCTGGGCGGTGACCGGCCCTATCCCGGGGAGCGCGGACAGCGTGCCGTCGCCGACGCGGCGAGCCATCTCCTCAGCCGGCAGGCCCTCGATCACGGCGGCGGCGCGGCGGAAGGCCCGCACCCGGTAGGTCGGCGCTCCCGCGCGTTCCAGCAGGAAGGCGATCTGCCGCAGCGCCCGCAGCGGGTCCATGTGAGTCACCCTCCTCGTGCTGACGCCCCATACCGATTTACCGTAGTTCTCACCCCTCACGCCAACGCTCACCTCGGAGGTCGGAGCCCATGAGCGCCCTCAGCGACGAGCCCGGCACGCTGAAATTCGTGCACACCTACGGCGCCGGGCTGCACTCCGGCGACGCTGACCCGGACGTCCACGACCCGCGCTGGCAGCAGCGCCAGGTGGCGGACTTCGTGGAGTTCGCGGTCCTGGCCGAGGAACTCGGCTTCGACGGGATCACGCTCACCGAGCACCACGCCCCGCTGATGGTGTGCCCGTCTCCGCATCTTCTGCTGGCAGCCGCCGCGATGCGGACGAGCCGCATCAGGCTCGGGACCGCGGTGACCGTGCTGCCGCTCTACAGCCCGCTGCGGGTCGCCGAGGAGGCCGGGACGCTGGACTTGCTCAGCGGCGGCCGGTTCGAGCTGGGTCTCGGGCGCGGGATCCCGGGGGAAGCCCAGATCGCCGCGGGCCGGAACCTCAACGATGACGACCTGAAACGGGCCTGGCTAGAGGGCCTTGAGGTGGTCAGGCTGGCGCTGACGGAACGCGACTTCACCTTCGACGGGGAGTTCTTCCCCGTAGAACGTCCCACGACGATCGCGACCCGCCCGCTCCAGGACCGGCTGCCCGTGTGGCTGGGCGGCGCGAGCCGGGAAACGATGCGGCTCGCCGCCGCGCGCGGCTGGAACGTGATGCGCAACTTCGGCACAAACGCCGAGCACCGGGACGCGCTTGAGGACTACGTCAAGGTCGCCGCCGAGAACGGGCACGCGCGCTCGGGCGCCAACATGCTGCTCGAGCGCTTCGTGGCGATCGGCGAGACCGAGGATGAGACGGAACGCAACCTGGACAACATGATCGGGGCTTTCGGGCAGTTCCTCACCCTGTACGCGGCAGGCGGCCGGCGGCCCGTCCCCAAGACCGACGGGGAGTTCCACGTCGACAGTGGCGCCGCCCGCAAGAACCGCCCTGCGATCGCGGTCTCAGGGACCCCAGACCAGCTCGTCAACACCCTCCAGGAGGCGATCGACGAGACCGGCGCGCGCCGGCTGCTCGTCGAGACCTTCACCCGCGCGGAGGCGCGCCTGTTCGCCGAAGAGGTGATCCCGGTCCTGAAGAAGCGAAACGCGACAGCGGCCTAACCCTCCTCTTTCCCTCTTCGGGCACGAAACCGCGTTACGTTGTGCTGGCTCGTTGCGGGCTTGGGCGGGGGCGCTGGGCGCCGGCGAGCCGTTCGAGGGCTGCGGAAACAGACGCGGGATAGAAAATGCTGCTATAGCTACCTGAACTATCCCATATCTGCGGAAAGGCCCGTCGGCCGTCGGCGGCCGCGGCGCGCGCGGTGGCAGCGTGACTGCGGAGCCGCGTGATGCGGGCTGGGCATTGCCCGCGGGCTGCGGGCCGCCTCGGGTCCAGGGGCCGGGTCGACGGAGGAAGCACCAAGAGCTCCCAGCCCTGTGCGGAGCTCGCTCACTCGTTTCATCCAATCCGGGCGATGCCGCCGCGGGCCGCGTGCGGTGAACTCTGTGGGGTAACTGAGACACGTGAGAAAGAAGTGACGTGATCAGGCAGGCATAGCTGAGCAGGGAGGCACAGCAATGACCAGCAGCACGCAGACCACCGCGACCGGAACCGTCCCGGCCGCCCGGCAAGCCACCGAGGGCGCCGCCGCCGCCCCGCTTCCCGGTATGCCGTTCCCGCTGGGCGCCACGCCCGGCGAGCAGTTCGGCGTCACAGGAACGAACTTCGCGATCGCCTCGGACGTCGCCGACACCGTCACGCTGTGCCTGTTCGACAGTTCGGGCGCCGAAACCCACATCCCGGTCCGGGACAACGACGCCGACGTCTGGCACGTGTTCGTGCCCGGCATCGGCCCGGGTCAGGCCTACGGGTACCGGGTCGGCGGCCCCTGGGACCCGGACCGCGGCCTGCGGTGCAACCCGGCCAAGCTGCTGCTCGACCCGTACGCCAAGGCGATCAGCGGATCGGTCGCCTTCGGGCCCGAAGTGCTCGGCCAGGACCAGGCCGACCCGGCCAAGCCAAGCACCATGGACTCCGCCGGGCACGTGCAGCGCAGCCTGATCGCCGACACCGCGTTCGGCTGGCA
>Ga0335073_10004974_pt1 | contig 18648 bp, 14 predicted proteins | sample Lox_Sample_22_FD_207093 | JGI IMG/M metagenome (GOLD analysis project Ga0335073, IMG submission 207093) | Soil microbial communities from Loxahatchee National Wildlife Refuge, Florida, United States - Lox_Sample_2.2 | ecosystem: Environmental > Terrestrial > Soil > Wetlands | place: USA... | reverse complement strand
CCCCGCATCGCGGTCGCTAGGTTGCGCTGCGCCGGCGTTGCTGCCGGGTCGTGCGCGATCGAGCCAAAGACATATTGGAGTTCCGCGCTGTGAAACGATCCGAGCGGGATTTGCGCATTCTTAAAAAACATCGGCGGCGCGTTCGGGTCGTTGAATTCGTATTGGTAAACCGGCATCTGCGGCGCGAGCAGCACGCCAGCGTCGTTGATTCGACAACTCAGAAACGCATCACCGTTGGCTCCGGCGGCGGCCAGCGCGGGCTGCGAATAGTTGGCGAGCGGATAAGCGGCCAGCACCTCCTCGGCGCGGTCACCCAGCAGCGAATGCATCGCTTGATTGTAATGATCGGCAGTTACCTGTTTGCCGTATGCGAACATCAGCGTGCCTTCGTCGCGATTTGAACCATTGATCAGCGGCATTTTGCTGACACGCCCCGCCGCGATCGCTCTGGCTGGCTGGCTCGGCAACACCTTGCCGTCAACGATCGGCGCCCAGATCAAGCTCGCCCAACTGAGCGGATCGCCCGGCGCAGCGTCCACGATCTGCTCCGCGGTCTTGCCGCGCATGCATTTCGCGATGTCGGGTACGTTCGCACAGCCGAGCCTCGCGGCGATCTCGTCACCATGCACTTCCGCCTGGGCCAGCGTCTGAAAGGTTTGCAGATAGGGGCCGCTTTCGAGGATTGCACGCTGGAAAGTTCCCGCGGCGCTCGGCGTGACCATCAGCAATCCGGCGCTCATCGCGCCCGCCGACTCGCCCGCGACCGTCACGTTGCGCGGGTCGCCGCCGAACGCCGCGATATTATCGACGACCCATCGAATCGCAGCCCCCTGGTCGAGCAGCGCGTAGTTGCCCGATGTGTGGCGCGGGTCGGTCGCATCGAGAGCGCGGCTGGCGAGGTAGCCGAGCACGCCCAGTCGGTAGTTGATCGTGACGACGATCAGATTTCCATCGCGCACGAGATTGCTGCCATTGAACGGCGCTCCCGAACCGACCAGAAACGAGCCGCCGTGAATCCAGAGCATCACGGGCCGCGGCGTGGCAGGCTTCGGCGTGTAGATATTCAGATAGAGACAGTCTTCGGATCCATAGACCTTTAGCAAACCAGTAGCACTGAGTTGCGGGCACCAGGCTCGCGTACGTGTGGCCTCGAGCACGCCATCCCAGCTCGGATGCGGCACGGGAGGACGCCATCGCAAATCGCCGACCGGCGGCGCAGCGAATGGAATCCCCAGGTATTGGTAAACCCCGCCAACGATCTTGCCGCGGACCTCCCCGCTCTGGGTTTTCACAACCGGCGTCGGTGTCAGGGGCTCGTTCGATCCCGCTGCGAAAGTGTCGATCGCGAGCAATGTGCAACTCACGATCATCAGAAACACAATCGCGATATTGCGAAAATGAAAAATCGGCAGAGGGTGCTTGGTGCGGCTCATGACAGCGGAGACAATACCGCAACCGCATCGCCGAGCAAGGCAGGTTTACGACTGCGGAAATGTGAAGCTGCGAACGCTCTTCGAGACCACGAGCCCAGAACTGAGAATCTTACTTAAACGTAGCAGTCTATATTTGCGAGGCAGGTTCGCTGACGAACCTGCCTCGCATTTTGATGTTGGTATTCACGCGATTAACTATTCGCGAATCGCGCGCAGCGACGGCTTCGCGATCATGATAGTCGCAACCGCAATCGCCAGGAGCAATGCAATCGTGCCCATGGAGAACATGGCGATCTCCTTTCTTTTCTATGCGGCGCCGAGAATCTCTTCGCCGCGATCGTTATGATTTCCGCTGGTTGCGGCCGTGGTGCCGGGTGCGCGCAGGTGCTGGAGCGGTATCGCGCGGATCGCCTCGGAAGATCGCTCAACTCTTTGTCGATCGAGGAACTGATCGACTGAGTTCGCGATCCGCGCGGAACTGACTATTTGCTCAGCTGAGCGCGACCAGTGAGAAAACCACGTACGCCAGGGTGAGGAACGCGAAAGTCATTCCCGGCAGCTCGCTGAGCAGCGCGTTCTGCGACGCACGCACAGCAGCCCCTGACTCCACGCGATCCACCACCGGAGTAAGACCCGCAACATTCGCCTGATTCGCAGTAGTCATAGCAGCCATCGTCGTTACCTCCCGTAAACTTCTTGGCAGTGGCTAGAGCAAGAGCTTTGCCAAGGACGAAATCGTTGATTTTGCTGGGAAATTCCCGCCGACGGGGGATCTGAACTATTCGCGATTCGCAAACGTCTAATGGCCGTTGCGAGAAACGCCAAGCTTTGCGCGGGCAATCGCTCTCGCATCCGTTTCGCACGCCGCAGCCTCACATCGATTGCATGCAGTCCGTATCCGGCAGCTCATTGGATGACACGATTCGCGAGGATGTACGCTGATGTGTTCTTTGGCAGGACGCTACTGGACGTTCGGCCGTATCGAGATCGACCATTTCGTCACTGCGGCGTATCGATGATAGCTGAAGCTCATGCCGGCGGGGCGGCATCAAGTGTGCACTGACTGAATGTCAGTCTCACATGAGCAACCGAGCGGCTCACCGCCACCCGGTTGTCCCACCCTGCCGCGGCGTCTTATGGCGCCGCGGTCCTTCCATTTCTTACTCACGACTCGAACGAATGGCCCTCGTTGTTCTGCCGCATCCAAATCGTATGCACGGTAGGCACGCGCCCGATCGCGGCTCGCGACGCCTGCCGATCAATGGTTTGATCAAACAGCAATCGCAATGTCGTTGTCTGCGAAAAGGGTGGGGAAATGCCGAAGACGCTCGACGATCGAACGCTGCACGCGATGGATGCCTACTGGCGTGCGGCCAACTACCTCACAGTAGGGCAGATCTACCTGCGCGATAACCCGCTGCTGCGCGATCAACTGCGTGCCGAGCATATCAAGCCGCGGCTGCTCGGCCATTGGGGAACGTCGCCGGGACAGAATTTTGTTTACGTTCACCTTAACAGACTGATTTGCGAGCATGACGCCGATGTCATCTTCATTTCGGGACCCGGGCACGGCGGGCCCTCGCTCATCTCGCACACCTGGCTCGAAGGATCGTACTCGGAGGTCTATCCCGACGTGTCGCAGGATATGTACGGGATGCTGAAGATGTTTCGGCAGTTCTCGTCGCCGGGCGGAGTGCCGAGTCACGCGGGCCCTCACCTGCCGGGATCGATTCACGAGGGCGGCGAGCTGGGCTATTCGCTCGTGCACGCGTTCGGTGCAGCATTCGATAATCCTCATCTGATCGTTGCGTGTGTCATCGGCGATGGCGAGGCGGAGACCGGGCCGCTCGAAGGCGGATGGAAGGGCATCAAGTTCCTGCATCCGGGGCGCGACGGCGCGGTGCTGCCGATACTTCATCTTAACGGCTACAAGATCTCGGGGCCGACCGTGCTCGGCCGCGCAGCCGACGAGGACATCCGCCGACTGCTCGAGGGGCACGGCTACGAGCCGCATTTTCTCGAGGGTGATGAGCCGATGCTGATGCATCGCGAGTTCGCCGCGATCCTCGATCGTTGTTACGAGGCGATTCGCTCGACGCAGGACGAAGCGCGGCGCGACGGACTGCACCGCACGCCGCGATGGCCCGCGATCGTGTTGCGCACCCCGAAAGGCTGGACCGGGCCCAACGTCGTCGACCAGGTGAAGATCGAAGGCACGTTCCGCGCGCACCAGGTGCCGCTATCGGCGGTGCGCGAGAATCCCGACCATCTGCGAATCCTCCAGCAATGGATGCGCAGCTACAAACCAGAGGAGCTCTTCGATCGCCAGGGGCGTCCGGTCGAAGAGCTGCGCGCGCTCGCGCCCAAGGGCCTGAAAAGGATGGGCGCCAATCCGCACGCTAATGGCGGGCAGATCACGATCTCGCTCGACATCCCGTCGTTTGCCGACTACGCCGTTCCAGTTGAGATGCCCGGGACGGCGTATGTCGAATCGACGCGGCCGATGGGCAAGATGCTGCGCGACATCTTCACCCGCAATGCACGGCAGGCGAACTTCCGCCTCTTCTGTCCCGACGAAACCAACTCCAACCGCCTGGGCGACGTCTTCGATGTCGAGAATCGATGCCTGGTCAGCGAGATCCTGCCCGATGACGATCACGTCGCCGCCAACGGGCGCGTGATGGAGGTGCTGAGCGAGCATTCGCACCAGGGCTGGCTCGAAGCCTATACGCTGACGGGACGGCACGGTCTGTTTGCGACCTACGAGGCGTTTGCGATGATCGTCGATTCGATGGTTACGCAGCACGCGAAGTGGCTGAAGACCTGTGTCACCGAGCTGCCATGGCGCAAGCCGGTGCCATCGCTCAATTACCTGCTGACCTCGACCTGCTGGCGCAACGATCACAACGGGTTCAGCCACCAAGGTCCCGGTTTCATCGACACGCTCGTCACCAAGCAAGGCATCATTTCCCGCATCTATCTGCCGCCCGATGCTAACTGCCTGTTATCGGTGGCGGACCACTGTTTGCGCACCCGCAACTACATCAATTTGATCGTGATCGACAAGCAGCTCCATCCGGTGTGGCTCGATATCGATGCGGCGCGCGAGCATTGCTCGCTCGGCGCGACGATCTGGCCGTGGGCGGGAACCGAGAATGGCAAGGAGCCCGACGTCATCCTGTGCGCGGCGGGCGACGTCGCGACCGAGGAAACGATCGCGGCGGCCTGGATCTTCCGGCGCCAGTTCCCGGAGCTCAGCGTGCGCGTGGTCAACGTCGTCGATCTGATGCGCCTGTGGCCGCCCGACAAGCATCCGCACGGGATGACCGACGCGTACTTCAGGGAACTGTTCACCGAGAACAAGGATGTGATCTTCGCCTTTCATGGATATCCGGGCGCGATCCATCAGATTCTGCACGGCCGGCCCAATCCCGGGCGCTTCCACGTTCGCGGTTACGCCGAAGAAGGCACGACCACGACCCCTTTTGATATGCTGGTGCTAAATCGCGCGAGCCGGTACCACTTGTGTATTGAGGCGATGCGGCGGCTGCCCAAGCAGCAGGACAAGGCGCACGCGCTGATCGATTCGTGCAACGAACAGATCGACATTCACCGCAAGTACGTCGTCGAGCATCAGGAAGATATGCCCGACGTGCGCAACTGGAGATGGACTCCGGACTAGCGCGTCTGAGGTCACGCCTCGGGACGTGCGGTGCGAAGTCGCATGTCCCCGAGGCATCTTCATATGAGAGTTAGTCCACTGGCTGGCAAGCCGATCGATCCTGCAACGCTCGTCAACGTGCCGCGCCTCGTCACGTCCTATTACGCCGAGCATCCCGATCCGAAGATCGCCTCGGAGCGCGTCGCTTTCGGAACGTCGGGGCATCGCGGGTCGGCGTTTGATCGCGCATTCAATGAGGATCACATTGTCGCCATCTGCCAGGCGATCTGCATTCATCGCAAGCAGAACGGAATCGAGGGGCCGTTGTTCATCGGCATGGACACGCATGCGCTCGCCGAGCCGGCGTTCGCGAGTGCGCTCGAAGTGCTCGCGGCCAACGGCGTCGAGACGCTGATCGACAAGGATCGGCTCTACACGCCGACGCCCGGAATCTCGCATGCGATCATGTGCTACAACCGCGGCCGCAAGTCGGGCCTGGCCGACGGTATAGTGATCACGCCGTCGCACAATCCGCCGCCCGACGGCGGCTTCAAGTATAATCCGCCGAGCGGCGGACCTGCCGACACGCATACGACGAAGTGGATCGAAGACAAGGCCAACGAGTTTGTCACCAATGGTCTCAGCGGCGTGAAGCGGATTCCGTTTGCGCGCGCGATGAAGGCCGAGACGACGCGCACGCATGATTATATCGACGCGTACACGGCCGACCTTGGCAACGTCGTTGACATGGATGCGATTCGCAGCGCCGGCGTGAAGGTTGGAATCGATCCGCTGGGCGGCGCGGCGGTCCATTTCTGGCCGGCCGTTATCGAGCGCTACAAGATCGATGCGACGGTAGTGAGCGACGCCGTCGATCCGACGTTCCGCTTCATGACCGCTGATTGGGACGGCAAGATCCGCATGGATTGCTCGTCGCCATACGCGATGGTGCGGCTGGTCGGGTTGCGCGATCGGTTCGACGTCGCGTTCGGCAACGATACCGACGCCGATCGCCACGGAATCGTGACGCGCTCGCACGGTCTGCTGAATCCTAATCACTACCTGGCGGTCGCGATCTCGTATCTCTACCGTAATCGTTCCGGATGGCGCTCCGATGCGGGCGTGGGCAAGACCCTGGTCAGCAGCAGCATTATCGATCGGGTCACGAAAAAGCTCGGCCGCAAGCTGGTCGAGGTGCCGGTCGGGTTCAAGTGGTTCGTCGATGGCCTGGTCGACGGATCGATCGGCTTCGGCGGCGAGGAAAGCGCCGGCGCGTCGTTTCTGCGCAAGGACGGCAGCGCCTGGACGACAGACAAGGACGGCATCATCCTCGGGCTCCTGTCGGCCGAGATAACCGCGAAGACGGGACGCAATCCGGGCGAGATATACGCGGAGTTGACCAACGAGTTCGGCGCTCCGATTTATGAACGTATCGATGCGCCGGCGACTGCCGCCGAGAAGGAGATCCTGAAGAAGCTTTCGCCGAATAATCTGACAGCAAAGGAACTCGCGGGCGAGCCGATCCGTGAAGTCCTGACCAACGCGCCGGGCAATAACGAGGCTTTCGGCGGGATCAAGGTCGTCACCGAGAATGGATGGTTCGCGGCGCGACCGTCGGGCACCGAGGAAGTTTACAAGATTTACGGCGAGAGTTTTCGCGGCGAGGATCATCTGCGGCGGATCCAGGAGGAGGCACAGTCGATTATCGCGCGCGCCTTCGCCGACGCCGGCGCGGCGCGCAAAGGCTGACGCCATTGGCGAATGAGCAGACGATACTTTGCCTGAACGTCGGTTCGTCGTCCTGCAAATTCTCGATATTCGATCGCGACGACAAGCTTGTGCTGTCCGGCGAGGCCGCGCGAATCGGACTCGACGGCGGATCGCTCACGATGCGCACCGCCGACGGCCGCAAGACCGACCAGCAGCGCAATTTCAAAGGCATCGCCGAAGCCCTCGACGCGCTGGTTGACGAGACGCAGCGCGCGACGACGCTCACTGCCGATGCTGTTGGGCATCGCGTCGTGCATGGCGGCCTCAATCACGCTGCGCCCGAGCGAATCACGCCGGAGCTGGTCGCCGATCTGAAGCGCCTTATTCCTTACGACGAGTTGCACATGCCGGGGGCGATTGCGGGGATCGAGGCGATCACCAAACGCATGCCCGAACAGCCGCAAGTCGCATGCTTTGACACCGCGTTTCATCGCCGGATGCCGCTGGTCGCGGAGCGCTTCGCGCTGCCGCGCGCGCTCTACGATGAGGGGCTCCGCCGCTACGGCTTTCACGGCATCTCGTACGAATACATCATGCATTCGCTCGGGCCGAATCCGCCGCGCCGAATCATCATCGCGCATCTCGGCAACGGTGCGAGCATGGCCGCGATTCGCGACGGAGTCGGTATCGATACGACGATGGGATTCACGCCGACCGGCGGCTTCATGATGGGCACGCGCAGCGGCGACCTCGATCCGGGTGTGCTGCTCTACCTGCTCAAGGTCAAGGAGATGAACGCGCGCGAGCTGGAGAACCTCGTCGATCATCACGCGGGATTGCTCGGCGTGTCGGATCTCAGCTCTGACGTGAAGACGCTGCTCGAGAAGCGCCGCGCCGAGCCAGCCGCCGACCTCGCGATCAAGATTTTCTGTTACCAGATTCGCAAGCAAATCGGTGCATTCGCGGCAGCGCTCGGCGGCCTCGATCTGCTGATCTTTACGGCGGGCATCGGCGAGCGCGCGCCGGAGATTCGATCCGAGGTTTGCGCGGAACTAGAGCATCTGGGAATTGTGCTTGATGCGGAAAAGAACGGTTTGAACTCCGATACGATCAGTTCGATCGCGAGCCGCTGCATCGTGCGGGTGATTCGTACCAACGAGAACCTGATGATCGCCCGTCACACACGGGCGCTAATCTCAACCGAGGGGCGGAGCTGAGGGGAAAACATGCGCCATCCGGAACCGCTCGCTACGCAGCTTCACGGGGTGGAGCTGCTCTCAGAACTTGCGCTCGAGTTGCGCGCCTCGTGGGACCATTCCACCGACGACATCTGGCGCAGGATCGATCCTGAACTGTGGGATCTCACCCGCAATCCATGGGTCGTGTTGCAGTCTGCTTCCGAGGGAACGCTCAAGGACCTTGCTAATGACACCTCGTTTCGCCGCCGTGTCGAGGACCTGGTACTCGCGCGCCGCGCGTATGAAACCAGTCCGGCGTGGTTCCAGCGCGAGCATGCACACTCCGGTCTCGGTTCCGTCGCCTACTTCAGCATGGAGTTCGGCTTGAGCGAGGCGCTGCCGATTTATTCTGGCGGTCTCGGCAACGTTGCCGGCGATCAGCTCAAAGCGGCGAGCGATCTGGGCGTGCCGATCGTCGGAATTGGGCTGCTGTATCAGCAGGGCTATTTCCGCCAGGTTATCGACGCGGCGGGCAACCAGATGGAGCTCAATCCGTACAACTCGCCGATCCAGTTGCCGATCTCGCCGATGCGCGACGCGCATGGCGAACTGGTGCGGCTTGAGTTCGCGTTCCCCGGTAACAAGGTGTGGGTGCGGGCGTGGCAGGCGAAGGTCGGGCGCGTGATGCTCTATCTGCTCGACAGCAACGATCCCGCCAATCCTCCCTACGTGCGAGGTATCACGAGCGAACTATATGGGGGTGGTCCGGAGCTGCGCCTGCAGCAGGAAATGGTCCTCGGCATCGGCGGATGGCGGCTTTTGCGCCGTCTCGGCCTCAGGCCCGACGTCTGCCATTTGAATGAAGGGCACGCGGCGCTGGCGGTGCTCGAACGTGCCCGCGATTTCATGGACGAGACGGGACAGCCCTTCGACGCGGCGCTCGCGGTGACGCGCGCCGGGAATCTGTTTACCACGCATACGCCGGTCGCGGCGGGATTCGATCGGTTCGACGCGGGCCTGATGAAAATTTATCTCGAGCGTTACGCGACGAGCCAGCTGCGGATCGATTTGCACGATCTGCTCGCGCTCGGCCGCCTCGATCCCGAAGATCAGCGCGAGCCGTTCAACATGGCATATCTTGCGATGCGCGGGAGCGGCGCCGTCAACGGCGTCAGCCGTCTGCACGGCGAAGTGAGCCGCCGAATCTTCGCGCCGCTATTCCCGCGCTGGCCAACCAACGAGGTGCCGGTCGGCTCGGTCACTAACGGAGTTCATACGCCATCGTGGGATTCCGAATATGCTGACCGTTTGTGGACAGACACTGCCGGGCCGGAGCGATGGCTCGACACGATGGAGTCCACCGGCGACTCGATCCGCAGCGCGTCGGACGAGCTACTGTGGGGCCTGCGTACGGCGAATCGGCGCGAGCTGGTAACGCACACGCGCGAGATGCTGGCGCGCCAGATCGCCGCGATTGGCGGTTCCGAGCAGGAAATCACCACGGCACGCAACGTCTTCGATCCCAATGCGATCACGCTCGGCTTCGCGCGCCGCTTTGCCACCTACAAGCGGCCCGCGCTGTTGCTCTCCGATCCGGAACGCTTCGCGCGGATTCTCACCAACCCGCGATACCCGGTGCAGATCGTGATCGCCGGCAAAGCCCATCCTGCTGACAACGAGGGCAAGTCTCTTATTCACAAGTGGATCGAGTTCGTGCGGCGGCCCGACGTGCGGCCCCATGCGGTGTTCCTTGCCGACTACGATCTCCATCTGGCGGAGCGGATGGTGCAGGGCGTCGATGTCTGGATCAACAATCCGCGCCGGCCCTGGGAAGCGAGCGGCACCAGCGGCATGAAGATCCTCGTCAACGGCGGGCTCAACCTTTCGGAGCTCGACGGATGGTGGGCGGAGGCCTACACGCCCGAAGTGGGATGGGCGATCGGCGACGGCAAAGAGCATGACGACGACCCCGGATGGGACGCGGTTGAGGCGCAGCAGCTTTACCAGCGGCTCGAGCAGGAAGTTATCCCGACGTTCTACGACCGCGACCAGCAGGGGATGCCGCGCGCGTGGATCGCGAAGATGCGTGAGAGCATGGCGCGCCTGACGCCGCAGTTCTCCGCCAATCGCACGGTGCGCGAATACACCGAGAAATATTATCTTTCCGCCGCGAGCGCGGTGCGGCGCCGCGAGGGCGACGCCGGCGCGATCGGCGTACAAATCCGCAACTGGCAGCGAATGCTCTCGCAGCACTTCCCGCGCCTTCGCTTCGGCTCGCTTGGCATCGAGTCATCGGCGGAGTCGCATTTGTTCACGTTGCAGGTTTATCTCGATGAAATCGATCCCGACGCAGTCAGTGTCGAGCATTTCGCCGACATCGACGCGCACGGTCCGCTCGAACGAGTCAGAATGACGCGCGATGTGCCGCTGGTCGGCGCCGTCAACGGATTCGTCTTCGTCGCGACCGTGCCGGCCAAGCGGCCCGCGGCGGATTACACGCCGCGGATCGTTCCTTATCATCCCGACGCGAGCGTGCCGCTCGAGGCCAACGAGATCATCTGGCAACGCTGATCGCCGCGGCGTGCGTGAATCGGGTATGATCCGATCGCGATGTGCGGGCGCTTTACACTCACGCGGCGCGACGGGCGCGAGATCGCCGAGCTGCTCGGCGTCGATCTGCGCGAGTTCGCGGATCATTTGCCGCGCTACAATATCGCGCCGACGCAGCATCACTATATCGTCACGGCGCGATACGAGAATCGGCAGGTTAGCCTCGCCAAGTGGGGGCTCGTCAATTCGTACGCCAAGGATGCGAGCCGCGCCGCGCAATGTATCAACGCCAAGGCCGAGACCATCGACACGCGTGGTGCATTCAAGGACGCGTTCAAGAATCGCCGCTGCGTCATCCCGGCCGACGGCTTCTATGAATGGATCGGGCCGAAAAACAAGCGCGAGCCGCGCTGGATTCATCCGCGCGACAAGGGGCTGATACTTTTCGCCGGCCTCTACGAATCATGGTTTCCCGAGCCGAACCGGCCCGAACTGACGTTCACGATCGTCACCTGCGACGCCAACGAAACTGTCGCGCCGATTCACGATCGAATGCCGGTGATCCTCGCCGATCGCGATGCCGAAGACTGGATGAACCCGCGCGAAGCCGATCCGGTGGGACTCAAGCGCCTGCTGGTCCCGGCGCCCGCAGATCTTCTGATCGCAACGCCGGCCTCACCGCTCGCCAACAACGCAAGAAACGAAGGGCCCGAGCTGCTCGTCTCCCCTCCGCAACAGGCTGCGCTGTTGCTGTAACTACGCGATAAGTCGGCGCGATTTAATTCGTTGTTAAGCACTGATTGCTTGCAACTCCGCGGGCCACAAGGGTAATTTGCGGCAAAGATGAGGTCCGCGCTGGACCCTTGGCGGCCATCGTGGTCGGCCGCCGGCAAGGTCTCATTGAATGCTCGGCATCGCCACACTTAATCCGCTTTCGCCGCAGGCGCATTCGATCTCCAGTCTGTTCGTCGGCATTCTTTTTTTTCTTTTTGCGATTTTTCTGCTCGTCACCTCGTTGATCACGATAATCGTGCTGCGCTTTCGTGAGCGGCCCGACGGCGGCGAGCCGCGTCCGGTGTTCGGCTCGCGGGTGATCGAGATCACCTGGACTGCGATCCCGTTCCTCAGCCTGGTGATCATCTTTTTCTTCATGGTGCGAACTATGCACGCCGCCGATCCGCCGCCCGGCGACCGCAAGCCCGATATCGACATCGTCGGACATCAATGGTGGTGGGAGGCCGACTATCTACAATCAGGCGTAATGGCCGCCAACGAGATTCATATCCCGGTCGATACTCCGATCCTGGTTCAGGTCGATTCCGCGGACGTGATTCACGATTTCTGGGTGCCGGAGCTGGCGCGCAAGGTCGACGCCGTGCCGGGCCATCCAAATCACCTGTGGCTACAGGCCGATCAGCCCGGAGAGTACCTCGGCGCGTGCGCTGAGTTCTGCGGCCAGGAGCACGCCTGGATGCGAATCAAGGTCATCGCGCAATCCAAGGAGGACTTCGACGCGTGGCAGCGCGCGCAACTGAGCGTGCCGGCTACCCCGGCGGACGGCGAGGCGGGGCAGGGCGCCAAGCTGTTCGTCGCCGACACCTGCGTTAACTGCCATACGATCGTCGGCACGCCCGGCAATCAACGCATCGGTCCGGACCTGACCCATATCGCGAGCCGCACCACGCTCGGCGCGGGTGCTGCCGAGAACACGCAGGAGAATCTCTACCGATGGCTCAAGGATCCTGATTCGATCAAGCCGCAGAGCCATATGCCCAATTTTCAACTGAGCGACGCCGATGCGCACGCGCTGACCGCTTACCTGGAGACGTTGAAATGAGTCAGGCCGTCGCGCCCGAAGCTGTCGCCGCGTTGCCCGTCGCCGAGAGTCACGAGGGCCTGCTGGCCTGGGTCACCACGGTCGATCACAAGAAGCTCGGCATCCTGTATTTCATCTCGTCGTTCTCGTTTTTCGTGATCGGCGGGATCGAGGCACTCGTGATGCGCGTGCAGCTCGCCGCACCTGGCCTGCACATCGTTTCGCCCGACATGTTCAACCAGCTTTTCACGATGCACGGCACGACGATGATCTTCCTGGTGGTCGTGCCGATGCTGCTGGGTTTTATGACCTACCTGGTCCCGCTCATGATCGGCGCTCGCGACATGGCCTTTCCGCGCCTCAACGCGATGAGCTTCTGGACGCAGGCCTTGGGCGGCATCCTGCTCTACTTCAGCTTCGCCGCGGGCGGCGCCCCGAACGCGGGGTGGTTCGCCTACGCGCCGCTCAGCGAACACGCATACACATCGTTACTCGGAGTGGACTATTGGGCGATCGGCCTGGCCGCGATTGGAATCGGCACGCTGGCGGCGGGCCTCAACTTCATCGTGACCGTGATCACGTTGCGCGCGCCGGGAATGCGCATGTCGCAGGTGCCGCTGTTCGTGTGGATGAGCTTCATCAACTCGTGGCTTATCCTGCTCGCGATGCCGATTATCAACGCGTCGATCGTGCTGCTGGTCGCGGACCGATTCCTGTACAGCAATATCTTCAATCCGTCCGGCGGCGGCTCGGCGATGCTCTGGCAGCATTTCTTCTGGGGCTTCGGACATCCTGAAGTCTACATCATGATACTGCCGGCCTTCGGCATTATCTCGGAAATCGTGCCGGTGTTCTCGCGCAAGCCGATCTACGGTTACGAATTCGTCGCGGGCTCGACGCTCGCGATCGCGTTCCTGAGCTTCACCGTCTGGGCGCATCACATGTTCGCGGTCGGGATGGGCCACTACTGGGATGCGGTGTTCGCGGCTTGCACGATGCTGATCGCGGTGCCGACCGGGATAAAGATCTTCAACTGGATCGCGACCATGTGGGGCGGCCAGCTCCGGCTTAAGACCGCGATGCTGTTTGCGATTGCATTCCTGGTCACGTTCACGATTGGCGGGCTTACGGGCGTGGCCTTCGGTGTCGTGCCGATCGACTGGCAGTTAACTGATACCTATTTCGTCGTCGCGCACTTTCATTTCACCGTCTTCGGCGGCGCCGCGTTCGCGATGTTCGGCGGCTTCTATTACTGGTTCCCGAAGATGTCGGGCCGGATGCTGAGCGAGCGCATCGGCAGGTGGCAGTTCTGGCTGACCGTGATCGGCTTTTACCTGACGTTTTTCGTTCAGCATTTCCTCGGCATGATGGGCATGCCGCGGCGGGTTTTCACCTATCCTGATTTGCCCGGATGGGCGACGCTCAACCTCATCTCGACCTTCGGCGCGTTCATGCTCGCCGCGGGGGTTCTGCTGCTAGTCTGGAACATCTATGTCAGCCGCCTCAATGGCGAACGCGCGGGCGACGATCCGTGGGACGGCTGGACGCTGGAATGGCTGACGACCTCGCCGCCGCCTGAAGAGAATTTCGATCGGGTGCCGCCGATCCGCGGCCGCCGGCCGCTGTGGGATCTGAAGCATCCTGACCGCACCGATGCTGTGCTGGATAAGGCGGGGCTCTAGCGATGTCGAAGGCGAAACTCGGAGTCGCGATGTTCATCGTGTCGGAAGTTAACTTCTTCCTGCTGTTGATCGTCGCCTACGCCTTCTACCACGCGTATCCCGGTGCGGGCCCGACCGCTGCGGACAGCCTCGACGTTCCGCGCACCGCGGCCTTTTCGGTGCTGCTGTTTTCGAGCAGCGCAACTATGTGGATGGCGGGTCGATGCTATCAGCGCGAAGGTCAGCGCGGCGTCGCCGTGTGGTTGATCCTCACAATTCTGCTCGGCGGTGCGTTCCTGCTCGGGCAGATCTACGAATACATCGAGCTCTATTCACACGGAGTCACGTTCAGCCGCAACATGTTCGGGACGACGTTTTTCACGCTGACCGGCTTTCACGGTATCCACGTGTTCGTCGGCCTGACCGCGATCGCAATCGTCGCGTGGCTGGTGCTGCTGGGCGAGATGAAGGAGAAGGAGCGCCACGTCCAGGCGTTCGAGGCGGTGAGTCTCTACTGGCACTTCGTCGACGCGGTCTGGGTGGTGATCTTCACCCTCGTCTACTTGTGGGCGTTCCTATGACCCTCGGCGCTTTCATGCTGACCGCCTGGGATTTCGAGCCGTCGATCGTTATCGGCTGCGCGGCCCTGCTCGCGGGATATTTCGCGGCGAGCCCGCGCCCATTCTCGCGTGCGGCGTGGTTCGTCAGCGGCGTGGTCGTAATGTTCCTCGCGCTGGTGTCGCCGCTCGACGCGCTCGCCGATAACTACCTGTTCAGCGCGCACATGGTTCAGCACATGCTGCTGATCCTCGTCGTTCCACCGCTGCTGATTCTCGGGCTGCCCGCGACGCTGATCGAACGCGCGCTCAAGCTTCCTGGCGTTGCGCGCGGCGAGCGAATCCTCGCACAACCCGCGCTCGCATGGACGATCGGCATCGCGACCGAATGGCTGTGGCATTGGCCCGCGTTTTACAATGCGGCCCTCGCGTCCGAGAGCCTCCATGTCGTCGAGCATCTCTGCTTCCTTGTCAGCGCGGTGATTTTCTGGTGGCCGATCTTTGCGCCGCTGGCGCGATGCCGGCTCGCGCCACTGGCCGCGATGCTCTACCTGGCCGCCGGCGCGCTCGCTGGCAGCTTGCTTGGAATCCTCCTCACGTTTGCGGACGCGGGCCTTTATCCGGCGTACCTCAAGCCGAACGACGTGTACGGAATTCTCAGTCTCGTCCGCGACAGTTGGGGAATCACGGCGGCGGCCGATCAGCAGCTCGGCGGGCTGTTGATGTGGGTTCCGGGCGGCGCCGTATTTCTGCTCGCAATCATCGCGGTGATGGCGCGCTGGTACGGCGAAGAACGCGTCACGGCGGGCATTTACGCACATCATCAAGGAGGCGCGAACTAGCTCATGGCATCGGAGAATGGACAGAGCGGCGCGTTTCGCGCGATCGACAAATCGGACTGGAACATTCCGCAGCCGGCGAAGCTGCCCAATCCGACGTTTTGGCCGGCTGCGATGGCGCTCGGAATCAACTTCGCTTTTTTCGGTGTGGTGACTTCATGGGCATTCACCATCGTTGGCGCCGGGCTCTTCGCCCTATCGCTCGGCAAATGGATCGGAGAACTCGTGCATGACGAATGAGACGCAGCAAAGCGGCGAGGCGCTGAGCCCCGAGCGCAGGGCGTTTCTCGGCAAGCTCAGCATGGCGCTCGCGGGGATCGCGGCGATGTTCGTCGCGGTGCCGGTAGTGGGATTTATCCTCGGCCCGCTGATCAAGAAGACGCCGCAGGGCTGGCGCAATATCGGCCGCCTCGAGGAGTTCATCGTGGGCACGACGGTCAAGGTGAACTTCCGCGATCCGTCGCCGCTTGCGTGGGCTGGCGTAACCGCCGAGAGCGCGGCGTGGCTGCGCCGCACGGGCGACGACACCTTCATTGCATTCGCGATGAATTGCACTCATCTCGGCTGTCCTGTGCGCTGGCTGCCATCCGCCAATCTTTTTATGTGCCCATGTCATGGCGGCGTTTACTACAACGACGGCAGCGTCGCGGCCGGTCCGCCGCCGCATCCCCTGTCGCGCTATCCGGTACGCGTCGTAAACGGAATCGTGCAGATTCGCACGAGCCCGGTACCGATCGTCTAAGCGGAGGCTGCCTTGTTCACCCTGCTGAAGCGCCTCGTCGACGCCTTCGAGAAACGCACCGGCCTCATAAAGCTGATGACGGACCTCGCCGAGCATCCGGTGCCGCCGGATACGGGATGGTGGTACGTGTTCGGCAGCGCGACCCTGGTCGCATTCATGATCCAGGTCGTGACCGGTATCGCGCTGGCGACGACCTACATCTCATCGACCGGCGATGCCTACGCATCGCTGCAGTTCATCACGCACCAGGCGATGTTCGGCAACCTGCTGCGCGGGATGCATTATTTCGGTGCCTCCGCGATGGTGCTGCTGATCGGCATCCACATGGGACAGGTGTTCCTGATGGGATGCTACAAATATCCGCGCGAGTTCAACTGGGTGTCGGGCGCGATCCTGTTGTTCCTCACGCTCGGGATGGGATTCACGGGACAGCTCCTGCGCTGGGATCAGAACGCGGTGTGGTCGGTCGTCGTCGGTGCGGAGCAGGCGGGGCGCACTCCCTTCATCGGCCAGACGATGGCGCATTTTCTGCTCGCCGGGAATACGCTCGGCGGCGCGACGCTCAGCCGCTTCTTCGCGTTCCACGTGTTTTTCATCCCGGCGATTATCTTCGCGGTGGTCGGGATTCATCTGTATCTCGTGATGCACGACGGAATCTCGGAGCCGCCCGTCGCTGGCGAGCCCGTCGATCCCGATACTTACGATGCGAAGTACGAGAAGCTCGTTCATGAGCGCGGCGTGCCGTTCTGGCCCGATGCTGCGTGGCGTGATGCGGTCTTTTGCGCGGCAGTCGTCGTCGCGGTGTTCCTGCTCGCGCTGACCTTCGGACCGCCGCTCCTGGGAGCTCCGCCGAATCCGAGTCTGCTCGCACGCGACCCGCGTCCCGACTGGTATCTCGTGTGGTACTTCGCCGTGCTCGCGTTGATTCCGCATGGATGGACCACGCCGGTAATTCTGCTCTCGCCGATGGTGGGATTGGTGATCCTGCTCGTGGTTCCGATCGCATCGAACAGGGGCGAGCGTCATGCGTCGCGACGGCCGTGGGCGGTCGCATCGGTGCTGACGATCGTTCTGATGATCGGCACGCTATGGGTTGAGGGGGTGCGCGAGCCCTGGTCGCCCGATTTCACCGCCGAGAAGCTGCCGCCGTCGATAGTCGCGTCGAATGACGCATCGATCGCCCAAGGGGCGGTACTGTTTCACGAAAAGGGATGCGAATATTGTCACGCAGTGAGCGGCTACGGCGGGCATCGCGGGCCGGATCTCACCTACGTTAGCGATCGGCTGACGCGCGACGACCTGGTGATCAGGATCATGAACGGCGGCTACAACATGCCGTCGTTCTCGGCGAATCTGAAGCCGGGCGAACTCGATGACATCGTCATGTTCCTGGGATCGCGCAAGCACACGTACGAATCCTCGGCAGCCCAATAGAGGCAAATCGGCATTTTCTTGCCGCGCATCGGGCGCGAGCGTCCGTCTAAGGTCGCTAGCCGTGAGTATCGTCGCTTCGGATGTCTCTCCATGAGCGATTGAGCGAGACTTATCTCGTCCTTCCTGCTCCTGACTAAGCAACACATTCCATCGACGCCGAGTTCGCCGTGGCATGCGATTTGAATTGAGACCTGAAATCGCGTGGAGCTCTCACTCCTCGCGGAGTTCGAGAGATGGTTCACGCTGAGAGTCGGGTTACCCTGGGACTGACGTCTTCCGCATCGCGCCTGAGCTTCAGCGAGCGTTCGGAGGTGACCTTTCATTCGGCGCCAATCTGGATCGGGTTCGGCTTGGCGGCGCTGGTGTGTGCGTTGGTGTCGGCAGTTGTGGGTTGGGCGAGCTACAACTTCGAAGCCAGTGCGCAATGGGTAGAGCATACGCACTTCGTGATGGAGCACCTGGGAGCGCTCCGTTCGTCGATCAGCGAAGCGGAGAACGCGCAGCGTAACTTTATTATCAGCGGACAGTTGGCGCGGCTGGATTCGTTTGCCAACGCCGAGCGCGAAACCCGCGAGAATCTCGCCGCGCTTCGCAAACTCACGGCCGACAATCCCGCGCAGGTTCGCAATCTCGATCGGATCTCGCCGCTGATTGATAGACGGCTCGAGTTCCTCGACCAGGGGATCGAGATCCGCAAGCGCTCCGGCAATCAAGCAGCCGAGGACTTCATCGTTGCGCACTCCAGCGGCGGCCTTGGAAGCAAGGTGCGCGACCTTATTCGTCTGATGAGCGCTGACGAAGATGGCTTGATGGCGACGCGAACAACGGCGGAGCATCGCGCCGCGCGCCTTGCGTATCGCGTGATTTCTGTCGGCTGGATCTTCGGCTTTGTGTTTCTGTCGATCACTGGCGTCTACATCGGCCTCGCGCTTGGCGGCCTGCGGAGGGCGACCGAGCTTGCGGCAAGTCGCGCGCGGCAGCTCGACGCTGCCGAGCTCAAGCTGACGGCCAACACGGAAGTCCTGCAATCGGTATTCGCGTCGATGGGCGAGGGCGTGATCGTTTCG
>Ga0335073_10004973_pt1 | contig 18652 bp, 19 predicted proteins | sample Lox_Sample_22_FD_207093 | JGI IMG/M metagenome (GOLD analysis project Ga0335073, IMG submission 207093) | Soil microbial communities from Loxahatchee National Wildlife Refuge, Florida, United States - Lox_Sample_2.2 | ecosystem: Environmental > Terrestrial > Soil > Wetlands | place: USA... | reverse complement strand
GCAAGCCGCCCACTGTTATGGCGCCGGACCGTCGCTGCTGTGGATCGGCCAGGGCTTCCAGCGCCAGCCGCGCGGCGGCAACGCCGTCCGCGCCGTCGCGCAGCTGGCAGCACTAAGCGGAAACGTGGGCAAGCCCGGCACGGGCTTCTTGTACCTCAACGGAGCCGGCAACAGGATGCTCGACGAGGACTACATCGCCGGCGCGCACCTGCCTGGCTCGCAGCCCGATCCCATCAGCCACATGGACCTGGCCGACTGGCTCCAGAACCACGAGCGCTCGCGAGCGCTGCTGTGCTGGAACATCAACATCGCCGCATCAAACCCGAATCAAGCCCGACTCCGGCAGGCGCTCACTCGTACCGACCTGTTCACTGTCGCGATCGACCTGTTCGCGACCGACACGACCGACCTCGCCGATGTCGTGCTGCCGGCCGCCAGTTTCCTCGAGTCAGACGATCTCGTTGCCTCCTACTTTCACCTCAGCCTGTCCGCGCAAGTGAAAGCGATCGAGCCGCTTGGCCAATCGCTGACCAATACCGAGATCTTCCGCCGACTTGCCACGGCGACCGGCCTCAACGACGACGAGCTGCACGAATCAGACGAGCAGATCATCGCTGAGGTGCTGCGGCGCACCGGACTCGAAATCGACTTCGCCTCCCTTGCCCGGCAGGGGACGGTCTGGATCCACAGCGAGCCGCGCATTCAGTTCCCCGACCTTCGCTTCCCCACACCGAGCGGGAAGGTCGAGCTCGCCAGCGCTCGCGCCGAAGCTGACGGACATCCACGCGTTCCGCAGCCGCATGCCGACCCGCATCCAGCAGACGGGCGGCTGCGGCTGCTCACCCCCGCCTCGCCATGGCTGCTCAACGCCAGCTTCGCCAACGAGCCGAGGCTCGCCCGACGCATCGGCGTGCCGACGATCGCCTTGAACCCGGCGGACGCTGCTGAGCGCGGCCTCACCCCCGGCGACCGCGTGCGGGCAAGCAACTCCGCCGGAGAGCTAGAGCTCACCGTGACGCTTTCAGAGGATCTCCCACGCGGCGTGGCGTTCTCCCCGAAGGGCCGCTGGCCAAAGCTCGAGGCCGGGCATGCGAATGTCAATGCCCTCAACCCAGGCACAGCGAGCGACATGGGCGCCAGCACCACCGTGCACGGCGTCGAGATCACGCTGGCGCGCGTTCTAGCCGACTCTGGTCCGTAAGTCTCGAACGCGCGGGCCTTGACGGCCTTGGGCGATGTCGACTTTCCGGGCGTGCGCTGATATTGCGAGGCAGAATGGTCAGGTGACCTCAGCGCGGTCCGCAGCATCCGGGATGCTTCCCCTGCGCGTGACCGATCCGCAGGAGGTCGGCGGGTATAGCCTGCTGGGTCGCCTCGGCGAAGGCGGCCAGGGCGTCGTGTTCCTGGCCGTCAGCAGCGCTGGCAGCAAAGTGGCACTCAAGGTCCTGCCAGCGACAACGGACTCGCTGGTCCGGAACAGGTTCCTCAAGGAGGTCGCCGCTGCACAGCGGGTGGCTCGGTTTTGCACTGCGCAAGTTCTGGACGCCGGAATCTTCGAACGCCGACCGTTCATCGTCAGCGAGTACGTCAACGGGCCATCGCTCGTCGAGGCTGTCGAGCAAGACGGGCCGCGCAGCGGCTCCGCGCTGCAGCGCATAGCGGTCGCGACGCTGACCGCGCTTGGAGCTGTGCACGCCGTCGGGATGGTGCACCGCGATTTCAAGCCGGCCAACGTCCTGCTTGGGCCGGACGGGCCAGTCGTGATTGATTTCGGGCTGGCGACCGTGCCGGGCATGACCACCATGGGCCAATCCGGCCAGGCCGCGGTGGGAACTCCAGCCTTCATGGCTCCCGAACAGCTCGCTGGCAGGCGAGTGACTGCGGCTGCAGACATGTGGTCGTGGGCAGTTTCGATGACGTTCGCCGGTACTGGTCAGCTACCCTTCACGGGGGAGTCCCTGACCGCGACCGCGTACGCCATTCTGCGTAGTGAGCCGGTGGTCGGAAGCCTTTCCGAACCACTTGGCTCCCTCGTCCGCCGATGCCTCAACAAGAACCCGGCATTTCGGCCATCTGCCCGCGATGCGCTACGCGAGCTTGTCGCCGCCGGCGCGCAGGCCATGGGCCCGCTCCCGCCACCGGCTGCTACCGTTGCCGCCGACGAGGCATCCAGCTCAGCGTCGACACCAGTCGATGCGTCCGAGCGGCAGCGCGTGGCAAGCTCCGGCCCGAGGCACGGCCGGCGACCGAGTAAGCCGGGTCAGCGGACGCGCAGCACAGGTCGCCCTAAGTGGCGCTCGCGACACATTGCTGCCACGCTCCTCGCGTCAGTTCTGCTCATTGCGGGTGCCGGGATTCTGGCACTCATCCTGTCCCGCCAGGACCCATCGCCAAGGCGTGCAGCGACAGACCGCGCGGATGGCAGTCAAGAGGTCACCGCCGATGCCGCTGCAAGAACGCTAGCAGTCACCTGGATACTGGAGCAGGTCAGCCGCGCCGCGGTCGTATCATGCGATGCCCAGGTATGCGGCGAACTTGCCGCGCGGGGCTTTCCGGACCTCGACCCGCTCGGGCCGGAATCGAACGACCCGCTCGGCTCAAACGTGGTCGTGGCCACCGCCGACATCCGGAATCAGTTCGGCGGGCGGCTGGCCTCTGTCTACGCTCCGGTCATCCTCGCGAGCTTCGGCTCAGGTAGCGCCGCGATCGAGATTAGGGAAATCATTCCGGGAGGCACGAAGGCGTATCGCGCGGCTCTGGCGGCGGACCTGCGCGCCCGGAAGATCGCCGACGCTCAGCTCCGCGCTAACAGCCAGATCATGTGCTCGGCCACCGCCAGGGCACAGCTGCTCAGCGGCGGCATAGACCCGCAGCTGCCGGAGCTCATCGCCGCGATGGCCCATTTCCAGCCAGTGCGCATCATGGCCTTCGGGAACCGTGGACCCGGTGGCGGACCCGCAAGCCTCCTGCGGTCCGTGGACTTGGCCACACACATCACCAGGTCACACCTGACAGCGCAGGCATACGTCCGATGGATGCAGCAGTTCGTCCACGCGCAACGGGCCCAGTACCGACCCGCGGTGAGCGAGCAGCTCACCCTGCCGACCGGCCAGACCGTCCTGCGGATCCAGTATGACGCGCCGAGCCCGCTCAGCTAGCCCAGGTGCACTTGCGCAGATAAGTGCGGTCGAACGGGGGTGGCGCTCACTCACTGAGGTTGTCGAACACTTCGCGACTCATGACAGACGTCATCCTCAGCTCATGACATTCGCGAGCACCGTCACAGCCCGGCGGGCGGGACACTAGTTACAACCAATCGGACTGCCCAGGCGAGGTGTTGTCGTGCCTGCAGGGCAAGCAGGGCCATCACGGCAGTGGGAGAACGGCAGGTAGCTGATGAACACGGCGCAGGGCAGGCAGCCGGTCCCGCAGATGAAAGCCTCCGACGCCGACCGTGACGAGGTCGTCGCCGCGCTGAGCGAGCATTTCCAGGCAGGCCGGCTGACCACGGAGGAGCTTGAGGACCGGACGGGGCGCGCTCTCTCGGCCCGGACCCTGGGCGAGCTTGATGCCCTGATGACAGACCTTCCCGCAGGCCGGCAAGCCAAGCCGGCCTGCGAGGCCAGTTCACAGCGTCGTGGACACGCGGAGCTCGCGGTGATCGCCCCCGTGCTGGCGCTGGTGGCCGTCGTGGCACTCGTGGTCGGTGTCCGATCCGATCATCACGGCTTGGACATCTGGGTGGTCGTCCCGATCGCGCTGATCGTCGTCCGGCGACTGAGCAGGCCCCTGGAGCGCCGGCGCCGGTAACCGATGAGTACGACGAGGCCGGCCGCAATGATGGGCAGGCCGACGAGGCGATTGACCGCCAGGAACGTGCCTACCGGCAGGGTCATGGCCAGGGCGGTGATGGCAACGGCGTGGACAAGGAGGAGCGCGCCGATGATGGTGGTCTCCACGATCGCGACGCGGCGGATGCCGGGATTGGCCAGCATGCAGGCCGCGCGGGCGTCGCGGCGGGCCAGCAAGCGCACGGCCATCAGGTACAGCGGCCTGCCCATGATGACGGACACCAGGCACGCCAGGCCGATCGCGCCGGTCTGGGCCGGATCCTGCAGTTCCAGCACAAGAGGGCTGCCGCCGGCCAGGTAGGTCACTGCGACGGCGATGCCAGTCACGGCCATCGATACAAGTCCGAGCGGAGCGGCCCGGCGGCGCCAGGCGAACACGGCGAGGGTCCAGCCGGCCGGAATGCCCATCGCGACGAGCAGCGCGACAGTGCTACTGGGCACGTGTGGCCTGACCCAGGTGTAGGCCAGCGCTGGCGCGACGATGTTGACGAGGATGCTCGGCAGCAGTGAAGCGAGCAGGCGCGGCGACAGCTTCGGCGGCAAGGCCGCCTCCGAATCCCCGTCATGCCCGGATACCCGCGGGGGCACGCTCGTCTCCGCTGGGCTGACGGGGCTTCCTGTCGTCACCGGGCTCGCCGTCGGCGACCCGCGGCGAACGTGACCGCCGCCCATACGACCAGCAGCCCGCCGATCGCCATCAGGCCGGGGCCATGTACGACCGCTCCGACCACGAGCGCGCCGGCACCGGCGACGGCGAGGAAGATGCGATTGGGGCGGATTCCGAAGAGGCCAAGCATATTGGGCTCCTTTCCGTGTTTGCGATGTGCCGTTATCAAGACCCGGCCGGCACTGGCCGTTGTGCCGGAGCGTCCGGAATCAGGAGCCGGGCCAGCAGCTCCAGCGCCGCCACAGCATCGGCGGCGTCAGCCGGATCGCCCGTTCCGATCGCCCTGGCCAGGAGGGTGTCGACCGGCTCCCAGGACATCGAGGACAGTCCGCGCCGGACCTGAGGGTTGGGTGACACGAGGGTGCGGCGGCGATCGGTCGGGTCGGTGGCGGTGATCACTCCACCTGCCTCCCGCAGCCTCCTCACCGATGCGGACACATGGCTTTGGGGGAACCCGGTACGCGCAGTGATCTCACTGACCGAACTGCCCGGGTGCTCATACACGTCCACCAGCACCGAGCGCACGCTTGTCGGCACCTGGTGGAACCTGGACGGCGGGATCGCCTCCTCGCCCAGCTTCATCAGCTTGCGGCCGAGCAGAAAAAGCTCTAGTCCATTCATATCAAAATTGATACATCAAGCCTGATCTTTTGTCAAACGTCGCGGGGTACCTGGCGTCCGGTCAGCCGGGCGTGGCAATCCGGCAGGCTTGCGTTCTTCTCGTCAGCAGAAGCTCAGCTGATCACCGGTCATGCCGACGTGGACGGTGTCCCCCGCTTGGAACGTTCCTTCGAGCAACAAGACCGCCAGCCGATCGGCCAGCTCTCGCTGAAGGACTCGCCGGAGCGGCCGAGCACCGTACTCGGGGTCATAGCCGCTGGCGGCCAGCCACGCCTCGGCCGCCTCGTCAACATCAAGCTGTATGCCGACGGCCTCGGCGCGCGCAGCAAGCTGGCGGAGCTGAATCCGCACGATCTCGGTCAGGTCGCCTGCGGTCAGCGACCGGAAGCTGATTATCTCGTCGATCCGGTTAATGAACTCTGGCTTGAAGAAGTCCTTGGGGTCGCTTCGCAGGTTGGAGGTCATGATCAGCACCGTGTTGGTGAAGTCAACGGTCCGGCCTTGTCCATCAGTGAGGCGGCCCTCGTCCAGTAGCTGGAGGAGCGTGTTGAACACGTCAGAGTGGGCTTTCTCGATCTCGTCGAGAAGCACGACTGCATAAGGCCGCCGGTGCACGGCCTCAGTAAGCTGGCCGCCCTCGTAGAAGCCAACGTAGCCGGGAGGCGCGCCAATCAGCCGGGCCACAGTGTGCCGTTCCTGGTACTCCCCCATGTCCAGTCGGACCATGGCCCGCTCGTCGTCGAACAGGAACTCCGCCAGTGCGCGGGCCAGTTCGGTCTTGCCGACGCCCGTCGGTCCGAGGACCAGGAATGTCCCGATCGGCCGGTTGCCATCGGAGAGGCCCGCCCGGCTGCGCCTGATCGGTCCGGAGACAGCGTGGACCGCTTCGTCCTGCCCGACAACGCGCCGTCTGATGACATCCTCCATCTGCATCAGCTTGACAGCTTCACCCTCCATCAGCCGTGAGACGGGAACGCCGGTCCAGGCGCTCACGACGGCGGCGACTTCCTCAGTGTCGACCTCCGACTTGACCGTCCCCCCGCTCGCCTGGAGCTCGGCAAGCGCTTTGGCGGCAATATCCAAGCGACCCTCAAGCTCTGCTGCCTGTCTGCGTCCGATGTCGGCCGCGCGAGTCAGATCACCAGATCGCTCGTAACGGGCGGCCTCGGCTCTTCTTCGCGCCAGTTCCTGTCTGATCTGGGCGATCGATGCGATCCCGGCCTGCTCAGCCTGCCACTGAGCGGTCATTGCTGCGACTCTCGCGCGCAGCGCGTTCAGTTCCTGTGTCAGCTGCAACCGGTCAGGCGAAGTGGCCCCGCCGTCGCCCCACTGCAACGCGATCAGCTCAATCTCCGCCCGCCGGGCTGCGCTGGTCAGTTCTTCCAGGGCGGAAGGCGGGGACTCTATGCCGATTCGCAGGCGGCTTGCGGCCTCGTCAATCAGGTCCACCGCCTTGTCCGGGAGCTCCCGCCCCGACACATAGCGGTCCGACAACTTGACCGCTGCCTCGATCGCGGCGTCCTGGATCCGGACCCCGTGGTAAATCTCTTGCCGCTCCCGCAGGCCGCGCAGGATCTCGACCGTATCGTGCGCTGAGGGCGGCTCAACGTAGACGGGCTGGAACTGCCGCTCCAAGGCCGCGTCCTTCTCCACGCTCTTGCGGTACTCATCGGGGTTGCTCGCGCCGATCAGCCTCAGCTCGCCACGTGCGAGCATCGGCTTAAGCATGTTGCTGACGTCGAGGCCACCATCGCCTCCGCCAGTCCCCACGATCATGTGCAGCTCGTCGATCAGCAGTACGAACTCGCCCTTGGTCGCGGCGAGCAGAAGGAGCGCTGACCGTAGCCGTTCCTCGAATTCCCCGCGGATCCTGGCGCCTGCCAGCATGGTAGCCAGGTCAAGTGAGACCAGGCGCTTGCCCTGCAAGCTCGGCGGAACGGCGCGCTCGGCGATCCGCTGCGCCAGCCCCTCGACGATCGCGGTTTTCCCGACGCCCGACTTGCCGATCAGCACCGGGTTGTTCTTCGTCTTGCGGCCCAAGATCTGGATCAGCCGTGCGAGTTCCTCGTCCCGGCCGACCACCGGGTCAAGCAGACCGCGCTTGGCGGCATCGGTCAGGTCCCGGCCATACCGCCAAGGAACGGGCACACTCAGCTTCAGCATCGCCGTCCGGGCCCCGGACTTCATCCGGCGTGCTCGGGCCATCCCGCACTCCTTCTCGCGATGGACACCGCCGAGTAGCTCACGCCACCGCCCCAGAGGCAGGATCGCATACCTCAATCGTCCTCAGCCTCAGGTCCTGGGCAAACCGGCTGACTATCGGAGAGCGCGAGCGACCAGATCCTGAACGTTGTCGTAGCTGGGTTCGCAGCTCACAGGCTTGCCATCGCGAACCGCGCAGGCGGCTTCGACGGTGGCGCGCAGAGCGTTGCGGAACAGCAATGATCCGGTGCTGATACGCCGGACGCCGAGCTCAGCAAGGCGGCGCGCGCTCAGGTGTGGCTGTGCCAGCACGTTGAGCGGCGCGGGGACCTCCGCGGCAACTCTGGCTATCTCGCTTGGGTCGGTCAGCCCCGGAATAAAGATTCCGTCGGCGCCCGCATCGAGGTATCGCAGCGCCCGACTGATCGTGCTGCCGTGGTCGACGCTGAGCCAGTGAGTGTCGATCCGAGCGTTGACGAACAGGTGCGGCGCAGCCTGCTTGAACGAGGAGATGATCAGCGCCTGCGTGTCGGGATCAGCAAGTCGGGTTCCGCGCCCGTCCTCTAGGTTCACTCCGGCAACCCCGATCTCGGCCAGTTCCTCGGCTAGGCTCGCTGGTTCGCCGAAGCCGGCCTCGGCGTCGACGCTGATCGGTACCGGCAGCCCGACCAGGGCCTGTGCCAGGTTCACGGTCTCGCGTCGAGTCGCCCCTGTCGCGTCGGGCAACCCGTTTGCGGCGGCGACACCGAGACTGGTAGTACCGATCGCAGCGAAGCCCGCCTCGGCAAGTGCGGCAGCAGACGCAAAGTCCCAGGCGTTGGGCAGCAGCAGTGGCGTCTCCGCATGATGCAAACGGTGGAAGCTCCCCTCGGCCAGGGCTTGCGCGTGGGCACGCCCAGGACAGGAGTGCCTGCCGAGGCCGAACGGCGCATCCGCGAGGGAGATGGCGATCGTAGTGCCGTCAGGTGCTACCCGACGGGTCACTGACACTGGCGGATTCTTCCCGGCGATCAGCGCATTCGTCCCGTCACAGGCCTGGACTAGCAGGCCGATCCGGTTAGCTGTGGCCTCATCCCACGCGCCACCGCAAGCGGCGACGAGTCGCGCAACCGCCTGGTCAGCTTGCGCTGTGATCGGCGTATGTGGCTGGTAGGCGCGGGCGACCACCGAGACGTCGCGAACCACACCGCGAGGAAGCCCCAGCTCGTATGCGAGCTTCGCCACCGGATTGCCTGGTCTGCACAGCGCGTCCAGATCGACTGTGGCCAGCTCGGACTCCACGAACGCGCGACGCCGCGCGTGATCTGCTCCCTCGCTGAACCGAACAACGTTCGCGCGCAGCCACGCCACGCCACGCCACGCCGGCTCGACGGGGGGAACTGTGTAGGCCGCGTCAAGGAGCAGGTGCTGGCTCATGGTGCAGATCGTATGGTCCGCATTCTTCGGCGCCTGCCGAAGAATGCGGGCCCCTCTCACCCCCGATCGGGCGTGTTCGGCTGCGACGGCCGGCCGCCGATGAAGTCCTCCCAGTCTGCCTGCACTGGTCTCCAGCGGCGGTCGAAGGCTGCGGCCCGGCGGGTGGCGTGCTCCAGTTTCTTGCCCCGGTAGAGGCGCCGCGCCCAGATTGAGTTCGGACGGGCCAACCGCACCGCGCCGATGAACCCGACCGGCGGGAGGAACAGGCCGAAAAGCCCCGAGCGGTACTTGCCCTTGAGGACGCAGACCAGCGCCAGGCAGCCGTCGATGATGAGGACTCCGGTCGCGCTGATCCGCAGCGAGAACTCGGGGCTGTCGACGTCCGCCACCCGCACCGGACTGAACCCCACTAGGGCCAGGCCCAGGCAGGCCGCAACCAGGCTGACCGCCTCGACTGAGAGCTGGCCCTCGCCGCTCCAGTAGACATCTTGCAGGTGCAGGATCAGCGCAAACTCGTCCAGGACTAGCGACGTCCCGACCCCGACCGCTATCGCCGAGAACGAGAGCCAGCCCATCGTGCCGGGGCCGCCGATCGCCGTGAACGCGCCGATTACGAGCAAAATGATGCCGGGCACGGAGTGGTGAATATGCGTCCCATCGGCGGTGACATTGCGGAACGGGCCACGCCCGTCGCGGATCAGCCGGGTGATCGCGCGCGTCGACACGAACGTGACCACGTAAGAGACGAAGCACAGCATCAGCGGTAGCTTGCCGGCCGCGATCACATCGCGGTGCCACCACGAGAGCATGACGACCACCCTAGGCGCTGGGCACGCGCCATGCCGGTGGCCAACCTCACCGCTGTTCGAAGCGGATCTCTAGGTGCACCGGGCATGCCGCGTTGTAGTGCTTCAAGGTCAGCTTCCCCTGGGAGTACGCCCACGAGCAGGTACAGGAGTTAGGTACGTGGTCGGCCGTTATGATCTCGGCGGGCACGCCGCTGCGCCGCTCGGCGCGACCCGGCTGGTACGGGAGCGGCCGTCCGATGAGGGAAAGAGCAGGCCCCTCGGTCCTGGCTTCCTGGACAGCTCCGTCAGCCAGGGCCAGCCACTCCCGTGGCCTAGCCTCAGATGAGGGCTGCGCTAGCACGGGTCGTTTGACGCGCACCCTTGCTCCGGGGAGCTTGTCACTCGCCCGGCTCTCCATGTCTTTCAGAATATCCGCGGTCGGACCGCTTACCGAAGGCCAGGTTGACTACTTCTTCCGAGGTCAGGCCGTGGCCTGCGGCGTATTCGGCCTCGAAGGCCTCTGCGCCCATGGCGGAGCGCAGGCGTTGGCGGTCCAGATCGCGCAGCCCGCCCTCCAAGGGTTCGACAGTTTCGCCCAGCTCGGTCAGAAGCCGGTCGGCTGCGCCGTGCAGCCGGGCGGACCGGCGAAGGTCGGCCTCGCCGCTGCTGGCTACTGCCAGGCCAAGTAGCGCGTAGGCGGTGCTTGCCTTCATCCGCATCCGCCTGGCCAGATCGAGCGATTCGGCGAAGCGGGCTTCGGCCGCGCTGGGTGAGCCACTGAGGTATTCGGCCAAGCCGAGGTTGAAGGTCTCGTAGACAACGCCATGGCGGTCGTTGAGCGCCCGGAAGATGTCGAGTGACTCGACAAGGTGCCGACGGGCGGAATCTAGGTCGTCTAGGGAAGCTCGGCGTACTCGAGGTTGCCGACGATCGTCCCTATCTCCCGCTGGTCGCCAACCTGACGGAAGAGCCGCAGCGACTCAGTAAGATCCCGGGCCGCGCCGACGTGGTTCCCGCCGATGTCCACGGCGAACGACCGCGCGGACAGTAGGCGGCCGGCGAGATGAGGCTCGTTGAGGCGGTGAGCCAGGTCGAGGCCCGACTCGATGAGCGGCAGCGCGGCATCCTGCTGCCCCTGGCGCAGCAGGATGAAAGCACGTATGTAGAGCAGGTCGGCTACCAGGAATTCGTCCCCGGCGGCCCGGGCAATCGCCAGCGCCTCGTCGCAGTACTCCTCGGCGACCAGATAGTCGCCGGTCTGCTCTAGCAGGTATGCAGCGCAGGCTAGGGCCCGCGTGCCTTCCAGAACACTCGCAAGGCGGCGGCCGTCCGCAAGCCCGGCGCGGGTTCGTGCTGCTGCAGGCTAAAGGCGATCGCAGCTCGGAGGTTGTCGAGTTCGACATTCAGCCGGTCCATCCACTCGGCCTGATCGCGCTGTACGAGCTGCGGACCGGCCGCCTCCGCGACAGCCAGGTAGTGGTTGCGATGGGCAATGCGGGTATTCCTCGCCGCTGCCGGGCCCAGCCCGTCGAGCTTGCGGGCTGAATACTGCCGGATGGTTTCCAGCAGCCGGTAGCGGACCGGGCCGGTAAGGGTGACCAAACGACATGTGGTCACCAGGCGACGTACCTCGGAGAGCTCGGCATGACGGCCGATAAAGCTGGATACCTGCGCCGGGAGGTTATTCAGCAGCGTCGGGTTGTCCAGCGACCGCAGCGGCCGGAAGGCCGCAGGGAGGCCATCGGCCTCAAGCTGGAAGATTTGTTCAGCCCGGCCAAGGTCCTTGAGCCGGTGTAGGCCGAGGTCTCTCAGCGACGCGCCGGTCGGCATCGAGTCGCGTACCAGTGCGGCCGTCGTAGCCGAGAGCAGGACCTGGCCTCCGTGGGCCACGGCGGCGATTCCGGCACCGCGGTGGACGTCGATTCCGATCAGGCCGACCGAAGTCTCCGACGCCTCACCGGAGTGCATGCCCATGCGCACTCGAAGCGTTTCGCCGGCTGGCCATGCATAAGAATCCAACGCCTGCTGCATCCGGATCGCTGCGGCCATGCAGGCGGCGGGCGAGGTAAACACCGCGAAGAATGCGTCGCCTTGGGTGTCAATCTCCCTGCCGTCGTGCGCGGCCAGGCAGGCCCGGATCACCTGGTGATGACCTGCCAGGACCTCTGCATACGTCGTCCCCAGGCGCCGGAGCATCGCTGTGGAACCCTCGATGTCGGTAAACAAGAAGGTGAGCGTCTGCGTGGCCAACAGCCCGGCTTCCACTTGAGGTTCCGACTGCCGTATCGGACGGCAGGTCGCTGACCTCCTCAAACACGGCGCACGCAGTGTACTGCGGTCGTCACAGCGTGGTCCATCCCAGTTAGCGGTGGGTCACCAGGTTCGTGCGCGCGAACAGGCTGGCGGCAAGGGCGGCTGCGGCAAATAGAGCGATGCCGTCAAGCAAGAGGGCGTGATGTAGACCCGTGACGAAGAGTTCGCGCTGGAAAACGGTGAGCGGGCCGGCGGTGCGGGCCGTCAGACGGGCGTAGACAAGAGCCCCGAGAACGGCGACTCCGAAGACTTGACCGACCTGACGGAACGTGCTGTGGACAGACGAAACCATGCCCGCCTTGGAGGCGTCGATGGCGGACACGGCCACGGCAGTCATCGGAGTAAGGCACAGTCCCGTGCCCACGCCAAGGAGCGCGAAGTTCCACCAAATGGCGCCGATGCCGGTGGCGACCCCCAGGCGGAGTAGCCCGAAGGTGGCGCCGCACGCGATGACCAGGCCGACGATCATCGGCCAGCGGGCGCCAAAGCGGCCGGTCAGACGGCCCGAGGCGGAGGCGCCCAAGGCGAAGAATATTCCGATGGCGCTGACATCCAGCCCGGCCGTCAGGGCGGAGCGGCTCTGGGCTTGCTGGAAGTACGCGCTGAAGTAGACGATGGCCCCGATGAACGCGAAGAACACTACGAACGCCGCCACATTAGCGACCACGAACTTATGCCGGGCAAACAGCCTCACGTCAACTAGTGGGCTGGGGTGGCGGGCCTCCCAAGCTGTGAAGCTGCCCGGGGCTATGACTCCGACGGCGAAGGCGACCAGCACAACCGGGGATGCCCAGCCCAACGCCTGGCCCTCGATGGTGCCCACTGCCAATGCAGCGATGGCCACCACGGTGAGTATCGCTCCTGCCCAGTCGAAGCGACCGCGAGTCGGATTGCGAGGCAGCCGAGGCACGTAGCGCGCGGCCAAGGCGATGAGGATCGCGGTCAGGGGCGCGTTGAAGAGGAAGACGGCTCGCCAGCCGAAGTCCGCCACAAGCAGGCCGCCAACGACTGGACCGACGGCGAGCGCCAGCCCGGAGGCGGTCGACCACGTGCCGATGGCCAACGCACGCTGGCGCTCGTCCTCGAACAAGGCACGGATGATGGTCAGGCTGCCGGGCATTACCAGCGCAGGCCCGATGCCCTGCAGGGCTCGCCCCGCCAACAGTACGCCGACCGACGGGGCCAGGCCGGCTATCAACGATCCGGCACCGAAGGCGGCTACGCCAGCAAGGAACAGCCCCTTGCGGCCCCCGCGGTCACCGGCCGTCCCGCAAGCCACGAGCAGGGAGGAATAGACGATCACGTATGCGTCGACGATCCACTCCAGGCCGGAGGACCCCACCCGCATGGAGGTGCCGATCGCTGGCAGCGCGACGCTCACCACAGTGGTGGACATGACCGCCAGGAACAGTCCGCCGGCTACTACCACCAGCGTCGTCCACGGCCGTAGCGGGGAGTCCGCCCGATGTGATCGCCGCGAGTGAGCCGGATGCGACCGGCGCGGATTGACGGTGCGAGCCGGAGTCGACGTCGTCATGACTCCAGACTGCTGCACCATCAATGATAAGTCCAAGATCTGTTACTGCTAGTAGCTATAATCAGCAGTTATGGAACTGAGGCAGCTGGAGTACCTGGTGACCGTAGTCGAGGAAGCCAGTTTCACCCGCGCAGCACAGCGCTGCCACGTGGCCCAGCCAGGAGTGAGCGCTCAGATTCGGCTGCTTGAGCGAGAGCTTGGACAGGCCCTGCTCGACCGTTCGGGCCGCATCGTCCGGCCGACCGAGGTCGGCGCTGCCGTCCTGCCGTACGCCAGGGCCGCGCTCAACGCGGTCGACGGAATACGCCTCGCGATCGAGGAGCTGTCCGGGCTCGTCCGCGGTCACCTCAGCGTAGGCATGGTCTCCTCCGTCAGTTCCATTGACCTGCCTGCCGTGCTTGCCCAGTTCGCGCACCGCCATCCAGGCGTAAAGATCACTCTCAGGGAGGCCAACTCGGCCCAGCTTCTGGACGCCCTCACCACCCGACTCCTGGACGCCGCCCTCATCGGCTTGTCCGGTCCGCTGCCTGCCGGGATCGAGGCCGAGGTCGCTGGCGAAGTGCCCCTTGTCGCCATCGTTGCACCTGCAGACTCGCTCAGCGCCAGCAAGACCATCAAGCTCGAAGCGCTGGTCGGCCGACCGCTCATCACTCTGCCCAAAGGCACTGGCCTGCGCGCGGTCATAGACCAGGCGTTCGCCCAGGCCGGCCATCAGCCGGACGTCGCGTTCGAGGCCAGCGATCCCTATGTCCTGGCCCAGCTAGCCGGGCAGGGCCTAGGTGTGGCCATCGTGACCGAACCGGTCGCCCGCGCCTTCCACGGTCAGTTGCCTGCCCTTGCGATCACCGAGCCCTCGCTGCTCGGCCACCAGGCACTTGCCTGGCGGGCCGAAGGTCCTGTCAGCCCTGCCGCACGAGCGTTCATCACGCACGCGCGCGCCATGATCACCGACGGCACATCTCATTTTTGACTGACTAGTCACTCTCTTATATGATCGGGTCATGCCTCGACTTCGGAGTGAGGACCGGCGTAACGCGATCTTGGCTGCGGCGACTCGCATCATCGCGTCTGAGGGGCTCGCGGCGGCGACAGCGGCGATCGCTAAGGAGGCGGGCGTCTCCAACGGTTCGCTGTTCGTCTACTTCGATACGAAAGCGGCGCTCCTGAACGAGCTCTATGTCGCCCTGAAGACCGAGATGACCGCTGCAGCGCTCGCCGGGCTTCCTGCTGAGCGCGAGCCCCGCGAGCAGGTCTTCCATATGTGGACGCAGTGGCTCGGCTGGGCCACCGCAAACCCGGAGAAGCGCCGGGCGCTCGCGCAGCTCGACGTGGCGGATGAGATCACCGCCGACACCCACGAGACGGTGAGATCTGCCTTCCGCGGCATTGCGGAACTGCTGGAACGAAGCCTGGCCGACGGACCGATGCGGGACGCACCGCTCGGCTTCGCCCTGTCCCTCACGAGCGCGATCGCCGACGCGACGATCGACGCGATGATCCGCGAACCCGCGGAGGCAGAGGCCCGCAGCCGCGTCGCGTTCGACGCCATGTGGAGGGTCCTTGCCGGGTCGTCCGTCCCGGTCACGGCCTGATCTCAACAAGCACAGCAAAGGATCCGACATGCTGAAGAGCGGCGAGAGCCCGTCATCTCCCAAGGCGTGGATCATCACCGGGCCGACGTCCGGAATCGGCCGCCGGACCGCGCTCGAACTCGCCAGGCACGGCACCGTCGTGCTGGTCGGCCGCGACCAGAACAAGCTCTGCGAGGTAGAAGCCGAGATCCGGGCGCAGCACGCCGGACGCGCGCTATCGATCGTCTGCGACTGCTCCGACATCCGCAGCGTACGGCACGCGGCCGCACAGATCGTCGCGCTCGACCTTCCGGTGGCCGGGCTGCTCAACAACGCGGGCATCATGCTGACCAGGGCCGGCCGGAGCGCGCAGGGGTGGGACCTCGCATTCGCGACCAACCACCTCGGCCCCTTCGCATTCACCGAGGCGCTCATGCCGCACCTGCCCGACGGCGCGAACGTCGTGTTCATCTGCTCGGGCGTCGAGGACCCCGGGCGAAAGCCCGCGGTTGTCGCTGGCTTCCGCGGTGGGCGCTACATCTCCGCCGAGGCCAGCGCCCGCGGCGAATGGCAGCCCGGCGGCTCGTCCCACCCCGGCCTGGACGCCTACGCCACCTCGAAGCAGTGCAACCTCGCCACAGTCCTCACGCTCGCGCGGCAGATCCCGAGACTGCGCTTCAACGCGGTCGAACCCGGATTCAATCCCAGCACCGGCCTTGCCCGGGACGCGAACGCCGCCCTTCGGTTCCTGGCGAAGTTCGTGCTCGCACCGATAGCGCCCTTCGTTAAGTACTGGAGCACCCCCAAGCGCGCCGCTCGCGTGGTCACCGCCGTCCTGACCAGCGAGTCGAGTCAGACAGGGGTTTACTACGACGAGAACGGCAAGCCGATGGCAGGTTCCGCTCAAGTCCGCGATCCTGCCTTCGCCGGCCGGGTGGTCGCCGAGACCCGTGCCCTGCTCGCCACTATCCCGGCGGACGCCGTGCACGGTTAGTATTCCGGGCATGACCGGCTACTTCGATACCGGGGAGCTCGCGGCCGCGTATAGCCGTGACGGTGTTGTCTGCGTCCGGGCCGCGCTGGACGCCGACGAGATCGCCGCGGCAGCAAGCGCCATCGAGGAGGTGCTGGCGGATCCCAGCCCGCTGGCGCAGGTCGCAAGCGGCACCGACGACCCTGGCTTGTTCACTGAGGATTTCTGCCGCTGGCAGCAAATTCATCAGATCGAGAGGCTGGCTCGGCACTCCCGGCTTCCCGCGATCGCGGCCGCACTTATGGCGACCACGCGGGTCCGCTTTTACCACGATCACGTCCTGGTCAAGGAGGGCCGCACTCGCCAGCGCACGCCCTGGCATCAGGACCAGCCCTACTACAACGTAGACGGCCGCGGCGTGAGCGCCTGGATCCCGGTGGACCCGGTGCCCGATGCCGGCTGCCTTGAGCTGGCCGCCGGCACGCACCGTGGCCCGTGGCTGCTGCCGCGTACCTTCCTCACTAGTCAGGCTCGCTGGTTCCCTGAGGGCAGCCTGGCGGAGCTGCCTGACATTGAGGCGGATCGGCAGTCCTACGACATCCGCCGGTTCGAGCTCGAGCCAGGCGACGCCATCTTCTTCGACTTCCTCACCGTGCACGGCGCGCCGGGATTCCCGTTCGACTCGCGGCGTCGGGTGCTCTCACTGCGGTATCTGGCGGCGGACGCTCGGCACGCGCCGCGCCGCTGGCCAACCTCACCGCTGTTCGAGGGACTCGACCGCGAGCTGCCCGAAGGCGCCGAGATGGATCACCCGTTGTTCCCCGTCGTCTGGACCGGCTGACCATGGTCATTACCGCCGTGACGCCCTACCGCTGACATCAGCAAACCGCGAGTACAAGGAGCACCAGCGATGACGGCCAACGACACGATCACCGGCCCGCTCCGCAGCCCGCGCAATCTGGCTGCCAACGTCGCGGGCAGCATTCACGACGACACGACTGCCACATCTCTAGGGTTTCGCGGCGGAACGGTGGCGGGCAGTATCCACATGGATCAGTTTCCGCCGCTTCTGCTCGAGGCATTCGGCGAAGGCTGGTTCGAGACCGGCAGCCTGTCACTGTACTTCCGGCACGCCACGACTGACGGCGAACCCGTGCAGGCGTTCCTGGAGCGGCCGAACCGCGGCGAGCCGGACGCGCAGGTCCGCGCCTGGGCGACAACTGGCGACGACATCCTGGTCACCGAGGGAACGGCCAGCGTCGGGAAGCCAGCCGTTGCATCTGCGCTGCATAGCCGGGATCTAAGGCCCGTAGAACCTGGCGAGTTGCGCATCCTGAGTGCGATGAAGCCGGGCCTTGGGCTCGGCGATTACCGCCTCACCGTCGACACCGAGCGCCAGTATTCAGCAATCCGCCAGGGCGCAATGACCGAGCCGCTGGACTGGTACACCTCGGTCTCGCCGTGGGGCGGGCCAATCGCCTCGCCCTCAGCCGTCGTGGGGTTGCTGTACACACGCCTGCTGGCAGAGGCGAAGGACAGCATGGGCGCGCACGTCGGCCTGTTCGGCGCGATCGAGGTGCGCTTCAGGCACGGCCCGGTGTTCCTCGACCGCAGCTACCGAGTCACCGGCGAGGTAGCAGCGCTCAGCCAGACGCCGAAGACCGAGGTCTTGTGGTTCGACAGCCGCGCGGTTGATAGCAACGACAACGTTGTCGCGCAGATGCGGATGATGGTGCGGCAGATGAAGCAGTCCTCGCCCCTGTACGGCGACACGGCCGCCCCCCGTTGAGCGCGGCATGTCCCGATCCAGCCCGTGGACATGGCCGCGAGGGGTGCATGCGAATTGAGCAGGAGCGAGCCGGGCGACTGCTCGACGCGCAGGCGCGCGCGGTGGCGCTGTTCGAGGAGGTCGGCGCCCGCGGTCTCGTCGCGGCCGGCGTGAGCGAGCAGACGGTCAGTGACCGGATTCGCGATCTGGCTAACGAGATGTTCGGGACGACGCGGCACTGGCATAAGCGCATCGTGCGTTCTGGCCCGCACACCCTGTTTCCCTACCGGGAGAACCCGCCCGACCGGGTCATCCAGCCGGATGACATCGCGTTCGCGGACTTCGGGCCTATCTTCGCGGACTTCGAGGCCGATCTTGGCCGCACGTACGTGCTGGGCACCGACCCGCTCAAGCACCGGCTGACCGCTGATCTGCCGGACATCTTTGCCGCAGGCCGACAGTGGCTTGCCGGCCATCCTGACATCACGGGATCGCAGCTGTATGCCAGGATCGCGCAGCTCGCGGCCGAGGCCGGGTGGAGCCTCGGCGGTGTGCCCGCCGGGCACCTGGTCGGCGAGTTCCCGCACGAGAAAATCGACGGGGAGGACATCGTGTCCTATATCGCTCCGGGCAATCTCAGGCCGATGTGTGGGCGTGACAAGTCCGGGCAGCAGTGTCACTGGATCCTCGAGGTCCATCTGACCGACCCGGCGCGCGGATTCGGCGGTTTCTACGAGCAGCTGCTCGACCTGGGCTGAGGCTGTCTTACGCTGACGGACATGGCCGAACAGGCGCGTCCCGCGCGGATCGACGACGTACATCAGCTTGCCATGAGCATGCCACACGTCAGCGTCATTTACGGCGGCCAGGGCAACCCGGTGTACCAGGTCGGCGGCAAGTCGTTCATCTTCTTTCGCAACCCGCGCCCGGACGCCACCGACCCCG
>Ga0335073_10004970_pt1 | contig 18655 bp, 21 predicted proteins | sample Lox_Sample_22_FD_207093 | JGI IMG/M metagenome (GOLD analysis project Ga0335073, IMG submission 207093) | Soil microbial communities from Loxahatchee National Wildlife Refuge, Florida, United States - Lox_Sample_2.2 | ecosystem: Environmental > Terrestrial > Soil > Wetlands | place: USA... | reverse complement strand
ACGCTCGCCAAGGCATTCAAGGTCGACCTGGGCGCGCTCAAGGTGCTGAACCCGGCGCTGCGTCCGCCGATCTGGAACGGCTCGCGTCTGGTGCCGCGCGGCTACGCGCTGCGGCTGCCCGGCACCCAATCGGACGCCGAGATCGCCGCCGCGCTGTCGCGCATTCCGACCACGCAGCGCTATGTCGCCCAGCGCAACGACGGGAGCCACAAGGTCCGCAAGGGCGAGACGCTCGCCGGCATCGCTGCGGCCAGCGGGATGAGCGTGGCGCGCCTCCTGGCGGCGAACGGCTGGAGCGGGATGCACGCGGTCGCCCGCGGCGAGGTCGTCCGCATTCCCTTGCCCGCGACCCGCGCCGAAGCCTCGGGTCAGGTGTCGGCGAGCGTCGCGGCCAACCTGCCGGCGCCGGAGTCCACGCCCGCCGGTGCGGCGGCCAGCGGCGCCGAGGCCGTGCGGCCCGCCGCGGAGAACGTGCCGCCGGCCATGGAGGGCACTGCGCCTGGAGCCGCCGGTGCGGCGAACGCTCCCGGGCGCGCGCCGGCGCCACCCAAGGAACCGGTCACGCAACGCCAGACGCAGAGCGCGGCGTTGCTGCCCGCCGGGCCGCCCACCGGCGGCACCGATACGACGGACTATGGTGTCAGGGCGGATGACACGGTGATCGTCCAGGTGGGCGAGACTCTCGGCCACTTCTCGGATTGGAGCGGGGTCGACAGCGGCAGGCTGCGTGCGCTCAACAGGCTGCACAGGAGCGCGCGTGTCACGGTCGGGCACCGGCTCAAGCTCGATCTGTCCAAGGTGAGCGCGGAACAGTTCACGGCGGCGCGCCGCGAATACCACCACCATCTGCAGGAGGAGTTCTTCGCCACGCACCGCATCGCGGGCACGGAGAACTACACGGTGAAGCGCGGCGAATCACTCTGGACCATCGCGCAACAGCACGCCGACTTGCCGCTCTGGCTGGTCGCGCAATACAACCCCGACGTCAATTTCGGGGATATCCGGCCGGGCACCACCATCGCCCTGCCGCAAGTGGTCGACATCAACCGTCAGTAACGCGCGACAGCGACCGTCAGTAACCGCGAGCGTGTAAATATTGCACGAGCAGCACATGGGCATTGGGCGGTGCCGAGAATGCCACCATCGCATCGCCCGCCTTGAAGTCGAGCTCGATCTTGTCGCTCGCGGCCATGCGCCGGAGCAGCGCGAGGTCGAGCTTGAAATACGCCGTTTGTCCCCAGGAGGCAACCGGCCGGTAGGGGCCGTGCGTGAGCTCGGGGGCGTCCATGACCGAAAGTGCAACACTGCCGTCATCGAGCACCAGCGTCGTTGCGCCGGCCCTGATGTCGTCGAAATGTCCGTCGGTGCCGGGCGCGAGATGGATCCAGAGCCCCGCGGTGATGACCCCCATGTTGTCCCACTCGATCGGGCCGAGGTAGGCAAAGCCCGGACGCCGCTCCGCGCCGGCGAACGTCGGCGCGCCCTGCAGCAGTTCGATCGGCTTCTCGAGCGAGCCGACCGTCATGCCGGTGCGCTCGTCGAGTGTCTCGGCCGGCTTGATGGAGGGACTCGAGGTGCAGCCCGCGGCGAGCGCGAGTGCCGCGCCGAGGGCCAGAAATTTGCAAAAGCGCGGCGCCGTCATCGCGGCATTATACGAGACTCTGTGAGCTGCAACCCGTTATGCAGCCGCGCGTACGCGCTATAATTTACCCGATGTCGATCCGTTATCGAGTCGCCGGCCTGTGCTCGGCGTTGCTGCTGTTCGCGCCCGCCGCTCCCCCGGCGGCGCTCGCGGGCGAGATCGCGACGGCGGACCATATCGTGGTCCACAAGGCCGAGCGCAAGCTCTATTTGTACAGCGGCGACCGTCTCCTCGGCCAGTATCGGGTGGAACTCGGCCTGTCACCGGTCGGTCAGAAGGAGCGCGAGCACGATTTCCGCACGCCCGAGGGGCACTATCATCTGGCCCGGCGCAATAGCCGGAGCGATTTCTTCCTGGCCATTCAAGTCTCCTACCCCAACAAGATCGACGAGCTGCGCGCGCACAAGAACCGCTGGGCGCCGGGCGGCTCGATCATGATCCACGGACTGCCCAACACGCTCAAGCATTCCCCGGATTACTACGCCCACAACGATTGGACCGACGGTTGCATCGCCCTCTCCAACTCCGACATGGTCGAGGTGTGGATGCGCACCCAGGACAACATACCGATCGACATCTATCCGTAGGAGCGGGCGTGGAAACCACCATCCTTTCCTCCGACATGGTCGACGCCCGAGTCGCGCCCAAGGGCAGCCTCGAACACCTTTCGCAGCAGGAGATAGCCAAGCTTCTCGATTCCGGACAAGGGGGTCTGTTCCCCTTGTTTCGCAAGTGCGCGCTCGCGGTTCTGAGCTCCGGCAGCGAGATCGACGACGCCCGGGCCATTTTCGAGAAATACCGCGACTTCGACCTGCGCATCATGCGCCGCGCCTGGGGAATCAAGCTCGAGATCAAGAATGCGCCGGCTTCCGCGTTCGTCGACGGCGAGATGATCCGCGGTCTCAAGGACCATTTGTTCGCGGTGCTGCGCGACGTCGTGTTCGTGTCGAACGAGATCGAGAGCGGGCGCTTCGAGCTGACCTCGTCCTCGAGCATCACCAATGCGGTGTTCCACATCCTGCGCAATGCGCGCGTGCTCGAGACGCAGACCCGGCCGAATCTCGTGGTGTGCTGGGGCGGCCATTCGATCAGCCGGCTCGAATATGACTACACCAAGAAGGTGGGTTACGAGCTCGGCCTGCGTTCCCTCGACGTGTGCACGGGCTGCGGACCCGGCGCGATGAAGGGCCCGATGAAGGGCGCGACCATCGGCCACTCGAAGCAGCGCATCGTCAATGGCCGCTACCTCGGTGTCACGGAACCGGGAATCATCGCGGCGGAGCCGCCCAATCCGATCGTCAGCCAGCTGGTGATCATGCCCGACATCGAGAAGCGGCTGGAGGCATTCGTGCGCCTGGGCCACGGCATCGTGATCTTCCCGGGCGGGGTCGGCACCGCGGAGGAGATCCTGTATCTGTTGGGGATCCTGCTCGATCCGGCCAACAGCGCCATGCCTTTTCCGGTGGTGTTCACCGGCCCGGCGAACAGCGCCGAATACTTCCGTCAGCTCCACGAGTTCGTCGGTGCGACGCTCGGCGAGAGCGCGCAGGCGCGCTACCAGGTCATCATCGACGATCCCGCAGCCGTGGCCCGCGCCATGGTCCAGGGGCTCGCGCACGTGCGCGACTACCGGCGGCGCCAGAGCGACTCCTACGGGTTCAACTGGCTGCTCAACATACCGCACGAGTTTCAGCTTCCGTTCGAAGTGACCCACGAGAGCATGCAGGCGCTGCGCCTCGCCCGCGACCAACCGGTGCACGAGCGAGCCGCGAATCTCAGGCGCGTGTTCTCGGGCATCGTGGCCGGTAACATCAAGGAATACGGGATCAATGCCATCGAGCGCTACGGTCCGTTCGAGCTGACGGGCGAGCCCGCCATCATGGCACCCCTCGATCGACTGCTGCGCTCCTTCGTGGCCCAGCATCGGATGAAGTTCACCGGCGGCGAATACACCCCCTGCTATCGATTGGTCGCATGAGCGCGCCGCTGCGCATCCGGTATCGGTTCGACTTGCCGGATGGATCGCAGAAGGTGCTCGATCTTGCCTTCGATGCAGCGAGCTTCCGCCTGCTGAATCCACTGCCGCCCGATCCGCCCTTCTGGACGGCGCTCGAGTTCAATCAATGCGCCAACTGTCCTCTGAGCGCGACGCGGCACAGGCATTGCCCCGCGGCGCTGCAAATGGCCGCCGCCCTGGAGCCGCTCAAGGCGCTGGTGTCGTTCGACACGGTCGGCGTCACGGTGACCCAGTCGGAGCGCACCGTGCACGTCGAGACGACGGCGCAGCAGGCGATGAGCTCGGTCCTCGGTCTGGTCATGGCCACGGCCGGATGTCCATGGACGGATCACTTGCGTCCCATGGCCCGCTTTCATCTGCCGTTCGCCAGCGAGACCGAGACCGTGTACCGCTGCGTCTCGATGTTTCTGCTGTCGCGCGAGCTGGCGGCGAACGCCGCCGGCACGCCGGCATCGCCCAACGCGGCCGCGCCGCCCGGCACGGAGCGAGGCACGTTCGCGGCGCTCGAGGATCTCTACGGCAATCTGCACGTGGTGAATCGCGGCATGTCGCGCCGCCTCGGAGCAGCCACGAACACCGATCCGGCGCGCAACGGCATCGCGTTGCTCGACACGTACACGACGCTCTTGCCGGCCGCGCTCGAACGCTCGCTGGACGAGTTGCGACCGCTGTTCGACGCCTGGCAGAGACGGTGAATGGCGCGATTTAACTTACCGCGACGGGCGGTGAGATGCGCATCCCAATGCCTCGCGCGCCCCGCGACGAGCGCCGCTTGCCTGTGACACAGTTACTGCACCGGTAACTGCCGGCCACTTACTGTGTGACACAAGAGGCACAGATGAGCGACTTGAAACAGAATCGATATACCGGAGTGGATCGACGCGCGCCGCGCGGCGATGCCGGCGCGAGCGGCGCCGCCGGCCCGTACAAACCGGGCGGCCGCCACTCGGCGATCACCAACAGTCTCTACAACTGGCACAGCTACAAGAACTGGGCCGAAAAAGTCCGCGTCAGCTGGGACGACAAGAAGTAACGGCCCCTCAGGCCGTCTCGGGCAGCGGACTGATGCCCGCATTCGGACGCGAAACGCCTTCCTTCGCCTTGAGCCACGCGAGCAGCGGCTCCCAATCCTCCAGGTCCTGCGCCACCAGGTGCTTCTTCATCTCGTGCAAGCCGACGCCCAGCTCGGCGGCGCGCACGTAGTTCTGCGAGTCTCGCAGCGTCGCGATCACCGGAATGCGCAGCGTTTCGAGAAAGCGCATCAGGGACTGGTAGATGAGCGTGTTGCGCTTGACCCGGTTGGCAATGACTCCGATGCGGTTCTCGTCGCGCCGCACCTTCGCGATGAGCAGCAGGTCGGCGATGCAGCGCGAGCAGGCGTGGATATCGATGTCCGAGGGCAGCACCGGCACGATGATGGCGTGCGCATCCTTGGTGATTTCCGGCATCTGCTGCGCGGGCACCGCCGCGGGCGTGTCGATCACCACATGCGCAGCGTCCGGCGGAATGCGCATCTGGAACGCGCGAGTCATGCGGGTATTGCGCTCGAACGCCGCGATCCCGTGAATATAGGGCTGCTCGGGTTTGCGCTTCTTGAGCCAGCGGGTGCTCGATCCCTGCGGATCGTTGTCGGTGAGCAGCGGATGGTCGCCCTGACTCGCGAAGTAACTCGCAAGATTGGTAGCTACCGTCGTTTTACCCGAACCGCCCTTCGGGTTCAGGACGAGAATGCGCTGCATGTGGGCGAGAGCCTACGCAGCCGCTCGCACCATGGCAAGTATGTGAATCGACTCACGGCGCTCGAGGTCCGGCGCGCCTAGACTGCCCGTCGACATGGAATGGATGTTACAGGTCGTTGACGAGTTCGACGACGCGGTGAGCGTCTTGAGGCACGGGTGGCTCGGCCTGATCGCGGAGCTCGGCGCCTCGATGCTCGCGGTTCTCGGCGTCGGCGCGGCCTTGGCCGGTCCCAGGCTCGGTGCCGAGCCCGCCTCGATAGCGACCGCCGCCGTGGCGGCAAATCTTGCGGCGCTGCTCAAGATCCGCAGCTCGCGCCGCGCCGCCCGCTGATCCGCGCCCGCCGGGCACCTTCAAACTCGATCGCGAATTCCGCTAGGATGCGCCCATGACATCCTCGGGCTGGCGCTGTTTCCTTCCGCTCATGATCCTCGCGCTCTCGGCCGCTTGCAGTGAGAAACCCGCGCAAGCTCCGCCGAGTCCGGTCAACTCGCTCGAGGTCGTCGATCTCAAGAGCGGCGAGGGCGCCGCGATCGCGCCCGGCGCCAAGGCGGTGGTGCAGTACACGGGCTGGCTCTATGAAGCGACGGCGCCGGACAAGAAGGGCAAGGAGTTCGACAGCTCGCTGCGCGCCGGCGAGCCGTTTCGCTTCACCGTCGGCGCCGGACAGGTCATCAAGGGATGGGATCAGGGAGTCGCCGGGATGAAGATCGGCGGCCGGCGCCGCCTCACCGTTCCCCCCGACCTGGCCTACGGCGAGAACGGAGCCGGCGGCGTCATTCCACCGGGTGCGACGCTGGTATTCGACATCGAGCTCGTGGGCATCGAATGAGCGTCGAGGCCGCGCGGCCCGAGCGGCTGACCATCGCCGGGCCCGCGGGACCGCTGGAAGCGCTGAGCGAGGAGGCGCGCGGCGCGCCGCGCCCGAGCTACGCGGTCGTGTGCCATCCCCATCCCCTGCACGGCGGAACGATGGAGAACAAGGTGGTGACCACGCTCGCCAGGGCTTTCGCCGCGGCCGGAGTGGCCGCCCTGCGGTTCAACTTTCGAGGCGTCGGCGCGAGTGCCGGCACGTTCGACGGCGGCTTCGGCGAGACCGATGATGCGCGCGCCGCCGCCGCATACGGTGCGGCGCGATGGCCGGGACGCCGCCTGATGCTCGCCGGATTCTCGTTCGGGTCCTGGGTCGCGCTGCGATTGGCCCAGTCCGAGCCCGTCGATCTGCTGATCACCGTGGCACCGCCGGTCGACCGGTTCGACTTGTCCGGCCTCGGCGCGCCCCGCCGATGGCTGGTGGTGCAGGGCGATGCCGACGAGGTGGTCGATCCACGGCGCGTGTTCGACTGGGTCAAGGGATTCACCCCGGCACCTTCGCTGATAGTCGCGCCGGGAGTCGGCCATTTCTTTCACGGCCACCTCGCGGAGCTGCGCGATGCCGTCACGGAAGCACTCCGGAGCGGCTGACTCGAAGACCAACCGCCCCGGACTCGAGGCTAGCGTCGCGCTAGTTCACCATTTCCTTGAGGGTCTTCAGCGCGGCGATGCGCACTTTCTTGCTCGCCGGCTTGGCCTTGAACATCATCTTCTCGCCGTTGAAAGGATTGATCCCCTCACGCGCTTTCGTGGCCGGCTTCTTCACGACCTTCATCTTCAGCAGCCCGGGCATGGTGAACAACCCGTGGCTGCGCAGACTCTTCTTGATGGCGCCGGAAAGCGAGTCAAATACGGCTCCGACCTGCTTCTTAGAGAGCTCTGTTTCCTTCGAAATGGTAGCGAGAATTTCAGACTTGGTCGGTGCTGCATTCTTTTTCGCCATATTTAAATCTCCTGCTGGTGTTTGCGAATGCGGGTAACTTGCGCCCCACTATTAACTCGGCGCCGAAAATAACATAGAAAAAAGCCGATGTTTAGCGCAATTGCAAAAAAAAATTCATGTGCGATGCGTGTGCGAGCCTGGTTTTTCAGGCATCCGCGCCGCTCGCCGTGTCGGCAGCATGCTCGGGATCACGTCGTTGGCAGTGTTTTCAGGCATGTAGGACCCGATATTCAACGCGGCAGCATCAGAGCGATCGCAGCAGGATCAAGAGCGCGACGATCGCGATCGAGAGCCACAAGAACGACAGATCGAGTTGTCCCACGGGCGGAATCACGCGTCGGACCCGCCGCAGCAACGGCTCGCACAGCTGCGCGAGCAAGCGGACGCCCGGCGCGTACGCGCCGGGAGAGACGAAACTGGCGACCCAGTAGAGCAGGAGCGCGAACAAGTAGATCTTCAAGATCATCTCGGCCAGGTCGACCAGCGTGATGCGCGTGAACAGCAGCGGGTCGGCGAGGGGCACGCCCGAGAGCGCAAGCAGTGCTTCGGTGTGGGCCGCGGCCGCCAACAGCACCGCCAGCACGGTCGCGGTGTCGATCTTGCCGATCGGAGGCAACACCCGCCGCAGCGGCAGGATCAGCCAGTTGGTGACGCGGACGATGGCGTCCGCGAGGGGGTCGCGGAAGTCGGCGCGCACCCATTGGAACAACAGGCGCAGCATGAACGCCAGGGTGAGGAGCCACAGCAGGGTGTCGACGATGAACCTGATCGCTTCCATGGGAGGCGGATCTCCTGTGAACGTCCGGAGGGGCGGCCCTAGGGCGCGCCGAATTCCGCGGCCAGCTCGGCCGAGCGGCGATCGGCAGCCGCCACCGCATGCGCCACCGTCGTGCGCAGGCCCGCGGCATCGAGCACCTCGAGCGCCGCCGCCGTGGTGCCTCCTTTGGAAGTCACCTGCTCGCGCAGCGCGGCGAGAGATTCGCTCGACTGGCGCGCCATCTGAGCGGCGCCGAATGCGGTTTCCAAGGTGAGCTTGTGCGCGATGTCCCAGGGCAGTCCGCGCTCATGCGCCGCGGCCTCGAGCGCCTCCATGAACAGGAAGAAATAGGCGGGGCCCGAACCCGAGAGCGCCGTGACGGTGTCCATCTGCGACTCGTGCTCGACCCAGACGGTCGCGCTGACCGCGGCCATGATCGACTCGGCGAGCGCGCGCTGCGCGGCGCCCACGCTCGGCGGCGCGAACAGGCCGGTAGCCCCGAAGCCGTTGAGCGCGGGGCGGTTCGGCATCGTGCGCACCACGGGGGTTTTCCCGAACCAGCGCGCCAGCGCTGCATGCGGGATGCCCGCCGCGACCGAGATCACCAGCGGCCGGGCCTCGGCGATCGCCGGGCTCAATGCCAGCGAGACCGAGCGCATCTGCTGCGGCTTGACCGCGAGCACCACCACCTCGGCGCCGCGCGCGGCGGTCGCGTTGTCCGCGGCCCGCTCGACCTTGTAATCGTGGACCAGGCGATCGAGCTGCGGCGTGCTGGGATCGGCGACGGCGATGCGGTTGCCCGCGAGGCCGCGCCGGGTCAGTCCCCCGATCAGTGCCGCGGCCATGTTTCCGCCGCCGATGAATGCCAGCTTGCGTAGATTGTTCATGCTCGCTTCCTCGCGGCGCGCCGTGCTCAGCGATCGCCGAATATTGCCGTGCCGACGCGCACGTGCGTGGCCCCCTCGGCGATCGCCCACTCGAAGTCGGCGCTCATACCCATCGACAGTGTATCCATACCGAGCCCGCTTGCATTGAGCTCGTCGCGCAGCAGGCGCAGCCGGCCGAACAGCCGGCGGGCCGAGCGCTCGTCCGGTTGCGGCGGCGGTATGCACATGAGCCCGCGCAGCCGCACGCGCGGGAGCTCCACCGCCCGCCGCGCGAGAGCCGCGAGCTCCTGCGGCGCCACACCGTGCTTGGTGGGCTCCGCTACCAGCGCGACCTGGATGCAGAGATTCAACGGCGGGGCGTGAAACGGCCGCTGCTCCGACAGACGGCGCGCGACGCTCAGGCGGTCGACGCTGTGCACCCAGTCGAAGCGCTCCGCGACCGGCCGTGTCTTGTTCGACTGCAGGCCGCCGATGAAATGCCAGCGCGCCTCGAGATCGACCAGCTCATCCATCTTGGCGAGCGCCTCCTGAAGGTAGTTTTCGCCGAAATCCGTGACGCCGGCGGTGGCGGCTGCCCGTATGGATTCGGCAGCCTTCGTCTTGGAAACCGCAACCAGAGTGACGGTCGCGGGATCGCGTCCGGCCGCCTCGGCGGCTCGCGCTATGCGAGAGCGGACGTGGTTCACGTTTGCCGTCAAATTCTGCGGACCAATTAACATATTGGGTGACGACACCCTCTTATATACTGCTACAGGCTGGGTTCAACCGGATTAGGAGCCGTAAATGGCGGTCGACATTGCGCAGCTTCTCGCCTTTGCGGTGAAGAATAACGCCTCGGATCTGCATCTGTCGGCCGGCGTGCCGCCGATGATCCGCGTCGACGGCGACATGAAGCGCGTCAATATGCCGGCGCTGGTGCATAAGGAAGTGCACAGCATGGTGTACGACATCATGAATGACAAGCAGCGCAAGGCTTTTGAAGAATTCTTCGAGACCGACTTTTCCTTCGAGATCCCCAAGCTTGCCAGATTCCGCGTCAACGCGTTCAACCAGAATCGCGGCGCCGGCGCCGTGTTCCGCAACATTCCCTCGACGATCCTCTCGCTCGACGAGCTGAACGCGCCCAAGACGTTCAAGGACCTGTGCATGCTACCCCGCGGCCTGGTGCTCGTGACCGGGCCGACGGGCTCGGGCAAGTCGACCACCCTCGCCGGCATGGTGAACCATTGCAACGATAATCGTCCGGACCACATCATCACCATCGAGGATCCGATCGAATTCGTTCACGAGAGCAAGCGTTGCCTGGTCAATCAGCGCGAGGTGCATCGCGACACGCTCGGCTTCAGCGAGGCCCTGCGCTCCGCGCTGCGCGAGGATCCCGACGTGGTGCTGGTGGGCGAGATGCGCGACCTCGAGACCATCCGCCTCGCGCTGACCGCGGCGGAAACGGGACATCTGGTGTTCGGCACGCTGCATACCAGCTCGGCGGCGAAGACCATCGACCGCATCGTCGACGTGTTTCCGGCGGCGGAGAAGGACATGGTCCGGGCCATGCTGTCGGAGAGTCTGCGGGCGGTCATTTCCCAGACCCTGATGAAGCGCGTGGGCGGCGGCCGCATCGCCGCGCACGAGATCATGATCGGCACGCCGGCGATTCGAAATCTGATTCGCGAGGGCAAGATCGCGCAGATGTATTCCGCCATCCAGACCGGCCAGGGACAGGGCATGCAGACTCTCGACCAATGCTTGCAGGAACTGGTGCAGAAGGGCATGGTCAGCCGGGAAGAGGCCAAGTACAAGGCGCAGAACAAGGACAGCATCTGATGGACCGCGAACAATCGATACGCCTGATGCAGGACCTGCTGAGGCGCATGGTGGAGAAGAAAGGCTCGGACCTGTTCATCACCGCGGGATTCCCGCCGGCCATCAAGGTCGACGGCGAGATCCGTCCGCAGTCCGACCGAAGCCTGAGCGCCGAGCAGAGCGCGAGCCTGGTGCGGGCGATCATGAACGACCGCCAGACCAAGGAGTTCGACTCCACCAAGGAGTGCAATTTCGCCATAGCGCCGCCGGGCATCGGGCGCTTCCGCGTCAGCGCCTTCGTGCAGCAGGGCTACACGGGCGCCGTGCTGCGCACCATCAACGCCAAGATCCCGACGCTCGAGGAGCTCGAGCTGCCGCCGATCCTCAAGGAGGTCGTGCTGTCGAAGCGCGGCTTCGTGATCCTGGTGGGCGGCACCGGTTCGGGCAAGTCGACCTCGCTCGCCGCCATGGTCGGTTACCGCAACGAGAAAACCCGCGGGCACATCGTGACCATCGAGGACCCGGTGGAATACGTGCATGCGCACAAGGGATGCGTGGTGACCCACCGTGAGGTCGGCGTCGACTGCGAGAACTGGCACACCGCGCTCAAGAACACGTTGCGCCAGGCGCCGGACGTCATTCTCATCGGCGAGATCCGCGATCGGGAAACCATGGAGTACGGCATTCAATTCGCGGAGACCGGCCACCTGGTGCTCGCGACCTTGCACGCCAACAGCTCGAATCAGGCGCTCGACCGCATCATCAACTTCTTCCCCGAGGAGCGGCGCGAGCAGCTGCTGATGGACCTTTCGCTCAACGTCCGCGCCCTGATATCGCAGCGCCTGATACCGCGCGAGAGCGGCAGCGGACGCATCGCGGCGATGGAGATCATGCTGCACTCGCCGCTCATCGCCGATTTGATCTTCAAGGGCGACGTGTCCAAGATCAAGGACGTCATGGCGCGCTCCAACCGGCTGGGGATGAAGACCTTCGACCAGGCGCTGTTCGAGCTCTACGAAGCCGGGCTCATCTCCTACGAGGACGCGCTGCGCAATGCGGACTCGAAGAACGAGCTGCGCCTGCGCGTGAAGCTCGAGAGCAAGCGCGAGATGAAGAACCCCGAAGAGGGGGCGGCGTCGCTGCAGATTCTCGAGGAAGAAGAAGGCCAGGTCTTCTAGTTGCCGCGAAAGTGATCCAGTTCTAGTCGAGGGAGCCCCGCTTGGAGATGCCCGCCGCCACACCGGCCCAGGTGATGAACACCAAGCCGCTGTTCAAGCTGATGGTGGAAAAGAAGGCCTCGGATCTTTTTTTCACCTGCAACGCGCCGGTCAAGATCAAGATCGAGGGCAAGATCTTTCCGGTCAACAAGCAGGTGTTGAGCCCTGACACGGTGCGCCAGGCCGCGCTCGGCTTGATGACCGCCGAGCAGATCGAGCACTTCAACGAGGAGCTCGAGATCGATTTCGCGATCTCCGAACCGGGCATGGGCCGCTTCCGCGTCAACGTCTTCTATCAGCGCGGCTACCCCGCCATGGTGCTGCGCCACATCACGGCCGACATGCCCAAGCTCGACGATCTCGGCATGCCCGAGATCCTCAAAGAGCTGGTGATGCTGAAGCGCGGCCTGATCCTGATGGTGGGCGCGGCCGGCGCCGGCAAGTCGACCACGCTCGCCGCCATGATCAACCATCGCAACGAGACCTCGTCCGACCACATCCTGACCATCGAGGATCCGATCGAGTTCCTGCATACCAACAAGAAGTCCATCGTCAACCAGCGCGAGGTCGGGCTCGACACCAAGTCCTTCGCGCGCGCCCTGCGCAGCGCCGTGCGCGCCGCACCGGACGTGATCCTGGTGGGCGAAATCCGCGACCGCGAGACGATGGAGGCCGCGATCGCCCTCGCCGGCACGGGCCATCTCTGCATCGCGACCCTGCACGCCAATAATTGCGCCGAGACGCTCGATCGCATCATCAACATGTTCCCGCGCGATCAGCACTCGCAGATCTTCCTCGATCTGTCGCAGTATCTGCGCGCGATTCTCTCGCAGCGCCTGGTGGCGGCGAAATCCGGCACGCGCGTGGCCGCCGCGGAAGTGATGGTCAACACCCCCCACGTCTCGGAGCTCATCAAGAAGGGCGACGTGATCGGCGTCAAGGAGGCGATCCGTACCGGTACGGAGCGCGGCATGCTGAGCTTCGACAACTCGCTCTACAACCTGGTTCGCGAAGGCCGGATCGAGCTCGAGGAAGCGCTCGCGAGCGCCGACTCGCGCACCAACCTCGAGGCCAAGATCAACTTCGGATGAGGCTGGCCTTGCCGACGCCCGCGGGTGCGCCGCTCTCCTCGGGCCCGGTCGCGTGGCACAGCACCAGGTTTCCCTCGAACTCGCGGGTGCTGGCATCCCAGCCGTACTTGAGCGCCTGCTCGCGGCAGGCGCGCGGGTCGATCTCGAGCGCTCTCGAGGCGGCGCGCCCGAGATCCTCATCCAGCGCGCCCGTGATGCCATCGGCGATGACATCGATCGGGCCGGTCACCGGGTAGGCTGCGACCGGTACGCCGCAAGCCATCGCTTCGAGGTTGACGAGGCCGAAGGTGTCGGTGCGGCTCGGAAAGACCATGACATCGGCGGCCGCCAGGTGGCGCGCCAGATCGTCCTCGAACCTGTAGCCGGCGAACACCGCGTCGCGGTACTGCGACTGCAGCCGGGCCCGTTCCGGGCCGTCGCCGATGACGAGCTTGCTGCCATGCCAGGGCATGCGCATGAACGCATCGATGTTCTTCTCGATCGCCACCCGTCCGACGTAGGCGGCGATGGGACGGGGCAGGCTCAGGAAATCCTTGGGTCGTGGCTTGAATATCTCGGTGTCGACGCCCCGGCGCCAGGTCGCGAGATTCTTGAAGCCGCGCGCAGCCAGCTCCTGACGCAATGTCGGCGTCGACACCATGCAGCGCACGCCGGCGCCGTGAAAGCGGCGCAGCAGCCCGTAGGAGGCTCGAATCGGCACCGGAAATCGGGCGCGCAGATACTGCGGGAACTGCGTGTGATACGAGGTCGTGAAGCGCATGCCGTGGCTGAGGCAGTAGCGCCTCGCGGCATACCCGAGAGGCCCCTCGGTCGCGATGTGCAGGCACTGGGGAACGAAGGCGCGAATGGCCTCCTCCACCCCCTTGGCGGGCCACAACGACAACCGGATCTCGGGGTAGGTGGGACAGGGAACGCTCTTGAAATCGCGTGGCGTCAGGGTGCGGACCTCGTGGCCGAAGCGGCCGAGCCACGCGGCGGTGTGCGCGAGCGTGCGTACGACGCCGTTGGTCTGCGGGAACCAGGCATCCGTAACGATCATGATCCTCATTGCGGGTAATAAAGTCGCACCGCGCTGTGACGAACAGATGACCGAGGAAGCAAGATTTGTTGACAGCTTGGGGTTTGTTTTCGAGGGTTTGGCGGTTTTTCTTACGGTTTTGCGACGTCTGTACTACGCAACCATGTGTTTGTAATAGGCATGTAATGTATTTCCGATATTTGCTTGCTGGCGTCCTCAATACCTTTTTTACTCATGGAGCCCGCATGCAAAAGTTTCTCGAGGAGTTGCGCACGCAGCGATGGGACGACCATCGCTACTATCATCACAGCCGCATCAATCAATCCCTGCATTTCCTGAGCGCGTGCAGCTTTCTGGTCGCTTACGTCATGATGTTCACCGATCCGGTGAAGGCTGCGCTGATCGGCTGGCTGGTGGCCATGGTCAGCCGCCAGTCCGGGCACTTCTTCTTCGAGCCCAAGGGTTACGATGAGGTGAACCAGGCGACCCACGAGTACAAAGAGGCGATCAAGGTCGGGTACAACCTGCGGCGCAAGGTCATCCTGCACGCGGTCTGGGCGCTCATTCCGCTCCTGCTCTGGGTCAACCCCACGTTCTTCGGCGTATTTCCACCCTCGAGCGGCCTGGCGAGCTTCGTACGGCACACGGGTGAGCTGTGGCTGGTGGTCGGAATCGGAGCGCTGCTGTTCCGCACCGTCCAGCTGTTCTTCTTGAAGGACGTGCAGACCGGGCTCGTATGGCTCACGAAGATCATCACGGACCCCTTCAACGACTTCAAGATCTACTGCAAGTCGCCGCTTTACTTGCTGCGCGGCGAGCTCATCGACCCGGCCGGAAGCCACGAACGGGCCTGAAGCATCTCCTTGAGCACGCGGCGCCTGATGATCTTGTTGGTGAGCTCGGGTTCGGCCCACCACCAGCCGTCCAGCTTCATCGTGCGGGCCGCCGACAGGAAACGGTCGGCGACCTGCGCGAAGTCCTCCGCGGTGTAGTTGAGGCTGAAGATCAGGCGGCCCGTTCCCACCCAGCTCAAGGCGAGGCCCGCCTCGCGCAGGTAATATTGAAGCATCCAGTTGTAGCGCGACGGCTGCGGATAGCAGACCGTCCAGATGGTCGACAGGTTCGCGACGCGCACCGGCAGCTCATCGGCGCTCAGCCGCCGGTTGAGACTCGCGGCGCGCTCGTTCCAGATCTCGTCGAGGTTGCGGTAGAGAGCCTGCATGGGCTCGGCGGCGAGCCGCTCGAGGAACTCGCACATCGAGCCCATGACGTAGGGATGCGAGTTGAAGGTGCCGCGGGCGAAGCAGATATCCGCCGGCCGATCCTCGCGGAAGCGGCGCATGAAGGCGCGGCGTCCGGCGAGCACGCCGACCGGCAGCCCGCCTGCGACCGTCTTGCCGTAAGTGACCATGTCGGCGCGTACGCCGAAGTACTCCTGCGCGCCGCCGGGCGCGAGCCGGAAGCCGACGAATACTTCATCGAATATCAGCACGATGCCGCGCGCACTGCAGACCTCGCGCAGCTTCGCGAGCCATGCGGCGTAGGCGCTGCGGTCGAAATGGGCGCTGCGCCCGCTGTCGATGAGCGCCGAGTCGCCCGGCGCGCTGGAATTGGGATGCAGCGCCTGCAATGGGTTCACCAGCACGCAAGCGATATCGCGGCGGGTACGCAGCACCCTCAGCGAGGCCTCATCCATGTCCTTGAGGGTGTAGGTCGCGCGCTCGGTGACGGGGTTGCCGACTCCCGGCTGCACGTCGCCCCACCACCCGTGATAGGCGCCGCAGAAGCGCACCAGGTGGGTGCGCCGCGTGTGGTAGCGCGCGAGCCGCACCGCCTGCATCACCGCCTCGGTTCCCGACATGTGGAACGAGATCTCGTCCATGCCGGATATCGCGAGCAGCCGCCGGACGTTGTCGGCAAGCAGCGGATGGTAGTTGCCGAGCACGGGACCGAGCGCACGCACTCGCTCGCCGCCCTTGGCGATGCACTCCTTGTAGAAGTCGTAGCCGAAGACGTTCACGCCATAGGAGCCGGTGAGATCGTAGAGCCGGTTGCCATCGATGTCGGTGAGCGACACGCCGGCCGAGGACTCGACGAAGGCGCCGCTCGGCATGTGTGCGCGCGCGAAGCGGCTGAACTGGAAGGGTACGCGGTAGCGGCTGGTGAACTGCAGATCCGATATGGAGTCGATGACCGCCGCGGTCAGCGCGGCATTCTTCGGCGCGCGCGCCGCAAGCGTCGCGGCGAGCCGCATGAAGCCCGCGCGGCGCGTGGCCGCGACCGCCTCGGGCGCCCCGTCGGCGCGAAAGAAGCGCGCTTCGCCGTACTCGTAGAAGGGCACCAGGCCCGCGAAGCGGCGCGCCATGCGCGAGTGGCCCGCGAGCGAGCGATGCTTGGCGCGCGAGAGCTGCAGGCGCAGCCGAATCTTGCGCAACAGCACGGCGAGCGCGCCGGCAACGAGAATGACGATCAGCGTTGTGCTCAATTGAGCTCCTCGGAACGGGCGGTATTGCGGCGCGCACTTTATTGCAGCTGGGTGACACTGAGATGACCATGCGCGCCCTGATCGGACGCCTCACGCAGCAGGAGGGCCTCAACTTCCTCCTCACCAACCGCATCCCGCGCCGCTGGTCGACCCAGTTCATGGGTTGGCTCAGCCGCATCGAGCAGCCCTGGTTGTGCGCGGCGATGATAGCCGTGTGGCGATTGTTCACGGATCTCGATCTCGGCGAGTCACGGCAAACGAGGTTCAAGAGCCTGCACGAGTGCTTCACCCGCCGGCTCAAGGACGGTGCGCGAACCATCGAGCCCGATCCCCGGCTGCTCGCGAGCCCCTGTGATGCTCTCATCGGTGCCTGCGGTCGAGTCGATGAGGGCATGGTGCTGCAGGCCAAGGGTTTCCCCTATCCGCTGGCGGACCTGCTCCTCGACGAGGAGCTGGTGCGCTACTACCGCCACGGCCAGTTCGCGACGCTGCGCCTGACCTCGAGCATGTATCACAGGTTCCACGCGCCCTACGATTGCCGCGTCGAGCGCGTGAGCTACATCACCGGGGACACCTGGAACGTGAATCCGATCGCCCTGAAGCGAGTCGAGCGCCTGTTCTGCAAGAACGAGCGTGCCGTGATCCGCTGCCGCTTGCCGAGCGGCGCGCTGATCACCCTGGTGCCGGTCGCCGCGATCCTGGTCGCGAGCATCAGGCTCGAGTTCATCGATGTGCGGCTGCATCTCAAGTATCGCGGCCCGAACGTCATCGCCTGCGACGCGGCGCTCGCGAAGGGCCAGGAGATGGGGTGGTTCGAGCATGGCTCGACCATCATCGTGTTCGCGCCCGAGGGGGTGCGCCCGAGCGCGCTGCTGGCCGAGGGCAATCGCATCCGCATGGGGGAAGCCCTCATGCGCCTGCCTAGAGAGGGCGGCGATGGCGCGTGAGGGTGGCGGCGATCGAGGCCAGGACGGCCATGCGCACGGCGACGCCGTTGTTCACCTGCTCGCGAATCACCGATTGCGCGCCATCGGCCACCTCGGATGAGATCTCGACGCCGCGATTCATGGGTCCGGGATGCATGACGAGCGCGTTCGGCGCGGCGAGCTTGAGGCGCCTCGCGTCGAGACCGAAGTCGCGGAAGTAGCCGGCATCGTCGAGATCCGCGGCGCGAGCCATGCGCTCCTTCTGGATGCGCAACATCATGACCACGTCGGCGCCGGCGATCCCGTCGTCGATGTGGGTGAAGCGCAGCGCGCCCTGGAACTCGTCCTCGCCGGGCAGCAACGAGGCAGGCGCCACCAGCCGCAGATCCGTACAGCCGAGCGTGCGCAGGGCACGCGCGGTGGATCGCGCCACGCGCGAATGCTTGACGTCCCCGACGATCGCCACCTTGAGTCCGGCGAAGCGCCTGCGGTGGGTGCGGATGGTCAGCACATCGAGCAGTCCTTGAGTCGGATGCGACACATGCGCCTCGCCGGCGCTGATCACCGACACGTGGGGCGCGACGTGATCGATCAGGAATTCCGGCAGTCCGGGCTCGGAATCGCGGATCACGAAGACGTCGGTGTTCATCGCCTCGAGGGTGTAGATCGTATCGAGCATGGTCTCACCCTTGGCTCGCGAGCTCGATTGGGTATCGAGGTTCAGCACGTGGGCGCCGAGCCGGCGGCTGGCGAGATCGAACGAGGCCCGCGTGCGGGTGCTGGGCTCGAAGAACAGGTTGGCGAGCGTCACGCCGGCCAGCTCGCGGCCCTCGTAGGCGGGCTGCCCCGGCAAGCGGCGGTAGCTCTCCGCACGATCCAGGAGCGCGGTCAACGCCTCCCGTGACAGACCGTCGAGCGAAACGAGATGGCGCAACCCCCCTGCGCCGTCGATTTGTGTACGCATGCCTGCCCCGTAATGTTCTCAAAGACTCCCGAGCCAGCGCTCCAAGATGATGCAGGCCGCCTGGGCATCGACGTCGTCCTTCGTCACGCGCCGCCGCTTGAGCCCCGAAGCGCGCGCCTCTCTGAGCCGCGCTCCGGCCTCGAGGGATGAGTAACGCTCATCCACCAGCTCGACCGGCAACGAGTAACGCTCGCCGAGCTCACGCGCGAACCGGCGCACCCGCGTTCCCAGAGCGCTCTCGGAGCCGTCGGCATTATACGGGAGCCCCACCACCAGCAAGGCCGGTCGCCACTCA
>Ga0335073_10004969_pt1 | contig 18656 bp, 24 predicted proteins | sample Lox_Sample_22_FD_207093 | JGI IMG/M metagenome (GOLD analysis project Ga0335073, IMG submission 207093) | Soil microbial communities from Loxahatchee National Wildlife Refuge, Florida, United States - Lox_Sample_2.2 | ecosystem: Environmental > Terrestrial > Soil > Wetlands | place: USA... | reverse complement strand
TGCGCGCCTGGTACCAAACATGGCCGCCCCGGATCACCGACTGGTAGGCATTGAGACCGAAGACGTGCCAGCCCATCCGGGAGAAGCAGCGAGAGATCGTCTCGCCGATGGACGCGATACCATCGCCGGCCTGGCCACCGGCGCGCACGGCGAGGTCGGTCATCGGTCGTTTGACCCCCTCGTTCGTATTAATCGGTTGCCCGCGAGTTGCTCCGCCGGCAATCCTTTGAGCAGGACCCGTGTCCCCGCGCCGATGGTCCGGCCCGTCCGTGTCCTGCTCTTCGCAACCGCCCGGACCGCGGTGGGGCGCGGCGAGCTCGAGTGGCCGGTCCCCCCTTCGGGCGCGACTGCTCGCGACCTGGTGGCCGCCCTGAGCCGCAAGTACCCGGCGCTCGCTCCGGTTGCGCGCACGAGCCGGTTCGTTCGAAATGGCCGCTACCTGGAGCGGATGGGGGAGCGCGTGAGACCCGGTGACGAATTTGCCGTGCACCCCCCGTACGGCGGTGGGTGACCGTGTCGATTCGACTGGTGCGAAGTCGCCTGACCCTGGCGGCCGCCGCGCGCGAACTCGAGCGGCCGGGACTCGGGGGAGTCGTACTGTTCGCTGGCCGCGTCCGACCGGACCGGGCGGGACGCGCTCGAGTGGTCGCCCTCGATTACGAGGTGCACCGGGCCCCCGCGCTCCGTCAACTGGCGGCGCTCGACCGGGAAATTCGGAGGGAGTTTGGCGTAACGGCGACCGTCCTATGGCATCGCATCGGGCGCGTTCCCGCGGGCGAGATCTCGGTCATCGTCGGCGCGGCCGCGGGGCACCGCGCCCCGACGTTCGCGGCGGCGCGGGCGCTGATCGACCGGCTGAAGGAGACGGTCCCGATCTGGAAGACGGAGCGAGCACGATCCGGGCGTCCACGGCGACGACCCCCTGCCCGGCGGGCCGGACGAGCAGCGGGTTGAGGTCGAGCTCGGCGACCTCGGGGAGGTCGACCGCGAGCTGCGATACCCGCTCGATCGCCTCCGCCAACGCCGCAAGGTCGCTGGGAGGCTCGCCCCGAGCCCCCTGGAGCACCGGGAACGCGCGCACCGACTCGATCATGTGACGGGCCCCGAGGGGTCGCACGGGCGCCAGCCGGAACGTAACGTCTCGGAGGATCTCGACGTAGATCCCGCCCATCCCGAACACGACGATCGGCCCGAAGCTCGGGTCCCGCTGCACTCCGATGAGAACCTCTTTTCCCCCGACGACCTGGGCCTCAAGCTCGAATCCCTCGAGACGGGCCCCGGGTGCTCGGACACGGACGGTGGCAGCCATTCGATCGACCGCGGTGCGCACCGCCGCGTCTCCGTCGAGCCCTACGGCGACACCGCCGACGTCGGTCTTGTGCGAGATGTCGGGGGAGACGATCTTGAGCACGACCGGGAATCCGATCTCCCGGGCGGCGGCCACCGCTTCGTCCGCGGTCCGAACCCGACGCGCCTCGGGAAAGGCGAGACCGTACGCATCGCAGATCGCGCGAGCGTGGTACTCCGGGAGGACGGTCTGCCCCGCGGCGCGGGCGCGGCGAAGGAGCGCTCGTACTCTCCGACGGTCGACCGGAAAGTGACGGACCTCGGTCCGGGGCCGCTTGCCCCATGCTCGGTAGCGCGCGAGGCTCCCGAGCCCCTGGACCGCCTCCTCGGGGAAGGTGAAAGTGGGGATCCCCCGGTGCTCGAGGTCCGCGACCTCGTCGGACAGGTCGTTCAGTCCGAACAAACACGCGGTCACCGCCTTCGTGCTGCGACCCCGACCGCGGATGATCGCCCGTGCGACCTCGGCCGCGGTCATGGTGCCCGTCGGGGTCGTGATCACGAGGGCCGCGTTCACGCTCGGCTCGCCCAGGAGCCGACGCAGCGTCTCCTCGAACTGCTGCGGACCGGCGTCCGCGGTCATGTCGATCGGGTTACCGAGGGACGCCGACGGAGACAGACGGCGGGAGAGAAACTCCCGCGTGCGGGTCGGGAGGGCCGACAGCTCGAGATGCTCTCGAGCGGCGGCGTCAGCGGCCACGATCCCCGGACCGCCGGAATTGGTGAGGATCACCAACCGGGGTCCGTCGAGCCGCAGCCCGGAGGAGAACATCTTCGCCGTCCGGAACAGGTCCCCGATCGAGTCGGCGCGCAGGACACCCGACTGCGCGAAGAGGGCGTCGTAGAGCTGGTCGCGACCGGACTGCGCGAGCGAACCGGTGTGGCTCATCGCCGCCCGCTCGCCCGCGGGCGTTCGCCCGCTCTTGATCACGAGCACCGGCTTCACCTCGGTGACCTCGCGCGCAACGTCGAGGAATCGGCGTCCGTTGGCGAGGCTCTCGACATACAGCAGGATCACTTTCGTCGCAGGATCGCGGCCGAGCGAGGCGAGCAGGTCGTTCTCGTCGATCCCCGCGCGGTTCCCCACGGAAACGAATCGCGAGAACCCGATGCGTTCCGCCGCACCATACCGCAGGACTCCCGCGCACAGGGCGCCGCTCTGCGAGACGAACGCGATGTTCCCCCGCGGGGGAAGGGTTCCGCTGAACGTTGCGTTCAGACTCACCGCGGGATCGGTGTTGATTACGCCGAAGCAGTTCGGGCCCACGAGCGACATGCCGTACTTCCGGGCCCGCCGGATCAACTCTTCCTCGAGGGGGGCTCCTTTGGCGCCGATCTCGCGGAATCCGGAGGAGACGACGACCACGCCGCGCGTCCCGCGGCCCCCGAGCTCGTCGATCACTCCGGAGACGTCGGCCGCGGGGACGACCACGACCGCAAGTTCCGGGACCTCGGGAAGGGCGCGGACGCTCGGATAGCAGCGTACGCCGGAGACGCTCGGCCATCGCGGGTTCACCGGGTAGGCGACCCCGCGGAAGCCGCCGGTGAGCAGGTTACGAAAGAGCGTGCCCCCGACGCTACCCTCCCGGTTCGACGCACCGACCACGGCGACGGACGCCGGCCGGAACAGTTCGTCGAGGTTGCGGGAGTGCGATCTCGCCATCGAACGTGACCCGAGCGCCGGCGGACGTGTCCCCTGTTATATAGCCCGCTCGGAGTTCATCGCCGATGCCGGCCGCTCCCGACCCTCACGGCGGTCATCCGACGTCCTCCCCGGCCGCCGCCGGCGCACCCCGCGGACGCCCGGGGGGCATTCTGCAGCGGATGGACAAGGGCCAGATCCGCCACGTGGTCGCTGTCGGGAGCGGTAAGGGCGGGGTCGGAAAGTCGTCGGTCACCGCCTTGATCGCTGCCGAGATGCGACGGCGCGGCCTGACGGTCGGTATCCTCGACGCGGACATCACCGGCCCGTCGATCCCCAAGCTCCTGGGGATCAAGGGGCCGCTCACCGACGCGGGAGAGGGGATCGAGCCCGCGGTCTCACGGACGGGCATTCCGGTCGTCTCTTCTCAGTTCATGGTCGAGGACGAGGGGGCGCCGGTCATCTGGCGCGGCCCCCTCGTCACCCGTCTCATCACCCAGTTCTTCGGTGGAGTGCACTGGGGCGCGCTCGACTACCTGCTGATCGACATGCCCCCCGGGACCAGTGACGTCCCGCTGACCGTTTTTCAGACGATCCCGATCGACGGCATGGTGTTCGTGCTCACTCCGCAGGACCTGGCGGCGCTGATCGTGAAAAAGGCGATGAACATGGCGCGCGACCTGCACGTGGGGCTCCTCGGCATCGTCGAGAACATGTCCTGGATCGTCTGTCCGCACTGCTCGGAGAAGATCCCCCTGTTCGGCCCCGGAACGGTCGACCGGGTCTCGGCGGAGTACGGGATCCCCGTGCTCAGCCGGGTGCCGCTGGCCCCGCTGATCTCTCAGCTCGCGGACGGCGGGCGGCTTGAGGAGTTCCAGTCGCCGGAGCTCGGCGAGCTCACCGAGGCCCTCGTCCGGAAGGTCGACGAGGTCACGAAGGAGTCGGCGACGGTCCTGTAGGCCCGCGGAGCTCCCGGAACCGGATCGCCTCGACCGGGACCCCCCGCCGCCGAAGCGCCTCGCCCAGTCCTTCTACGTGCGCGTCACCGACCACGACGGCCATTCGCCCGTAGCCCTGCCCCCGGAGGGCCGCCAACCGCTCGGCCATGTGCTCGTTCCGTTCGTCGAGGAGCACGTGGGCGAGCGTGGGACTCGCCTTTCGAAGCTCCTCTTGGAACGCCTCGGGCTTCTCGGAATACTTGTCGAGTTCCTTCTCGACGAAACGCTTCGGGATGAACAGGGCGACGCCCGCGCTCACCAGGAGCGACACCCGCTCCTTGAAGGGCATGGTGCGGACCAGTTCGGCGAGCGTCGCGCGGATCGGGTCGTCGATCAGGAACAGAGGGAGCTGTCGTTCGCGCGCGAGCTGCGCGGCGACCTTCATCTCCGCGCCGGGCCCGTCGCCTCCCATCTCGGACCCGAGCCGCTCCTGCACCCGAGACCACAATCGAGCGAACAGGGGGGCACCACTCGAACGCCGTACCCCTTCGTCGTGGCTGAACAGAGCCTGCGCCCGCTCCGCGTCCAGTTCGATCGCCACTCCATCCAGGACCCGCTCGCCCAGGACCCGACGGAGCGGTACCTCGAGGTCGATGACGTGCGCCGCGCCGACGAGCAGCACCGGCGACTGGGAGGTGGAGGAATACACGCCGGGAGTACCGGCGCGCTCCCTATCTCGCTTGGCCCCCTCCGGCGGCAAACTTCCATATACGGAGGGAGGGTCGGCGCCGCCGATGGCGTGGACGTTGTTCTCGGTCCCTACGTCGAAGCGGGGGGAACTGGATGCGGTTCTGAAAGACGACCTCCTCTCCCGGCAGAGCCAGAAGATCCGCGACGCGAAGGCGATGGGGGGACCCTCGGACGCTACGTACGTCCTCCTCGAGGGTTCGACCGACGCGATGAAGCGCGGGGACGAGCTTCTCGCTCCCGTCGGGACGAAGCTTCCGGCCAACGAGGCGGAGCCCCTCTACCGGAAGTTCAAGGAAGAGGAGGAGTCCGCTTCCGCGGGCATGGGGCTCTTCTTCACCGAAGGGTGACCCGTCACTCCGACGCCGGCGCGTGGGACGGCTCGAGGTCCTCGCCGCCGGAGAACACCCGCTGCGCCGACTGGTAGAACGTTTCGAGCCCGGTACCCTCCTTCGCGGAGGTCGGGACGAGGCCGGAGAGCGGACCGAGGGCTTCGATCGCGCGGAACACCTCGGTCGACAGTTGAACGTCCGGCGTCGGCGAATCCCGGGTGATCGCATCGTAAAGCGACGACGGGTCCTCCGACCACATCCGCACCTCGGCCAGCTGTTCCGGCTTCAGCACGTCCGCCTTCGTGAGGACGTTGAGCATCGGCAGGCGGAACCGGAACTCGACCGTCGCGCTCATCATGAGGAGGGAGACGAATCCCGACGCGGTCCGTGCGAGCGCCGGGTCGAAGAGGAACGCGATCAGGGAGCGGTCGCCGCTCAGGGCGTCGACGATCGCTTTGGAAGCCTCCCGGAACGCGAACAGCTCGATCTGGCCGGGGGTATCGATGAGCACGTAGTCGGTCTTCAGTTCCTCGATCGCTTGTTTCACGTCGAAGACCTTGAGCGCGATCATGTCGGCGGCCGCGATCTGCGCCCCGTTCGGGCCCAGCCCGTACTCGTCCTGGAGGTCGGCGAGCTGAACCCACTCCCGAATATCGACCGCGGGGTCGAGGGTCGACGACTCGCTCCCCGGGTCGAGGTTGACGACCGTCGTTTCGTAGCCGGCGCTCTTCATCCAGTCCGCGAACGCGCGAACGAACGTCGTCTTGCCCGCGCCGGCGGTGCCGGTGAAATAGATCGTGCCGGGTTCCTCCATTGTCACTTCTTGGCTCCGGCGGGCCGATGCTTTCGGACGTCCGCGGCGACCGCTTTCAGGAACGCGACCTTCGTCGTCCCTGGCTTCTTCGTCACCTTCAGCCGTCCCTCGTACACGAAGAACCTCCGCGGGTACTGCTTGTCGGTCTCGACCTCGGCCTTGAAGCCAAGCCGCTTCGCCGCCTGGAGAATCTCGTCGGCCGTGACGTCGGGCACGGCCTGGTCCGCCGGCAGACGACGGCCCGCGCGCCGGGAAAGCTGGCGCCCCAGGTAGGCGGGATACACGTAGAAGTGGTCGGGCATCGGCGGCGCCCGCGTGCGACCTACGCCGCGCCCGAAGCCGCGGCCACGCGCACTCCGTTCAGGACCCCATCCTGGCCCGGGCGCGAACGGACGCGGACCAGACCGACGTCCGTCTCAAGGATGGCGCCCTTCGTGATGATATTCCGCTGGACGTAGTTGGGATTCGCCGGATTCTCTCGCACGGTGACGACCTTCGCCGGTGCGAACTTCTTCGTGGCGGGGTCGTAGACATTGATCGTTTGCGTGGTCAGGACGCGAAGCTTCTCGTTCGCCCCGCGGACCCGATACGACTTCACCGAACCGGCCCCGACCACGGCGTGCTGGATCTCGCGGCCGATCTCGAACCGGCGCTTCTTCCGGATGGGACGAAGGCGTCCGCCCGTGCGCTTGCGACGGGAGCGGCCCTGCCAGATTCCCATGGTCCTGCTCGGAGGTGCCGTGCGAGCGGGGTGCCCTATAATACGTTTCTTCGGCCGACCGGCACCGACCGAAGGGGAGGTCGGGCGCTCGGCGGCGTGTATATATCCCGGCACGCGATAGGCAACCAGAAGGTTGCGCATGACCGAGGACCGCATCGAGAAGAGCGTCGTCATTCGAGCCCCCCGAGACCGCGTGTGGAAGGCGCTCACCGACTCCCGGGAGTTCGGCCGCTGGTTCGGCGTCCGGTTCGACGGCCCGTTCGCGGCGCGACAGACGGCGCGCGGGGTAATCGTGCCGAGCGAGCAGGCGACCCCCGAGGAGACCGCCGGCCACCCGTACCTCGGGAAGGAGATGGTGTTCCACGTCGAGCGGGTCGAGCCCCCTCGACGGTTCAGCTATCGATGGGAACCCCTGGAAGGCAGGACCGGGGCCGAAACCGCCGAAGGGCCCTCGACCCTCGTCGAATTCACCCTCGACGAGACCCCGGACGGCACTCGACTGACCGTCATCGAGACCGGGTTCTCCCGGCTTCCGGCGGCTCACCGCAAGGCCGCCTACGACAGCCACGACGGCGGGTGGACGATCCAGGTCCAGCGCGCCCGAGTGCACATCGAGCAGGGCTAGAACGGGAGACCGATGGTCGGTCCTCACAGCTCGGCGCCGCTGTTCGCCGCCCTCGGGGACCCCCATCGGCTTCGGATCGTGGGCCGTCTGTCCCACCGGGGTCCCCAGTCGCTGGCTCGACTCACCGAGGGGTCTGGGATCTCCCGCCAGGCGATCAGCAAGCACGTCCGGGTCCTCGAGCGGGCGGGGATCGTCCGCGGTACCCGCCGGGGGAGAGAGCGACTCCTCGAGCTCGAACCCCCGCGGCTGCGGGACGCTCGCCGCTTTCTCGCCGAGGTCTCCGTCGAGTGGGACCGGCGGCTGGACCGGTTGCGCCGCCTCGTGGAAGAGTGAGGCCGGTTCCCCCGCCCGCGAGTTAAAGCGCTCCCCGCGTTCCGGGCTTCGAGGCCCCCCACGTCCGCCGAGCGCGTCCTCGGGATCGATGAGGCGGGCCGGGGTTCGGTCCTCGGCCCCCTCGTCGTCGGGGCATTCCTCTGCGTGGACGGGCGACTCGATACGTTGCGACCGAACGGCGTTCGAGACTCCAAGCTCCTCTCCGCGGCTCAGCGCACGGAGGTGTACGCGCGGCTCGGCACACTGGGGGAGCGAGCCTCGGTCGCCCTCCCGCCCCGCACGATCGACCGGTATGTGTCCCGAGGCGGGTTGAACGAGCTGGAGCTGGAGTCGTTCGCCGAACTGATCCGGCGGTTGCGCCCCGACGTCGCCTACGTGGACGCCTGCGACCCGAACGCGGAACGATTCGGACAGCGGCTCGAGGCGCGGACGGGCGGCACGCGCATCGTCAGCCGTCACAAGGCGGACCGTGACTTTGCGATCGTCGGGGCGGCCTCGATCGTGGCGAAGGTCCGTCGCGACGCCGCGCTCGAACGGCTGCGCCGATCCTCCGGGGAGGCGATCGGATGCGGTTACCCTCACGATCCGGAGACGCAGGCGTGCGTCCTTCGGCACGCGCGCGACGGGGGTCCCGTGCCGCGGTGGATGCGCCGGACGTGGGAGACGGTGCAAAGGGTTAAGCGCGCCCACCCGGCTCGAACGCTGGACGCGTACCCGGAATGACGGTCGAGGAGACGCTGGCATCGCTCGTCGACCGGTTCAACCGCAAGGCCGACGCGAACCCGGCGATGGCGGAAGAGCTCCACGGAGTCGACCGCACGATCCGCGTCGAGCTCACGGACGAGGGGAACTACGCGGTCGACCTTCGGCAGGGGCGGCTGACGAACCTGCGCACCGGGGCGCCGCCGAAGGCGGACGTGACGATCACGACGGACGTGGCGACGTTCCGGGGCCTCGTTCAGAAGGAGATCGGGCCGATGAAGGCCCTCGTCACGCGGAAACTGGCGATCCAGGGATCGCTGGAAGACAAGCTGCTGTTCCGAAAGCTGCTCTAGGGCAGGAAGACGCACGCGGCGATGCAGACGCCGTAGTGGTCCATCGGGATCGAGAGCTCTTCGGTCCGGTACTGGATCTTGCGGAGCTCGACGCCGCGGAAGTGGGCGATCTCCTGCATGCGCCAGCGGAGGAACTCCTTGAGCGACTTCTGGTTCCCGTGCAGGTGCGCCTCGGCGACGTACCCCCCTTGGCCGTCCGTCCGGAAGCCGTACGCGATCCCGGCGCTGATCACTTCGCCCTCGCCACCGGAGTAGCGCGCGAGGACGGCGTGGGTGATCGCTCCGCGCGCGATCGGCACCCGGTCGACCTGCCGGATCCCGACGGGCAGCACCGAGGAGACGCTGACGAGGTTCTGGTCGCCGATCCCGGCCTGAAGGAGGGCGTTGTCGAACGCGTTCAGTTCGCTGGTCTTGTTGATCCCCTTCCCGCTCGTTACGAAGAATCGGGTCGGGATCGGAACGAGGGTCGCGGCTCCGGCGCCGGAACGGGCGGGCACGAGCGCCGGGGAGGTCCCGGCGACTTTAACCTTTGGCGCGAGCGCTACACCATGATCGCGTGGCGGCGGCGCATCGACTCTTCGGTCTCGCCGCGCGCCCGCATCAGCTCGGCGATGAGGGCGTCGGTCAGCCGGAGGCTCGCCGACTCGAACAGCGTGCCGAGCGGGGCGAGCTTCGCACGGTCGGGGTCCTCGGCGAAGTCGAGCGGGAGGAGCGCGGTCGCGATGTGCGCGAGCTTCGACGTCGCGCGCCCGGTGAGGACGATCAGCTCGGCCCCCTCCCGCCGCACGATGTTCGCCGTCTGGATCGACGACTGACTCTCGCCCCGGCCCGAGAGGATGAAGACGACGTCGCCCCGCTTCACGATCGGGGTCACGCTCTCGCCGATCACGTAGGCGGTCAGCCCGATCTGCACGAGCCGCATCGCGAACGCGCGACCGATGATCCCGCTGCGGCCGGCGCCGTAGACGAACGTCGCGGGGGCCTTGGCGAGAAGCGCCACGACCTGGTCGAGCGTCGCCGGCTCGAGCCGGTCGAGCGCCTCGGTGACGCGTTCCTCGGTGTATCGCTGGGCGCGCGCGAACGTCGAGCCGTTACCGGTGGCGGGCGACACTGCGCTTCGCCTCCCGGGACCGGGTCGGCTTCGTGGCCGCCTTCGCGGTCTTCGACGGCTTGGCCCCCTTCGCGGGGGCGGGCTTTCCCTTCGCGGGGGGCGGGGCGGCCGGCTTCTTCGCCGCCTTCGGGGCCGGTGGTGCGTGAAGCTTCGTCCACCGGCGCGTGAGCGCCCGTTCGTAGAGGAGCTTCATGTACATCGCGTCGTGCTCGAGCAGGGGAGAGCTCGAGATCACGGTCACGTCGTAGTCGCGCTCGGCGAGGATCTCGGCGAGCGGGTCGAACCGGACGAGCCCGCGCTTGATCGGGGTCAGGCGGAACTCGCCCGAACCGTAGAACTCGACGCCCGAGAAGTTGAGGTAGAGCGGCCCGTCGGTGGCGGCCACGAACTCCTTGATGATCGGCTCGAGCTGCTCGGGTTCCTCGAACGACTTGCGCTCGCGGGCCGCGAGGTGCGGCAGGTTCAGCACGGGGACGGTGCCCTTCACCCGGTGCACCATCTCGAGCACCTCCTCGCGCGAACCGAAGACGTCGGGGTGCCCGCTCGGCTCGATCGCCAGCCGCACAGCACCCTTGGTGTACTGCTTCAACCAGTCGGAAAGGTCGGTGACGATGTGCGTCAGTTCCTGGATGGAGTCCGCCCGCTCCCCGCCTCCGTAGAAGCCGAGGTGCGTGACCGCGAGACGAGCGCCGAGCCCCTGGGCGAGCACGCCCGCCCACTGGATCTGGCGGGTCGACTGCTCGCGCGCGTCGGCCGAGCCGAAGAAGTCGACGTAGTACGGGGCATGGAGCGTCAGGTCGGTGTCGAGCGCCCGCGCGAGCGCCTTGGTCTGCTGGAGGTCCGGGTAATCCTTTGCGAGGCTCCAGGTGAGCGTCGTGACAGTGTCCCGCTTCTTGATCGGCGACGTGAGGGCGGCGAGCGACGGGACGCCGCCCTGGTGGTCGGCCGGTCCGACGTTCATCATGAGCTGCAGCAGGAGCTCCCGGGGGAGCTTCCCGATCTCTTCGTCGAAGACGAGGCGCGAGAGCGGATTGACCTTGATGAACTGGACCTCCATCGCCGTGAGCCCGAGATGGTGCACGTCGGCAATGCCGTCGCGCAGCGTACGCCCTTTGCACGAGAGGGGGATCCCGGCGGGTCCGAACCGGATCACGAGTTACCAGGCCTCAAAAATGGCGGAATCGCGGGAAGAATTGGTCCTATATAGCGGGGCCCGGCGGGGGACTCCCGCGTCGCTCCGGGCCCCCGGAACGGTGCGTCCCACCTCGGAATCCGAGCCCGACCAGGTAGAGCTCGGACGACGGCTCCCGCGACGCAGGAGGCTTCGTCCGGTGGACCGACGCGAACGCGACCGAGAGCTCGCGCTGGAGCTCCGGCACCATGTCGCCGTCGAACACCTTCGCGACGAACGCTCCGTTCGGCCGAAGCACGTCGCACGCGAGATGGAAGGCGTCGCGGACGAGGCTCGCGCTTCGCGCGTGGTCGGTGCCGTAGGCGCCGCTGATCCGCGGCGACATGTCGGAGAGGACGACGTCGAACGCCGCTCCCCCGAGACGCTCGGGGAGGCTCGGGTCCCCCACCCGGCCCCGAACGACGCGCGTCCCCGGGATCGGTTCGATCGGTCGCGGGTCGACCGCGACGACCGTGCCGCGGGGACCGACCCGCTCGCTCGCCACGACCGACCAGCCGCCCGGCGCGGCGCCCAGGTCGAGCACCCGCGCGCCCCGGCGGAGAAGGTGGAAGTGGTCGTCCACGTGCGCGAGCTTGAACGCGGCGCGCGAGCGGAGGCCTTCGCGCTGGGCCGCGCGGTAGTACGGGTCGCGTCGACGTTCGTTCACGAACCGGCGCGGCATCGGTCGGGGCCACGCCGGCCGCCCTACATGAGCGGTCGGGCGGGGCCGCCCCGGCGCGCCGAGTGGGGCCGTCCGAATTTGAATCGGAGTCTCTTGCACCCCAAGCAAGAAGGATGGACCAAGCTACCCCACGGCCCCGCGCCGCACCGGTGGCGCGCGGACCGGGACCGCTTAGATAATGGTTTCCCGGCGGAAGCGTCCGTCGCTAGTGCCCGTGGACGAACAGCCACGCCGCGATGCCGAACGTCGCGATGATGACGACGCTGATCACGGCGACCCAGAAGAACGTCCACATCTCGTGGACCCCCTCTTCGGGGGTGGTGCCCGCGGGGGCGGTCGAGCTCCCCGGCGACTCGTGGTACGGGTTCTTGTACGGGGTGGACGGCTCGGTCACGGGCGTTCCGGGCGCTGGGACCCCGGGGCGATTCTTAATGCCTCGGTTCGTGCCGCCCTACGCGGCGAACCAGGGGAGGCGGGCCGCGGGCCCGGTCGGCTTGAGCACCAGAAGATGCAGGTTCGTGCCGGGGTCGCCCGGAGCGTACGAGTCCCGCTGGGCGAGCTGGTAGAGGAGGAACAGCGCGTCCTCGTCCGACTTCACGCCGAGGGAGCGGTTGACGTCGACGCCGAACCGTTGCCGCAGCAGCGTCAGCATCTCCTCAAAATCGATCTGACCGGACTCCTCGTGCGCCGCGGCCCGGCGGAAGAGTCCCACCACGATCCCGGTGGCGAGGCGAAGGATCTCGCCGGGGGTCGCGAGCCGCAGGTGGAAGTGCGCCGGAGCCGCGGCGGTGCGCTCCTCGTTCGGCACGACGAGCACGGCAACCTCGTGCTCGATCGCCGACGGGTCCCGATTGGTGATCCGGGCCCACGTCTCGTCGGCCGCGTGGTCGTTCGGCACAACGAAGATCGCGCGGTGGGGAGGAGCGGCGTCCATTCCGGCGACGAACCGGTCCACGCCCGACGGGGCGGCGGCGTCCACGAACACCGGGAACGTCCGGCGGGGGACCCCGGATTCCTGGACCCAGAAGGAGGCGTCCGCCCCCGGGCTGCGGCGCGCGGGCGGAACCCGGGAGAACCCGAATCTCTTCAGGACGATCTCGGCGTTGCGCAGGTGGTCAGAGGTGCCTCCGACCCGGTCGGAGTCTGGCATGGACGCGTACCTAGGACCGGGGGTCGAAATAAGCTCGATGTGCGAGTCGCGGCCCGCGCTACAGCGTCGCCGGGAATCCCAGTCGCAGCAGCGGACCGTTCACCAGGATCGCCACGACGACCGCGAGCAGGTACGGCCCCGAATAGATGAAACCACGGCGGGCGGTCGCCCGCGTCACCGACCCCCAGAGGGGGGCCGTGAACGCCACGAACAGCACCCCGAGCGCGACCAGGACCACGAGGACGGGCCAGGCGAGCACGCCGGTCCATCCCATGAGGAGGGCCGCGGGGACGAGCAGCGCGGCGGAAACGACCACGACCTTCCCCGAGAACGCGAGGTCGTCCATGCGCGGGAGCATCGGGAGACCCGCCTTCGCGTAATCGTCCTTGAGGAGGATCGCGAGGCTCCAGAAGTGGGGCGGGGTCCACAGGAAGACGAGGACGGCGAACGCGATGACGCCCGGCGTCCAGCCGCCGACCGCCGCGGCGCTCCCGGCGAGCGCGGGTGCGCTCCCGGCGAAACCGCCGATGACGATGTTCCAGCTCGAACGGCGCTTCAACCACGCCGTGTAGACGACGACGTACGTCAGGCCCCCGAGGAGGATCGAGAACCCCGTGAGCGGGTTCAGCAGCCAGCTCGCGATACCGATGCCGACGGCGAGGAAGCCGAGGCCGAGCGCCGCGACCAGGCCGCTCGACGCGATCCGGGCGTCCGGGAGCGGCCGGGACCGGGTCCGCTTCATGCGCGTGTCGAGGTCGCGGTCGAGGTAGTGGTTCATCATCGCGGCCCCGGCGGAGGCGGCGGCGCCGCACGCGACCAGGATCGCGAGGCGACCCCAGGCGATCGACGACGGGTCGGCCAGCAGGAACCCCCCGACCGCGACGGTGCAGATCAGCGCCGTGATGCCGGGCTTGGCGAGCTGGACGAAGTCCCCGACCGAGGCGCGGCGAGGGGGGTCGCTCACCGTTCGGTTCGGGGGTGCCACCATCGAGCGCTCCCCACCAGGCTCCCCCCGGATTTAGCCTTCCCGGGACGCCGTGACGGCGACGGGGCGGTCGGAGGACGAACCGGGGGACGGTTCCGGCGCGGCGATCGGCCGAGCGCGGGGCGTCGGTTGCTCGTTGACCGCCCGCCGCGCCCATTCGATCCAGCGGCGCGGCATTTCCTTCAGGTTCGCGATCAGCGCGACGATGAGGAGGAGCCCGAAGAGCGCCGTGGCGATCGCGAGATGGATGAGCACGATCACCGCGAGCAGGGAGGTCTCGATCACGACCCCTCCGAGGAGCGCCTCCATCACGACGAGCGACAGCGCGAGCCCCGAGAGGCGCAAGAGGGCCCGGCGCCCCCGCTCGTAGGCGACCGCGAGCAGCGTGAGCACCAGCACGCTGACCGAGAGGAAGAACGCCGCGACCCGGTGGCTCCACTCGACCGCCGCGCCTCCGGTGAACGCGGGCAGGAGATTCCCGTTGCCGAAGCAGGTCGGCCAGTCGGGGCAGGCGAGGCCGTTGTCGGTCGTGATCACGTTGCCGCCGAGGATGATCGTGACGTAGCACATCACCACGGCGGCGAGGGTGGCGAAGCGGAACAGGTCGTGGCCGCGCATGCGAGACCTACGGGCTCTCGGCGACCGCGGCGGCGGGCGCGGCCGCCGGCACCGGGGTCGGGGCGGGGACCTTCGACGGGAGGGGCTTCGCCACCGGCCCGCGCGCCCGGACGGTAAGTTCCTCGCCCCACGGGTCGTCCGTGGTGACCGGGTCGCCGGCGAAGTAACTGTACACCATGTTGTAGGCGAACACGAGTTGACCTATCCCCAGGATGTACGCACCGAGCGTCGAGATGAAGTTCAACTCCTGGAAGTTGCCCAGGTAGAGGTACGTGTAGACGCGGCGGGGCATCCCCTCGGCGCCGAGAATGAACATCGGGAACAGCAGGACGTTCACGCCCACATAGGTGAGCAGGAAGTGGAGCTGTCCGAGCCGCTGGTCGTACCAGCGCTTGGTCCAGATCGGGAAGTAGAAGTAGATCCCGGCGAAGATCGCCATCAACGTCCCACCCAGCAGGATGTAGTGGAAGTGGGCGACCACGAAGTACGTCCCGTGGTACAGGTAGTCGATCGGGATCGACGCGAGGAAGAGGCCGGATAGGCCGCCGATGATGAACCCGGTGATGAACGCTAAGCAGAACCACATCGGGACGGCCATCCAGATGCGACCCCCCCAGAGGGTCGCGATCCAGTTGAACACTTTCACGGCCGACGGGACCGCGACCGCGAACGTCGCGAGCATGAAGACGAACCGGACGTCCGTCGAGATCCCCGTCACGAACATGTGGTGCTCCCACACCGCGAAGGAGAGGACAGCGAACGCCCCGAGGGCGATCGCCATCGCGCTGTAGCCGAAGATGTCCTTGCGCGCTAACTTCGGGATGATCGTCGAGATGATCCCGAACGCCGGTAGCACCATGATGTACACTTCCGGGTGCGCGAAGAACCAGAACAGGTTCTGGTAGAGCAGGGCCCCGCCGAGCGGCGTTCCGTTCACGTTCGCGAGGATGTGCGTCCCGAAGTTCCGGTCGGAGAGCACGAACGTGAGCGCGATCGAGAGCGACGGGAGCGCGAAGATCAGGAGTACCGAGTTGATCAGGATCGACCAGACGAAGAGCGGCATGTTCCAGTAGTGCACGCCCGGGGCCCGGTGCTTCAGGATCGTGACAAGGAAGTTGATCGCGCCGAGCATCGACGAGATCGTCAGGATGTGCAGGCCGAGGACCCACAGGTCGACCCCGTACGGGTTCGGTCCGAACGACTCGAGCGTGAGCGGGACATACCCGGTCCAGCCCGCGTACGCGTTCGACAGGATCAGGATCACCCCGGCCGGCGGGATCATCCAGAACGCGATCGCGTTGATGCGGGGGAGCGCCATCTCCTTCGCGCCGATCATCGACGGCACGAGGTAGTTTCCGAACCCGGCGAGGGTCGGGATGATGAACATGAAGATCATCAGCACCCCGTGCATCGTGAACAGGGTCGAGTAGACGTCCGGGGTGATGCCGAGCGTCGTCTGCGGGTCGAGGCCGAGACCCTGGACGAACCCGAGGTCCGTCCGGATCAACGTCGCGTAGATCCCGCCGATGAAGAAGAACATGATGCCGACGACGATGTACATCAGGCCGATCTTCTGGTGGTCCGTGGTGAAGAGCCACTTCTTGATCGCGCCGACCAGCCAGGGGCCGTGATAGTAGAACCCCCAGATCACGAACCCCGCGAACCCGGCGATGACGGCGATGAGCGCGATCGGTTGCGTGAAGTCGGTCATGCCAGTAAGCTCCCGATCACGTAGGCGATCGCGGCGGCGGCGATCACGAACACGAGCACCGCGAGGAACCGTGCCTGGGACCGGGCCGTGACCGGCCCCGGCGGCGTCGGGGCGAACCGGCGGCCGAGCGGCCACACCCGGTACGTTCGGTCCACGAGGTGCACGATGAGCGCCGACATGAGGAACATGAGCGCGACCGCGAGGCCGAACGACTCCTGGGCGCCGGGACTCGTCAGCGAACCGAGCTCGATGCAGTAGACAAGCAGGATCGCGATCCCGAACAGCATCAGGTAGGTGATCGCGTCGTACAGGTCGAGGAGGCGCCGTCGAAGGCGCAGGAACTCGACGCGCGCCGGGTCGTCGCTATTCAAAGAGCTCGACCCTCCGTTGCGGGGTTCCGCGGTACTTGTCGACCCGGTACAGGACGCCGGCCATGAACAGGAACGCGAGGACGGCGACGAAGCCGCCGAGAACGGTCGTGATCACGGCGTAGCCGTCGCCGACCGCGAGCCCGGTGATCCCGTAGACGAACGTCGCGGCGCCGACCGTGCCCACCAGGAGCAGGACCGAGAGAATCCCCCAGAGCCAGCCGGTCTTCCAGACCGGCGTTTCGATCGGTTCACTCAACGCTCGTCGCCTCCGGGACCGCCCTCGACGAGGACGCGGACGAGGTCGATCGGGCCGGGGCCGTCGAGGGCAGCATCGCGTCCCGCATCGCCAGCCGGCGGAGGTAGCTGCGGCGGTACCTCCAGTAGAACAGCAACGTGACCACCGCGTTCACGCCGAAGACCGGTCCGATCGTCGTGACGATCTGGTTGACCGGGATCTGCACGCCCGGCGTCTCGCCGCCCCAGACCGACATGAGGATGAAGAACCCGAGGAGGCTCGTCGCGATCCAGATGAACAGGGGCCGATCGCGGGGATGGGTACGCTTCGTCAGGTCGAGGAACGGCAGGAACAGGACGTACACGATGAGTACCGTGGTGATGCCGATCGCGAGGACGGGCGTCACGCCGGCGAAATCGAGGAACTTGAACAGCCAGAGGAAGTACCAGTCCGGTTCCGTCACGACCCCGGCCGCGGCGAGGTTGCCCGCGTACGAGCCGAGCGTCCACGGCCAGAGGGCCGCGATCCCGAGGAGCAGGCCGACGTAGAGGAGCCCCCACTTCGTGATGTACCAGAAGATGTGGGGCATGAACGGGACGCTCTGCTTGTCCTCCTTCTCGGTGAACCGGCGCCGCTGGAGGGGGTCGGAGGTCGCCTGCGGCGCGATCCCGTGCGACTCGAACAGCGCGATGTGCGCGTAGAGGAGCGCCGCCAGCGCGATCGGTAACAGGAGCACGTGGGCGTCGAACATCCTCGAGAGGAGTCCCTGGGACGTCCCGTCCGCTAAGATGAACGGGCCGAGCAGCGGCCCGAACGTGGGGAGGCGGAGCGCCAGAACGAGCCCGACGTTCGTCGCGTTCAGCGAGATCTGGGTGTACGGGAGGAGGTACCCGGTGAACCCCATGCCCATGGTGACGATCATGAGCAGGGTGCCGACCATCCACGAGAACTCTCGCGGGGCCTTGTACACACCGAGGTAGTAGCCCCGGAAAAAGTGCAGGAACATCAGGAAGATCATCGCGTACGCGCCGTACAGATGGCTCGTCAGCAGAAGCTGCCCCATCGGCACCGAGTGGATGATGTAGTACGTCGAGCACCAGGCCGCCGGCGCGATCGATTGCGTCCCGACGGGCTGGCCGCACGCGGTGAGGGTGGAGTTGGTGCTCGGCTGGTAGTACAGCAGGAGGAGCATCCCCGAGACGACCTGATAGAGGAACGCGTTGACGACGAACGCGCCCGTCCAGTAGGACGGCTTGAACGTGAACTCGGGCTGTGGGCGGAGCGCCCACTTCTTCATCGACGTGCGGTCCTCGACGAACCCCCAGATCTTGTTCAGGGATCGGTTGTACCAGTTCGAGAACGACACTCACGAACCTCCTACGATTTCTGGCCGAAGCTGCACAGGATGACCGGCGTCTGCTTCGCCAGTTGGGACGTGGTGCCGACCCCGTAGTCCCCCTGCAACGTGTTCAGGTGGCCGTTGATCGGCGCGCTCCCGGGGGTCATCCCGATCGCGTAGAGGTTCCCGCTCGCGTCGACGTCGAGCACGACCTGGGGGAGCGGGATGACAGCGGGCCCCGTGAGATTCGCCGCTCCGTCCGTTACGTCGTACGTCGAGCCGTGGCAGGAACAGTGAATGTAGAACTGACCGGTCGGGTTGTTCCCCGACGGAAACGTCTGAGGGCAGGTTCCGGGCGGGTAGTACGCGATGGCGGGGGCCGGGCATCCCAGGTGCTGACAGATCGCACTGTAGGCGACGATCGAGCCGTACGTTCCCACACCGGCCGGGACGTTCTGGGCACCGGGGTTCGAGGCGCTCGGCGGCTGGCCGTTCGCGGGATACAAGTTGAGGAGAAAGTTCGGCTCGTTTCGCAGCGGGTAGTTGAACAGGAACAGGCTCGAGGAGGCGACGTTGTACTCGCCCTCGACCTTCTTGACGGTCAGTGCCGAGCCGTCGACGTCCAGCAGCTGCGTCCGCGGGTAGCTCGAGATGCCGACCGTAGGCGGCTGGATGTACTGGAGGGTCCCGCCGACGAGGCCGCCCGCCCCCGCCCCCACCAGCCCGGCGACC
>Ga0335073_10004967_pt1 | contig 18657 bp, 20 predicted proteins | sample Lox_Sample_22_FD_207093 | JGI IMG/M metagenome (GOLD analysis project Ga0335073, IMG submission 207093) | Soil microbial communities from Loxahatchee National Wildlife Refuge, Florida, United States - Lox_Sample_2.2 | ecosystem: Environmental > Terrestrial > Soil > Wetlands | place: USA... | reverse complement strand
TGCGCGGCTTCGCGAGCGCGGCGGAGGAGGCGAGCGCCGCCGCGCAGCTGATCGGTGCGCTTCGCGAGCGGCATCCGGCGTGGCGCATCGCGGTCCTGGTGCGCGCGCGCGTGCATGCCCGGGAGATTGCATCCGCGCTGCGCTCGCGCGCCATCGGCTTTCGTGCCGTCGACATCGAGCCGTTGCAGGACCGCGCCGCGGTGCGCGACGTGGTGATGCTCACCTGCGCGCTGCTGCATCTGGGGGACCGGCCGGCGTGGCTCGCGCTGCTGCGGGCGCCCTGGACCGGCCTCGCACTGAGCGATCTTCTGAGCCTCGCCCGCTCGGCTCCCGGCACGCTGTGGGACGCCCTGCGCGAGGAGAGTGCCCTCGCACGGCTGAGCGAGGAGGGGCGGGCACGGTGCCTGCGTCTGCGCACGGTGATCGCGGCGGCCTTTCGAGTCCAGACGCACAGCGGCATCGCGCGCTGGGTGGAGCGCGCCTGGCTCGGGCTCGGCGGTCCCGGCTGCGTGGCCGACCCGCATGAGCTCGATCAAGTGGGCAGAGCGTTCGAGCGATTGCGCGAGCTCGAGCGCCAGGGTTTTCCGGACGCGGCCGCCCTGGCGCAGAGCTTTGCGGATCTGTACGTGGATGAGGGCGCCGAGTGCGGCGTGGAGATCATGACCATCCACAAGGCCAAGGGTCTGGAATTCGATTGCGTCATCGTCCCCGCCCTGCATCGGCACAACCGGGTCGCCCCCGGTCAATTGCTGCTGATGCATCCGTTCTCGCGCACCGGGCGCGATGGGATGGTCATGGCGGCGCGCCCGCCGGTCGGCGCGGCGCCCGACCCCTTGTTCTCGTTTCTGCGCAGTCAGGCTCGCGAAGCAGCCCAGCTCGAGGCGCAACGGCTGCTCTACGTCGCCTGCACCCGCGCCAAGCAGCAGCTGCATCTGACGGCCGCCGTCGGGCTGCGCGAGGACCCCGACGGCGTGCCCGGCGAGGACGCCGAGGACAGCTCGGAGCCGAGAAATGAGGCGCGCCCGTGGAGTCCGCATCCCGGCAGTCTGCTCGCGGTGCTGTGGCCGTTCGAGCGCGAGCGCTTCATCGTGGCCGCCGAGTCTCGCGCGACTCGCACGCCCGCGAGCGGCGCGGATTGGACCGGTTTGCGGGGCGGGCCACTGCGCCGCCTGCCGCGCGACTGGTCGCCCCGCCCGCTCGCATCGGCGCTCGAGGCCGGCTGGGCGGCGGCTCTTCACGCGCCGGAACCCAAGGTGCAGCGGGAGGAGTGGGTGGTGTTCGACTGGGCCGGGGAGACCGCCCGGCGCATAGGGAGCCTGGTGCACGCGGAGCTGCAGGGCCTCGACCTGGAGTGCAGCGAGGAGTCGGCGATAAGCGCCCGCGCCGGCCATTTCACCCGGTGGCTGAGGCTCAATGGCGTGCCCGATGAGCACCTGGCCGATGCCGTCGAGCGGGTGACGGCGACGTTGATCGCAGTGCATCGCGATCCGCGCGCGCGCTGGATCCTGAAGCGCGGCTACCGCGACGATTTTCGCGAGCACGCCGTGTCGGGATTGCGGGGCGGCGAGGTGGTGCGCGCCGTGTTCGACCGCAGCTTCATCGATGAGGCCGGGACCCGGTGGGTGATCGATTACAAGACCAGCCGCCACACGGGCGGCGGGCGGGAGGAATTTCTCGAGCGCGAGGTACGGCGCTACCGCCCGCAGCTCGAGCGCTACGCACTGCTGGCGCAGCGGCTCGGGCCCGAGCCGGTGCGCGTCGGGCTGTATTTTCCGCTGATGGTAGCCTGGCGGGAGTGGGTGCCGAGCGAGAAAGCATCATGAGCGATGATCTGCAATCGCAGCGCCGGCAAGATGCCCGCTCCCAGCGCAACGCGCTCATCGCTCTGGTGATCTGCCTCGCGCTCGTGCTCGGCGGGCTGTTTCTGGTGTACAAGCTCAAGAGCATGTCGGAGCTGCAGGACTGCCTCATGCAGGGACGCAGCAACTGCGAGCCCATCGACTGATCCGGCGCTCTCGGCCCGAAGCGGCCGCTCATCGCATGACATAAATCCGCGCGCTGTTCCCAAATCCCGACACATTCTCGCCCGCCGGCGGCGTTCGCTCTGGAAGTGAGCACTGCGTCGCACCGTCTCGAGGGGGTAGTTGCGAGCCTTGCGCGTGCGGGGCGGCGAGCGGACCACCGTGGAGAGCGCAGTCATGCAGCGAGCGGCTTCATCGAGGCGATGGTTGGTGTATTCGGTGAGTTTGATGCTTTCGGGGCTGGCCATGATATGGCTGCTCTGGCATTACCCGAAGAAGACCTTGATCGCCTCCTTCCTGGTGGTGGGCGCCTTGAGCATGTCCGGCGCATTGTCCCAAACGGTCGAATCCGACGACCCCCTCGACGATCAGGATCACTGACCCCGACCTTCTCTACGATGCCGCCCGCGGCTCAGTGCGCCGCGGGGCCGCGCACCACCTGCACCCAGCCGCCGGGGCGGATCAGCTGCTCGAAGGCCGCCTGGATGTCCGCCGCCGTGATCGCGTAGTACTTCCTCGAGGCGATGAGCGGCTCATCCAGCGGCAGGCCGAGCTCGGCGCGCTCCAGATAGCCGTGCGCGACCGCCTCCTCGCTCGACTCGTTCAGCACGATGTCACGCAGCAGCAGCGCCTTGGCCTGATGCAGCTCGGCGTCCGTCACCGGCTCGGTACGCATCTGATCGAGGTCGCGCTCGATCAGCATCCGCGCCTTGGAGACGTTGTCGGGATCGCATCCATAGGCCACCTCGTAGACGGCTCGGGTCCTCGAGGCGTCCAGATGCACATCGACCGTGTAGACGTACCCGGCAACTTGTCTGAGATCGTGATACAGGCGGGTCGCGTAGAATCCGCCGCCGAGTACGTGGGTCCCGAGCTCGAGCGGATAGAACCTGGGATCGAATCGATTGAGCTCGAGCTGCTGCGCGAGATACACGCTGTCCTGCACCGCTTGGGCGTCGGCGACCGCCACGGCTGCCGGCTTGTTGGCGGGGACGGGAGGCGGCGTGGTGTCGGGCTTCGCGCCCGCGGCGCGCCAGCCGCCGAACCACCGCTCGACCACCGATCGCGCCTGCGCGGCAGAGACATCGCCGATCACCACCAGGGTGGTGAGGTCGGGACGGATCGTGGCCGCGTGAAAGGCCTTCACGTCGGCGAGCGTGAGGTGCTCGATCGACCCGGGTGTGGGCTGGCGCAGCGTCGGATCGGCCGGCGGCAACAGCGCCATGTCGAGCGCGCGCCGGGTGCGATACTCGGGGCTCTTGAGATTGCCCGCGACGAACTGCGCGGTTTGCTGTCGAACCACGGCGAACGCGTTCGCCGGCAACGCCGGATGAATCTCGTTGTCCGCGAGCAGCTGCACGCCGCGCGAGAAATTGGCGGCGAGCACGCTCACCGAAAAGCCGTAGCCCGCGGTCTCGCTCGCAGCGATGTCATCGAGCGCCTTGTTGAAGGCGAGCCGATCGAGCGTCTGCGTGCCATAGGAGAACAGGGTGCCGAGGACGTCCGCCACGCCCTCCTGTCCCGGCGGGGTCTGCAGCCCGAAATCGTGCTTCACGGAGCCGAACACCGATACCGTCGGGGTGGTGGGATCGCTCTTGACGATGAGCCGCAGGCCGTTCGGCAGCATCGTGTCCGAGAAGCTCGGGAATCGCGCCGGCACATGCAGCTGCGCGAGGTCCGCGCGCGCCCACGCGGGAAGCTCGACCGGCTTGGAGGGGGGCGCCGTGACCTGCTCCGCGCCGCCGAACCCCTTGGTGGCGACCGGCTGGCCGGAAGGTACCGGCTGGAGAACCGCGCTGATCGATCCGTGCGCGTCGAGATATTGCCGGGCGACGCGATTCACCTCGGCGACCGTCACGCGCTCGATGGCCTGCACGTCCTCGTCCGGGGAGCGGCGCCCCTCCGCGGCCAGCGCGTTCGACCACACGTTCGCGAGACCCGGAATGGAGTCGCGCTCGAACTCCGCGTCGGCGACTTCACGGCGCTTGGCCGCCGCCACCAGATCCTCGGGCAAACCGCGCCGTGCATAGCCGGCAATGACCTCGCGCATCTGCGCGAGGGCCGCCTGCGCATCGGCACCGGCGGGCAGAGCCGCGACCGCATAGCCGACGCTCGCCTTGGCGTAGGTCTCCGCCATACCGAACTCCGCGGCGAGCGCCTTGCCGGCGGGGACCATCGCATACAGATCTCCCCGCTGACTGCTCAGTACATCGGCGAGCACCTGGGAGGCGGCGTAGTCGGTCGAGTCCGTGCCGGGAAAGCGGTAGGCGATGAAGGCGAGCACGTAGGGGAGATTGCTGTCCAGGGTGAAGCTCTCCGACTTCACCGGTTCGAGATCGACGCTCGGCCGGGCGGGGGTCGGGTGGCCGGGGATGGCGCCGAACAGCTGGCGCACCTTCTCGAGGGTCGCGCCCGCGTCCACGTCGCCGACGATCACCAGGATGACGTCGCTCGGCGTGTACCAGGCACGGTAGAACGCCTTGAGCATCTCGCCCGTGGTGGCATCGAACGAGGCCTTGGTGCCGAGCGGGTCATGCGCGTAGGGGGTGCCCGCGAACATGTCCCGGTTCAAGCGATCGATGAACTTGTAGGTCGGATTGGACAGATCGCGGGCCACCTCTTGCTCTATGGCGCCGCGCTCCTGTGACCATTGCTGGTCCGAGTCCTGCACCCCCGCGAGGCACGCCGCCTGCGCCCTTAGCGCGACGTCGAGGTCCGAGGCCGGCACGGTCGCGAAGTACTGGGTGATGTTCTGCTGGGTATCGGCATTGCTCTGGCCGCCGAGCTCTGCATAGATGGCCGCCGTTTGATCGGCGCTCATGCCGGAGCAGCCGCGGAACATCATGTGCTCCTGCGCATGCGCCATTCCGGGAAATCCCGGCGGCGTCTCGTTGCCGCCGACCCGCACGTTCATCTCCACGGTGACCACCGGCGCGAGGCTGTTGCGCAGCACGACGACGCGCATCCCGTTCGGCAAGGTCTCCTCGCGTCTTGCGAGGGACGCCGGCGCGGCCGCCGCGGACTGCGGCAAGGCGCTCGATGCGCAGGCGAGAGCGCAGAGCAGACCCAGCGCGCGAACCAGCCTGAAGACTGGCGCTGCGGATCGCGCGGGCCGGGCTGCTGCGCAAGGGTCCATGATGGCTCGATGGCTAGCGATGATCGGCGCTCAATGCCCCGAAGCGGCGCTGGCGCCCGGCGAAATCCTCGAGCGCCTGCCGAAATCGGGTCTCGTCGAAATCAGGCCAGAGGCAATCGGCGAAGTGCAGCTCGGCGTAGGCGCATTCCCATAGCAGGAAGTCGCTCAGCCGCCGCTCGCTGCCGGTGCGAATCAGCAAGTCGACCTCGCCGGTCGGATAGGCGCAATGATCCACCTCGTGCAGCAGGCGCGCGAAGCCCTCGATGTCCGGTGCGCCGGCCGCGCAGGCGCGCCGCGCCGCCTGCAGGATGCTGTACTGAGAGGAGTAATCGACGGCGATGCGCAAATGCATGCCTGAGCCGGCGGCGCTCAGCCGCTCGCTCTGCTCGATCGAGCGCAGCAGGCTCTCGCTGAGCCGGTCGCGCCGGCCGATGACGTTGATGCGGATCGACTGCTCCACGCAGCGGCGAGTCTCGGTGAACAAATACTGCCCGAACAGACGCATCAGGGCGGCAACCTCCGTCGCAGGACGCGCCCAGTTGGCGGCAGAAAAGGCGTACATGGTGAGTGTATCGACGCCCGCGCGCGCGGCCACCTCGACCGCCGTGCGAACCGCCTTGGCGCCCTCGACATGCCCCGCGGTGCGCGGCAGACCGCGCTGGGTGGCCCAGCGGCCGTTGCCATCCATGATGATTGCGACGTGCATGCGGGGCGGCGAGCGGCTCAAGCGCGGCGCGTTGCCTTGATGACCGCCTCGATGTGCTCGAGGTAGCGCAGCAACGCCTTCCTGCCCGCCCCGGTGATGCGGTAGATGGACTTCGGGCGACGCGCCTCGAAGGATTTGGTGCATTCGACGTAGCCCGCCTCTTCGAGCTTGCGGGCGTGAGCCCCGAGATTGCCGTCGCTCGCGTTGAACAGGGCCTTCAGCTCGTTGAAGGTGAGCTGATCGTTCATCGCCAGAGCGCTCATGATGCCGAGGCGCACGCGCTCGTAGATGAGCCGATCGAACCCCGATTGAGAATTCATTCCCGCGCCATTCGGAACGACCACCGGCCGCGACGCCGTCTTGGCCGCGCCCGCGCCGTGGGCCTCGCTACGCTTGGCCGCGGTGGATTTATTCGGCATGTGCGCAGCGCCCGACCAGCAGGCCGAAAACCACGTGCAGTACGCCGAACCCGAGGCCGAGCATGGCAGTGTGGCTGCCGGCCGGCAGAACGAAGGCGCATGACCCGAGCGCGACGAACAGGGCGCCCATGATGCAGAGGAGCCGCATCGTGCTGGCGACGGTGACGGTGCTGGCCGAGAGCACCGCGCAGCCGTACAGCAGGAGCCAGGTGCCGGGAAGCAGTCCGTCCATGTGGGCGTGCCAGAGAACCACGCTCAGGACGGCGCCGGCGAGCAGCGCCGGGCACAGGCACAGGATGAACTTGCGGACCGGCCCCAGATAGCGTGCATGTCCCGATTGCGCCGCCTCACGAGCCATGAGCGCGCCGCCGACCAGAAACGCGATGCCTCCCGCGCTCGCCCAGATGAGCAGCCAGAAGGACGCCCAGTGGGGCATCGAGGCGAGAATCGCGGCGAGCATGCCGATGGCGCCCATCACCACGCCGGCCATGCCGGGCACGGCCATCGAGGCGGAAGCGTCGATGGAACGGCGAATATAGGCGAGCGTGCCGAGCGCGCGGGTTTCGATCGGGATCGGAAAATCGGGCTGCATGGTTGCCAGGTGACTCCGATGATAGGGCGCGAATGTAAGGGGTCGATCTTGCAGCGTCAAGTACTCTGCACCATAGAGCTAGTGCGGCCCCGCCTCCTTGAGCGGGCGCGGTCCGCTCAGCCCTGCCACATCACGATCAGAACGTAGACCAGCGCGATTATGGTCAACCCGAGATGGCCGACGGCCGGATGCAGCGGCAGGGCGCCCTGATCGGGCTGCTCCGCGCGGCCGGGCATGAGATGCGCAATGGCGGCGAGCAGCAGCATTCAAGGCACCTCGTGCAATTCGGTTGGCGCTACGATAAACGGGCCGTATGGTAAATCAGTGACGCACATCACACCCATCAAAATGTGAACTCGAGATCGACCGGGATACGTCCCTGGGGGTCGCGGGCGTGCAGCTGGGCAACGTTGTCCAGGTCGCGGCGCAGCGCCGGCGGCGCATCGGCGCGCTCCTTGATGCTGCCTGACAGGAGCCCGGTACGCGCCTGCGGCGACACGGTGATCGTGGCGTTGAGGCTCAACGGGCCGCCGGTATCGACCAGGGTCGCGGCGATCTCGCCGTCCGGGGGCAGGCTCGGATCGGCAAAGCTGAGCGCATAGCTGCCGAGGTCGGCGCCCGCGGCGATCTGCGGAGAGCTCGCGTCGGCGACGTCGACTTCGCCCACCGCGGATCTGAGCACCAAGCCCTTGGGTGAGAGATCGGCGCTCAGAGTCTGAAGCCGCACGCTGGCGAGTCCGCGCCACCCAGCGGCCACGCCGAGATCGCGCAGATCCGAGATCGGACCTCCTCCCTGGACGGCGGTCAGCGTCAGATCACCGTGCCCGAGGTCGGCCGCGCCATCGATGTCGAAGCCGCCCTTCACCCAGTGCAGATCCGCCGCGACACGCAACCGCAGCAAAGCCCCCGGATGCAGATGCCATTCGAGCGCCCCCGCATCGCGGCCGCCCGCCATGATCCTACCCGCCGAGCCGTGCCACAGCGTCCCGGAGAAATCCGTTGCCTGCACGCCGCTCGGCAGGACGCGCGACGCGAGCGAGGCGGGCAGCACGGCGATCGCCACCCCGAGCGCGGCGAGCAGCCCGATGAGCGCGATTCGCGGCCACAGTGCATGCGGTTTCGGCGCGGCAGGCGCCGCGCGGGCCGCGCCCTTAATGGCGCGCCGCGGCGAAGGTGATGTTGGCATTGACTATTCCCGGGCGAGCGGCGCGATCGACGGTGATCGAATCGATCGCGAGACCGTAACGCTCGTCGAGCGTAGCAAGCCAAGTCACCAACGTATCGAAGGGGGCCGCCTCGAGCTGGACGCGCACACCGCTGCCGCTCGGCTGCGTGCCCTTCATGGTGCTCCCCAGCCCGACCTGGCGGGCGACCCGGTCGACCACCACCACCGGCGCCTCGCCGGTGTTCTTGTACAGCGTCGGGCCGGCGGACTGGACCTCGGCCGCGTTCACCCGCATCCACGTCAGATCCTGGCGGCGCGCATCGACGCGCTTGACGGCGTCCGAGACCGCCGATTGCAACGGCAGCAGCACGCCGCCGACGAGAATCACCACCGCGAGCGCGACCGCGCCCACCGCCACGATGCGCCGCTCGCGCTCTTGCAGCCCGGCGTACCAGGCCTTGAGCTTGAGCATGAGCGCGTTCATGGCCGCGCCTTCGCGCCCGAAGCGGAGCGCACCTGCATTTGTGCCTCGACGCCGCCCTGGGCCGGCTGCGAGGACTGGATGTCGGCCGTCAGCCCCTGCTTCGCCACCGACTGGGACAGCTGCGAGAGAGCCGCCAGGTTGGGTGCCGTCACCCGCAGGTCGAGCGACTGCTCGCGATAGCTCAGTGCATCGATGCGCGTGTTCGGAAGCGAGGATATCGCGCCGCTCAGCACCTCCAGGGTGTGCAGAAAGTACTCGGGGCTCGCGCCGGCGTGGTGGATCTGGTCGAGACGCGACTGCATCTGCCGGCGCGGATCAACCATTTTCTCCGCAGGCATGACCTCTTTGAATAGCTGCGAGATCTCGGTGTCGAGGGTCTTGGTCTCGTGATTGGCCTGATGAATGCGGATCGCTGCCGCCGCGATGTGCGCCACGAGCAGCCCGCCCGCCAGCATCGCGGCGGTGCGCCATTGCAGCCAGCGAGCGTTGTAGTCGGTGGATCGGGCGAACTCTCCCTGCAGCAGATTGACCGCCTCGGTGCTCTTCAGATCGCGCGCGAGCCAGGGCAGCGGCCCGTCGGCCAGCAGCTGCACCTTGAGCGAGGCGAACTTGTGCGCGAGCGCCTGGAATTCATCCTGCACCAGCGCCCACTCCTCGCGGCTCGTGTAGAGCACGGCGCTCTCCAGCGGGGCGGGCTCTGCGCCGGCGTCCGCGCCGGGGTCGGCCAGGGGATCGGGAATGACTCCCGCGACCACCAGCGCATCGGCCACCGGCGTGAGCTCGACCGCGAACGGCAGCTTGCCCGGGCGGCGAACGGCGAGCCGCGAGCGCTCCAGCCACAGCACGGTCTGTCCGGGATTTTCCGGAATGAGCGAGATATCCGCGTGAATCGCCAGCGGATCGATGCCCGCGGCGGCGAGCTGCGAGATCCAGCCCTGCAATACGGCGCGCGACACCACCGCCACGGGAGTGCAGCCGTTCGCCTGGCGCTTGCCGAGCGCGAAGCACAGCTGATCGACGTCCTCGGTGAGCTGCTCCTCGAGCGCAAAGGGAACCACGCGCGCGAGCTTCACCCCGCTCCCCGGCGGCAGCTCCGGCTCGGCCAAAAGGATCTGCGCGGACGGGGCGAGCACCACGACGCGCGCCGAGCGCGCCACCGCCGCCGCCAGGCTCAAAGGTCCGCGCTGCCGGGCGGCGCTCGGTGCCCCGGACTCCTCGATGCTCAGCCACTCGGTGTCCTCTTCGCCGGATGGGGGAAGACGCAGCAGGAGAGTGTGAGGCATTTATAGTGTCCCGAAAGTGCGCAGCAGCGGGGTTACCTTGCCGCCGCTCCCTCGATACAAAAGACTGTACAAGGTGAATTCCGTAGTGCCAAGGGTCACTCGGGTAGTGAGACGGAAATACGAGCTCGTGTCCGAGAAGCGACTCGCGATTTGCGCCGCCACCTGCGGACCGAGCACGTTCTTGAAGGTCGGCACGTCCGGGAAGCAGCCGGTCTTGCGGCCGTTGACCAGCACCTCGGGACTGCCCGAGTACTCGCCGCTGAGGTTGTCAGCGAGGCTCTCGAGCACCAGCGCGGGGGCGGTGCAGACGTTGATGGTGGCGGTGGCGGTGGGCAGCGCGGTCACGTACGGAGCGATCTTGCGATAGCGGTCGGCCCCGAACCCCGGCATGTTCATCAGCTCGCTCGGACTCATCATCGGCCAGTTGCCGGTTCGATAGGGCGGCGTTTGCGAGGTGTAGACCGAATCCTCGGCGCCGTCGGGCTGCCCGGGCTGATCGTCGGCATCGATCCAGTCGCGCGCAATGCCCGCCCAGCGCGGCTCGAGCCCGACCGACACGAGCAGGCGCTGAAATTGCTGCAGCGGCTGCGGGTCCTGGATCTGCTGGCCGTTCTGCACGATGATGTGCCCGAGGTTGTTGAGGTTGAAGCGCCCCTGCATGTCCTCCAGGGCGCCTTGCAGGGTGCCGATCGGCTCCCCTTCGGGATCGTCCTGGGGCGTGATCGGCAAGGGCTGCGTGGGCTGCGCCCAGGGCTGCGCGAGGGTCACCTGGTTGGGGTTGCTGGGCTGCGTGGTGCTCGAGGAGCTGCTGGAGCTTGCCGAGGACTGGCCGTTCGGCGAGATCTGCTGCACGCCCTGGGCCGATTGGCTGAGCACATCCGCCGCGAGCGCCTCGGCGCCGAGCCCGAAGTGAAAGGCCTGCTCGGTCGCGAGGATGCCGATGGTGCGCCGGCGCTCGAGCCAGCCGTCGAAGGTGAGCTTGGTGGCGAGAATGGCGGCGAGCGCCACCAGAATGAGCGCGATGAGCAGCGCCACGCCGCGCTCGCGGCGCCGTCCCGGCGCGCGCTGCCGGCATCGAGGGGCGCTCATCCGGCCACCTCGATCAGACGCTGCACGCGCCCCCAGTCCTTGAACTCGATGGTGATCTCGACGGCCACCGGTCGCGTCCAGAGGTTCTCGGGCGTCGGCAGATTCGCAGGCGGCCACTGGGTCTGCCAGGTCTGGTTGCTGTCGAGATAGCGCAGCTGCACCGTCTTCACCTTGTCGAACAGATCCTGCACCTGCGGCTTGGTCGCGAGCACGATGTCGAGCGCCGTGGTGTAGCTGCGCTTCAGGACATCGCCCACGAGCGTATAGGTCACACGCTGCAGGGTGCTGCGCTGCTGACCGGCGGTGTTCGACCAGCCCGCGCGCGTGAGCTCGGCCAAGGGGACGGTCGTGGTGCTCGAATCGCTGAAGCTCGATTGAAATCCGGGGTCGGAGTTGAAGTGCATGGTCGAATCCGCGCCGAGCGCGCCGCTGCTGCCGAACTGAGTGTTGCCGGTGCCGGCGCTGGTGCCGTTGCCTGAGTAGCCGTGCAGGGCGGGGATGCGCGTCTGGCCGAGCGGGTCGCGCACCGGGCGCGGCACCATCTGAGCGAAATCCATGACCAGGATGCGCATGCCGAACTCGATCTCGCGCGAGCGCTTGAGCGCCTCCTCGCTGCGTTCCGCCGAGATGCGCGCGGCGTGATAGGTCTCGTAGCCGAGAGCGGACATGATCCCGAGGATCAGCAGCGCCACCAGGATCTCGACCAGCGTGAAGCCGGCGGCGCGCGCGGATGAGGATCGCGACGCGCGCATCAGGGCACCGCTTGACCGCTGCCGAAACCGCTCCCCGGGCTCGCCGAGGCGCTGCCGTTATAGACGCAATTGGAGGCGGGGGGGGCGCCTTGCACCAGGTTGCCCGATGGGTTGCTGCCGCCGGTGCCGTTCTGGGTGCTCGTGCAGGGGGCGGCCGCCGTGGCCAGGGTGGATCCTTGGGTCCAGTCGACGTTCGACATGCCCGGCAGCCCGAGCGCCGAGCCGATGAAGCCGGTGGACTCGGCGATGGGGTTGCCCTTGGTCTTGGCATCTCCCGGGTACACGCGCACCACCACGCGCTTCATGCTCGGGAAGCTGGTGTCGAAGTAGCGCGTGTCGTAGTGCCACTTGCGGTTGGCAAAATCCAGCTCGGCGGTGTCGCCGGTGCTGCCGAGCCTGTTCACCGTGAGCCGCACCTGGGCGAGACGGTTGAGCGCGATCCACTGCGCGATGGTCTTGTCGCGCAGGTAGCCGCTGGTGCGGGCGGTGCCGCTCACCGCCGCCATCAGGGCGGTGAGTCCGAGCGCCACCACCACCAGCGCCACCAGCACCTCGATCAGCGTGAAGCCGCGCGCCGCACCGTGGCGGGGTATCGGGCATGAGCCGCGCCGCCTCACGAGCTCTTTTCCGGGGGATGGTCCGAGCCATGCAGGCTGGTCTTGCCGAACGCATCGCTGTCGATCGATGCGCGCGCCTGGGTCGCATCGCGCAGCAACGTCAAGCGAAACGGCGTCCCCTCGCCGCTCGCGGCGATGGCGACCTGCGGAGGCGGCGGCGGATCGTCATCCGAAAAGGTCTTGTCGAGGGGTTTGAGCACGACCTGCACCGAGTCGAGCTCCAGTTCGAACGACACCCCCTTGGGCAGGTCGCGATGGCGGAACTCGTGCTCGTCGTTGAGGGTGAGCCAGCGGTCGCGGATCGGCTCGTACACCACGAACTCGTACGAGGTGGGCTCGATGCGCAGCCCGAAATCGCGGCCCTCGAGCAGGGCGCGCTCATGCAGCAGATCCACCAGTCCCTGGATGCGGCGGCATTCCTCGTCGAGCTGCGAGTCGCGACCCGTGGTACCGATCGACAGCACGGCGATCGAGATGACCACCGCCATGATCACCAGCACCACCAGGATCTCGACCAGCGTGAAGCCCTTGGTGCGCATCGCGCGGCATCCGCGAGAGGACACTATCGCTGGTTGAGCGATGAGGCGCTGATGTCGGCGTCGTAGCCTTCACCGCCGGGCTTGCCGTCGCGCCCGTAGCTGATGATGTCGTAGTCCATTCCATTGGGCCCCGGACTGACGTACACATAGGTGTTGTTCCAGGGATCCTTCGGCAGGGAGGGCAGGTAGCCGCCCGCCCGGTAGTTCGTGATGGTGGGGTCGGAAGGCTGCGTCACCAGCGCCTGCAACCCTTGTTCGGTGGTCGGGTATTTGAAATTATCCAGGCGGTACAGATCGAGTGCGGTCTGGATGGCGCGGATATCGCTTTGCGCGCGCGTGACGCGCGCCTTGTCGACGTTCTCGAGAATCTTCGGAACGACGAGCGCCCCCAGCACTGCCAGAATGACGACCACGACCATGATCTCGATCAGGGTGAAACCCAGCTGACGCTTGCGCATAGAGCCCTCGAACATAGATGAATGATACCAAAACCAGAGACCACCATGCCCCATGAAGGTGCGAACCCGTTTGCACAATTCGCAGCGGCGCTGCAGTGGGACCGCGGCCGCTGGATTTGGTTGCTCGCCATCGTGCTGGTGCTCGACCTCGTGTGGGGTCTTGGCGACAGCGCGACGCAGTTGCTGCGCTACGATCGCAGCGCCATCGCCGCGGGCGGATGGTGGCGGTTGCTCACGGCCCACATCGTGCACATGGACCTGCACCACCTGCTTTTGAACGAGCTCGGGCTGGTGCTGGTATGGGCGCTGTTTGCCGGCGACTATGACCCGATCGAGTGGATGATCATCGTCTGCGCCGGGGCGCTCGCCATCAGCTCGGGCTTGTGGTGGCTGAGCCCGCGGGTGGCCTGGTATGTGGGCGCATCGGGCGTGTTGCATACGCTCATGGCGGCAGGGTGCGCCCGGCACCTGGCCGAGCGCGCCTGGGACCGCTGGATCTTGCTGCTCTGTCTGTGCGCCAAGCTCGCCTACGAGCAGCTGGGCGGCCACGAGCCGCCGATGGTCGTGGTCGATGCCCACCTGTATGGCGCGGCGTGCGGATTCGCGGTCGGGGCTGTACTCTCCTGGCGGACCGCTATAATCCGTCTGCGCTCCCGGGCCGCGCGCCCCTAGAAGAGGTACCTCACGGATGTCGCTCGCGTTCGTCTTTCCCGGTCAAGGCTCGCAGTCGGTCGGCATGCTGAGAAGCCTCTCGCGGTCTTCCGCGCTCATCGAGCGCACCTTCGCGGAGGCATCCGAAGTGCTCGGCTACGATCTCTGGAAGCGCTGCCAGGAGGGGCCGGCGGAGGCGCTGAATGCGACCGAGTGTACCCAGCCGGCGATGCTCACGGCCGCGGTTGCGACCTATCGGCTGTGGCGCGAGCGGGGCGGTGCGGCACCGGCGATCATGGCCGGCCACAGCCTCGGGGAGTTCAGCGCGCTGGTCGCGGCGGGCTGCCTCGATTTCCGGTCAGCGGTCGATCTGGTGCGATTTCGAGCCGAGGCGATGCAAGCGGCCGTTCCCGCGGGCGAGGGCGCCATGGCGGCCATCATCGGGCTGGAGGATGCCGACGTGGCCGCGGCCTGCGCCGAGGCGGCGCAGGAGCAGGTGGTGGAAGCGGTCAATTTCAACGCCCCCGGCCAGGTGGTGATCGCGGGGAGCGCCGCCGCGGTGGCGCGCGCAGTCGAGGCGGCGAGCGCACGCGGCGCGCGGCGCGCCATGGCGCTGCCGATCAGCGTCCCGGCGCACAGCTCGCTCATGGCGCCGGCGGCCGAGAAGCTGCGGGCGCGGCTTGCGCAGGTGGAACTGCGGCGCGCGAGCGGCGTCAGCGTCTACGGCGTCGACATCAAGATCCACGGCGCGCCGGATGAGATTCGCGCGGCGCTGGTCAGGCAGCTGCACACCCCCGTGTACTGGGCCTCGACCGTGCGCACCATGATTTCCGCGGGTGCGAACCTGATCATCGAGTGCGGTCCCGGCAAGGTTCTCACCTCGCTCAACCGGCGCATCGACAAGAATCGCGACCTGAGGATGCTCGCTCTCGAGGACCCGGAGTCGCTCGAGGAGGCGCTCGGCGCCACCCGCGGCGCGAACGCCATTCCCTGAGCGAGGCCCCATGCCCATGCTGAATGAAAAGGTAGCCTTGGTGACGGGCGCTTCGCGCGGCATCGGCGCCGCCATCGCCGAGCGATTGAGCGCCGACGGCGCCCGCGTCGTCGGTACCGCCACCACGCCCGAGGGAGTGGCACGCATCGGCCAGGCGCTGGCCGGGCGCGGCGGGCGCGGCGCGCTGCTCGATGTGCGCAGTCAGGAATCGATCGATGCCCTCATCGCGGATATCGAGTCGCGCGAAGGATCGATCGCCATCCTGTGCAACAACGCGGGGATCACCCGCGACATGCTGCTGCTGCGCATGAAGCCCGAGGACTGGGATGCGGTGATCGAGACCAATCTGGCCTCCGTCTATCGGCTGTCGAAGGCGGTTCTGCGCGGCATGATGAAGGCGCGTGCGGGCCGCATCGTCAGCATCGCCTCCATCGTCGGGCTCATCGGCAACGCCGGTCAGGCCAATTACGCCGCCGCCAAGGCCGGTATGATCGGCTTCAGCAAGTCGCTCGCGCGCGAGGTCGGCTCGCGCAACATCACCGTCAACGTGGTCGCGCCGGGATTCATCGATACGGACATGACCCGGGCCTTGAGCGAGGAGCAGCGCGCGGGATTGAGCTCTCAGATCCCTCTCGGCCGGCTCGGCACACCGGCCGACATCGCTGCGGCGGTGGCATTCCTGGCGTCGGCCGAGGCGGCCTACATCACCGGCGAGACGCTGCATGTGAACGGCGGGATGCACATGGCCTGAGGTCCCGCTGGCAGGCTTGCAGGCCCCCCGGGGGGGCGCTCCCAGGGCGGCGGGAGCGTTCCAGGTAGCCCTCGGGGTGATGTTCACATAAAATACGCGCCCTGCCGATAAGAGGCTGGCCGCGGGCCCCGACGAGAAGCGGCGCGTGTTTGAGTTTTCCCTAATGGGCTTTCCCGAAAGGACACCATAACGATGAGTACTGTTGAGCAGCAGGTTAAGAAGATCGTGGCCGAACAATTGGGCGTCAAAGAAGAAGAAGTAACCAACGACGCCTCGTTCGTAGACGACCTCGGCGCAGACTCGCTGGACACCGTTGAGCTGGTGATGGCGCTCGAAGAGGAGTTCGAGACGGAGATCCCGGATGAGGACGCGGAGAAGATCACGACGGTCCAGCAGGCCATCGATTACATCAACGCGCACAAGGGCAAGGCCTGATCGAGGCGCCTTTGAACAAGCGTCGAGTCGTCGTCACGGGTCTCGGGATCGTCTCTCCCGTCGGTAATGACGTGGCTGGCGCGTGGGCGTCGATCCTGGCGGGGCGCAGCGGCATCGGCCCGGTGGCGAGGTTCGATGCCAAGAACTTTCCGACTCACTTCGGCGGCGAGATCCGCGAGCTCGATCTCGCGCCCTACATGACGGCGAAGGATGCGCGCCGCATGGACGCCTTCATGCAGTACGGCGTGGTCGCCGGAATGCAGGCCATGCGCGATTCGGGCCTGCAGGTGACCGAGGCGAATACCGAGCGCATCGGGGTGCTCATGGGCTCGGGAATGGGCGGACTCGAGTCGATCGAGGATACCTACGACCGCTACCTCGAGACGCACTCGCCGAAGAAGGTGTCTCCTTTCTTCATACCGGCGAGCATCATCAATCTGGTCAGCGGCCATCTGTCGATCGCCTTCAACATCACCGGACCGAATCTCGCCGTCGCGACCGCCTGCACGACCTCGACGCACGCCATCGGGATGGCGATGCGCATGATCCAGTACGGCGACGTGGACGCGATGCTGGCCGGCGGATCCGAGATGGCCACCTGCGTCACGGGCATGAGCGGATTCGCCCAGGCGAAGGCGCTTTCGCAGCGCAATGACGATCCGCAGGCGGCGAGCCGGCCCTGGGACAAGGATCGCGACGGGTTCGTCATGGGCGACGGGGCGGGCGCCATGATGCTCGAGGAGTACGAGCACGCCAAGGCGCGCGGCGCCAAGATCTATGCCGAGATCGTCGGCTTCGGCATGAGCGGCGACGCCTTCCATGTGACCGCTCCGCCCGAGGACGGCGAAGGAGCGCGCAAGTCGATGGCGAATGCGCTCAAGGACGCGCAGCTCCGTCCCGACCAGGTGCAGTACATCAACGCGCACGCGACCTCGACACCGCTCGGCGATCGCGCCGAGACCACCGCCATACATCGAGCTTTCGGCGCGGCGGCGCGAGCCCTTGCGGTCAGCTCCACCAAGTCGATGACCGGGCACCTGCTCGGTGCCGCCGGCGCCGTGGAGGCGATTTTTTCCGTGCTGGCGCTGCGCGATCAGGCGGCGCCGCCGACCATCAACCTGGACGAGCCCGGCGAGGGCTGCGATCTCGATTACGTGCCCAAACATGCGCGGCAAATGAAGATCGAGTACGCCCTGTCCAACTCGTTCGGCTTCGGTGGCACCAACGGTTCGCTCATTTTCCGCCGAATTTGAGCCTCTCGGCCTGATCGGGCGGTATCCCGACCGCTACCCGGGCTTGCTGGAAAGCGGCGCGCCGCTCGGCCCCGCGGCGGGTGGGGCGCGCTTCGACATTCTGCCGATCGCGAGCTCCGAGGTGCTCAGGCTGTCGGCCGGCGGGCGCATCACCGGCCCGCACGCGCGCGGCGCGCATGGCTTTCTCGCCGCCCTCGAGGCCTGGTGGAGCGCCCTCGAAACGCCGGCGCAAAGCTGCGCGCTGCCCTTTACCGGCGGATGGCTGGTGTACCTCGGGTACGAGATCGCGGCCGAGATCGAGCCGAGCCTCGCCCTGCCGGCGAGCGCGGACTCGACCGCCGCGCTGGCCATTCGCGCGCCCGCCGCCTGGGTGCGCGACCGGCAGAGCGGGCGCGCCTGGATCCTGGCCGAGCCCGGCCATGAGAGGCTGCTCGATCGCTTTGCCGAGGATGCCGCGCAGGCCGGCGCGGGGATGGCCGGTCCCGCCGCGTTTCAGATCGAGGAGGAGGAGCCCGCGCGGTTCGAGAGCGCGGTGCGCCGCGCGCTCGAGTACATCGCCGCCGGGGATGTGTATCAGGCCAATCTTTCGCGCTGCTGGAAGGCGCGTGCGCACGGCCGGCTCGATCCGGCCGCCCTCTACCGGCGTCTGCGCGCGGCCAATCCGAGCCCTTTCGCAGCGCTGCTGCGCGACGGGGACTTCGCGGTGGTCAGCTCCTCGCCCGAGCGCCTGGTCTCGGTACGCGCAGATATCGTCTCGACGCGCCCCATCGCGGGCACCCGGCCGCGCGGCGCATCGCCCGAGAGCGATGCGGCCTTGATCGAGTCGCTCCTCGGCAACGAGAAGGAGCGCGCCGAGCACGTCATGCTGATCGACCTGGAGCGCAACGACCTCGGCAAGATCTGCATCGGGGGGTCGGTGCAGGTCGATGAGTTCATGGCCGTGGAGACCTATGCGCACGTGCACCACATCGTCTCCAACGTGAGCGGCCGCAAGCTCGAGGGCGTCTCGCCCATTCAGATCGTGCGCGCCCTGTTTCCGGGGGGCACGATCACCGGGTGTCCCAAGGTGCGCTGCATGCAGATCATCGCCGAGCTCGAGGCGGGCGGCCGGGGTGCCTACACGGGCGCAATCGGCTATCTGAACCGGGACGGCAGCTGTGATTTCAACATTCTCATCCGTACCATGACGGTGCAGGGCGCGGCGCTGTCGTTTCGCGCCGGGGCCGGCATCGTCGCCGACTCGAATCCCGCGCACGAGCTGGCCGAGACGCGCGCCAAGGCGGAGGGGCTGCTGCGGGCGCTGCGCGCAGGC
>Ga0335073_10004966_pt1 | contig 18658 bp, 17 predicted proteins | sample Lox_Sample_22_FD_207093 | JGI IMG/M metagenome (GOLD analysis project Ga0335073, IMG submission 207093) | Soil microbial communities from Loxahatchee National Wildlife Refuge, Florida, United States - Lox_Sample_2.2 | ecosystem: Environmental > Terrestrial > Soil > Wetlands | place: USA... | reverse complement strand
GCGAACGCGGCACCTTCTCGCAGCGCCATTCGGTGCTGGTCGATCAGCAGACCGAAGCGCGCTACATCCCGCTGAACCACATCCGCGACGGACAAGCGCGCTACGAAGTCATCAACTCGATGCTGTCCGAAGAGGCGGTGCTCGGGTTCGAATACGGCTATTCGCTCGCCGAGCCGAACGCGCTCGTCCTGTGGGAGGCGCAATTCGGCGATTTCGCCAACGGCGCGCAGGTGGTGTTCGATCAGTTCATCTCGGCGGGCGAGCGCAAATGGCTCAGGATGTCAGGCCTCGTGTGCATGCTGCCGCACGGCTACGAGGGTCAGGGGCCGGAGCATTCGTCCGCGCGGCTTGAGCGCTATCTCCAGCTCTGCGCCGAGGACAACATGCAGGTCGTCGTCTGCACGACGCCCGCCAATTTCTTCCATGCGCTGAGGCGGCAGCTCAAGCGCGAATTCCGCAAGCCGCTGATCGCAATGACCCCGAAGTCGATGCTGCGCAACAAGCGCGCCGTCTCCAACCTCGAGGCGTTCGGCCCGGGAACATCCTTCCACCGTCTGTTGTGGGACCACGCAGAGACGCATGAGGGCGAGAAGATCAAGCTTGTCCCCGACGACAGGATCCGCCGCGTCGTGCTTTGCTCGGGCAAGGTCTATTACGATCTCTACGACGAGCGCGAGAAGCGCGGGATCGACGACGTCTATCTGCTCAGGATCGAGCAGCTCTATCCTTTTCCCGCAAAGGCGCTCGTGAAGGAGCTTTCGCGCTTCAAGCAGGCTGAGGTCGTCTGGTGCCAGGAGGAGCCAAAGAACATGGGCGCCTGGAGCTTCGTCGAGACCTATCTGGAATGGGCGCTTGGCCAGATCGGCGGCAAGTCTAAGCGCCCCCGCTACGCCGGGCGTCCGGCGTCGGCGGCGACCGCGACGGGGCTCATGTCGACCCATCTCGCGCAGCTCAAGGCCTTCCTCGACGAAAGCTTGTCGTAAAGGGATTTGGCGCAAGGTCTCCGACGAACGGCGCGACAGGGCGAGGCGAGTTCGACATGCCCCACTACCTCTGCAAGCTCAGGCCGCCGCGGCCTACGTTCATCGATGACATGACCCCCGACGAAGCGCTCCTCATGCGCGCCCATCGCGAATACTGGACGCCCAGGGTGGAGACGGGCGTGGTGATCGCGATGGGCCCAGTCGCCGATCCGGCCGGCGGCTATGGCGTTGCGATCATCGAAGCGGCGTCCGAAACGGCGCTCGAGGCGATGCTGCGGGGCGATCCGGTCATCGCCGCCGGCCGCGGCTTTGCTTACGAGAGCGTGGTCATGCCGGGGATCGCCGTCCGCCCGAGCCTGCAGCTCGCGCCGATCACCTCGGTTGCCCCCTGAAAGATAGAGAAGGGCGCCTCGCGGCGCGATTGACATGGCGATTGAAATCCGGGTCCCGGCGCTGGGCGAGTCGATCACCGAGGCGACCGTCGGCAAGTGGTTCAAGAAGGCGGGCGAGCCGGTCAAGGCCGACGAGCCGCTGGTCGAACTCGAGACGGACAAGGTGACGCTCGAGGTCAACGCGCCGGGCGCCGGGGTCTTGAGCGAGATCACCGCCGACACCGGTCAGACGGTTGCGATCGGCGCGCTGCTCGGCCACCTCACCGCCGGAGCGGCGGCCGCGCCTGCGCCGGCCGGGGCCGCTAAAGCCGCCGCCCCGCCTGCCCCAGCCGCGGCGGCCAAGGCCGCTCCTCGGCCTACAACCGCAATGCCGCCGGCTCCGTCCGCGGCCAAGATCGCCGCCGAGGACAGGATCGATTTGAGTTCGGTCGCCGGGAGCGGCAAGCGCGGCCAGATATTGAAGGGCGACGTTTTGGCCGCCGCCGCGGCGGCAAGCGCGGCTCCGGCCGTCGTCGCGCCCGCGCCTGTTCCCGCCCCAGCCCCGGCTGCGCGCTCAACGACGCCGGACGACAGCGCCCGCGAAGAGCGGGTGCGGATGACCAAGCTGCGCCAGACCATCGCCCGGCGCCTCAAGGACGCGCAGAACACTGCGGCGATGCTCACGACCTTTAACGAGGTCGACATGAGCGGAGTGATGGAGTTGCGCGCCCGTTACAAGGACGCGTTCGAAAAGAAGCACGGCGCCAAGCTCGGCTTCATGGGTTTCTTCGTCAAGGCGTGCGTTCAGGCGCTCAAGGAAATCCCGGCGGTCAACGCCGAGATCGACGGCGCCGACCTCGTTTACAAGAATTATTACCACATCGGCATCGCCGTCGGCACCGAGAAGGGGCTCATCGTCCCGGTGGTGCGCGACGCGGACAAGCTCTCGATCGCTGAGATTGAGAAAGCGATCGCCGCATTGGGCAAGCGCGCCCGTGACGGCCAGCTCACGCTCGAGGAATTGCAGGGCGGGACTTTCACCATCACCAATGGGGGCATCTATGGCTCGCTGATGTCGACGCCGATCCTCAACGCGCCGCAGTCGGGCATCCTCGGCATGCACAAGATTCAGGAGCGGCCGGTCGCCGTCGCCGGCAAAGTCGAAATCCGGCCGATGATGTATCTCGCATTGAGCTACGATCATCGGATCGTCGACGGCAGGGAGGCGGTGACCTTCCTCGTTCGCGTCAAGGAAGCGCTCGAAGACCCGGCGCGGCTCGTGCTAGACCTCTGAACGCCGCAATCCGACGCCTTGCGTGCAATCGGGGCCAGCTATATCTTACGGTCGTCTTACCTCCGTGAGGCAGGCGCTATGACTCTGGCGAAAAAGGCGACCACCACCGTCTCGACCAAGGGGCAAGTCATCTTGCCGAAGGCGATCCGCGACAGCAAAGGGTGGGGCGCCGGCAAGGAGCTCATCGTCGAAGTCACGGGCGATGGGGTGATCTTGCGCGCCGCGCGACCCTTTGCGCCAACCAAACCCGAGGAGGTTTTCGGATCGCTTTCGCGTCACGGCAAGCGCTTGAGCGACGAGGACATCGAGAAGGCGCTGCGCGCCGCCGCCAAACGCCATGCTCGCGATTGACACGAACATCGTCATTCGGTTTCTCACCCGGGATCATGAAACGCTTGCGCAACGGGCGCTGGAAATCCTTGGCAATAGCGACGTGTTCGTGCCCGTGACCGTCATTCTGGAAGCGGAGTGGGTGCTGCGCGACGCTTATGAAATGCCGCGCGACGAAGTGATCCGTGAGCTGAAGAGGTTTTGCGGGTTGGAGCGCGTGACGGTCGCTTCCGCCGATGCCGTAAAACGCGCCCTCGATTTTGCCGAACGCGGACTGGACGTCGCCGACGCTTTGCACCTTGCTCAAGCTGCCGAATGCGAGGCGTTCGTCACTTTGGATAGGCCGCTTGTCCGAAAGGCAAGAAGATTGCCCGAAGTCCGGGTTCGGCTTGCGTAACTGACCTAGACTGCGCTTGATGGCCGGCTGAGGCAGGCGGCGCGGGCAGGGAAGCGCTCTAACGCCCGTCGCGGGCGATGTCGGAGATGGTGGGCGACGATCGTCGCCTCCAATGGGGAGGGCAGAATGATGAGCGAACTAACGTGTCTCGAATTGAGCGTGTTGTTATGGGTGGCGCATGTTCTAACTCAGGCTATCGCGGCGCGGGCCGAATTTGGCGACGCCTATCTGTTCACGCCTCGCGATACGCAGCCGGAACCCAAGGGCCTTGCCTGCGGCCGGGCGACGCGCGCGCTCGGCAACTATGTCGAGAATTACGGTCCGTTCATCGCCATGGCTCTGGCGCTGATCGCGACCGGACAAGGCGGCGGCCTGGGCGCGGTAGGAGCGACAATCTGGATTCTCGCCCGGATCGTCTATCTGCCGATTTACCTCATGGGCGTCGTCTACGTTCGCACCGCGCTCTGGGCGATTTCGGTCATCGGGCTCCTAATGATGCTGTACCGGCTCGTCGTCTGAGCGGCGGCGCCAGCTTACGGATCAGAACCGGCGCGCCCCGCTCGCCGCGGACGAGCGAGAGGGAACTCGAATGAGTTATGACGTTGTGGTGATCGGCTCCGGCCCGGGCGGATATGTCTGCGCGATCCGCGCCGCGCAACTCGGCATGAAGACGGCGGTCGTCGAGAAGATGAAGACGCTCGGCGGGACCTGCCTCAACATCGGCTGCATTCCGTCCAAAGCGCTTCTCTATGCGACGGAAATGTTCGCTGAGGCGGCGCATGGCCTCGCCCCTCTCGGCGTCGTCGTCCCCGCGCCCAAGCTCGATCTCGCCGCGATGATGAAACACAAGGACGCGACTGTCGCCGCCAATGTCAACGGCGTCGCGTATCTCTTCAAGAAGAACAAGATCGACTGGCTCGCCGGGGAAGGGCGGATCGCCGCGCCGGGAAAAGTGATCGTCAAGGCCAGCGACGGCAAGGAGGCGACGGTCGAGACCAAGGCGATCGTCATTGCGACCGGGTCCGACGTCGCGCGCCTGCCCGGAATCGAGATTGACGAGAAGACGATCGTGTCGTCGACCGGCGCGCTGAGCCTCCCGGTTCCGCCGAAAAAGCTGATCGTCGTCGGCGCCGGCGTCATCGGCCTCGAGCTCGGCTCGGTCTGGCGGCGCCTGGGCGCCGAAGTGACGGTAGTCGAGTTTCTCGACCGCGTGCTGACGGGGATCGACGGCGAGGTCGCCAGACTGATGCAGCGAACGCTGGAAAAACAGGGCCTCGTCTTTCACCTCGGCCACAAGGTGACGAAAGTTGAAAAGGCGGCGGCGGGCGTCAGGGCGACGGTCGAACCGGCCGCCGGCGGCGAGGCGAAGACGATCGACGCCGACATCGTGCTCGTCGCAGTCGGCCGGCGTCCGTTCACAGACGGGCTGGGCCTTGAGGCGCTCGGAGTCAAAATGGAGCGCGGCGAGGTGGCGGTCGACGCGCATTACGCCACCAACGTTCCCGGGATCTATGCGATCGGCGACGTGATCCGCGGGCCGATGCTCGCCCACAAAGCGGAGGACGAGGGGGTCGCGGTGGCCGAGTTGCTTGCCGGGCAGGCGGGTCACGTCAACTATGGGGTCATTCCCAACGTCGTGTACACCAGCCCCGAGGTCGCCTCGGTCGGCAAGAGCGAGGAAGAGCTGAAAGCGGAGGGCGTGGCCTACGTTGTCGGCAAGTTCCCGTTCACCGCCAACGGCCGCGCGCGGGCGATGCGCCACACCGACGGCTTCGTCAAGATTCTCGCCGACGCAGCGAGCGACCGGGTGCTCGGCGGGCATATCGTCGGCTTCGGCGCGGGCGAGATGATCCACGAGATCGCGGTTCTGATGGAGTTCGGCGGTTCTTCCGAGGATCTCGCCCGCACCTGCCACGCCCACCCGACCATGTCGGAAGCGGTGAAGGAGGCGGCGATGGCGGTAGCGAAGCGCGCCATCCACATCTGACGCCGCGCCGGACCGTCGAGCATCGCTCACTTCAGGGTGGCGACGATCTGCCGGATCTCGGCCGGGGTGTGTTCGCCGGCGAGCGGCGTTCCGGGCACGAGATACTTGCCCATCGCCGGTCCGCCGACGAGCACCGGCTCGAAGCCGATCTCCTTGATGAGGCGCGTCGCCAGCGCGATCGCGTTCGGGTCGTCGCCGGCGATCGGCACGCCGACCGGCTCGCCCGGCCGATGTGCGTCGGCGGTCAGCCGGAGGTAGTTGATCGCGTTGAAGGCGCGCACGAGATGCGCGCCTGGCAGCAGCTTGGCGGTGGCCAGGCCGGCCCCGCCCTGCTCGGCGACCCAGCTCACGATTGCGTCGCCGTCGCGCCGCGCGATCGGGTTCGAGACGTCGATGACGAGTTGCTTGGCCGCGAGCGCCCGGCCGTAGTCCTTGCCGATCTCTTCGACCGCGGTATAGGGCACGACGACCAGGACGACGTCGCCGAACTGGACCGCCTGCTCGACCGTGCCCGCCTGCGCCGTCGGGCCCGCGCTGGCGACCAGCTCCTTGAGCTGCTCGGGATGCAGCGAGGAGAACATCACCGGGTGCCCCTGCTTGGCGAAGAGCGTTCCGAGCGCCCCGCCTTCGCGGCCGGCGCCGATCGTGGCGATTTTGAGCGGCCCGTCGCCGGCGGTCTGGGCGAAGGCGGCGAACGGCGCCGCGGCGGCGCTCGCCCCGACGCTGCCGGCTGCCAAACCGAGAAACCTGCGGCGGTCGAACTCGAAGGACGGACGTTTCATCATGATCGGGCTCCTGAAAGCTGTCTCGCGACGTCGCTCAGACGATAAACGGCGGGCGCCGCCCAACTCGCGCTTGCGCCCGCGGCCCTCGAGCGGCCCGGCTTGCGGCTAGAGGCCATCGATGAAGGCCGCCATCCGCTTGCGCTGGTCCGCATCGGGCAGCGCGCCGCGCATGGCGCCCAGATTGTCCGCCATATGAGCCGGGTCGGACGTGCCGGGAATCACCGCCGTGACCCGTTCGTCGCCGAGCAGATACTTGAGGAAAAACTGCGCCCAGCTGGCGGCGAAACCCGTCGCCCAGTCGGGGATCGCCTGGCCGTGCACCGCGTGGAACAGCCGACCGCGGCCGAAGGGGAGCGCGGTCAGCACGGCGGCCTTGACCTCGGCCGCGAGCGGCAGGATGCGCTTCTCCGCTTCGCGGTCGTCGAGCGAATAATCGATCTGCACGAAATCCGGCCGCTCCCGCCCTAGCACCGCCTCGACCGCGGCGAAATCGCCGTGGAAGGTGGAGGTGATGCCGATGTAGCGGCACAGGCCTTGCGCCTTCCACGCCTTGAACTGCGCCAGGGATTGCTGCGGATCGCGCACGTTGTGAAGCTGCAGGAGGTCGACCTTCGCTGTCTCGAGCCTGGCCAGCGAGCGCCTCAGTTCCGCGGCGTCGGGCGCCTCGAGCTTGGTCGCGATGAAGAGCTTGTCGCGCAAGGCCGCGCGGGCGATCACGTTGCCGAGCACGCTTTCTGCTTCGCCATAGGACGACGCCGTATCGACAACCCGGCCGCCGGCCTCGACCAGCGCCCCGATGATCTGCGCGGCGGCATGCTGGGTTTGTTCGTCGTCGCTGTCGAAGATCCGCGCGGTCCCGAGGCCGACGGCCGGCAGGCGCTCGCCTGAACTCGGAATGGCGCGTTCGACGAGCGGCGCCGCGTCGTTTTGCGCCAAGGTCTTCCGGGCCAACAGAGCGGCGCCCGCCAGCGTCGCAAAACTCCGACGGGTGATGCGGATCATGCCCAGTCTCCCGGCGCCGCCGCCTCGACCTCCCGCGCCGCGCGGCGCACCTGCGTCCGTCCCAGCGCCGACGACAAGACAAGCCAACCGGCCGCCACCGGTATCGCGCACAGTGCAATCGTCGCGATCTTGAGCCCCAGCGCCTCCAGGCTGCCGAACATCCAGCCATAGAACGCGTCGGAGCCGCGATAGACGACCACGTCGATGAAGTTCTTCGCCTTGTACTTCTCCTCGCGGGTGACCACGGTGAAGAACACCTGGCGCGCCGGATTGGCGATCGCGAAGTTCATCCAGCGCTGGGCGATCTGGATCACGACGACCACGATAAGGCTCGGCGTCAGCGCCAGCGCCGCGAAGCCCACGACATAGACCGCCGGCAGCGCGCCAGCCGCCACGCCGGCGCCGAATCGATTGAGCAGCTGCCCGGTGGCGAAGACCTGCGTGGCGAGGGTCAGCAGCCCGACCGCGAGATCAATGCTGGCGAAGATGCGCGTCTGCGCGTCGGCGCCATGGACGGTCGCGGCGACGATGTTGGCCTGCTGGAGATAGAGAATAGTCGCGCCGAAGGACAGGAGGCTTACCCACGCGCCTACGCCGAGCAGATAGGGCGACCCGAAGAACTCGGCCAGACCCGCGAAGGCGCTGCCGCCGACGCGGGACGGTTCCGGGCGCGGACCTTGGCGGGCGTCCGACGCGCGCTCGAGCCGGTGGACGCAGAAGACCGCGAGTTCGAGGAGCACGATGGCGGCGATCAGAAGGTTGACAGGGCCGAGCGGCGCCGAAAGGCCGATGGTGATCACCGGGCCGAGCAGCGAGCCGGCCGTGCCGCCGGCGCCGATGAAGCCGAAGAGACGCTTGCCCTGCTCGCTGTCGAAGAGGTCGGCCATGAACGACCAGAACACCGCAACGGCGAAGAGGCTGAACACGCTGACCCAGACGAAGAAGACGCGCGCCACGACCACCGGCGCGACGCCGAGGGTCAGCAGCAGCCAGAACAGCGCGAGATTGGCGGCGAAGAAATGATAGACGATTGCGATGAACCGGGCGCGCGACAGCTTCGCCACCAGCACGCCGTAGATCGGCTGCATCACGAGCAACGTCACGAAAGTCGCAGTGAACATCCAAGGCAGGGCTTTGACGCCGCCGGCGATGCCCATCTGGTCGCGCAGCGGCCGCAGCACGTAATAGCCCGCCAGCAACATGAAGAAATAGGCGAAGGACCACAAGGCCGCCGCGCGCTCATGCGGCATCGCCGGCACCGCCCAGCCGAGCCAGCGCTCTAGCGGCGTCACCGCTCCGGGGGCGCTGCGCCCGGCGCGACCCAGGCGACCGAAGGGCTCATGCTTCAGCAGCGCTGCCTCCTGACGCTGAGGCCGTCGGATTCCGGCTACGGCGGAGGCAATCATCTCGCTTTTGGGCAGGCGGAGCAACGCGGCTCGCCCATCACGATTGCGCGAGCGCCCGTTAGGCGCCATGATTTGACCGCGCCCGCTCCGGCGGGCCGAGGGGCGACCCCAAAGATCATAAGACAGGGACTTAAGCGCCGCCATTGCCTGGCGCCAGCCGGCGCGACCGCGCGAGCGCCGTCTCGGCGCGGCGGCGGGGCGGGAAAAGGGGACCGGGCAAGATGCGGACGCTGTTCAAACAAATTCTGGCGCTTGCGGCGCTTGTGGCGGCGCCGGCCCATGCCTGCGCGCATGTCGAGATCAACATCGACCTCGCGTCGCAGACGATGACCGTGCATTCGGGCGACGGCGAGACCTTCGTCTGGCCGATTTCTTCGGGCCGGGCCGGTTATGCGACTCCGCGCGGCGTTTTCCGGCCGCGAGCGCTTTACACGATGGTCCACTCCGCCAAATACGGCAACGCGCCAATGCCGCACTCGATCTTCTTCTACGGCCAGTATGCGATCCATGGCACGACCGCGGTCGGCAGTCTCGGCCGGCCGGCGTCGCACGGCTGCATTCGGCTCTCCCCCGGCAATGCAGCGATGCTGTACGCCATGGTTGAGCGGCAGGGGGCGGAAATCCGGATCGTCGGGTCGCCGTTCAGCGATCTCGCGCGCAGCGGGCGCCGGTCAGGGTCGGCGCTTGCGTTTGCGCCGGTCCGCCACACGCGCACGCTCAAAGAATGGGCACGCGATCCGCTGGCGCGGTAAACGGGTCCGGGGAGCTCGTCGACGCGTCGCGTCAATAACACGGCATCATGGGCAAAATTTCACCTTTTCCGGTGTCGCGTTTTCCCTTTGTTTAGGATATCAGGCCTACCGGGAGCCGGCGAAAGCCGTTTCAGGAGGCCTCTGGTGGATAGACGTCAATTTATCGCCGGCGCGGCCGGCCTGATGGCAGGCTCGCTCGCGCCGCGGTTGGCGATGGCTGACGTCCCGACTCCTTTCACCTTCGACATGGCGCCGCCGATGGACAATCGCGAGAAGTTCGTCGCGTGGGGCGTCGCGCAGCGCGGCGAGGATCCGAAGTTCCTGGGCGAGCGATTCGACCGTTTCGGCGCGATGGTGCGCAACGAAGACCTGGTCAACGATCGCAACAAGCATGCCTTCCTTCTGACGCCGCGCGAGAAGTTCGTCCTGAAACAGAATCTCTCCCGCGCCTATGAGCACGCCTTTCTCGACATCGGCTACGGCGTCACCATTTCGGGGCCCCATATCGTCGGCCGGATGACGTCGAACATCGATCCCAAGGTCGGGGAAAGGGTGCTCGAGATCGGCACCGGCTCCGGCTACCAGTCCGCCTATCTCTCCCACCTGACCGACGAAGTTTACACCATCGAGATCATCAAGCCGCTGGCGGAACGCACCCGGTCGATCTACGACGAGCTCATCCAGGACGGATACAAGGAATTCGGGGTTATCAAAAGCAAGGCCGCCGACGGCTATTACGGTTGGGAGGACGCGGCGCCCTTCGACAAGATCATCGTCACCTGCGGCATCGACCACGTTCCGCCGCCGCTGCTGCAGCAGCTCAAGCCCGGCGGGATCATGGTTATTCCGGTCGGTCCGCCGGGCGCGCAACGGGTGTTGAAGGTCGTCAAGACCGAGGGGGCGGACGGCCAGATGACGGTCGCGCGGTCAGACATCTACGGCGGGCGGATCGTCCCGTTCGTGCCATTCACCAAGCTTGAAGGCGATCAGATCGTCGGCACGCACAACAACTAGCCCCGTTGACTGAGATTCGCCTCGGCCGCGACGGCGGCCTCGACTCGGAAGGCGCTGCAGTCGCGCCCGGCCGGCCCCGCGACGCAATGAACGAAGCAAGCAAAATCCCGGCCGCCGAAATGCTCGACGCTGAGCCGCTCATCGAGGCTGAGCCCGATCCGGGCTCCCGCCTGGGGCTCTACTTCGCAGTCGGCCTCGGCGCGGGCGCCGTGATCGCGCTGCAGATCGACGTCATGCGGGTCTTCGCCGTCGGCGGCTGGGCCCATTTCGGCTCCCTGGTGGTGAGCCTGGCGATGCTCGGCTTCGGCCTGGCGAGCGCGACGATGGTCGTCGCCAAGGACTGGTTCGCCCGCCACTGGCGTGGCGCCGCCGCGTTTTCGCTCGCGCTGTTCGGGCCGCTTGCGGTCGCCGCCAACCTTTATGTGCAGCATCTGGGCTTCAACGCCATTTTCCTGGTGTCCGACCCGGCGCAAAAGTGGAAGCTTTTGCAGATTTTCCTTGCCGAGCTGACGCCATTCCTGGCCGGCGCATTCTTCCTCGGATGCGTCTTCCTCAGGAGCAACCGCACGTTCGGGCGGGTCTATTTCGCCGACCTCGCCGGGGCTGGCCTCTGCGGCCTCGTCGTCCTCGCGGCGATGTATGTGTTCACGCCCGCCAATCTGATCGCCGCGCCGCTCGCGCTATGGTTCGCGGCTTGCCTGGCCTGGGCGTTCGGGCCAGGCGGGCGGGCGACGCTCGTTCCGTTTGTCGTCGTCGGCGCGATCGCATTCGCCGGCCATTTCGTCGCGCCGCAGATGTTTGGCCTCAAGACGCTCGCGACGAACGACTACAAGGGCGTCGCCTACGCGCGAAAATTCCCGGACGCGAAGAAAGTCTACGAGAGCGCGTCTCCGTTCGGCTTCCTCGAGGTCTATTCGAGTTCCTACCTGCATTTTGCGCCCGGCCTCTCCGACAACGCCGGCTTCAGCCTGCCGACGATGCCGGCCAACGCCTATCTCGGCCTCTATATCGACGGAGACGGGCCGATCGGGGTCATGCGCGATCTCACCGACAAGGAGACCGCGTATTTCCACTTCCTGCCGATGGTCTATCCCTATGTGATCAAGCAGGCGCCGAAGACGTTCATCGTTCAGTTCGGCGGCGGCATCTCGACCGAGGTGGCGTTGCACTCCGGCGCCAGGGACGTGACCGTGGCCGAGGGCAATCGCGCCGTGCTCGAGGCGTTTCACTCCGACGTCATCCGCAATTTCACCGGCGACATCCTCTCCAAGGTCCACGTCATCGGCTACGAGGGCCGCCATTTCCTCGCCCACACCGACGAGCGCTTCGACGTCGTCGATCTTTCGCTCGCGGACTCGGTCGGTCTCTCCAATCCCGGCGGATTCGCCATCGTCGAGAAGTTCTCCTACACCAAGGAGGCGATGGAGACCTACATGCGCGCGCTGGCTCCAGGTGGCGTGCTGTCGGTCACGCTGTGGAACAAGGAGGAGCCGCCGAAGTCGGTCTTGAAGCTCTATGCGACGATGGCCGCGGCGGCGCGCGCGGTCGATCCCGCGCATATGGCCAATTCCTTCTTCGTCGCCTCCTCCTACCTGTCGACGGCGACGGTCCTTTACAAGAATGGCGGCTTCACCCCGGACGAGATCGACAAGCTTCGCGCCCACACCCGCGCGATGTCGTTCGACGAAATCTATTCGCCCGGCTTCTTCTACGATTCGTCGCAGACCGACAGCACGCTCGCCGGCTATGTCGAGCAGATCTTCGCCGGCGCCGCCGGCGGCCCGCCGGCCGCCGAACCGTCGGAGGGCTCTGACGCGAACGCCCCGGCGGCTCAGGGCGCGGACGCAAACGCTCCGGCCGGTCAGGACGTCGACGCGCCTCCCTCCGGCAAGTCCGACGACGGCGTCCTGCCGGCGACGGTCATGGGGCGGCTCGCCTGGCACGCGCTTATCGCCGGCCAATGGCCGGAGATCGCCAATCGCTACGTCTTCAATACGCGCGCCCTCACCAATGATGCGCCCTACTTCGCCGCCTACGTGAAGACCGCCGACCTGCCGCGCGTCCTCGACCGGCTCGAGCTCCTGCAGGACGAGTGGGGCTATCTCCTGATCTGGGCGACGCTCGGCGTCGCTTGCCTGACTGCGACCGTGCTTCTCATCATACCCCTGATCTGGGGCTGGCGAACCATCTTCTCGCGCTCGCGCGGCAAGCTCCTGACCGTTGTCTATTTCGCCTGTCTCGGCGCCGGCTACATCATGGTCGAAGTCGGGCTCATCGCCCATTTCGTGATGGCGCTGGGAAATCCGACCATCTCGGCCTCGGTGCTCATTACCGGCATGCTGGTGTTCTCGGGCCTCGGCGCCTTGACTTCGGAACGGGCCCTGCCGCGGATGCGGACGGTGATGCCGGTCCTGTTCATCGCCGTCGCGGCGCTGCTGATTGTCTACGGATTGTTTCTCGGCCGGGCGCTCGACGCGATCGGCGCCATACCCTATGGGGCGCGACTCCTTTGCTCCTTCCTCCTGATCGCGCCGCCGGCTTTCCTGATGGGCTTCCCGATGCCGGTGGCGATGACGACGCTCGGGCGTCTCGGCAAGGATCACATGTTCGTCTGGGCCTGGGGCGTGAACGGCTGCTTCTCGGTGATCGGGGCCGCGGCAGCGCCGGTAATCGCGACCAATTTCGGCCTCGCCGCGGTCATCGAAATCGCCGGCCTCGCCTACTTATTGGCGATTCCGGCCTTCTATGGCGTGATCGCTCCGGACCGGGTTCCCCGTCTCGAGCAGGCGCAAGCGCGGGCTTGAAACGCCACGCCGCCCCCTTGTTCCCGGGGCGGCCAAGGTCAAGACTGACAATGAGACGACATATAACATTTTTGCAACGAATTGACGACGGAGCGGAGGCGCTTTCGGTGATCATAAAAAATTCATTATTGCCAAACCCTTAAAGGCCAAGAATGGCGCGCTTCGAATCGCGGCGAAAGTTGGTTGCGGGGGCGGCTGTGATGCGGCGGGCGAACTGTGCCAATATTCTCGCCCGCGGGGTTGCAACTGCGTTGCGATCTTGTCCTTCGAATCAAGCCCTTGCAAAAAAACATCGCAGCACTGTTCATTGTTGCGCGCTTTCGTCGCGGCTGTGGCGCCTTTCGGCCGAGAAACGAACGTTGCGCCGCTGCGCGAGGCGTGCCATAATCTTTACATCGCCAAGCAACGACAGAAAAGTCGAGCGAGCGTGACGGGTACGGCGGGCAGGGCGTAAGTAGGCAAAAAGAATAGGCGCTCGCATAAGAGCGGCGAGACAAGGGCGGTCGCATCTAGGTCAGGGCACGAAGTGGTGGGCCAGTTTTTTGTTGGCCCGTTTTCAAGAATAGATTGAATTCAATAGAAATCCGTAGTGCGGGCTACGGAGGGAGAGGCAATGTCTCATCAAAACTTCGCTGGGTACGCCGGAGATTTGCTTGCGGTTGACGCCTATGCGCTTCTGGGGGGCGACGCCTCGGCCGTTTTAATTGATGTCCGGACCAGCGCGGAGTGGGCTTACGTCGGGACGCCCGACATTCATGCGCTGGGCAAGACGCCCTTCTTCTTGGAATGGCAGAGCTATCCTTCGATGGCGGTCGACGCCGACTTCGCCGCCCGTCTCGAGGCGCTCTTGCAATCGAGCGGGGTCGAACGGGGAGCGTCGCTGGTGTTCTTGTGCCGTTCGGGCGCGCGGTCGCGCAACGCGGCGATCGCGATGACAAATGCGGGGTGGGCGCCGTGTTTCAATATTGCGGACGGATTCGAAGGTCCGCTGGACGGTTCGCGCCGAAGAGGCGGCGCAGGCGGGTGGAAGGCAGGTGGGTTGCCCTGGACGCAGACCTGAACAGTCGAGCGTCTCTCGTTTCTCGGCGCTGCCGCATTTTCGGCTTTCTGCTTTTACGCCTGGGCCACATTCATGGACAGATACGAAGAACCCGATCCGGATCGCCTCGACCAAAGCGGTTCCGGCGGTCCGCCGCTCGACGAGGCGTGGCGGCGCTGCTGCGCGCGCCTGAGGGCGGAAGTCGGCGACGACATCTTCAACAGCTGGTTCGGGCGTCTCGCGCTGGTGTCGGTCGGCTCAGGGCAGGCTCGGCTTTCCGTCCCGACCCGTTTCCTCAAGAGTTGGATCGACACCCACTATGCCGGCCATATCTCGGCGGCGCTCAACGCGGAATTCGGCCCGACCGCACAAATCTTCATTTTTGTGCGCTGCTCGACGCCTCTTGAGCTGCCGGCCAAAATTGCGCCGGCCGAATGCGCCGCCTCCGCCAGGGCGGCGCCCAAGCCGTCCGAGTCAGGCCACCGCGCTCCAGTCGAACGCCGCGCGGCGGCGAGCCGAACGGCTTCGGCGCCGGCGTTCGGGGACGCTTTGACCGGTTCTCCCCTCGACCGGCGGCTGACCTTCGCGACTTTTCAGGTCGGGAGGTCGAACGAGCTCGCCTTCCACGCCGCAAAGCGCATGGCCGACCACAACAGGGACGCAATGCCCGCTTTTTGTCCGCTCTACGTCCACTCGGCGGTCGGCCTTGGCAAGACCCATCTCCTGCAGGCGGTTGCGCACACCGCGGCGAGCCAAGGGCGATCGGTCATTTATCTCACCGCCGAGCGGTTCATGTACGGCTTCGTCGCCGCGCTCCAGTCCCAGACCTCGATCGCCTTCAAGGAGCGGCTGAGAACGATCGACCTTCTCATTTTCGACGACGCCCAGTTCCTGCAGGGCAAGGCGATCCAGGCCGAATTCGGCCATGCGTTGAACGCGCTGCTTGACGCGGGGCGCGAGGTGATTGTGGCCGCCGACCGCCCGCCCCACGATCTTGAATCGCTTGACGAGCGCGTGCGCTCGCGGCTCAGCGTCGGCCTCTCCGTCGAGATAGGCGCGCTCGACGAGCCGCTGCGGCTGAAGATTCTGGAGGCGCGGATCGCGGCCGCGCGCGCGGCCGAGCCTCACTTCGAGGTTACGCCCGCCGTGCTCGCCTTTGTCGCCCGCGCAATTCGCTCGAACGGCCGCGACCTCGAAGGCGCGGTCAACCGACTTAGGGCGCATTGCGCGCCAAACGGATCGCCGCTCACGGTCGAGACGGCCGAAGCGGCGATCCGCGACCTCGTCCGCACCCATGAGCCCAAGCGGGTGAAAATCGAGGACATCCAGAAACTGGTCGCGAGCCATTACAGCGTATCACGCGCTGACATTCTCTCGTCCCGCCGCACCGCCGCGGTGGTCAAGCCGCGCCAGGTGGCGATGTTTCTCGCCAAGATCCTGACCCCGCGCTCGCTGCCCGAAATCGGCCGGCGCTTCGGCGGCCGCGACCACACCACGGTGCTGCACGCAGTGCGCAAGATCGAGGCGCTGCTGCAGAGCGACCCGTCGCTGCGCGACACGCTTGAGCTTTTGAAGCGGATGCTGCAAGAGTGAGCGAACCTTGTGCGGCCCGCGAGCTGACAGAGGCATGGAGGGGCTGGGGACGAACGGCGCAAGCCGATGATGGCGCCTCGCCCGTCCGCCGCCGCCCGCTTGACGATGGTGGTTTATAAGATCGTTGCCGCCGATGAATGGCGCAAGGCCGAGGCGGCCGGCGTATTCGCCGGCGCGGCGGTCGATCGCGCCGACGGCTTCATCCATTTTTCGACCGCCGAGCAGGCGCCGGAGACGGCCGCCAAATGGTTCGCCGGCCGAGACGATCTGACCCTGGCGGCGGTCGATGCGGAAGCCCTGGCCGAGCATTTGCGCTGGGAGCCGTCGCGGGGCGGGGCGCTCTTTCCCCACCTCTACGCCGCCTTGCCGATGAGCGCCGTCGTCTGGTCCCGTCCGCTCAGGCTCGGTCCCGACGGGCGCCACGTGTTCGGGAGCCTCGAGGCATGAGGCTCGCCAAAGTCGCAGGCCCCGTCTTGAGGCGCCTGCCGGCGGAGACGGCGCATCGCGCGGCGATCAACGCGCTCAAATTTTCCCCGCCGTCGCGGCCGCAGCCGGCCGATCCGCGCCTGGCCGTCGAGATCCTTGGATTGCGCTTTCCCAATCCGCTCGGACTTGCCGCCGGGTTCGACAAGAACGCCGAGGTTCCGGATGCGATGCTCAAGCTCGGTTTCGGCTTCGTCGAGGTCGGCACGCTGACGCCGCGGCCGCAGGACGGCAACGCCCGGCCGCGCCTGTTCCGCCTGCCGGAGGACGCGGCCGTCATCAACCGGTTCGGGTTCAACAACGACGGTTTCGAGCGGGCTCGCGCCCGCCTCCTGCGGCGGTCGTCTGGCGGCGCGGCCGGTCGGATCGGCGTCAACGTCGGGGCCAACCGGGACGCGGCCGACCGGGTCGAGGACTATGTGCTTGGCGTCAGGACCTTCGCTGCGCTCGCCGACTATCTGACCATCAACATTTCGTCGCCGAACACGCCCGGGCTGCGCGATCTGCAACGGCGCGACGCGCTCGACGACCTTGTCGCGCGCGTAGTCGCCGCGCGCGACGAGACCGAGCCGCGCCGCCCGCTCCTCCTCAAGATCGCGCCTGATCTCGACGCTCGCGGCCTTGAAGACATTGTCGCGACCGCTTTGATCCGTCGGGTCGACGGCTTGATCATCTCAAATACGACGGTCGCGCGGCCGGCGTCGCTCAGCTCGAGAAACAGGGCCGAGAGCGGCGGCCTCTCCGGCCGGCCGCTGTTCGAGCCGTCGACGCGTCTTCTCGCCCGCGCCTATCTTCTGACCGGCGGCGCGATGCCGCTCATCGGCTGCGGCGGAGTCGAGGATGCCGCGACCGCGTTGGCCAAGATCGAAGCCGGGGCGAACCTCGTCCAGCTCTACACCGGCCTTGCGCTCAAGGGCGCGGGCCTTGTCGAGGAGATCCTCGACGGCCTTAAGCGCGCGGTCGAGGAGCGCGGCGTCAAGCGGATCGGCGAACTGGTCGGCGCCCGCGCGAGCGCCTGGGCCGGGCGGGAGCCGGCCAGCGCTAACGAAGCCGCGCTCGCTCGAGCGAAGGGCTGATCGGGCGATCCTTGATATGGCGGGATTGGCTGAAACCGCCTCCGTAGTTCATGGACGCGCCGGACAACTCTGAGGCTGTCGATGATCAACCAGATCGGGGCCTATGGCGAAAGCGTCTGTGTTGTGGCGAGGACTTAGTAGGCGTCAGAGCCGTTCGACGACCGCAAGCTTGTTGATCTGCCCGTTCTCATAGGCCTTGAGGAAGGCCTGGTAGTCCCTGAACGATACGCAGCCGTTCGAATCGCCGTTCGGGCCGAGCATGAACGGGTGGGCGAGCAGTCCCGCCCGGCCATAGAGGCCGCCTTCGCCGATCGGATTGAGTCGAATGGCCTGAACGCCGTGGAACGAGCCTTCCCGTAGGGTCAGTTGATAGAGATGGGGCGGCGTTGGGCCTACCGCGCGCTCGCTTACGTAGCGAGGGTTGTCGAGCGCGCCGCCCAAACCCGAGTGGGCTTCGAGCCTTGTTCCGTCCGGCAAATAGACGGTGCGGGCGCTGATGTCGTAGACCGCGGTATATCGGTCGTAGCCGGAAGTCGGAGCCGAATTGCCGAACGGCGAGGGCAACGAAAACAGCGGCCCTCTCCCCGCGCCGCTGCGACTTTCCGTCATTGCGGAAGCCGTCGTCGCGGAAACTGTCGTTGCGGAAGCTGTGGCGTCCGTGCGGACCGCGACCTGTCGTTGCGCGGGCGCGGGGGCGACGGAAGGAGCGGACGTTTGCCCGAGCCCGAACATCTTCTGGAAGATGTTGCGGTTGTCCAGCGGAGCGGTGGGGCTGACGGCGGCCACGCTCGGCTGGGCCGGACGACGCTCCGGGGGCGCGGACGCCTCTTGCGGAGCGTTAAGCTCCGCCGGGCGAGGCGGCGGCAAGGGGACGCTCTGGCCGTTCTCCGGCGCCTCTCGCGCGGGCGGCAGCGGCAGGCTCTCGGCCTGCGGGGTCGGCGCAGCCGGCGGGAACGCCTCGAGACGCGGCAGCGGGATCGGCGGCAGGGACGAGGGCGGAGCCGCCTCGAGGCTCGCGACTTGTGGCGAAGCCTCAAAGGGCGCGGCCCGCTTCATTTCAGCGAGCAGAGCCGCGTCGATGGCAATGTCCGGGAAGGATTTCGGCGCGACCGCGGGCGCCGACTGGGCGTAGCCCGCCACCGGAGCGGCCCGTTCGCGCAAATGCAGCGCTGTGAGACCGACCGCCCCCGCCAGCGCCATTGCTGCGGCGCCGGGAAGGACCTTCTGAAGCACCCGCCGAGAGCTATCCCCACTCTCGAACGAAACCCCATCGAATGTCGCGTCTGTCCCCTGCATCCCTCGCCCTACGCTTACGCTTGGCCACTCGAATCAAAATATCGCG
>Ga0335073_10004965_pt1 | contig 18659 bp, 16 predicted proteins | sample Lox_Sample_22_FD_207093 | JGI IMG/M metagenome (GOLD analysis project Ga0335073, IMG submission 207093) | Soil microbial communities from Loxahatchee National Wildlife Refuge, Florida, United States - Lox_Sample_2.2 | ecosystem: Environmental > Terrestrial > Soil > Wetlands | place: USA... | reverse complement strand
ACGTCCGCGCCCCCGGCGTCGAGCAGCCGGAACAGCGCAGGCTGGGTGGCTACCTCGATGATCTCGGCGTCCGGCACGTCCATCGCGGGGCGACGCCCGATGGCGAGCCTGACCTGGGCCCGGACATCCGCGTCATGGCTGTACACAACGACCTTCATGACACTGCATGGTACCGACCGTGAGCGCCATCCGGTGCCGGGTAGGGAGTGTGGGCCGGCGGCGGGTTCCCGTCGGCCCGCGCGAGCGCCCGGCGGCCCGAAGGGCTCCCGGATGGCGCGAACATTTTGAGGAGGCAGCGTCACCAACGCGGGGGGTCGCGTAGCGATCCCCTACAGGTTGTCGTAATAATTGCTTCGTGGCGACAGCAACCGTGGAGACGGCCCCCCGTTCGCCGGCGAGCAGACCAAACCTGGTCAGCGTCGGCACCATCATCTGGCTCTCCTCCGAACTGATGTTCTTCGCGGCCCTGTTCGCGATGTACTTCACCGTCAGGTCGGTAGTCAAGGGCGCGGGCGGGGAGTGGCCGGGCGCGCATCTGGACCTCGCGCTCGGGTCGATCAACACCACCGTGCTGTTGCTGTCCAGCGTCACCTGCCAGATGGGCGTGTTCGCGGTCGAGCGAGGCCAGATCAGCCGCACCCGGCAGATGTGGCACCCGATGAGCTGGGGCCTGCGCGAGTGGTACGTGCTCACCTTCTTCATGGGTCTGTACTTCGACCTCGGGCAGAGCTTCGAGTACTACCAGCTGGTCACCAAGGAGCACCTGACCCTGTCCTCCAGCGCGTACGGCTCGGTGTTCTACATCCCCACCGGGTTCCACGGGCTGCACGTGCTGGGCGGCCTTATCGCCTTCATCTTCCTGCTCGGGCGCACCTACGCGGCCCGCACCTTCACCCACGAACAACAGGTCAGCGCGATCGTCGTGTCTTACTACTGGCACTTCGTCGACGTCGTGTGGATCGGCCTGTTCACCGTCATCTACCTCATCCACTAGTCAGGGGACAGCGAGTGAGCTGGATCAACGCCAGGCGCAGGCGCCCGGTCGCCGGCTACGCGGCACTGCTGCTCGGGCTCGTCGTGGTCGCGCTGGTCTACGGGTCGCTGACCCGCCAGGGCGGCGAGGCGCAGGCGGCTCCGACCGCGGCGCAACAGGACATCACGAACGGCCAGGAAATTTTCGACGCGAACTGCTCGAGCTGCCACGGCCTCGACGCCCAGGGCACCTCCCAGGCGCCGAGCCTGGTCGGAGCCGGCGCGGCCGCCGTCTACTTCCAGATGTCCACCGGCCGCATGCCGGCCAAGGAAGTCGGCGCGGAGAACGAGCGCAAGCCGACGCTGTTCACTGACACAGAGATCCGGGACGTCGCCGCCTACATCCAGTCCATCGGCGGTGGCCCCGAGATCCCGACCCCCCAGCAGGTGACGACCGTGGGCGCGAACACCGCCCTCGGCTCGCAGCTGTTCAGCGCCAACTGCGCGCAGTGCCATGGTTTCGCCGGCGCGGGCGGCGCGCTCACCTACGGCAAGGACGCGCCGGCGCTGACCCAGGCCACCCCCACGCAGATCTACACGGCCATGCTGACCGGGCCCGAGGCCATGCCGGTGTTCTCCGACGGCGCGATCCCCCCGCAGGCCAAGCGCGACATCATCGCCTACATCACGCAGACGCGGACCGAGCCCAACCCGGGCGGCTTCTCGCTCGGCCGCACCGGACCGGTCACCGAGGGCCTGGTGATCTTCCTGGGCGGGATGGGCTTCCTGGTGACGATCGCGCTGTGGATCACCGCCAAACGGCGTGATCCGAGACCGGCGGGGATATCGGGGTTGGAGCAGGAGCAGTCGCGGATGGAGCAGCAGCAGTCATGAGCGACATGGAAGAGACGCAAGGTCCGGAAGGTTCCGGGGTTCCCGTCGCGCCGCACCGGGTGATCGGCACTCCCCCGCCCACGCCGCGCCTGCTCGGGTCGACCGCGGTGGCCGAGGAGCCCACGGCGGTTGAGGTCGTCGAGGACGAGAATTTCGATGAGCACACCGAGGGCCTCCCGCAGGACGATCCGAGGGTGGTCGTGCACAACCAGCGGGCTGAGCGGGTGGTGGCGGCGTGCTTCATACTCGCGTTCATCGCCGGCTGCGGCTTCATCGCCGCCTACATCGGCCTCGGGGTGCACACGGTCGACAGAACCCTCCGCTCCAACCTGGCCCTGGGCACCTCGCTCTCCGCCGCGCTCCTGGCCCTGGGCCTCGGCGCGCTGATCTGGGTCCGGCACCTGATGCCGGACGTCGAGGTGACCGAGCAACGGCACGACCTGCGCTCCGACGAGAAGGACCGGCAGGCGTTCCAGGAGTACTTCAAAGAGGGCACCGCCAACAGCCAGTTCGTCAAGCGGCCGCTGGTCCGGCGCACCCTGATGCTCGGCACCCTGCCGCTGATCGCCGCCCCCATCGTGCTGCTGCGGGACCTGGGCCCGCTGCCCGGGACCAGCCTGCGGCACACCGTGTGGAGCCCCGGCCGGCGGCTGCTCGTCTACGGCACCAACCAGCCGATCACCCCGGCGGAGTTCAGCGCCCCGGGCGGCATGATCACGATCGTGCCCGACGGCTTCCAGGACAACCCGGACGCGCTGACCAAGGCCACGGTCATCCTGATCAAGTTCCGGCCGGGCGAGCTGAACATCCCGACCAGGTACACCGGCAGTACTGTTATAGGCACGATGAACTGGACGGTCGACAACATCGTCGCCTACTCCAAGATCTGCACGCACGTGGGTTGCCCGGTGGCGCTGTACGAGCAGACCACGCACCACATCCTGTGCCCGTGCCACCAGTCCACCTTCGACGCGTCCACCGGCGCCACCGTGATCTTCGGCCCGGCGCCCCGGCCGCTGCCGCAACTGCCGATGACTGTGGACGCCCAGGGGTTCCTGGTGGCCAAGAGTGACTTCACCCAGCCCGTCGGCCCGAGTTTCTGGGAGCGCGGATGAGCGAGACTCAGGGGCGCGGCGTCGCCTGGACTGAGGAGCGAGGGACGAGCGACGAGGGAAGGCGACGCCTCAAGGCGCCCCTGAGGCGAGCGGGAGGCCAGCAGTGAGCGACACCGACTTTGACGTTCCGAAGGCCCTGAGCGGCACGGGCGGGTGGCTGGACGACAGATTCCACGGGGCGCGCGGGTTCCGCGTGCTGATGCGGAAGGTGTTCCCCGACCACTGGTCGTTCCTGCTCGGCGAGATCGCGCTGTGGTCGTTCGTCATCTTGCTGCTGACCGGGACGTTCCTGTCGCTGTTCTTCGTCCCGTCCATGAACGAGGTGGTGTACCACGGGGCGTACACCAAGCTCAACGGCATCCGGATGAGCGAGGCGTACCAGTCCACGCTGAAGATCAGCTTCGACGTCCGCGGCGGGCTGCTGATGAGGCAGATCCACCACTGGGCCGCCGACCTGTTCATGGCCGCGCTGACCATCCACATGCTGCGGGTGTTCTTCACCGGGGCGTACCGCAAGCCCCGCGAGATCAACTGGCTGATCGGGATCGTGCTGTTCTCGCTCGGGCTGCTCGAGGGACTGTTCGGCTACTCGCTGCCCGACGACCAGCTGTCCGGCGCCGGCCTGCGGATCTTCGAGGGCGTCCTGCAAGGCATCCCGATCGTCGGCACGTACCTGGCGTACTTCCTGTTCGGCGGGCCGTTCCCCGGCAGCGACATCGTGCCGCGGATGTACATCATCCACGTCCTGCTGATCCCCGGCATCTTGCTGGCGCTGATCACCGCGCACCTGTTCATCATGTTCCACCAGAAGCACACCCAGATGCCAGGCAAGGGGAACACCGAGCGGAACGTGACCGGCCAGCCGTTCTTCCCGTACTTCCTGGCCAAGGGCGGCGCCTGGTTCTTCTTCATCTTCGGCGCGCTGGTCGTGCTGGCCACGTTCGCTGAGATCAACCCCATCTGGCTCTACGGGCCGTACACGCCGGTGGCGATCTCGTCCGCGTCCCAGCCCGACTTCTACATGGGCATCCTGGAGGGCGCGCTGCGCATGATGCCCGCCTGGGAGTGGAGCTTCCTCGGGCACACGGTCAGCTTCGGCGTGTTCATCCCGTTCGCGGTGCCGCTGGGCATCATCCTCGGCGGCGCGGCGTTCTGGCCGTTCTTCGAGCAGTGGGCCACCGGGGACAAGTCGTACCACAACATCAACGACCGGCCGCGGAACGCCCCGGTGCGGACCGGCATCGGGGTGTCCGCCGTGGTGTTCTACGGCATCCTGTGGGCCGAGGGCGCCAACGACGTCATCGCCGACCGGCTGCAGATCCCGCTGTACACGATCACCTGGATCGCGCGCGTGGCGATCATCATCGCACCGCCGATCGCGTTCTTCGTCACCAGGCGCATCTGCCTGGGCCTGCAGCGTAAGGACCGGGACGAGCTGCTGCACGGCTACGAGTCGGGCATCATCAGGCAGCTGCCGGACGGCGAGTTCATCGAGGTGCACCAGCCGGTGAACGAGGAACGCCAGGCGGTGCTCGAGGCCAAGAAGGTGCCCGCGCTGATGCCCGCGCCCGGCTCCGAGGACGCGAACGGCGTGCCGGCTCCTGCGTCGCGCGGGGCTCTCGGCTGGGCTAAGAGCGTCTCCAACCGCGCCTTCGCCGAGACCATCGTGGTCGAGGCCGACGGGCACGGCAACGGCCACGGCGGGAACGGGCACGCCCCCGAGGTGGCCGGAGAGGAGCACGAGGCGGTCAGCGCGCCGGGTTCCGCCGCCGGCGAGCTGCCCAGCGGCGACGAGGGCGCTTGACGCCCGGCCCAGGACAAACTCAAGGCAAACTCAGAGCGACCGGCGCGGCCAGGTGATGGCCGCGCCGGTCGCGGTTTGTTCGGGGTTCTTGGTCAGGTCAGCCTGGATCAGGCTGGGCTTGCCGGGTCAGGCCGGCTCGCCCTTGAGGGTGAATGACGACAGGAGGTTCACCGCCAGGACGAGGGCGGCGACCGTGACGATGGCGCCCATGACGACGGACGTCAGCGCGCCCAGCCCCGCCTGCAGGACCGGATCGTTTATGAACCCGTTGGCGATGCCGAGGCCGTAGTGGCTCACCGACAGCAGCCTGACCCCGCTGACGAAGTTGGACATCAGCACTTCCCAGACCAGCACGTACAGCAGGCCGACCGCGATGGCGCGGGTGGTCGCCACGGAGACCATGAGGAACACCGCGTTGTAGATGATCGAGCAGGCCAGCGCCCCGACGAACAGGCCGATGGCGAACTTGCCCGTGCTGATGGTGACCGGTCCGGTTGGGCCCGGCACGCTGCCGCCGCCGGCGATGAGGGCGGCGATGAGCTCGGGGATGGCGGCGAAGACGATGGTCAGCCCGGTCGCCACGACGAACTTTGACACGATGACCGACGACCGGCGCACCGGGGTGGCCAGCAGGTGGACGACGCTGCCGTCGTCGATCTCGGCGCCGAGCACGCTGGTGCCGATGATCAGCGCGGTGAGCGGGATCAGCACCGAGAAGCCGAACGTGCCGAGCACGTGCGACGGCCACGGCCGCATCGGCGGGCGCGAGGCCTTGAGTGCGATGGTGAGCAACAGCAAGATCGCGGCCGGGAGCGCGAACAGCAGCGCCCGCCTGCGGCCCAGCGTCGCACGCATCGTGATCCACGCGACCGTGGGGTTGAACAAGCCAGACATGGACCCGCTCCTTAGTTCTCGATGAGGTAGGCGAAGACGCTTTCCAGGGACTCATCGGTGGGCAGCACCTCGCGCAGCCGGATGTCGTGGTCGCGGGCCAGCACCGCGATATCCCGGCAGAACGCCCCGTAGTCCGAGGTCCGCACCTGCAGCCCGGTGCGGGTCAGTTCCACGGCCGTCACGGCGGGCCGGCCGATCAGGGTGCCGCCGAGCAGGCGGTCGTCGGACGAGCGCACCGTGAACACGTGCGGCCTGCTCGTCATCAGCCGCCGGATCGCGCGGAAGTCGCCGGAGGCGGCCAGGCGCCCGGCCACCACCACCTGGATGGTGCCCGACAGACGCTCGACCTCTTCCAGGATGTGCGAGCTGAACAGGATCGTCCGGCCCTCGCTGCCGAGCTTGTCCAGCAGGTCCATCATGTGCAGCCGCTGGCGCGGGTCCATCCCGTTGAACGGCTCGTCCAGCAGCAGGATCTCCGGGTCGTGAACGAGCGCCGCGGCCACCTTGATCCGCTGGCGCATGCCCTTGGAGTAGGTGGCGATCTTGCGGTCCGCCGCGTCGGCCATGTCCAGCATGGCGATCGCCCGGGCCGCCGCAGCGGCCGGGTCAGGGAGTTCATGCAGCTTCGCGGTCGTCGTGACGAACTGCTCGCCGGTCAGGAAGGCGTACACCGAGTCCCGTTCGGGTACCAGGCCGACCCGGCGGTACACGGCCGGGTTGCGCCAGCTCGGCCCGGAGTCGACGGTGAGCTCGCCGCGGGACGGCGGCAGGAAGCCGGCGATCATGTGCATGATCGTCGACTTGCCCGCGCCGTTCGGCCCGAGCAGGCCTGTCACCCCGGGCTCGATGGACATGGTGATGTCGTTGACCGCCACCACGTTGCCGTACCAGCGCGATACGTTGCGCAGTTCGATGGTCATGACTGGCTCACCTTCCGGTATCTCGCGGCCAGGCCCCCGAGGCAGGCCGCGAGCAAGACCACCGCCAGGATCCCGTAGAGCGGCCCGTAGCGGCCTGGATCGGCGACGAAGCCGGTCTGCGGGTTCCCGCCGAGCCAGACGCGCACCCCGTCGATGATGGTGAACGGGCTGAACAGCCCGGCGACCCGGGCCCCGGTCGTGGTGGCCGACTGCCCGCCCTCGGCCTGGATGAGCAGCAGGGACACGAAGAACGTGAGGATGCAGCCAATCGCGACGATCCCGGTAGAGTACGCGCGCCGCCCGGTGAAGGACGCCAGGACCAGGCCGATCGCCGCGAACAGCACCGCGTACATCAAGCCGACGCCGAGCCCGGGGATCAAGGCCTTGGTCTCGCCCCAGATGGCCGAGCCGCCCTTAGCCGACGCGATCGTCCCCACGTACAGGATGAGCAGCGGCACCTCGACCAGGATGAGCAGGGCCGCGGTCATCGCCAGGTACTTGGCCAGCGGGTAGTCGCCGCGCCGCAGCGGCCGGCAGAAGTACAGCGGCAAGACGTGGCTGCGCAGGTCCCGGGAGACCAGTTCAGGGGCCTGCGCGGCGATGAAGACGATGACCACGGCGGCCCGCAGGTTCGGCACGTAGACGTCGTAGCCGAACAACCGCGCGTTACCGCGGGCCACCGCGAACGCGTTCACGAACGCGGGCAGGCAGATCGCGATGAACGCGAGGGCCGGCACGATCTTGCCCTTGACGCCCCGGCCGATGCCCCAGGCGGAGCGGAAGCTGTGCCAGGTCAGCGCCCTGACGATCTGCGCCCGGCCCAGCCGGGGACCGTCGTAGCCGCGATAGCCGAGGTCGTGGATGACCCCGGCGGCCGGGGTCGAGAGGACGGGCTCAGGCATGGGGCACCTCGTCACGGAACAGCTCTTCCACCTGGTGCCGCCGTTGCTCGAGACGGCACAGCGGCAGGGCGAGCGCCGCCACGCAGTCGCGCACGACGTCGTAGGTGTCGTCCCCGCCGAGCGGCACCAGCAGGGTCCTGGCCGACCCCGCGCTGGCCTGGGGGGTGGCGGCCGGGGTGGCGGTCAGGCCGCGGGCGGCCAGTTCGGCCTGCAGCCGGGCCAGGCCCTCCTCCACCTCGACCGCGAGGACCTGGCTCGCCTGGGTGAAGCTGGTGATCGAGTCGGCCCGCAGCAGCCGCCCGCTGTCGATCGCGACCAGCTGGTCGCAGATCCGCTCGATCTCGCCGAGCAGGTGCGAGGCGACCACGATGGAGATGCCGAACTCCGCGCCGATCCGGCCGATCAGCTCGAGCATGCCGGTGCGCCCGGCCGGGTCGAGCCCGTTGGTCGGCTCGTCGAGCAGCAGCAGCCGGGGCGCGCCGACCAGGGCCTGGGCCAGCTTCACCCGCTGCTTCATGCCGGTGGAGTAGGTGCCGATCAGCCGGTACCGCTCCTCGTGCAGGCCGACGTGCCGCAGCGACTCCGCGGCGCGTTCCTTGGCCACCGTAGGCGGCAGCCCGGAGATCCGGCCCAAGTGGGTCACGAACTCGGTCGCGGTCACATCGGGCGGAAGGCAGTCATGCTCCGGCATGTAGCCGAGTAGGGTCCTGATCGTCTCGCCGCTGGCCTGGCAGTCGTGGCCGAGCACCCGGGCCTGGCCCTTGGTCGGCGGGATGAGGCCGAGCAGGATCTTTATCAGCGTGGACTTGCCCGCGCCGTTGGCGCCGACCAGCCCGGTGACGCCGGGCGCGACCGAGACGGTCAGACCGTCAAGCGCGGTCACGTCGCCCGGGTACACCTTGGTCAGCGCCGTGGTCTCGACCACGGCGCTGGTGTCGTTGGATGGCATGGTGCTACGGTGCCAGCACCGGCCGGGCCAGGTCATCGGCCGCCAGGGTGAAACTCAGCCGCAGCGGCCGGCGCCCGGGCCCGGGACGGTCCGCGCGGCGTACGCCCGCAGGATGACGCCCCGTCCGGCAATCGCGGTTACGGTAGTTTCGTGCGCACCCTATCGGAGGCTCCGGCCTCGCGTCAGCGCCCGCCGCTGACCATGCGGCTCAGCCCCCGGCACTGGTCCGCGCTCGACTACGTGGTCGGCGCGGTGTTCGGGCTGATCCTCTTCGCGACTATCAGGCACGGCGTCATGACGGCCCTCGAAAGCCCGTACGGCGTCGTGCCCTACCGCGTGCTCTCGCTGACCTGGCCGCTGACCATATTCCTGGTCATCGTGGCGGTCGTGGCCGTAGGCATGCGCCGCCGCCGGCCGGCGTTCATGCTCAGCGTGCTGCTGGCCGGTTCGGTCATCGTGACCACGCTGATCGGCCCGGAGAGCGGCGCCCTGACCTACTTCCTGCCCGTCGCCTACGTGCTCTACCTGGTCGCGGCGACCTACGAGCACCGGCAGGCCGCGGTGCGCGTGCTCATCGCCGTCTTCGCCACCCTGGCGGCCGACGCGGTGCTGATCCACCTGACCGGAGGCGGGTTCGTCCCGAGCGGCCCGCTGGTCTCCGTCGCGCTGTGCGTGATCATCGCCTGGTTCGCCGGGTACATCGTGCGCCAGCGGCGCCGGTACGCGATCAGGCTGCAAGACGAGGCGGCCAGCAAGGCGGTCGCCGAGGAACGGCTGCGCATTGCCAGGGAACTGCACGACGTGGTGGCGCACAGCATGAGCGTCATCGCGGTCCAGGCGGGCTACGGCCAGTACGTCATCGACACCCAGCCCGCCGACGCGCGCAACGCCCTCGGCGCCATCCAGGCCACCAGCCGGGAGGCCCTGGACGAGATGCGCCGGATGCTCGGGGCCCTGCGCCAGGCGGACGAGACCGACCAGCGCGCCGCGGCCTCTTCGGCCGCGCGGAACGCCGCCGGCGGCTCCCCGGCGAGGCTGGGCGAGACCCCGCCGGGGCCGGGCGGGACCCGGGCCGCGGCGGGCGCCGCGGACTCCGAGGGCGGCGGCTCTTACGGGGCCGCCCCGCTGTTCCCCGCACCCGGGCTGGCCGACCTGGACCGGCTGCTCTCGCGCACCGCGAGCGCGGGCGTCCGGGTCGACGTGACGCGCTGCGGGGCGCCCAGGGAACTGCCCGCCAGCATCGACCTGTCGGCCTACCGGATCATCCAGGAAGCCCTGACCAACGTGGTCAAGCACGCCCGCACGAGCTCGTGCCAGGTGCTGATCGGCTACGGCCGCGACGAGCTGATCCTGGAGGTCACGGATAACGGCGCGGGCCTGCCCGCGATGGCCGGGGCCGGGGCATCGCACCACGCGGCCGTGGCGGGCGGCCCGGGCCTGGCAGGCATCGCGGGCATCGCGGGTCTGGCCGATGGCGAGCCGATGGCGCTCACCCTGCCCGGCTGGAACGCCGCCGGCGACCTGCCCGGCGGCGCCGACCCGGCCGGCTGCGTCATCGGCGGCAGCGGGCACGGCATCATCGGGATGCGCGAGCGGGTGACCCTGCTCGGCGGCGAGTTCATCGCCGGGCCGCTGCCCGGCTACGGCTTCCAGGTCAGCGCGCACATCCCGCTGCCCGCGGGAAGTGCCTAGTGCCGCCGGGCCTGCCGGCATGACGCTGCGGGTGGTGGTCGCCGACGACCAGGCCCTGGTCCGGGTGGGTTTCTGCGGGATCATCGCGGCCACGCCGGGGTTCGCGGTGGTCGGCGAGGCGGGCAACGGGGTGGAGGCGGTCGAGGCCGCGCAGCGGACCAAGCCCGACGTCATCCTCATGGACGTGCGGATGCCGGTGATGGACGGCATCGAGGCGACCAGGCGGATCACCGCGAGCACCGACGTCCGCGCCCTCATCCTGACCACCTTCGACCTGGACGAGTACGTGTTCGCCGCGCTGCGCGCCGGGGCCAGCGGCTTCCTGCTCAAGGACACGCTGCCGGACGACCTGCTCACCGCCATCCGGGTGGTGGCCGCCGGCGACGCGCTGCTGGCCCCGAGCGTCACCCGCCGCCTGATCGGCGAGTTCGCCAGGACGGCACCCGTCTGCGGGCCCGTCGCCGGGACCCCGCCGTCCGCGCCGGGCGGCGAGGGCCAGCCCAGCCCGGCGCGGGACCGGCTTCAGCGGGTGCTCACCGACCGCGAGCTCGAGGTGCTCACGATGGTCTCCCGCGGCATGTCCAACGCGGAGATCGCCGACGAGCTGACGATCAGCCCGGCCACGGCCAAGACCCACGTGGCCCACCTGCTGACCAAGCTCGACGCCAGGGACCGCATCCAGCTGGTCATCATGGCCTACCAGTCCGGCCTGGCCAGCACGCCGCAATAGGCCGGGCGAGCGGGGCGCGCCGGGCAAGCCAGGCACCGCAGCCGCTGCCCGGGGCGGAGGCCTAGTGGGGCTACTTAGCCTAGCGGGGCCAATGGGAGAAGTGAGCCTAGCGGGCCAGCTGGACTAGTGGGAGAAGTTGCCGCGGTAGTACTCGAAGACGAAGCCGATCGTCGCGAACACGGTGAACATCATCCCGATCAGGAAGAGCCACCAGCCGATCGCGAAGCCGAGAGCGGCGAAGGCGCAGGCGAGGCCGAGGAACAGGGGCCACCAGCTGTGCGGGCTGAAGAACCCGACCTCGCCGGTGCCCTGCTCGATCTCGCCGTGGTCGTCGTCTTCCGGGCGCCTGGGCAGGCGGCGGCCGGTGAACAGGCAGTAGAAGCCGGTGAGCACGGCGAGCCCGACGGCGAGCGCGAGCGCGGTGGTCCCGGTCGGCTCCTTCGAGACGTACCAGTACACGATGTCCACGGCACCGAAGAAGATCCCGCAGCCGAGGAACAGCCAGCCTTCGACCTTCATGTCAGGAACCTACCTCCGCGTTCCGCGCGCTCTCGATGGCCGGGATCTTCTGATCGAGCCCGTGTGAGGCCCGGCCCCACTTGATGTGCGGGTAGTGCGCCTCGAAGGCGGGCCGCTCGGACCTGATCCGCGGGATGCGGTAGAAGTTGTGCCGCGGCGGCGGGCAGGACGTGGCCCATTCGAGCGAGCTGCAGTAGCCCCACGGGTCTTCCTCGGTCACCTTCACCCCGTGCCGCCAGGTGATGTACACGTTCCAGAAGAACATGAGCACGGACAGCGCCAGGATCCACGATCCGACCGAGGAGATGATGTTGAGCGTCGTCACGTTCCCGGGCAGGTCCGGGTAGTTGGCGGTGCGCCGCACCTGGCCCTCGACGCCCGCCCAGTGCTGGACCAGGAACGTCATGTTGAAGCCGATGAACATGAACCAGAACTGGATCTTGCCGAGCCGGCTGTTCAGCATCTTGCCGGTCATCTTCGGCCACCAGAAGTAGAAGCCGGCGAACATCTCGAACAGCACCGTGCCGGCCAGCACGTAGTGGAAGTGCGCGACCACGAAGTAGGAGTCGGACACGGCGAAGTCCAGCGGCGGGGAGGCCAGGATGATGCCGGTGACCCCGCCGAAGACGAACGTGATCAGGAAGCCGACGGTATACAACATCGGCGGCTCGAAGGTGAGCTGCCCCCTCCACATGGTGCCGATCCAGTTGAAGTACTTCACCCCGGTCGGCACCGCGATCAGGAAGGTCATGAACGAGAAGAACGGCAGCAGCACCGCGCCGGTGGTGAACATGTGGTGCGCCCACACCGTCATCGACAGGCCGGCGATGGCGATCGTCGCGGCGATCAGCGTCTTGTAGCCGAACAGCGGCTTGCGGCTGAACACCGGGATAATCTCGGTCGCGATGCCGAAGAAGGGCAGCGCGAGGATGTAGACCTCGGGGTGGCCGAAGAACCAGAACAGGTTCTGCCACAAGATCGCGCCGCCGCTGGACGCGTCGAAGACGTGCGCGCCGAGCCGCCGGTCGATCTCGAGCACGAGCAGCGCGGCGGCGAGCACCGGGAACGCCATCAGCACCAGCATCGAGGTGAGCAGCGCGTTCCAGGTGAACATGGGCATCCGGAACATGGTCATGCCGGGCGCGCGCATGCAGAAGATCGTGGTGATGAAGTTGACCCCGCCGAGGATGGTGCCGAACCCGGACAGCACCAGCCCCATGATCCACATGTCAGCCCCGATGCCGGGCGAGTAGATCGCGCTGGTCAGCGGGGAGTAGGCGTACCAGCCGAACGACGCGGAGCCGCCCGGGGACAGGAAGCTGGCCAGCAGGATCAGGCCGCCGAACGTGAACAGGTAGTAGCTCAGCAGGTTGAGGCGCGGGAACGCCACGTCGGGCGCGCCGATCTGCAGCGGCACCAGCTCATTCGCGAAACCGACGAACAGCGGGGTGGCGAACAGCAGCAGCATCAGCGTGCCGTGCATGGTGAACAGCTCGTTGTACTGCTGGTCGGACACGAAATGCTCGTTCGGCCCGAGCAGCTGAATCCTGATCAGGAGCGCCATGACCCCGGCGCACAGGAAGAAGAAGAACGAGGTGATGAGGTACAGGTGCCCGATGATCTTGTGATCCGTCGAGGACAGCCAGTACGCGAGAATGTTCCCCTTGCGCTCGGTCCTCGGCGTGTCGTAGACGCCTGCGGGTCGGACCGGCTGCTCGATCGTGCTCACTGCGTGCTCCCGGATGAACTCTGCGCCGCCTGCTGCGCGGCCATGTACGCCTGGAATTGCTGCGGTGTCACGACCTTCAGCGTAAACAGCATCCGGCTGTGGTAAAGGCCGCACAACTCGCTGCAGTGCCCGATGAAGGTCCCCGTCTGCGTCGCGGTGATCGCGAAGTGGTTCGGGTGGCCGGGGATGACGTCACGCTTGAACAGGAACTCGGGGACCCAGAACGCGTGGATGACGTCTTCTGAGGTCAGGTTGAACTGGACCGTCTCGCCCGTCGGGATCTCCAGTACCGGCAGCGGGCCCTCGCCGTACATGTTCCCGATATTGGTGACGTGGTACTGCGGGTAGTTGAACTGCCAGCTCCACTGGAACCCGAGCACGTTCACCGTGACGGCGGGATTCTTCGGCAGCTTGTCGATGTAGTTCTCGTCCTTGGCGGTGAAGTAGAACAGCACCGCGATCAGCACGAACGGCACCGCCGTGTACATGATCTCGATCGGCATGTTGTAGCGCGCCTGCGGCGGCAGCCGGTCACCGCGCTTGCGGTGGAAGATCACCGCCCACAGGACCAGCCCCCAGATCAGCGCGCAGACCGCGAACGCCGCGATCCAGGACCCCTGCCAGAGGGTGAGGACCGTCTTGCCCTGCTCGGTGATCGGGTTGGGGAAGCCCAGCCGCGTGAACGTGTCGTTCGTGCAGCCGGTGAGGCCGAGGACCAAGAAGGTAAGCGCGACCGTCATGCCGGTCACGCGCGCGACGCGCGACCGGCCCGGACGGGGCTTTCTGGGGCCCTGTTCGGCGTTATCGGTAGTCAAGGCGAGGGCCTTCCTCGGTTCTGCTACAACGTGTCGTGCAAACAGTATCGCGCGCCGCTCGCGAGCCTTCTAGGACCCCACATGTTTATCCCATCTTTGCGCGCCGGCGCGCGTACCAGCAGCGGGGGCGGGCATGATGGAGGCGTGAGAGTGGGCGCATGAGGCGGCCGGGAGCCATCCCATGAGCGGGCGCCGTCCCCGCCTGTTCGGCCGCAGTCCCGCTGGCCGCCGGACGGACCAGCAGGCCGCCGACGCCACGCCGGTCTCTTTCACCGAGGCCGAACGGACCCCGGTTCCCGCCTCGGTGCCGGTGCCTGCCCTGACCATCGACGCCCTGGGCCGGAAGTGCCCGATTCCCATCATCATGCTCGCGGAGCAGATCAGGGACGTCCCGCTGGGGGCCGTCGTGGCGGTGCTGGCGGACGACCCGGCGGCCTACACCGACATACCGTCCTGGTGCATGCTGAAGGCACACGAGTTCGCCGGGCACCAGGAGCTGCCGCACGGCGGCTGGGCCCTGTACATCCGCCGCAGGCTGTAAGCTCCCGGGGCCGGATCCTCAGGTCGGCTTGAAGCGGCCGGTGAAGCGCGGGTCGTCCTCCCACCATGGCCTGGGGCCTGGTTCCTGTCCGGCGGCGCTGCCCGGCTCGCTCCCAGCGGCCGCGGCGGCAGCGGCGGTCACGGCGGTCGTGGCGGTCGCCTTGGCCGCATCGAGCTCGGCGTCCCTGGCGTCGAGCTGGGCGTCGATCCTGGCCGCGTCGGACTCGTCCTCGCGCATCAGCTGGATCAGCTGCGCGGCCAGGAAGGGCAGGCCGACGAGGTCGCCGAGGATCCAGAGCACTCCCCCGCCGATGACCTGATCGGTCTGCAGGCTGGGTCCCCAGGGCCGGCCCAGCGCGTGGTAGTAGGCCCCGCCGATGAGGTACTGGCTGGCAATGACGGCGATGCCGAGGAACGCGTCGCCGATCACCTCGGCGCCGGTGATCCACATCGAGACCGCGTAGGAGTACTCCTTGGGCACCGGGTCGACCCGCAGCAGGGTCCAGAAGAACACGAAGCCCGGCGCCATCAGCGCCAGGAACGTCAGCTCCCGGACGGTGGTGCTGTGGAACACCGCGGTGTACCAGGACGTGAAGTACATGGCGAAGGGCACGCCTACCAGCGCGAACGTGGTGATCGCGGGGAACGTGAGGACCCGGGCCGGGCGGGAGCGGATCATCGCCTTAATGCGGGCGCCCGCCCGCGGGAACGCCGCGACGGCAAGCGAGATCGGGCGCCCGAGCGCGAGGAACAGCGGCACCACCAGGACCAGCAGGACGGTCTGCACGGCCCGGACCCAGAACAGCACCGGCTGGTAGACGCCCACGAAGGACATCGTCGCGATGACCAGGAAGCCCAGGCCGAGGCCGAGGAACCAGATCCGCCGCGCCGCCGGCCAGCCCGGCTGCCGGTGCGCCAGGGCGAGGTAGCCGCCGCCGAGAACCAGGATCAGCGCCAGCATCGGTGGATCGAGCGTCCACTCGGTGAACGCCCGGGCCAGGGTCAGCTCGGGCGGTCCCTGGTATCCGGACGCGAGCGCGGTTCCCATGCCTGCCACGCTACCGCCGCCGCCGGCGGCGGCCGCGCACAGGTGGCCGCCCGGGGCCGCCGGATCCGGACCGTAAGTTGCAGAAACGAAACAAATCCCGCCGCGATAACCGACATTCGTCAGTAAACCCCCACATATGCCGCACCGCACGTCTTGCGCGATCGTCAATTCGGGCGTACCGCTTGGGAGGGGCGATAAGGCCTGGTATCACTCATGTCCGATCAATCCCCATCACATGGACACAAAGGAGCGGATCTAGTGTCATCTGGGAACAGACATCTGCGGTTGGTGGTGACAGCGGCGGCGGCTGTCACGCTCGGGGCCGCCGTGCTCACGTCCGCCGCCACCGCCCAAGCCAGCACCGGGCGGACGCCGATCGCGGGTACCCACCCCGCGTGGGCGACCTCCTCCGCGCGCATGTCCCAGCGGCCGGTCACGACCGGGACGGTCGACGCCAAGGTGTACCTGGCCGGGCAGAACGCGGCGGGCCTGGCCGCCTACGCGACGGCCGTCTCCACCCCGGGCAACGCGCTGTACGGCCACTACCTCAGCGCGGCCCAGCTCAAGGCGCAGTACGCGCCGACGTCCGCGCAGGTCAGCGCGGTCCAGAACTGGCTGACCGGGGCCGGTCTGACGGTGACCAACGTCGACGCCGGGATCGGCGGCTACGTCGCGGTCCAGGGCTCGGTCCAGGACGCGCAGCGGGCGTTCGGCGTGACGTTCGGGACCTTCAGGGGACCGGATAAGAGATCCGACCGCGCCCCCGAGCAGGCCGCGACCGCGCCCGCCAGCGTGGCCAGCGCCGTGCTGACCGTCGGCGGCCTGGACACGGCCACCCACCAGGCGAAGCCGGCCGACACGCTGCCGCCGCCGGGGCCGAACTACTGGGTCGCGCCCCCGTGCTCGGCGTACTACGGCCAGAAGATCGCGGTCAGCCAGCCGTCCGCGTACGGCACGAAGCAGCCGTGGACGAACTGCGGCTACACCCCGCGCCAGATCCGCGGGGCCTACAACGTCAGCCGCTCCGGGATGACCGGCAAGGGCCAGACGGTCGCGATCGTCGACGCCTACGCCTCCCCGACCATGCCGGGTGACGCCAACAAGTACGCGAAGGTCACCGGCGACAGGCCGTTCGCTCCCGGCCAGTACACGCAGGACCTGGCCAGCGACTTCACCCAGACCGCCGCCAACGAGTGCGACGCGCAGGGCTGGTACGGCGAGCAGACGCTCGACATCGAATCGGTGCACGGCGAGGCGCCGAACGCCAACGTGGTCTACGTCGGCGCGGCTAGCTGCGACGACTCCGACCTGCTCGCCGCGCTCGCGCTGATCGTCGACAACCACCTGGCCAGCATCGTCAGCAACTCGTGGGGCGAGCCCGCCGACGACGCCACCCTGACCACCGTCTACGACGAGGTCTTCCAGGCCGGCGCGGCCGAGGGCATCGGCTTCTTCTTCTCCTCCGGCGACAGCGGGTACGAGAGCCCGGTCGAGGACCCCGGCTCGGACATGCGGCAGGTCGACTACCCGACCTCCAGCCCGTGGGTCACCTCGGTCGGCGGCACCAGCCTGGCCATCGGCCCGTTCAGCAACTACGAGTTCGAGACCTCGTGGGGCACCCTGCTCGACCCGCTGGCCGCCAACGGCAAATCGTGGCAGTATCCGCCGCCCGGGGTGTACCCGGACTATTACGACGGGTCCAGCGGCGGCGGCGTGAGCTACACGTACGCCCAGCCCGCCTACCAGAAGGGCGTGGTGCCGAGGAGCCTGGCCACCTCGCTGCCCAACGGCAGCACCAGCCCGACCCCGATGCGCGTGGTGCCGGACGTGTCGGCCCTGGCCGACCCGAGCACCGGGTTCCTGGTGGGCCAGACCACGCTGCAGCCGAACGGCACGACCTACGCGTTCTCGCTCAGCCGGATCGGCGGCACCAGCGTGGCCTGCCCGACCTGGGCGGGCATCGAGGCGGACGCGCAGCAGGCCGCGGGCCACCCGCTGGGCTTCGCCAACCCGGCGATCTACCAGCGGGCCCGCACCCCGGCCTTCCGCGACGTGACCAACCACCCGCTGGGCGCCCGCCCGCTGGCCGAAGTCCGCAACAACTACACCGACCCCTACACCAAGACCGGCCCGCTCGTCACGTATCTGCGCACGCTCGGCATCGACGGCGAGGGTGCCGACTCGCTGCCGGCCGTGCGGGGCTACGACGACTCCACCGGCATCGGCGCTCGACATGGGATGAGCCTGCCCGTTGGCCTGCACCGCGGTGATGTACAGGGTCTGCACCGGCTTGGCGCAGCCATAGGAGGTGTCGGGGAGGTAGACCGGCGCCGTCTGGTTCGGCGGGTAGACCTTCAGGTTCGTCGCCTTGACCGGCTGGCACGTGCTGGCCGGGAAGTTCAGCGCGTCCACGATCTGCAGCGTGGCGGTCGCCGACTTGCCCGGGGCCAGGGTGACCAGCGTGACCGGCACGGTGCTGACCCGCTTGGCGGCCAGGCCGAGCTGGGCGTAGGGCGGCCCGGTCACCAGTGAGACGCCGGGATACCCGTATAGCGTGCAGGAGGCGCTCGCGGTGTTGGTGAACTCGATCACCTGGTACACGCCGCCGGCGTAACCCTCCGAGACTCCCGCCTTCACCTGCAGCTTGCTGGTCGGGCAGGCCGCGGCGGCGGTGGCGGGCGGGGTAAGGGTCGGCGACGGCGCCGCGGCCGGGGTACTGCCGGGCGCCGACGGGGCCGGGCTGCCCGTGGTCGCCCGGGGGCTCGGCGGCGTGGCCGTCGTCGAGCTGCCGGACGACGCGCAGCCGGCCACCGCGGCCAGGCAGACGAGCGCCGCGGCGGCCCGCAGGCCCTGGCCCCGGTGCCCCGGGTTCCCCGTTGTTGACGATTTCACAGCCATGCCCTCCAGACGAGCGGCGCCTCGTGCGCCCTCCGGCAATAAGACGGCCGCGCGGGCGTGCTGGTTTCCATCATGCGGGTACCAGCCCGGCCGGTGCGGTCAGCAGCGGGCTGTTCTGGGTCACCGGCGCGGTCACCCACTTGTGGTGGACATAGTCGTAGTAGCGGGGGCGCGGGCCGGTGAGGATCTGGGTCGCCATCGTGTAGCAGCGCTCGCCCGGGTGGTTCTTCACCGCCTG
>Ga0335073_10004962_pt1 | contig 18660 bp, 18 predicted proteins | sample Lox_Sample_22_FD_207093 | JGI IMG/M metagenome (GOLD analysis project Ga0335073, IMG submission 207093) | Soil microbial communities from Loxahatchee National Wildlife Refuge, Florida, United States - Lox_Sample_2.2 | ecosystem: Environmental > Terrestrial > Soil > Wetlands | place: USA... | reverse complement strand
CACTGCGGCCGGCGCGAGCCACAAGCTGCGCTTCTACTGGGCCGTCAACGGCACCGCCACCTGGCACCCGGAAACGGTCGCCGGGCGGGGCAGCACGTACTCCGCGCCGTCAATGAACCTCGACGGCAACGACGTCAACATCACTGCGGCCGGCGCGAGCCACAAGCTGCGCTTCTACTGGGCCGTCAACGGCACCGCCACCTGGCACCCCGAGACGCTAGCCGGCCGCGGCTCCACCTACTCCGCTCCCTCGATGATCGTCAACGGCAACTCCGTCAACATCACCGCAATGGGCCCGAGCCACAAGCTGCGCTTCTACTGGGCCGTCTACGGCACCCCCACCTGGCACCCCGAGACCGTCGCAGGCCGGAGCAGCACCTACTCCGCGCCGTCGATGATCCTCGACGGCAACTCCGTCAACATCACCGCCGTCGGCGCGAAGAACGCGCTGAAGTTCTACTGGGCAGTCAACGGCTCCAGCACCTGGCATCCCGAGACCGTCGCCGGGCCTGGTCACGTGCGGTAACCGCGCGAGCTAGCGCTCCAGCCGCCAGGCTGGGGCTGACACTGCTCACCCCCGGGCTGCTGTCGATCCCGGGGGTGAGCGCTGCCTGGGGAACGGCTCATGCCACTCTTGGATCCAGGGGGACTCATGCTGACAGCGGAGACAGTCGGTAGCATCCTGCACTTTGACGGCGACGGACTTCCGGTAACGTCCCTGTACGCGCGCGTTGAGCCAGGAGGCAACCACAGGGACCTGCACACCCGGGTCTCGAGCATGCTCGACGAGATCCGTCCGCTCGCGAAGGATGAGACGGTCGAGCACGAGGACCGGATCTCGGTGCGCGACGACATAGCCCGGATCCGGGAGGCACTGGGGGAAGAACAGTGGCACCCCGGCGCGATTGCGATCTTCGCATGCAGCGGTCATGGCCTGTATGCGGAGATCCCGCTCCCGCTGCCGGTGCGCGACCGGGTGATTGTGGACACCGTTCCGTTCTCGCGCCCGATGCTTGCCGTGCTTGAGGAGTACGACCGCAGCTGCGTGGCCGTGGTCGATGAGGCCTCAGCCCGACTGTGGGAGCTGTATCAGGACGAGATGCAGGAACTGGCCGAGGTGTCGGACCCGAAGCTGCGCAAGACGAACTACGCCGCCGGGATGGCCGAGGATCGGGTCAGCAACAAGGCTGACGAGCTGCGCAAACGGCATTACCGGCACGTAACGAGACAGTTGAGCGACTTGCTGACAGCCGACGGCTACGACCTGCTCATCGTCGGCGGCCACGAGTACGAGGTACCGGACTTCGTTCAGCAGCTGCCCCGCGATCTGCGCATGCGGGTAGCCGGGACATTCAGCATCGATCCCAGTGCCATGCCGCTGGCCGAGCTGCGCAACAGTGCGACGGCGATCGTTGACCGCTATGAGCTCGGCCGGGATCGGCAGCTGGTAGCTGAGACGCTGGAGCGGGCCGCGACCGGCGGCATGGCGGCACTCGGCTTGCCCGACTGCCTCTGGGCTGGCAGTGTCCGCGGCATCCAGACCCTGCTGGTGCAGGACGGAGCGCAAGCTCCCGGAGTCGTGTGCGATGAGTCTGGCTGGCTAGCGCGCTCCGGGAGTAACTGTCCGCTGTGCGGAAAGATCACCCGGTCGACGCCGAATATTATCGACGAGCTCGTGCAGGCCGTGGTCGACGAAGGCGGCTCCATCAGGCACGTCCGCGCGCAGACGCAGCTTAGCGACGCGATGACCGCCGCTGAGCTGCGGTTCCCGTTGCCACCGCAGCCCACGGACGGTCACCCACCGCTGCCGTGATGGCAGTCCGCTCATTGCCGGGCCAGGTCCGCGACGTAGTCCCACAGCGAGCTGGCATTTCTCGCGGCTGCCGGATCTGGCAGCGGTGCAAGCTGCACTGGGCGCGGACGCCGGTCGTGCCAGAACTGCCCGCTGCCCAGCTGACCGGATCCGGCCGTGGCAAGCCAGACGATCGTGTCGGACCCTTCCTCAGGCGAGCGCCGGAGGAAGGGACCGACCCGTCGCCGGCTGGGCAGCGCCTCCTTGTGGCCGGGAGTCTCGGTCCGGCCAGGGTGCATGGCATGGAATGCGATGTCCTCGCTCGGCACCCGCTTAGCCCACTCGGCGCTGAGCGCAACCTGAGCACGGTGAGCCTTCGCATACGCGGACCGGGCCCGGTACCGTTCCGGACCTACCGGCGTCATCGAGCGGGTCAGCGGCTGCGCATACAGTCCGGCTGAGCAGACGACGATGACGCGCGATGGCGCCGCTGCGAGCAGATCGGGCAGCAGCAGCCAGGTGAGCAGGAACGGGCCGACAACCTGCCCGGCGAATGTGAGCTCTAGCCCGTCGCGATTCTCGTGATAGCTCGGGTACATCTTCGCCGCGCTATGAATGAGCACGTCAAGATGGTTATACCTAGTCCGGAACGTGGTCGCGTAGTGCCAGACCGAGTCAAAGTCACAGAGATCGGCCAAGTCGTAGCTGATGTTGCTGTTACCGGAGTTGGCAATGATCAGGCGACGTGCAGCAGCAGCGCTGTCTCTGGCAAGCAGGTGCACGGTTGCACCGCGCCGGGCCAGCTCGGTGGCCGTGGCCAAGCCAACTCCCGAGGTAGCCCCCGTGACAAGTGCGACGCGGCCGGCGACTGGCTTCAGGCGAGGCATCCGTGTGCCGGCGGGCCGTCGTTCAGCCGACCGAAGCGTAGTGGGGCTGGCCGAGCCCGTGCCGAGCGGCGCTCACGTCTGCCTGCCCTAGGCCCGCGTCGACAAGGTCATGCCACCTGCGGCTGATCGCCGCGGCGACCGGCAGCGTCGTGGTTCCCGCCTCGGCGAGGGCCAGATCGATGTCCTTGGTCGCCCAGCGCAGCGCAAAATCCGGCGCCTCGTCGCCAGAGTCGATCTTGGCGAGCTTCGCCAGCGCAAACGGCGCTTCTAGCGGGCTGCCGCGCAGCGCATCGGCAAGCACCGCATGGTCAAGGCCGAGCGTGTCGGCCAGGGCCGCCGATTCGGCGATGCCTTCCATGAGGAAGGCCAGCCAGCTGTTCAGCACCAGCTTCAGCCTGCTGCCATCCCCCACCTCTCCGAGCCAGATCGTCCGGCTGCCGATGGCACCGAATACGGGCTCAAGCGGTCGCCGGGCCGCCTGTGGACCCGAGGCGAGGATGAGCAGCTGTCCGGTCTCCGCTGGTTCGCGGGTCCCCGCCACCGGAGCATCCACGAACTGCACGTCCGGCCGCTGGCTTGCGACGGTACCGGCGAGCTCCTCGGTAGCCCGTACGCCGATGGTCCCCATCTGCGACCAGATGGCGCGCGGCCGGAGGGCCTTGAGCATGCCCTGGGCTACGGCTACTGACGTCACCGCTGGGCCGTCTGCCAGCATCGTGATCACGACGTCGGCGTTCGCAGCCGCGACATCCGGGCCCGGGTGCGCTGTCGCGCCGACCCCGGTCAGCCGGTCGGCCATCGCCGGCGTCCGGTCCCATACGCCGACTCGCAGGCCCGCTCTCAGCAAGCTGCGGGCCATCGCGCCGCCCATGGTCCCGAGGCCGATGACCGCAATCCGCGGGCGCTCGGCCGCTCCGTCTCCCCGTGCCGAGCGCGAACCCCCATCAGCTCCTGTGCTAATCAACGCATCTCCCCCCTCGGGCTGCCGCCTAGTGCGCGCTCACACGCGGGCGCCGGCGAAGTGCGCGATGAGTGCCGGGCAGAAATAGGGCAGATCGGCGGGCGAGCGGCTGGTCGTGAACTGCCCGTCAGTGACGACTGCCTGGTCGACGGGCTCCGCTCCGGCAAGCCGCAGGTCGGTCCACAGGCTCGGCCACGACGTGAGCCTGCGGCCGCCGACGACGCCGGCCTCGATCAGAGTCCACGGGCCATGGCAGATCGCGGCAATCGGCTTACCGGTCGCGGCGAAGTCTCCGACGAAGCCGACTGCATCGCTGTCAGCCCGGAGCTTGTCGGAGTTGACCGTGCCGCCGGGCAGCAACAGCGCGTCGTACTCCCTGGCGGATGCGTCGGATACCTGCCGGTCCACTGGCAGCGTGCCTGCCGGGATGAGGTCGTACTGCCGGGCCTGTATCTCGCCAGAATGCGTCGACAGCAGGTCAGTAACAGCACCAGCGCCGTACAGAGCACCGCGCGGCTGCTCCAATTCGGCGCGCTCGACGCCGTCCGCGGCCAAGATCGCGACCCGTATGCCCCTGAGGTCCTCGGCCATCTGTCTTCCCCCGCTTGGCTACGATTGCCGGCAGCCGGGGTCGACCGTATCCCCCGACCGGCTAGCCCGACGGCCGGGCGGTCGGGGAACACCGCCGACCGCGTGACACGCTCTTCCGGCGGGAACATCCTGACCATGGAGTATCTCGTCACCATGACGACGCACGTTCCTGACGGAACTCCGCAGGAAGCCATCGATGACATCCGCGCCCGCGAGGCCGCGCGGTCCCGCGAGCTGGCCGCGCAGGGACATCTGCTGCGGTTGTGGCGTCCGCCGCTACAACCGGGCGAATGGCGCACGCTCGGGCTTTTTGCCGCTGCCGACGAGGCTGAGCTCGAAGAGGTGCTCGCCTCGATGCCGCTGCGCGTCTGGCGCACAGATCTGGTCACACCCCTGTCGCCGCACCCGAACGACCCGGCCATCGCCAGCGGCTAGCGAGCCCTTCATGGGTACGGCGTGCCCCGGACTGCCCGTTCCCGCCTGTTAGGAGCTTTGCTCGCGCACCTGGCGCTTGATCCGGGCCAGCATTGCCGCCATCCCGCGGAGCCGGAGCGGGCTTACCAGATCCTGCAGGCCGAGCTGGCTGGAGAATTCCGCCGGGGTATCCAGAACCTCCCCGGCGGTGAGCCCGTCGAGCCCGGCGTGCAGGATGCCCGCGAAGCCGCGGGTGGTTGGCGCTTCCGGCGGCGCGTCGAAGAAGAGGTGAACGATCGCATCCGCGTCTAGCTCAACGGCGAGGAACAGCGGCGTCTGGCACTCCGGTACCGCCTCCAGCAGGTCATGATGTTCGGCGAACCTGGCGGGCAGCGCGGGCAGCTCGCGGGAGAACTCCAAGAGAAGCTGCAGCCGGTCGCCGTCTGGCAGGGATACGAAGTCCTCAGCGATCTCCTGCAGCCGCGGGTTTAGTGTCTCTGCGGTCACGGGTTCTCACCCCGGCTGATGGGGACCCGGACGCTGTTCCCCCATTCCGTCCACGAGCCGTCGTAGTTGCGGACGTTGGGATAGCCCATCAGATGGTGGAGCACGAACCAGGTGTGGCTGGACCGCTCACCGATCCGGCAGTAGACCACGACGTCATCCTCGGGGTGCAGCCCTACATCGCCTGCATAGATCGCCTCGAGCTCGGCGCGCGTGCGGAAGGTGGCATCCTCGGCGGCGGCGCGGGCCCACGGGACATTCCTGGCACCGGGGATGTGGCCACCACGCAGCGCGCCCTCCTGCGGGTAGTCCGGCATGTGCAGAAGCTCGCCGGTGTACTCACCGGGCGACCTCACGTCGATCATCGGCTTGCCGAGATGGGCCAGCACGTCAGCCTTGAACGCCCGGATCGGCACGTCATTACGCTCGATGATCGGGTAGTCCGTGCGGGACCGCTTGGTCGTCTCGGTGCTGAGCGGCCGCCCCTCGGCAATCCACTTCGCCCGCCCGCCGTCGAGCAGGCGGACGTCCGGGTGTCCGAACAGCGTGCAGACCCACAGCGCGTAGGCCGCCCACCAGTTGTTCTTGTCGCCGTACAGCACCAGCGTGGTGTTCCGGCTGATGCCCTTGTCCGACATCAGCCGCGCGAACCCCGCGCCATCGACATAGTCCCTGGTTACCGGGTCGTTGAGCTCGGTGTGCCAGTCCAGCTTGACCGCGCCGGGAATGTGGCCGGTCTCATAGAGCAACACGTCCTCGTCGGATTCCGCGACCACGAGGCCGGGGTCGTCCAGGTGCTCAGCCACCCACTCCGTCGTAACGAGCATCTCCGGGCGAGCATAATCCTGGAACTTCGTTGCGGAATCGTACGGTAGCACCACAATCTCCTCACATCTTCTCGTTATCCGCCGTATGCCGCCGCACATGGTGCGGCGGAGCTACGGCGGGGCTACCTGAGCCATGCCCCCGCGTGCCGGCTAGAACGCAGCCGCTGCGCTCAATCTTCCCCTATGGACGCACCGACCTGGGTGGCACTCTTGGCACATGGCAACTGAGGAGCGCGACCGGCTGCGCGCATTCGCGCTACGGGTCTGGGGCTACCGGCAGGGCGAGGTGGTCTCGCTGATGATCCACCTGGGCGATCGCCTGGGCCTGTACCGCGCGATGGCGGGCCGGGGTCCGCTGACCGCCGCCCACCTTGCCGCCGCCACTGGCCTGCAGGAGCGCTGGCTAGTTGAGTGGCTTCGTGGCCAGGCCGCAGCCGGGCTGATCAGCACCGAGGACGGAGAGGTCTTCGACCTGAGCGCGGACGGCGCCGCAGTCCTGGCGGACGACCGGCAGAGCCTCTGGTTTGCGGCAGGAGCGTTCGGTGGCGGTGCCGCTACGCCGGAGGTGGTGGATCAGCTCGCCGATGCCTTCCGCTCTGGCGTCGGGCTGACCTACGACGATCAGGGTCCGGCTGCCGCGCTCTCGGTGGAGCGGCTGACGGAGCCGTGGACCAGGCTCGCCCTCGTCCCGCTGATCCTGCCTGCCCTGGACGGCGTGGTCGATCGGCTGCACGAAGGTGCGCAGGTCGCAGACGTTGGCTGCGGTTCGGGTGTTGCGCTCTGCACCATGGCGGCCGCTTTCCCGTACTCGCAGTTCGAGGGGCTCGATCCCTCGCGGCATGCGATCGAGCGTGCTCGCAGCAAGGCGGCCGAAAGCGGACTTCAGAACCTGGTGTTCCGTGCGGCCGGGGCAGAGGCTCTGCCCGACGACAACCGCTACGACCTCGTGATGACCCTCGACTGCCTTCACGACATGCCTCGGCCAGCGGAAGCCGCTGCCGCCATCCGCCGTGCCATCCGGCCCGACGGAACATGGCTGATCAAAGACATCAGGTCAGCGGCGGCCTGGCAGGACAATCTGCGCAACCCCCTTCTCGCCATGATGTACGGGATGTCAGTGACTAGCTGCATGTCGTCGGGTCTGTCGGAGCCGGGAGGGGCAGGGCTCGGGACACTCGGCCTTCATCCCGAGCTGGCCGAGCGCATCTGCCGGGACGCCGGCTTCTCCCGCTTCACCCGGCACGATGTCGATGACCCGGTGAACTTCTACTACGAGGCTCGCCCGTGATCCCCGCTACCGACCCGTCCGTGCGGAGTTACTGCCGTCAGGGCAGCAGTAACTCCGCACAGAGGCCGGAGCCAGAGGCTAATCGGCGCTTGCTGGCGTTGATCCAGCCAGAGGAAGTCACTCCAGGCAGAGACAGAAGGGGTGCCCGGCCGGGTCGAGGAACACCCGGAACGTTGTCCCTGGCTGGTGCTCGTGCTTAGTCGCGCCGAGCTCAAGCACGGCGGCCTCGGCCGCATCGAGGTCGTCGACGACCACGTCGAGGTGCATCTGCTGAGGCAACTCCTGCGCTGGCCATCGCGGCGGCGTGTAGCCCTCCACCGGCTGGAAGGAAATGCACTGACCGTAGTCGGCGCGGATATCAACCCAGTCGTCGTCACCAGCGGAAGCCTCGACCTTCCAGTCCAGCATCGCGCTGTAAAACGCCGCGAGCGCATCCGGATCGGGACAGTCAATAACGATGCTTGGAAAGCGTGCGATAGCCATGCCGGGCAGGCTACGCGCGATTGCGGACGAACGCCGTCCGGATTGCACCGGCCGGCTCGGCTCTGGCGTCGAGATCGCCGCCGGTGCCGCCGCGGCTGAGAGTTGTCGTGTCAGCGCGTCACGGTACGCGGCTGTGCACATGACTGTGATCGCCGGGACGGCTCAGTGAAGTTCCTGGATGCGGACCAGGTTGCCGGCGGGATCGCGGAAGGCGCAGTCACGGACGCCGTATGGCTGGTCTGTCGGCTCCTGGACGACCTCGGCGTCGCTGGCCAGCAGCCGCTCGAAAGTGCCGTCGAGGTCGCCCGTGGCCAGGAGAATCCAGCCGTAGCTGCCCTTGGCCATCATCTCGGCGATGGTGCGCCGCTCGTCCTCGGTGAGGCCGGGGTCGGTGGCCGGCGGCGCCAGGAGGATGGAGGTGTCGGGCTGCCCGGCGGGCCCAACCGTGATCCAGCGCATCTTGCCCTGTCCGACGTCGTTGCGGACCTCGAAGCCGAGTGCGTCGCGATAAAAGGCCAGGGAGGCGTCCGGGTCGTCGTGCGGGAGGGAACTCGCGTGAATGGTGATGTCCATGGCCGCCAGGCTAGTTGCGGCCGTTGACCGGCGCTTCTCGATTCCTGACTGGTCTGGTCACCTGTTTCGCCACGCAGGGCGGCATGCCCGCCGTCGCGCGAGCGGCCTGGATCCGGTAGGTGCTGGGCGGCATGCCGACCAGTTCGGTGAAGCGAGTGCTGAAAGTGCCCAGCGACGAGCAGCCGACCGCGAAACAGACATCGGTGACGCTGAGGTCGCCCCGACGCAGCAGCGCCATCGCGCGCTCGATACGCCGCGTCATCACGTAGCTGTAGGGCGACTCGCCGTAGGCGAGCTTGAACTCGCGGCTAAGGTGGCCAGCCGACATGTGCGCGCCGCGAGCGAGCGACTCGACGTCCAGCGGCTGCGCATACTCCCGGTCGATCCGGTCGCGGACTCGGCGCAGCCACGCGAGGTCGCGGAGGTGCTGCGCCGAGGCTGGCCTGCCGGTCACACAGATGATCGTACGACGTCCCACGCGAATCCGTCCGGGTCGGTGAACGGTCCGGCATCGCCGCCAATAGTGATCCGGTGCGATCCGGTGCCGTCGGGAGCGACGCCCGCGTCCTTGGCAAGGGCCCGGCGCCCGTAGAGCGCCAGCTTGACGGCGCTCGACGCAGTCGCGAACTCCACGTATTTGCGGCCAAAGCTCTTGGCCACGGCGAGACCCCGGTCAACGTAGAACCGCTTGCTCTCGGCCACGTCCGCGACTCCGAGCAGGAGCACGATCTGGTCGATCTGCCGGGTGGCCGGACCACTGTCCTTCTTCGCCGAGGTCGCGACCTTCCAGATCGTCCCGTCCGGGGCCTGGACGGCGCCGCCATAGCGCCAGAGCGACTTCGCAGCCGGCTTCAGCGGCGTTGCACCGGCGTCAAGGGCGGGGCCGATGAGCGCGTCGACCGTGGCTGGCTGCGACACCACGAGCGACAGCGTGAAGCCGCGGAATCCCGTTGTCGGTGCCTCCCGCAGGCGCAGCTGAGTGCCGAGAGCAAAGGCAGCGGAGTAGAAGTGGCCGGCGGCCGTGGGGTCGGCCACGTCGAGGGTGACAGATTCGATGGAAGTCATGCCGGTCACGCTAGGTGAGGCCCCGTGACCTGCGCTTCTCGATTCCTGATCGGTTTCGCCAGCGGCGCCGGCCCTGCTGGATCGCGGGGCCGGCACCACCGGCGCTGATCAGCTCGCCGAGCTCGCCACGATGATCTCGTTGAAGTCCGGCGTGTAGGCCGTCGGGTCGGAGAACTCGATCGTATTGTTCCCCGCGGTCAGGGCGGCGGTCACGGTCATGGCGCCGACCGTGGTGAAGCTGCTCGTGGGCGTGAAGGACAGCGCCTGCGGCGTGCCCCCGTCGACGGTGATGTCGGCCGGACGGCCGGTCGACGACCCGTCGCAATAGATGATCGTCACCTTGTAGGTGCCAGCGGTCGCGACGTTGACGTTGTTGAAGGTCAGCGTCCCTCCCTCGCCGACGTAGCCGACCTTGTTACCGCCGTAGCAGGTGGAGCAGGTTTGGACTACCGCGCCGCCCGCCAGCGTGTTTGCCGACGAGTCCGCCTGGTAGACGGTTGCCAGGGACGGCGTCGCGGCTGCGGACGCGACGCTGAACCCGTTGAACACGGCCTGGGCAGGAGAGCCCGTGGCGTGCGACGTCACGAAAATGCCCGCGTCCTGCGTCGCGGCCTGCCCTGTGACGGTCGCGGTGCCCACCTCGAGCCAGTCCGTGCCGTCGAAGGAGTAGTAGCCGGTGTAGGTTGAGCCGTTGCGTACCAGTTGGAGCCAGACCGGCTGCAGCTCGGGGTTCGTACCGTTCGGCGGCGTCACCGAGTTGATGAAGTCTCCGCCGTTGTTGTCGTACTCGAGCTGGATGCCGCCGGAGGGCGACTCGAAGAGAATCACGCCTTCGGGAGTGGACCCGGACCCGGTCATGTCGTTCCGCACGATGATCCCGGCCTTGCCGTAACCCGTGAGGTTCGGCGTCGACGTCACTTCGGTCTCGATGGTGGCCGTGTTGCCGACGGCGCCCGGCTGATAGATCGTGCTGTACGCGTCGGCGTCCGAATACAGGTCCGGGCCCGCGCCGGAGATGCCGAACTCCTGCCCGGACTGACCGAAGACCGCCGGCGCGTCGGTGGCCGATGAGTATGTCAGGTACGGCGCCTGGACGGGCGGGCTGTTGCTAACCGTTTCGGGCGCCGACAGTTTCTCGGTTGTCCTCTTGGCCCATGTGTATCTCGCGGTACCGGTCACCGTGTCGGTCTCGAACAGGCCCGACGGCTGTGACGGCACGACCTCGAAGGTCGACTGGACCGTCTGCCCGTTGCCGACGATGGCGAACCACGTCCGCGACGTCGCCGTCGCGGACCAGCCGGAAGGGATCCGTAGGCCGAGCTTCACGCCTAGCGCTGCGAGGGCGCCGTTGTCTGTGAACGACTCAGTAACCGTGGTTGGCTCACCCCCCGACACGCTGGCCGGGGCGCTTAGCCCAAAGGTCGCTGCGGGCGGCGCCACGGTGGGATTGCGGAGCCCGCTGACGCGATACAGGACCACCCCGTGCGAGGGCACATCGGCGCTGATCACGCCGCTTGTCTCTGTGGCGCGGTGGGTCCACAAGTTGTTCAGCAGGTAGTCGCTGCCCGATGGCATGCCGAGCGCGGACGCCGTGGTCGAGATTGTCTCGGCCGAGCCGCCTGTATTGAACAGGCCGACGACGGCGTCCCCGCCCTTTTCGGTCTTCGCGAAGATCTGCGACGTGCTCGTGTCGCTGATCCGGGCGGCGTCAATAGAGTCCTGATCGACCGAGATCACGGCCCGGTTCTTCAGGATGCTCAGGTCGCTGGGATCGAGATTGGTCATGTCGGCGTTGATGACGAGCGGCGAGGCGCCCATCGCCCACAGGCTCATCATCGACTGCTCTTCCGTAGCGGAAAGGCCCTCGACGGCGGGGCCGCTCCCGATCGTCAGGGAGTCATAGTCGTTGAACGCCCCAGGTCCGCCGTATGGCTGCCACTCCGCGACCTGGTTGAACCGGGACGCGACGCTCGACCACGTGGTCAGCGGATACGGGTCACCGCAGTAGCACTGGATGTCACCGCCGGTGCGCCAGCCGTTGGAGTACTGCGCCCAGGTGGACGCGTCGTTGATGTTCAGGCTGTTGGACAACTCGAAGTGAATGGGGCGGCCGGTCTGCTGCAGCGCCTGCGACCATGCCTGGATGTCTGGGATGTCGGAGGTGCCGACCCCGTCGAGCTTGACGTAGTCGACGCCCCACGAGGCGAACTCGTCGGCCCAGGAATCGATGAAGGCCTGCGCGCCTGGCTTGGAGTAGTCAATGCCCTGCATGCCGCCGCAGTTGTAGTTGTTCTCGTGGACCCCGTCGGCGATCTCGTCGGCCGTGTAGGACGTACCCTCAATCGGCGTGTTTTCTGCCACCGCCTGGTCGGAGATGCCCGGTGTCACGTAGATGCCGAACTTTTCGCCGAGACTGTGCACGTAGTTGGCGACGACCTGAATTCCGTTGGTGGATCCAGAGGGCGGGAATTCGCTGGCGTTCGTGACCCAGCGGCCGTACGCGTCCACGTCCGGGCCTTGTGAGCCCGGGCAGTCATACCAGAAGTCGTCCACGTTGACGTAGTTGTAGCCGGCCGCCAGAAGGCCGCTGGTCTTCAGCGCCAGGGCCGCCGCCTCGACGTTAGCTGCTGTCGGGTCACGCCCAGGAACGTTCCAGGTGCTAAAGCCCATCAGCGGCGTCAGCCCGACGCCGTTGTCCTCCGCGCTCGCGCTTGGCGCGGACGAGGTCGCGGCGATGAGCGCTAACGGCACCACCACGAGGGCACTCACCAGGGCCCGGACTAAACGCTTGATGTGCATCCTTGTGAACCTCCACTTCCAACTTCCGCGACATGGCTGCCCCCCTTCAGCTGTCGGCCGTAAGGCCATGATGTCTTCCTACGCCGTTCAACAAAATCGGTCAACAACTAGCCACAAGTTTGCACACATTGATGCGCAAGCGGACGCGCACGATGTAACGGTTCGCGTGGGCCCCCGGCCGGGTGCGCAGATTCACTCACCGACAACCAGTAACCCACAGGCCAACGATCAATAACTAACGGGCTGAGCCCCAGCACGACGAGGCATGCAAGCGTGGCTACGTGCTCGTCGCGGCCAACGTGCTCGTCGCGGCCAACGTGCTCAACCTGCTGACCCGGCAGCCTCTAGGCGGCCCGCCTCATGTCGGATCCCGGTCAACGAGCATCTGGGCTCGAATCTGCACCGTCGCGGTAGCCACGGCGACGACCGCACCGCCGGAGTCCACGAGCTCTCCGGCCAGGAAGCCGACGTCTTTGCCGTGCCGCACAACCCGACCTCGGCCGATCAGGCGACCCGGCCGAGCCGGCCGCAAAAACTGGACATGCAGGTCGGTCGTCGGGGCGAAGTCACCAGGGTTAAGGCAGGCCACGAGCGCGGGCCCCATGGTGTCGTCCAGCATCGCGGCCAGGAAACCGCCCTGAATGAACCCGGCCGGATTTACGAAACTCTCATTGGCGTTAAATGCGACCTCGATTGTTCCGTCCTCCGGATTGACCGAGACCAGTTTCCAGCCGAGCGTCGCCGCGGCCGCCGGGAGCGGCGCCCTGCCTTCAACCGCGTCCCAGAACGGGCCCTCGCGCCGTCGCGACCCCAGGCGTTGATCAGTCATGGCGCACAGCATCGCGCATGCCACTGACAACGTGACCTTTAGCGCCACGCGCCAGGACAACGTGACCATTAACGTCAAAATCGCGCCCGAATTGCTGCTTTTGCCCCCACCGAACCGAAGGGTCACGTTAGAGCCGGAAGGGTCACGTTAGAGCCGGAAGGGTCACGTCAGAACCGGAGCGGTCACGTTAGAAGGGGAGGGGTCTCACGTCAGAGCGGAAAGGGTCTCACGTCAGAGCGGAAAGGGTCTCACGTCAGAGCTGGAGGGGTCAGGTTAGGGCCGAAGGGTCACGTTACATATCCGAGGGCGCCGCACATTTCCGAAGGCGGCTGCGCGCCGCGAACAAGCCGTCCAGTCCGACTCGCCGGCCCTCGGGCTCGGCGACCGGGGTCAGTTGCGACCGAGCCACTCAGCTAACCCGCGACCCAGATAACCCACGACTGTCGGGCTCTTGGCCTAGATTTATCCGGCGATGGATTCCCGAGCCCGGGCGGAGCACACGAACGTGTACCAGAAGATCTTGATCACCCTCACCGCAGCTGCCCTCTCGGCTGTCGGGGCAGTGACAACGGCACAGCCTGCCTCCGGACTGGCATCCGGCGCGCGCGTCCCCTCAGCTGCTGTCCGCGCCGGCTCGCTTCGGCTGCTGACCGAGCCGCAGGCCGGGATCGGGCCGATATACCGGCTGATCCGGCGGGCACGCAAGTCCGTCGACCTGACCATGTACGAGCTGGCGGATTCAGTTGCGGAGGCCGACCTGGCGGCAGACGCCAAACGCGGCGTGAATGTCCGGGTCATCCTCGACCAGCACCTGGAGAGATCCGCCAATCACAGCGCCTACAAGTACCTGGCGGCGCACGGGGTGCACGTGCGGTGGGGCCCGGCCGGCACGACTGTCCACCAGAAGACCCTGACAGTCGACAACTCCACCTCGGTCATCATGACGCTGAACCTGGTGGCCAGGGATTATCGCGGTACGCGGGACTTCGCAGTGATCGACACCAATCGCACCGATGTCAAGGCCATCGTCGCGACCTTCAATGCTGACTTCGCAGGCCGCGCCATTACCCCGCCGGACGGCACCGACCTGGTGTGGTCACCGACAAACGCGCAGGCATCTGTCCTCGCAGTCATTCACCGCGCGGCCCACACTCTCGCCGTAGAGGACGAGGAGATGGACGACCCGCCGGTGACCAGCGCGCTTGCTGCGGCGGCGCGCCGCGGCGTGAACGTGGAGGTCATCATGACGGCGGATTCAGAATGGGACAGTGCCTTCAACGAGCTGACCCGGGCCGGCGTGCACATCCGGCTGTATCCCGACAAGAGCAGCGCGCTCTACATTCACGCCAAGGTGATGGTTGCCGACGCTGGCCGAGGCGATCAGCGGGCCCTGATCGGATCGCAGAATTTCTCCGTTGCCAGCCTCGACTACAACCGCGAGCTCGGCATCCTCACCCGGAACCGCAGAATCGTCGCGGCTGTCCGCGCCACGCTGGCCCGTGACTACGCTCACGCCACGCCATACAAGAGCAAGAAGAAAAAGCGCTCAGGCGCGTGGTGCAGGGCCACCGCCAGCGTATACAACGCCAGCGAAGACGAAAACAACGTGTACGTCCACTCCAACCAGCCGCACAAGACCGCGACGGCAAGCGCAGACGGCTACTCGCACTCCTACAAGACCAACGGCCGCGGGTATGCGCTCATTTACCTGAACGGCCCGCCGCCGGGCGCACTCATCACTGTGCGAGTAGGGGGTGCGACCTGCACCACAAGCGACTGAGCTCTCCGGCGCCTACCGCCCGTACTTGGCCGTTGACGCCGGTGCCGAGCTGAGTTGTCAGAGCCGTCAGCGGCTGCGGCATGGGTGCCAGGGACTCCACGGCGACATAAAACTGCAGTTTCGGCGACAGCGCTTGGCCCCCAAGCCAATGGGAGGCGCCGTGCCGGAAGGCCACGATGCTGGTCAGGTCGGTGTTCGCAGGGCCGAATGCCCTGATAACACGCCAGCCAGTGGCGGCGGACGGTGCTGCCTCCGCAGTGGTGAGCCCAGCGCTTAACAGCGCGGCGATCGAGACAACCGGCACGCCGAGCAACAGCGGGCGAGCCAGCGACAAGGGCCGGACGATAGGCCGGTTCCTCATAGTGATGCTCCTGCAGCGCAGGCGAGCGTTGGCGAAATGCCGCGATCAGTATCGCCTGAGGATCCGCGGCGTTGACTGCGCCACGGCGTTTTGCTTAGCGTCCTCTTGGAACAATGCGGTGCCTAGCGCGGAGAGTGGCGATGACTGAGACGGTCGGCGGCAAGATTCTTCAGACCCAGATCGGGCGATACAAATCCACGCGCGGGATTAACTACGACTCAGTCCCCTGGAAGCTCTGGGAGAAGTCCAAGAAGCTCTTCTGGGATCCCGCCGACCTCGACTTCACCCAGGACGCCATCGACTGGCAGGAGATGCCGGAAACGGCACGGACGATGGTTGCGCTCTCCGCTCGCGGATTCATGGTCGGCGAGGAGGCCGTGACGCTCGACATCGTCCCGCTGCTGCGCTGCATGTCTGACCTGGGGCGCCTCGAGGACACCATGTACTTGTCGATGTTCGCGATGGAAGAGGCCAAGCACACCGACATGTTCCGCCGCTGGTTCGACGCAGTTGGCCTCGACCCGGCCTCCCTGGACGACTTCGTCCGCGCCCAGAACGAAGCCATGCGGGGTAACGACGGCCACAACCGGCCCGGCCTGTTCGATGGCGTGCTCACCAGGGTGATGCGGAGACTGGATACCGACCACTCCCCCGAAGCCATCCTGGACGCGACGCTGGTCTACAACCAGCTCGTGGAAGGCGTTGCGGCGATCAACGGGTACCGGCGGTGGGACGAGACGTTCCGCAGGCTCGGCAAGCTCCCCGGTCTGCAGGCCGGACTGAAGCTCACCCAGCGCGACGAGCGGCGCCACATCGCTTACGGCACCTACCTGGGCCGCCAGATCCTCGCGGAGCATCCAGAGCTCTGGGAGTTCGTCGAGCGGCGCTGGGCCAGGCTCTCCGGCGGCTTCGTCGGCGCATACGGGAATGCCGCTGGCCGGCAAGATGCAGCTGCGGCCGACTTCGATCCGGCCGAGGTAAAAGCACTGGCGGATCGCCGGCTGGAAGCACTCCGTGTCGCGATCACGATGCGCCCCGACGACATCGAGCGCGCCGACGTCGAGACCTTCGTCCCTGCCGAGCTCGCGAATATCACGTAGCGAGCACCCGCCATTCGTCGGCGGCCTGCCGATGCGCGTTACGGGCTAGAGGGTGGCCTCGGCAGTAACCACCGCGGGCGGCATCGCCCGCCGAGCGCGCAGGTCGAGCTCGCGATTCAGGGTAATCGCTGAGTTGATCAGTGACAGGTGCGTGAACGCTTGCGGGAAGTTGCCGAGCTGTTCGCCCGTCGAGCCGATCTCCTCAGAGAACAGGCCGAGATGGTTGCCGTAGGTGAACATCTTCTCGAACGTGAGGATGGCGTCCTCGAGCCGCCCCGCCCTGGCCAGCGCGTCGACGTAGAGGTACGTACACAGCGAGAATGTGCCCTCCTCGCCATGCAGCCCGTCGGGCGAAGCCGCCGGGTTATACCGGTAGACCAGGCTGTCCGAGACGAGCTCCCGGTCCATCCCGTCCAACGTCGAGAGCCACATCGGGTCTGTCGGCGAGATGAATCCTTGCAGCGGCATAAGCAGCATCGAGGAGTCGAGCACGTCGGTGGAATAGTGCTGGGTGAACGCGCCGACCTTGTCGTTCCAGCCACGGCTCATGATCTGGTTGTAGATCCGGTCGCGCTCGGTGACCCACTTGGCGACATTGGCCGGCTTGCCGTTGCCCTCAGCCAGCCTGACTGCTCGATCCAGCGCCACCCAGCACTGGAACCGGCCGTAGGTGAAATCTTTGCGCCCGCCGCGTGTCTCCCAGATGCCCTCGTCGGGCTGATCCCAGTTGTCCGCGACCCAGTCGGTAATCTGGGTGAGGGCCTGCCATCCTGCGTGGGCGATCGGCAGCCCGTAGTCGCAGCCTGTCATGATCGCATCCGCGGCCTCGCCGTAGATGTCGAGCTGAAGCTGGTCGGCGGCGCCGTTCCCGATGCGCACCGGGCGTGATCCGCGCCAGCCTTCGAAGTGATCGAGTGTTTCTTCCTTGAGATCGGATGACCCATCAACGCGGTACATGATCTTGATGGGACTGTCGCCGTTGCGATGGGCGCTACCCTCGATCACCCGGTCCCGCAGCCAGGTTCCGAACTTGGCCGCCTCCTCGAGGTAGCCGAGGTTTACCAGGGCGTGCATGGACAGTGAGGCGTCCCTGACCCAGGTGAACCGGTAGTCCCAGTTCCGCTCCCCGCCCTCTTGCTCGGGCAGGCCGAAGGTGAGCGCGGCGACCGGCGCGCCGGTCGGCTCGTACGTGAGCAGTTTCAGGGTCATCGCTGACCGGGTGACCATCTCCCGCCACCGGCCGGCGTAGGTGGAGCGATTGAGCCAGGCCTTCCAGTACGCGGCGGTGTCACTGGCCAGTCGCTGCAGCTCTGCTGGCGGCAACGGCTGGGGCTTCCCGCCCATGGATTCCAGTACGACGCCGCGTCCGCTCTCGCCCTCGCGCATCGTGAAGGTGGCCCGCAGCCCATCACCGTGCCGCTCAGCACGTGCGTCTGCCGGCCGCGTGCCCGTCGTATGGAGCGTCAGTTCCATGCCGTTCGAAGCGCGGAAGACCGCACCCCCGTCGGTGGTCTCGATAGTGTGGCTGGCCCGGCCATAGTCGAACCGCGGCTGAACATCAGCAATGAACTGCATGGTCCCGCGAGCGACCCGCAAGAAACGGACCAGCCGGTGACGGTCGGTCGGCGGGCCCTCGATGACCGGCATGAAGTCGACCACCTCACCGACACCGTCCGGGGTCATGAAGCGCGTGATCAGCATCGCAGTGTTTGGGAAGTACAGCTGCTTAGTAACGTAACTATCGGCCACTGGCCGGATCCGGAAATAGCCACCTTTCTCCGCATCCAGCAGCGAGGCGAAGACCGTCGGCGAATCGAAGCGCGGACAGCAGAAGAAGTCGATTGTGCCGTCGGTGCACACAAGCGCGGACGTCTGCAGGTCGCCGATGAGTCCGTGGTCACTGATGCTCGGATACCGCTCCATGGTGGCCTCCCTGACGGTTACTAACGCAATGTCGCAGCCGCCAGGACTCGGGCGCATCACCCAGCCAGGATGAAACTGGCGGCTCTCTTTCCGCAAGGGCCGCACCATTTAGGTTAAACCGGGCACACCCACCCGGCCTGCGGGCGTCGTAGGCTGTCCGCGTGTCAGAGGCAACCGATTACGTCCACGGTTACTCGGCGAGGGAAGGCATCCGGCTCAGCGACCAGGCGGCGGCTCTTGCTGGTCTGCTGCACGCTGGCACGCGGTACGAGCCTGGGTGCCGGGTGCTCGAGGCGGGCTGCGGTACGGGCGCGCAGACGGTGATTCTGGCCAGCCAAAGCCCTGAGGCAGAGTTCACTTCCATCGACGTATCAGAGCGCTCCCTGGCCAAGGCCGCGCAGCAGCTACAACTGGGCGGCTGCCAGAACGTGAGGTTAGTGCGGGGCGATATCTTCCATCTGCCATTCCAGCCCGCGACCTTCG
>Ga0335073_10004961_pt1 | contig 18662 bp, 20 predicted proteins | sample Lox_Sample_22_FD_207093 | JGI IMG/M metagenome (GOLD analysis project Ga0335073, IMG submission 207093) | Soil microbial communities from Loxahatchee National Wildlife Refuge, Florida, United States - Lox_Sample_2.2 | ecosystem: Environmental > Terrestrial > Soil > Wetlands | place: USA... | reverse complement strand
CTGCCCCAGATCAGGATATCGACGTCCTCTTTTACGGGTCATTCAACCCGCGCCGCAACGCGATTCTCAACAAACTGAAAGACTGCGGTGTCAACGTGCATGCTGCGTTTGGCGTATATGGCAATGAGCGCGATGAACTGATCGCCCGGTCGAAGATCGTTCTCAACGTTCATTTTTACGATACCAAGGTTTTCGAGATCGTCCGGCTTTCATATCTTCTGACAAATTCCAAAGCCGTGGTCACTGAATGCTCTGTGGAAACTGAAATCGAGCAAGCCGCCGCGGGCGCGTTCGTGGCGGTTCCTTACGACTCGCTTGTGGAAAGCTGTCAGGCTCTTCTGCACAACGAAGACGAACGCCCCAAGTTGGAGAACCGCGGATATCAATGGTTCTCGCAGCAGCGCGAATCCGAAATTCTAAAGCGAGCACTCGACCAGTTCGACGGCGCGACGGCAGAGCTACACACTGAGCAATCGGTCCTGATTCCGCGAAAACTGAACCTGGGAAGCGGCAAGGATTGGCGGGCTGACTGCTTCAACGCCGATATCGATCCCTATTGGGAGCCCGATGCGGTGCTCGACTTCGATCGTCCTCTGCCCATCGGACAAACCCTGCAGACCGAGCGTTTCGGCGCCGTAGTACTCCAAAATAATTACTTCGACGAAATCATCGCCAACGACGCGCTGGAACACATTCCCCACCTTACTACGGCAATGACTTCCTGCCTGAATCTGCTCAAGGTCGGTGGCTTATTCCGCATCAGCGTGCCCTACGATTTGTCCTGGGGCGCCTGGCAGGATCCCACCCATGTGCGCGCTTTTAACGAACGCAGCTGGCTCTATTACACCGACTGGTTCTGGTATATGGGTTGGACCGAGGCCCGCTTTGACATAGCCGGATTCGATCTGGGTCTGAGCCCGATCGGTGAAGCCCTGAAGGCGCAGCAGGTCAAGGGCGAAGATTTGACGCGTTACCCGCGAGCCGTCGACCAAATGCGGGTTACCTTGCGCAAACGCTTGCTGAGCGATGCGGAGAAACAACTCGTGTCACGATACTTAAAGCGCCCGAACCGCAAAGCCGCCGCCAGTCGGCTCGGTGCGGCGGCGCCGGTTATGGACAGGGGGACAGTTGATTCCGTGCCGGCGTCCATCTAGCTATTGAAGAATGAATATGCGCATCCTTTACATCTCGGGCGGGCAAGGTCCTGATTACATGTGCGACATGTTGTTTCACGGGCTCCGGAGCCAGTTGGGCCCAGACGTCGTCGACGCCGAACGGATCTGGTACATGTACGCGAACGAGTTTGGGGAAGGCCGCCATGATCGATCCAAGCTCTACGGCCGAGGTTTCACCATGTACGGACTGCTGGATCCGGACTCGGACGTCGACCGTACTGATCTGGAGCGCAAGATCCGAGCCAAGTATTTCGACCTCATCGTTTACGGCAGCATCCGCCGCTGCAGCCGTTTTCTTCAAGACGTGCTGCTGAGTTACCCGCCGAAGCAGATTCTCTTTGTGGATGGCGAGGATGAGGCGGAGGTCGTCTCTCATCTGCTCGGCCGCGGCATCTATTTCAAGCGCGAGCTGGCGGCTTCCATCCCCGGCGTAATGCCGATCGAGTTCGGCATTCCGGCAGAAAAAATCGCCACGGCTCCCCGGCCTAAGGTTAAGCTCCAGGCCTTCATCGATCCGAGAGACAAACGGTCTTATATCCACCAGGACGAAGCCAGCTATTACGGCGATTACGCCGAGAGTCTTTTTGGCATAACCACGAAAAAGGCCGGATGGGATTGCCTGCGGCACTACGAAATCATGGCCAACGCCTGTGTTCCGTGGTTTCTCGACCTGGAGCAGTGTCCGGCGACAACCATGCCCTTCCTGCCAAAGTATGAGCTTCAGCTGGCCAAGAGGTTACTCGATCAAAGAGGAATAAGTTTCTTTGAAACGAGAGAGGGACTGGGAGTCTGGCTGGAGTTGCAGCAGCGCATCGAAGCCATTGCGCGCCAACGTTGTACGACGCGGGCCATCGCCCACTATGTTCTCGAAACGGCCTCAGCGGTGAACCGGCGCGTTCCGGCAAGAACGAGTGCCACATCGGATGGAATCTGCATTCCTCCTCGGGCGGCAAAAGAAAATCAGTCTGCAGCTCTGCCTTGATGAAAGGGTGAAGAAGTGAGCGTGCTAGCGGATAGGAGCACCATCAATATGTTTCTGAATCCGGCGTTCGTCGAGGAATGCCGGCAACGTTTCGGTCTGTCATATCACGTCAGTTACGCCTTCAATTGCGCGCAGAGCGTTTCGTTTGCGGGAAAGGACGTGCTGGAGGTCGGCGGAAGCCTGCCCCCCGGGTTTGTCTTCGATATTCTTGGCGCCAAGTCCTGGACCGCGGTTGAGACCCCCGACTACGAGGATTCGCTTGCCGAAGCCGGCGGGATCACCCACAAGGGAACTTTGTTGCACACAAAAACCGATATCATCCCCACCCGCGGATTCGGTACACCATTCACCTCGCGTTACAACTTCCTGCTCGCCAACATCGAAGATCTTCCTCCGATTCACGAGAAACAATACGATCTGGTTTTTTCCATCGCGACCTTCGAGCACATACAGAAAATGCCAGCCGCCCTCGACCGCATGCATCGGGCGCTAAAACCCGGCGGCAAGCTGTTCTCTTTTTTCTCCCCCATCTGGTCGGCGCATGACGGTCACCACTTGCCGGAGATGCTCGATTCCGCCGGCAAACCGATCGACAGAAGCGTCATACCGCCGTGGGGACATCTTCTCGTTCGTCCGCCGGAAATGTACCGCTTCCTCTGCACTCGGACCGATGCTGAAACTGCCGGGATGATGGTCTACTACATTTACCAGGCGCCGTTCATCAACCGGTTCTTCACCGAGGACTATCTCAGCTACATCGCACAAACGCCGTTCAAGGTGATCCAGTTGACGCGGACATTCAGCACTCCGGTGCCGCCGAATACTCAGAGCGTGCTGGCGGCTCTTCACCCCGGCCGAAAGTATTTCGATAATAACGGCCTCTATATCATCCTGGAACGGTAAGTCCCGCCAAGGCAGTTGGGTAACTCCGGACCGCATTACTTCGGTACGCAAGGGGTAATGAGAATCTCTCCCCATTGTGCCGATTATGCCTCCCAGCGTTTTCTACGTAAGCCGGGCTCTGCCCAGCGGATAGAAGGACAAAGTGATTCGCCTTACCCGACTCAACAGCCACGCGCTTACCGTTAATTCGGACCTCATCAAGTTCGTCGAGAACGCGCCCGACACTATGCTGACTCTGACCAATGGGGAGAAGATTGTGGTACGGGAAAGCGCCGACGAGGTGGTCCGCAAAGTGATTGAATTCCGCCGCTCGGTATTGGCCGGTTTAGCCTCAGCGCTGGGCGATCCCAACTCCGCCTTAACCGGCGCAAGGAGTCCGGAACAAGACCAGCACCCTAACCATTCGTTCGAGGGCCACTCTCGTGGATAAGAGCACGATCGTAGGCATTTTTCTGGCGGTAGGTGGAATTGTCGCCGGCCTGCTCATCGAGGGCGGCAAGATCGCCCAGATTCTGCAACCGACGGCTGCCATGATCGTATTCGGCGGCACCATCGGTGCGGTCATGGTGCAATTTCCCATGCCAATCGTGATCCAGGCTTTCAAGCAGATGGCGCATGTTTTTCTCGATAAGAATGAAGATCCGACCCAGCTGATTCAGGATCTGGTGGGATACGCGCAGCGGGCGCGCAAGGATGGAATCGTCTCGCTTGATTCCGAGCTGGCGAACATTCAGGACCCGTTTCTCAAGAAGACTCTGATGCTGGCGGTCGATGGCACCGACCCACAGGAACTGCGCAAGATGATGGAGCTTGAGTTGGACAACCAGACGGAACACGCCGAGAAGATTGCCCAGGTGTTCGAATCGGCGGGCGGATTCGCGCCCACCATTGGGATTATCGGCGCCGTGCTGGGGCTGATCCAGGTGATGCAGCACCTGCAGAATATCGACGAAGTGGGCCGCGGCATCGCGGTGGCTTTCGTGGCGACGATTTACGGTGTGGGGTCGGCCAACCTCCTTTTCCTCCCTTCTTCCGGAAAACTCAAAATCAAGAGCCGTCAGGAGCAAGTCTGCCGGGAGATGACGCTTGAGGGAGTTATCTCGATTCTCGAGGGTATGAATCCACGCATGCTGGAGACCAAGCTGCTGGGCTACCTCCACGAGGAAAAGCCGGTAGCCGAGGCCGAGCCCGCATGAGCCGCCGGGCAAAAAAACACGCCCATGTGAATCATGAACGCTGGCTGGTCTCCTATGCCGACTTCATCACCCTCCTGTTCGCTTTCTTTGTCGTGCTGTACGCTTCCTCGCAAGTGGACAACAAGAAGGTGGCTCAGGTCTCTGCCGCGATTCAAGGGGCCTTCCAGGAGCTAGGGGTGTTTAGCGGGAATGCGCCGGGACCGATTGTGCGGCAGGAGTCCGCGCCGCCGGCGCAAATCAGCGCAGAAGATCTGCCCAGACTAACCCAGATCGCCAGCTCCGTGCATGGTACGGGTTCGGGTTCCGGGGGCTACGGACCCGACGTCAACAAGTTGAAGCACGACCTGGAGGATGCGCTCGGCGAGCAAATCAAGAAACATGAGATTGAGATGAGAGTCACGCCCGAGGGCCTGATCGTGAGCCTGCGCGAAATAGGTTTCTTCAACAGCGGAGATGCGGTTCTCCTCTCCGATGGGCGATCCACCCTGACGCGTATCGCGCATGTGCTGAACGAGAAAGGCTTTCAGATTCGGGTGGAAGGACATACCGACGATAAGCCCATTCACACCAGCCAGTTCAAGTCGAACTGGGAGCTCTCGACCGCGCGGGCTACCGAGGTGGTTTCCCTGCTGGTCGAGCAACATGGGTTTGACCCGCGCCTGATCTCGGCCGCAGGATACTCGCAGTACCGGCCCATAGCCAGCAACGACACCGAGGATGGCCGCCAGACCAATCGCCGCGTCGATCTGGTGATTGTGGCTCACACCCCCCGCGCCAGTTCCCAGCCGCCCAACCAGGCAGGTCAGTAACGCCTAATGTTTAAAGACCTTAGTGCCGATAAGAGATGGCCCTTTGTCATCGGCAAAAGAGCGCCGAGATGAGCGGTTTGCTGACTGAGACCTTATGTTTGCCATCATTGGAATCGTAGTTGTTTTTGGCGCCATCTGTGCCGGCTACCTGATGGAGCACGGCAACCTCAAGGTCCTCATGCAGCCGGCCGAGCTCATCATCATTGGTGGCGCGGCTGTCGGAACGGTTCTGATCGCAAATCCACTGCACATCCTGAAACAGATCGCCGGTGGCGTCGTCGGCGTATTCAAGGGGGCGGGCGCCAGCAAAGCGCGCTACATCGAACTGCTCAAGATGATGTTCACCCTGTTTAACAAGGCCCGCAAAGAAGGACTCATGGCGCTGGAGGGCGATGTAGAAGAACCTTCCAAGAGCCCGATTCTGTCCAAGTACCCGGCATTCCTGAAGGATCACCACGCCCGTGACTTCCTCTGCGACACCATGCGAATGGCGATCACCGGGACTGAGGCATTCGACCTGGATCAGTTGCTGGATCTGGACATGGAAGTCCATCATCACGATTCCGCCCTCCCTGTTTCTGCCTTGAGCACGATGGCCGATTCTCTGCCTGGCCTGGGAATCGTCGCGGCCGTGCTCGGAGTCGTTATCACCATGGGCGCATTGGGCGGGCCACCCGAGGAGATCGGAAGAAAGGTTGCGGCCGCGCTGGTCGGCACCTTCCTGGGAATTCTCCTGTGCTACGGCTTGGTGGGACCGCTGGCTGCCAACATGTCCAAGGCAGCGGATGAGGAACATGCCTATCTCTACGTGCTGCGGGTGGTGATGATTTCTTTTCTCAAAGGCAGCGCTCCCATCATGGCAGTGGAGTTTGGCCGGCGAGCGATCCCAGGCCACCTGCGCCCTTCATTCCAAGAGGTGGAGAAGGCCTGCCGTGGTGGAGGGGGAGAGGCACCCGCGGCCGCCAAGGCGGCCTCAGCCAAGTAGGAAACAGCGGCCATGGCTACCACAACCCGTCCCATCATCATTGTGAAGAAGAAAGGCGGGCATGGCGGACACCATGGCGGCGCCTGGAAGGTCGCTTACGCGGACTTCGTTACGGCCATGATGGCTCTATTCATCGTGCTCTGGCTGATGAACAGCAGCAAGCAGATTCAGGATGCCGTAGGCGGATATTTCAAGGACCCTTCCGGTACCTCCAAAATGGTGGGCACGGACCAACGGGGCTCCGGCGAGAACTTTAGCGTCACGAAAGACAACATGGCGGAGTTGAAGGAACAGCTGCAGAAATCAGTCCGCCGCATGAACGACTTCGATAAGCTGAAAGATCAGATCCAGATGACGGTCACCGCCGAGGGGCTGCGCATCGAGCTGTTGGAAACCGCCACCGGAACGTTCTTCTCGAGTGGCAGCGTACGGCCGAACGACGACGGCAAGGCACTGCTGGTCCTGTTGGCTCAGGAGCTGGGAAAACTGCCGAATAAGCTCTCCATCGAAGGCCACACCGACTCCAAGCCCTATGCCAAGTCGGGAGATTATGGAAACTGGGAGCTGTCGTCGGACCGGGCAAACTCCGCCCGGCGGATTATGCAGGAAAGCGGCGTCCGCGAAGACCAGGTAGCCCAGGTCAGAGGGTTTGCGGATCAGAGACTACGCACGCCTAATGATCCCATGGACCCCTCCAATCGCCGCATTTCCGTCATCGTTCAATACATGGACGCAACGCCTCCCGCTGTGAGCTCTGCCGCTCCCGCAGGACCAGCGCCTGCCGAACCTCCTGCCAAAGACGCTCCGAAAAAGGAAGAATAGATCCCTGCAAGTGAATTCGAGCCCCGGAGAACCGCGCGCCCTGTCTCTATAGGCGGCTCCACGCTTTGGTTCTCACTGTTCGAATTCATGACATGTGTACGATTCGCGAACAGATTTGCAACACGATTTCCTCTTCGTATCCTCACTCATCTGATGTGGAATCAATGAGAATCATAGAGTTAGATTAGCCACGCGTTAAGGTTCTCTAATTGCAATAGTCAGTCCCGTTCAGGAACCAGACTGAGTCGCCCTCCCCCGCTGTCTTTTGGTGCGCTTCTGCTATTCGAACACTGCGGTCGCTGTTGATGGCGCTGGATCCAGTTTCACAAGCGTAATCAAGGAGAGTCATGGAACACGTAGTGTCGGACAACCAGACCAAACCTGCCGGACCGGCCATTGCCCCAGTGCAGGTTCTGGTAGCGGAAGATGACATCCCGCTGGCCCATTTTCTACGGCGCGGGCTGAGCGGGAACCAATATTCGGTAGACTTGGCCCACGATGGCGAAGCTGCGGTGCAAGCCCTCTCCCAAACCTCCTATAACCTGCTGATCCTCGATCTCAATCTGCCCAAGCTCGATGGCTTATCGGTTCTGAAGCAGGTACGGCCTCACGCCCCGAGCTTGCCGATCCTGGTTCTCACCGCTCGCAACCGGCTGGAAGACCGGATCACGGCCCTGGACAGCGGCGCCGATGACTGTTTGATCAAGCCGTTCTCTTTCCAGGAGCTTACCGCCCGCACTCGCGCTCTGATGCGGCGCAATAGCGGGCACGCCACGGCTGGTCCCATCCAGGTGGCCGACCTGTCACTGAATCGCTCGGAATTCCGGGTGGAGCGCGCCGGAAGAAAAATCGACCTGACTGCCAAGGAATTTGCCCTGCTCGAGTACCTCATGATGAATGCCCGCCGTCCGGTCACCCGCGCCATGATTATGGAAAACGTTTGGCGCGAGAGCTACGACGGCAGCACGAATCTGGTCGACGTCTATGTGAAATACGTCCGCGACAAGGTGGACGTTGATGCAGCGGTCAAATTGGTCCGCACCATCCGCGGGGTAGGTTACGTCCTCTCCGACAACTAAAGTCATTATGTCAACAACTCCCCAAAACGTCGGACCGACGTACCCCATGAACCGCGAGGTCGCCACAGCGGTCTCACAGGAGCTGCACCAAACCGCTCAGCCTCTGACTGTGCTTCAAGGTTTACTTGAACTGTCACTGCTGAAGTCCGGAACCATTGAAGACTATCGAAGTTCCCTCGAGCGCGCCATGAACGAGTTGCAGAGAGTTATGGCTGGCTTCGATCATGTCCGCGAACTTATCCATTCATCCCAGTTCACATCGCAGCTGCCATCAGCGACTCCTCCCCCAAGAGAGAGGACTGCCCCGCATGTCTAGTTCGACTGTGCCCGCTCGTTTTTCTACGATCCCATCGGCAAAGGTTGATCTGCCCAGCCTCCTGATCGTCAGCTCCAGTGCGGATCTACGTCGCAACCTGACTTCAAGGCTGGAATCAGCGGACTGGATTCTCAGCGAAGCCAGTAGTGGCGCCGAGGCGTTGGAAAAGATCGAGGTGTACAAGGCTGACTTTGTGTTGCTTGATCCCAGCCTCCCTGATCTGAAAGTGGACGAGTTCCGGGATATCGTGCAATCGCAGCATCCCGCGGTTACGGTCATCCCCATTAATCCGCACACGGGAAGGCCGATTGTGGCTACGGCGTCCCCGAACTCGGTGACGTTCGACGTGGTGCGGAAAATTGAGCGCGGGGTACCCTTCAGCGTCAGCGACAAGGTAACAATTTCTGATCCGGACGATGAGCGTCAAACTCCCGCCGGCTTGCCCGGGTTCGTGGGCCGCTCGGCCTCCGTCCAACACATGTTTTCCATGGTGCGGCTGGTGGCGCAACGCGACACGACGGTCTTGATTACGGGCGAGAGCGGTACCGGAAAAGACGTCGTCGCCCGAGCGCTGCATCAGTTGAGTCAGCGCCGGTTGAAACCGTTCGTCGTAATCAACTGCGCCGCCATACCTGAAGCTTTACTGGAAGCAGAATTGTTCGGCTATGTGAAAGGAGCTTTCACCGGAGCAGTGCAGTCGAAGATCGGCCGCATTCACGCTGCCCAAGGCGGGACTCTGTTTCTCGACGAAATCGGCGATTTGCCCATGGGCCTGCAGTCCAAGCTCTTACGCTTTCTGGAACAGGGAGAGGTTCAGCGCTTAGGCAGCACCGATACCTTCCGGGTGGACGTTCGCGTGATAGCGGCCACCAACGCCAACCTGCGTCGCCTGGTCCAAGAACACAATTTCCGTGAAGATTTGTTCTACCGGCTGTCCATTTTCCCGCTCCAACTGGCGCCGCTGCGTGACCGCCTGGATGATCTGCCTTTGTTGACCCAGAGCTTTCTGACCAAGTTCTGTCCGCATGATGTGACGCTTCATCCCGATGCCATGGCAGTTTTGCAGCAACACACCTGGCCGGGAAATGTGCGGGAACTGAGGAATGTCGTGGAACGCGCGAGCATTGTGGTGGGACAAGGCCGGGAGATCCGGGCGGAGCACATCCTGATCTGATTTTACGTAACTTTACGTGACCGGCTGTGGCACTGGGAAGGAGTACTCAGTCCTCATTGAGAAGTCCTCCCCAGCTAAAAAGCTTGCAGAGAAGCGGGTCTGGCGCTACTCTGGGCACAAAGGATTTTATGCTCGGGTGTTGGCGCCACGGTTCGAGGAATTTACGAAATCCGGAAAATTCTGCCCCTCCTGTGCGCATTCCCGCTTTCGATGGCAAGATGAATTGCGCTGCCCCGGATCGGGTACCCAGGCATTCATTCGGCTCCGGGACGCAGGCAAAGCGTCGGTTGGAGCTAGTTCGCCGCTTCGACCCAGCAGCACTGTCCGAGAGGAGTGCTTACTGTGAATCAGGATGATGCCAGACTCAAAATGCTGGTGGTGGACGACACGCCTGCCAATCTCGATTTGGTGCGAGATGTGCTGGCAAACGAGAAAGTCCAACTGTTCACAGCGCCAAGTGCGGAATCCGCCCTGGAAAGATTCATGCAGGTGCGGCCGCGCATCGTTCTGGCAGACTTCCTGTTGCCCGGGATGAATGGGCTGGAATTGCTGGAACGCATTCTGGCGAAAGATCCGGGGACCGACTTCATCCTGATGACGGGATACTACTCAACGGAGTCGGCGGTCGACGCCATCCGCAAGGGAGCTTGTGATTATCTCCCCAAGCCACTCGACGTGGTGCGACTGCGCAATTGCATCCGGAATCTGGTGGAAGAGGCTATGACTCGCCAGAAGACCTTCCGCCTCGATCTGGACCTGATCGATGTTTACCAATTCGAAGGCATGATCGGGCGAAGCCCGTTGATGCTGGAGGTATTCGCCAAGATCCGGCGGATCGCGCCTCATTTTCAATCAGTTTTGGTGACCGGCGAAACGGGAACCGGCAAAGAACTGGTGGCCAAGGCTCTGCATAAGCTGAGCCCGGTGGCGTCGGCACCCTTTGCCGTTTGCAACTGTTCAGCGCTGGTGGAAACCCTCCTCGAAAGCGAACTCTTCGGCTATACCAAGGGTGCGTTTACCGGCGCAACCCAGGACAAGCAAGGCATTTTCGAATACGCCAATGGGGGCACGGTATTTCTGGACGAAGTGGGCGAGCTTCCCATAGCAGCACAGGCCAAGCTGCTGCGCGTGCTGCAGAACCACGAAGTGCAAAGAGTGGGATCGCCGGCGACCCGCCATGTCGATGTGCGCGTGATTGCCGCCACACACCGCGACCTTCGCAGCATGGTAGCGGAAGGAAAGTTCCGCGAGGATCTCTTTTATCGCCTGTCGGTGGTTGAGATCAGCGTGCCCCGGCTGGCGCAGCGCAAGGAAGACTTGCCCTTGCTACAGCGCCATTTCCTGGAAAAGTACGCGGCCCGCTATAAGCGGGATATCACTGGAATTACCCGCCGCGCTCAGACTCGCCTGGCGGCTCACACCTGGCCAGGAAATGTCCGTGAGCTGGAGAACGTGATCAGCGGCAGCTGTATCATGTGCGTCGGCAGCCTCATTGATTTGCAGGATTTGCCGGACATCTTGCACGTTGCCGCCCCGGCGGCCGAGCTCGATGATGAAGAACTCATCACCCTCGATCGCATGCAGCAGCGTTATCTGCTGCGCGTGCTCAACCTGGTGGGTGGCAACAAAGCCAAGGCGGCCGAAATCCTGGGGGTTGGCCGGAACACGGTCTACCAGATGTTGAGCCGCATCTCCGAATCGGCGGAGCCCCTTGCGGTTCCCGAAGCCGACAAGAGCGCCTAGGATTCTCGGATTAAGTATTGCCGGAAGGCGGAGTGCAGGTCACTTACGTGCTCGCGTAGCGCGGGGACGTCGTAGTCCAGCGGGCGATGCACCTTCACGAAGGCGCGCACCGCGCGGTCGGTCAGCGCATCCCACTGTTCGGTGTCGACGAGGGCAGCGCAATCCGCACATGCCGTCCATTCCTCGCAGCGATAATGCTCCATCGGCGTCCCTTTGAGGTACACGAAGGAGTGGCAGGCGTAAGCCTTGATGAACGTGCCTTGGTTGCAGAAGTCACAAACCTGCGGGGAAAAACCCGGCGTGGGAAGGGTGTCTGCCCTCATGGCGAGGAATATCGGCCAACTCCCCTCAAAAAAACACAGCCCCTCCGAACCAAGAGTAACCGCTGGGTCGATTACCCTTTGAATAGTTGGAGTTTCAAGCCTGGAGCCGATCCGGTTCCTTCGCCACTCTATCCTAGTGAAGAAAAAGCCACGGAATGCCGATAGGAAACACACGGGACCCCAGAGGCTTGATGCACTGGAAGCCTCAAGCGTGTGAGTTTCTTCCGGAGTTCACAGCATGACCACGCCAGCCCAGACCGATGGAATTGCAAGGCAGTTGAAGCTCGTCGACCTGCCACCTTTTCCGGTAGTTGCGATTCGTGCCCTCCAGTTGGTTTCACAGAGTGAGACCCGGCTGGCGGAATTGCACGATCTGATTTCTGCGGATCCCGCCTTCGCGAGCGAAATTCTCCGCCTGGCCAATTCCCCGCTCTACGGGATCCGTGTCGAGATCACCAGCACCGTGCAGGCGACGATCCTGCTCGGATTTGAACGAGTCAAGGGTCTGGCGCTCACTATTGCCATGCGCGCCTACATTGAAGGAAGCCTGCACGTGCCCGCGCTCCGGGCGTCGTGGCGCCACAGCCTGGCGTGTGCCGCCGTGGCCGAAGAACTGGCGGCCGCCAGTGCGCTCGATAAGGATGCCGCCTACACGGGTGCGCTGATCCACGACATCGGACGCCTGGCCCTGGCGGTAATGCAACCCGATCTGTACAACCAGCTCTTTCAGAACACCAAAGGGACTCCTGAAACCCTCCTAGAGAAGGAACGGGAATTGTTTGGCGTGGACCACTGCGAAGCTGGGCGCTTGTTAACCACCTCCTGGAATCTGCCGCAAGTGTTCGTTGAGATCACATCGCATCATCACGATCGAGCGAAGGAAGGCGGGCTCGACCTAGCCGGTTTGATCGGCATGGGTTGCAAAATCGCTGATGCCCTCGGTTTCGAATTTGTGGCCAACCCGGAGTGCGAGAGCTATCAAATGTTGATCAGACAGTTGCCGGAGCCAATCCGCGATCGCATGCCGGCCGATCCCAACGAAATCGCCTCCCACATTACCGATAAGATCAGCTGCATCGAGGCGATGCGTCCTGCCCGGTCTGCCGAAACAGAACAAAGACAGTCGGCGGCGGTGGGAACTCTGGGATCTCCCCTGCAGGCTGATTCTTCTCGCGCTCACAGCCGGCCTCACTGACACCGGAAGCGGCGTCTTCTCCAGGTTACTAAAGGAACTCTTCCTTCGGCCACCCGGCCTATTCTTCCTTTATTGCCGTAGATAATCGAATTATGGCTTGGGAAAACTGGAGGTCGTCGAACCCCGAACGCAAGCTGTTCTTTATCGTGAGCAGCGGGTTGTGGTGCGCGTTTCTCCTGGTCGGCGCTTATTCTCTCGATTTGACGGTCCCTTACTTACCGCTGGCGATTGCGGGAGCCCTGATTTTTTTCCTTCGTAACTGGCCGGAAACTTCAGAACTTGTCGCCTGGCTGCTGCTGTCGGCCGGTTTCTGCGGGGTCATCCGTTTCCCGCATGACCATAACTGGATGAATGCTGGGTCGGGCATGCTAGCCGGCTTCGGGCTCGGCGCGTTCCTGATGCTCGGCTTGCGCTGGTTGTGGTCGCAGGCTGTGGAGCGCCGCAAGAGTTACGCCGTGTTGGCTCCGGCTGCAGGTTTGGTTGCCTTTGTACTCTCGGCGCAGCGGGCCCTGAGCCTGGCTAATCTGCTTTATCCGAAAACATTCGATCTTTACCTGTATTTGTTTGATGGCTCGTTCGGCTTTCAGCCCAGCTTTCTGGCGGGCCGGGCGATGGCGGCGTCCACTACCCTGCGAGTTTTCGGCAGCCTGACCTATATCTCTTTGCCGTTCGTGATGGCGCTGGTCTATGCTCTGCGCCAGCCCAAAGGCGCGGAGCGTCCGTCGTGGGACATCATCACGTTGTTCCTGATGGCAGGCCTGGGCGGATGGACGCTTTATAACGTGATTCCGGCAACCGGTCCGGCGTATGTCTTCGGTATGGATTTCCCCTGGCGTTCCCTGGCCTATCATTCGCTGCCTAAACTGTTTCTGGAACGAGTTCCGGTTCGAGCCGACATTCCCCGCAATGCAATCCCATCGTTGCACATGGCATGGGTGTTGCTGCTCTATTGGAATAGCAAAGAGCTGGCGCGATCTTTGCGTATCTTTATGGGTGTCTACCTGGCGCTGACCGTGGTCTCCACCTTGGGCACGGGCGAACATTATTTTGTGGATCTGGTGGCTGGGGTTCCGTTTGCATTTTTCGTGCAGTCCGTTGTGTCGCCTGGGCAGAAGCCGGAGGCTGTTAAGCGTGCCATTGCAGCCTTCGCCGGACTTGGCTTGACTTTGGCCTGGCTCCTGCTGGTTCGCTTCGGCGCCCGCTGGATGCTGGTATCGCCGCTACTGCCGTGGAGTCTGGTGGCGATTACCGGCGTTGCGGTGTGGAAGCTGCGGTCGTGGTTCGATGATCTGCCTGCTCACTCAGACTCGCATCCATCTTTGTCCGCGAACATGCTTTCCGCGAAGGCAGGAAACTGACGCTGGGCGAAGCAGAACCTGATATGCTCCCATGCATCCTCAATCGGATCATGCGAAATCAGGAGAGAGTTATGAACAACTCCAATCTCCAAGCCTTAGGAGCAACGCTGCTCCGTATCACAGTGGGCGTGATTTTCCTGATGCATGGGCGTCAGAAGATGTTCGTCTGGGGATTTCACGGTGTTGGCCAATTTTTCGGCCACGTCGGCATTCCGTTTCCGGGGTTCCTCGCGGTAGTGGTTACGCTGCTGGAATTCGTTGGCGGTGCGGCGCTGGTGCTCGGACTTTTTACCCGCCCGATCGCTGCCTTACTTGCCATCGATATGCTGGTCGCTGTACTCGCGGTCAAACTCAAAGGCGGATTCTTCTCTCCCAACGGAGTCGAATTTGAACTCCTGCTCCTGGCCGCCAGCCTGTCGCTTGCCCTGACGGGAGCCGGCGCAGCATCGCTGGATGCCCGGCTCCGCAAGAAGTCTGGCGCATAGCCCGGCCTCGTCGTTGTGTAAAATCGCATCGAAACGAGGCGATTTCACCCGTTGGATTTTCAGCCGCTCGAAAGGCTCGATGTATGGTGGCAGAATCTCCGGCATGGGCGCCGTGCCTCCCACTTGGCACCTGGGCTTTGCTTCGACTAAGCTAGTGCCGGAGTCCTCTTATGTCTGAACTGGCCAGCAAGACCTGCGTGCCCTGCCGGGGCGGCACTCCACCGCTTAAGGATGAAACCCTGCACGCGTTCAGTCACCAGCTACCGAACTGGAAGGTTATCAACCAGCATCACATTACGCGTGCTTTCAGCTTCCCTGACTTCCAGCAGGCGCTTGATTTCGTAAATCGCGTGGGTGCGGTGGCTGAAGAGCAAGGGCATCATCCCGACATTCTGCTCACCTGGGGCAAAGTGGAGATCACGCTGTGGACGCATAAAGTCGACGGCCTCACGGAGAGTGACTTCATCATGGCGGCGAAGATCGATTCGTTGTATACCGTTCCTGAGCTTTAGAGCATCACGCTTTGGCCTTCCACAGGCGCATGGTCCACGCCCATAGGCCGGTCGGAACCAGCATGAACAGTCCGGTGCCGACCGCAACCGCACGAGGCTCGATGCCGCGGTCGATGAACAGACCGGCAAGATACGCGCCTACCGCCAGTGTCAGCATGGAAAGCCCCAGCTCGGCAGAGAAAACCCGGCCGCGGAATTTGTCTTCGGTGTTGAGTTGCAGCAGAGTCGTGGAAAAGACCCAGACCGTCGAGCCGCCGCAGTGGGCAAGCACAACCCAAAAGCACGCCGACCAGAGCGAACCGGCGATCCCCATGACGCCATAGCCCAGGCCGACAGCCAGGAAGCCGAACAGAATCCCGGTGCGCAGCCGGCTCTCCGAGTGACCGGCCCAGCGCGCTGCCCCCAGCGGTCCAAATAACGCGCCCACTCCTCGGGCTCCCATCAAAAAGCTCATGCCGAGGACAGCTCCCCGTTGCAGCTCCAGCCCCGGCCAGCGCAGCGGGAAGACGCGCTGGCCCATGACCGTAAAGAGGACCCAACTCACGCCCATCTGCGCCAGTCCGGTTTTGACCAGCACCGTGGCGAACAAGCGGGCATCGCGGCGGACATAACGCAGGCCTTCGACGAGGGGCGTGAAGTTCAGGAGCTCGGCAATTCGAAGCTTCGAGAACGAAGCCGCGTGCGGCTCCTCAAAGTGCATCCGGCTTAGAAAAAACGCCGAAGCCAGGAACGATAGCGCGTTAAGAACAAACGAAGCATTCCGTCCCAGCAAAGCCAGGGCAACTCCACCCAGCGCAGCGCCCGCCACCAGGTTGAGCGACCAGGTGGTCGAGGACAAAGTATTGGCCACGATGAGATCTTCGTCAGTAGTGATGTTGGGAATGACCGCGGTACGCGCCGGTTCGAAGAACGCCCACATCACGCTCTCCAGGAATAACAACGGATACACCAGCCAAACGGTTGACTGCGAGCGCACCAGCAGCATCGAGCTCACGATCACCACGCGGGCAAGGTCGGTCGTGATCATGACACGCTTGCGCCGGATGCGGTCGTTGACGATGCCGGAGAGCGGGCCAAACAGCGTTTGCGGAATCACCTGCAGAACCAGAGCCAGGCCTACAGACCGAGCCTGTCCCGTGAGTTGCAACAACAGGCTGTAGATGGCCAGCGAGTAGAACCAGTCGCCGATCTCGCTGACGATCTGAGCCGCCCACAGGCGCCGGAAATTGGGATTCTGGCGGACCAGGCGCAGATACGCCGGCAAAGAAATCGGACTTATTCCCTGCTCCGGCTGCGGTTGCATGGCGATGGTTAATGTAACTGGTCGGAGTGCTGATGGGCAAAGGATGCAGGTCAACTCAAAGCGGGTCTTTGGAATGATCCTGCGCGGCGAGGACGCTCGCGCCTACATCTGTTTAGACGGCGCGATAAACCCCAAGGACTTTTACCGAGTCGGCCAACTTGCGCAGGCTTCGCAGAGCGGCGCGGGCAATTTCGTCGTCTCCGCGCAGGAAATCCACGAAAAACACATACTCCCAGGGCTTACCGCGAAGCGGGCGGGATTCAATCTTGCTTAGATCGATGTCTCGCGAGGCGAACACCCCGAGCGCCTGGTGGAGCGCGCCGGGAACGTTTCGCGCGATGAAGGCGATCGAGGTCTTGTCGGCGCCTCGGACGGCATGTCGCCGCCTGCGAATCTGAAAAAAACGAGTGAAATTTCGTTTGTCGTCCTCCAGGCCGGACTCAAGAATTCGTCCCTTGTAGACCACCGCGGCCAGGCGGCTGGCGATGGCCGCCGCATCCGGCAGCCTGGATTCGATCACATGCTTTACGCTGCCCGCGGTGTCATAGAAAGGCACCGGCTGGATTTGCGGATTGAGCTGGAAGAAGTCGCGGCACTGGTCGAGAGCCACGGGATGGGAGTAGACATGGCGGACATCACTCTTCTTCACGCCCCGCGCGGCGATCAGGTTGTGCGCGATGCGCAGCCGGAATTCCTGCACAATAAAAGCCGGCCGCCCCAGCAGCAAATCCAGATGCTCCGCAACCGAGCCGGCTAACGAATTTTCGATCGGAATGACGGCGGCAGCCGCCCGGCCGCTTTCCAGTCGATCAAAAACCTCCACCGAGCGAGCGCAGGGCGCGATGGTACAGCGCGAAACCATCTGCATCGCTGCCTGATGACTGAATGAACCGGCTTCGCCCTGGATGGCGATTTTCATGGCTGTCGTCTGGCGGCCTCAGCATTCAAAAGCTTCTTGTCCATAAGAAATGCGTCCACTCCATTCGGGTAGTATCGGGGAATGACCTTGACCACACTGTAGTGGTGCCGCTTATAGAAAGCTAGTGCCGCGGCGTTGTCGACGGCGGTTTCCAGAACCACATTCTGGAAGCGGGAGGATCGCAAACGGTCCTCCACTGCCTGCAGAAGCTCAGACCCAACACCCAGACGCCGGCCGTGGGGCACGACGTCGATACTGATGATGTGGGCAAGGCCGCGGCGCCCGGTTTCTGCCACGATAAAGCCAAGGATTCCGTTGAAGTCATCGCCTTCGGACTGGCTTGGAACGAGCCCTTGCGCCACCAGCGTGAAGGCGCCCCGCCGGCGAATATATGCCCCGAGTTCCCTCTGCGAATAGGCGATGCCAGCGGCAAAACATTTCTGGTCGATGCGCCATAAAGCCCCGAAGTCCCCGGGGCGGTAATCTCGCAGGATGAAATGCACTGCGACATTGTAACGGACCTTCCGTACAGATGCGGCTTTCGCCATGCGGCACAGTGGTTTACAGGGCGACAAAAAAACTCTTTAGGAAACTATTGCCTGAGCCGTACCCCCGGACGTACCATTCGCATCAGAGAGTGTTGTGGGGACGATATTCCTCATTGCCGTCGTGGCGGCTGCCATTCTGGTAGGAGTGTGGTATTTCTACTTCGCCGGTTACAACCGTCGCAAAGGGATGAAGGCTCTGCGCTCGGTGGAGGCGGCTTGCATCAGCCGCGCCCGGATTCTCGAAGCAGAATGGATTGGCACCTCGCGGCTGCAGGCGCGCCTGCGCTTCGCGGACCGCTGGTTTGATAACGCCAATCTAACCATCCGCCTCCGGCCTCGTGCCCTGCCCGTGCAGTGGCTGGTCAGCTACTTCCAAAAACAACGAGAGACTTTGACCTTTGAAGCCGATCTTGACTACGTGCCGGGCCTTCGCTTGGAAGTAATTCGCCATCGTTGGCTGACACAGCGCGGTAAAGGTATCTCACGAAACTCTCAGACCTGGAATATATCGCGTCCCGGACCGGTCGTCTTGACCACCTCGCCGCAGTGGCAGCGGGAACTCCCGCCCGTGGTGAACGCGCTGATGACGACTCGCGGCCACAACCTGCTGAATGTGCGCTTCGCCCCGGACTCGCCGCATCTGGCTGCGACCATCGACCTGGAAACCATTTCCGGAGAGGATGCCGCGGCCGGATTCCTGGGTGTGTTGCGGGATTTGGCGGCGAGCGCGTCTACCTCTCGGCACTAGCAACCAACAGTTCCTCCCGCTAATCACAGCAACAGGAAGAAGGCCCAGATGCGCCATCGATAGAGATCCCTCTACCGGTCAAGGCTC
>Ga0335073_10004960_pt1 | contig 18668 bp, 20 predicted proteins | sample Lox_Sample_22_FD_207093 | JGI IMG/M metagenome (GOLD analysis project Ga0335073, IMG submission 207093) | Soil microbial communities from Loxahatchee National Wildlife Refuge, Florida, United States - Lox_Sample_2.2 | ecosystem: Environmental > Terrestrial > Soil > Wetlands | place: USA... | reverse complement strand
AAACCCAGGCGCAGCGACCAACCAAATGCTTTGTCGATAATCGGCTCTCGAATCAAGGCTATCGTCAACACCAGTGTCATCAACCAGACAACCATGATGAAAGCGCCCATCGTAATGCAGAGAAACGAGTCGAGCGGCGTGCTCAAGTTGAAGTGACTGGTTGTGCCGCGCGCCGCCTGGGTAATGATTACGATCATTTCCACCGCCAAGCTGAAGACGATTGTCCCGGTCACCATCCGCACGAAGCGACGTCGATTCTTGAGAAACCCGAGTAGCCAGACCAGGGTGAAGCAATACACACTGACCGAAATGGAGAATTTGGCAGGCTTGAGCCAGGCGGGCGCCCCGGTGATGACTCGCGGATCGAGCATTATTCCGGCCATCGCGCCCAGAAGCGTGAGAACCATGACACAACCGAGAATCGTGAGCGGTCGATCCACCGCGAATCCGCGCCGCAGCCAATTTCCAATAGCCGCCAGCCTTTCTCTCCGGATGAAGTGGCTGCCAGGAGCAAGAACCGAGGGGTTCAAGACGGCCGCCGAAGGTTCTTCTTTTGAAGTCTTCGTCTGACTAAGTATGCGGACAGCAAGGTACAGCAGGAAACCAAACGGTCCGAGCATCAGAGTCAAAAGCAATACGGGCGAAATCAGCACCGGGCTGATGCGTCTTTCGCGGCCGTCCCAGTAGATCCAGCGTCCAACGAAGAGATCGAAGGCGAGGAAGTGTGCCCAGGCGATCGTTGCGCCCGTAGGCGAGCCCAGCAACTGGGCCACTCCATCAAGGGTCGGTCTGGTTACCGCGGGCCAGATGACGGGTACATGGGGAAGGACTAGTGCTCCATAAACCAGCGCGGGGCCGACGATCACGAGAACAGATTTCATGATTCGTTCGGTCCAGCGCCATCTGGGAAGCAAAATCATCAGCGCCCAGAAAGGCAAAACCAGAAAATTGCTCGATCGAAAAATCGCATTCATAAACGTCCCGCTCACCGTCCTATCAGTTCGATGAAAATGCGCAGCGGCTCTGGCACTTGGGGAGCAAATTCGCGATAGAGATTCCCCGCACCAAAGAAAGCAAACTGCAGAGTGGCTCGCTGTCCCGCGTGGGTAACGTTGGCAAAACCAGGCGGCAGATAAGCGTTTCCGACAAATCCCGCCGCGGCTGCTCCTACAAAATTCGAAAACGCCGGCATGGGATGGCCGCCGTCGGACCGGTCGATGAATGTGTAACCGAAGGCGTGCAAACTTCGTACGAATACGTTGTGACTGGAGGATGGCGCGTATCTGGGATCCTCGTGAATGAGCGCTCCGGTGGCGAAGCGTGCTGTCTCGAAACTGACCCTCTGCGCCATCGCATCGCCGTAATTTCTACCGAAACCGCCGGGACCCTGCCTCCAGTCTGCCGGATACGCAGTCGGGAAATGACCGGAGGGATTCGCCATCCGGATGCCTGCGCGAAATGCGGGAGCCGTGAGAAAGCTCGGGTTCAGGTACGTCTCGCCAAGATAAAAACGAAACTTGTCCCCCACTCCGAAGTGTTTGGACTGGGGCTGACCCGATACAGCCACGACGATCGAAGGGGAACCCGCTGCGTCATCATGGAGGCGCGCGGCTGTTGCAGAGGCTGAATCAGGGAATTGCCCGGCGCTCTCGGTGTTCGGCGTCGGATGATCCTGGGCGTAGCCCACGGCAAGAACCAAAACTGCAAAGGCTAGAACTGATGTCGTCTTTTGCATAAGAACCTCTCTGCTACAACGAGGAAATTGATAGCGGCCTGCCCCCTCGCCCTTTCATCCGGCAATCTTCCGCATGTTGCGCCTGCCAACATTCTTTTATCAAATCATGTTGCTCATGTCAACATCGTCGGAAATAAAATCTTCTTCCACGGTTTAATGTGGCCGCTGTCAACACCATAGCGATACAATGAGATCTGAAATGAAACAACCTAAGCCCTATCACCATGGAAACTTGCGGGCAGTCTTGTTGAAGGCAGCGCTACGGCTCATTTCCGAAATTGGACCTACCGCCTTTACACTCCGCGAAGTGGCGCGTCGTGCGGGCGTATCCCACAACGCCCCTTACCGGCATTTTCGGGACCGCGAGGAACTGATGGCGGCCGTCTCGACGGAAGGATATGGGGAGCTAACGCGGACCATGCAAGAGGCGGTCGAGCAGGAGTCGAATTCTCTTGCGCAGCTTCAGCAAGCTGGCCTGGCGTACGTGAAATTCGCTTTGCGCCGCCCCGAACATTTCACCGTGATGTTCGACGCTCCCGCTTCGAAGCCTTCGGAGAAGCTTTGTTTTAATCCCTCGAAAATGAAGATCAAGTACCCCGAAGCAGCCGAGGCCGCGGAGCAGTCTTTTCGAATGCTCGTGGCCTTGGTCGAGGCCTGCCAGCGGCAAGGAGTGTTGCCGGCTGGCGATGCAAAGCAATTAGCTCTGCTGGCGTGGTCGATGGTTCATGGAATCGCCAAGTTGGCCATCACGCGCCGATTTCCGTTTTCAAGCCAAAAAGAAATTCTTAAGTTTGCTGAATATGTCATTGCAAATTCCTTGCCAACGGTTGTCCGCAGTGAGCCGCACAGCGTTCCAACCTCATCATAATTGGAAACGCGGAAGCGGAATCAAGGGGGGTGCCGGCCTTCGCTAGTCTGTCGTCCCCCCAAGCTATTTCTTCATCCACGCTTCAAAGCCGACGGGGGTAACCTCGATCTTCACCTCCGTCCAACCGGCCTCGGCTGTCATGCGGCGAATCTCCGCCAACGGATAGGCCCGTTTGATCAGCATGGCGCGGAAGACCAGCATCATGAACCATCGATTTGGGAAGCCAACGCCTAAGCCATCGACGTATCGCTTGATCTCGGCAACAGAGGCATCGCGTCGCATGTCGATCAGCAACGCTGTGCCTCCGGGTCTCAGGACCCGCTGCATCTCGGCCAATGCCTTCACCGGTTCGACAAAGTTCTTGAAGGCCGCCCGGCACACGGCGAAATCGACGCTCGCATCGTCGACGGGCAGAGCAGCGGCATTTCCGATTCCGAACTGAGCGTCGATTCCCTCGGATGCGGCGTTGCGTCGCGCAATTTCAACGAAGGTCTTGCTGATATCGACGGCGCGTACCCGAAGACCCCGTTTGGCCAACTCGATCGAGAGAAATCCGGGTCCAGGCGCGATCTCCAGGATCGTGCCTCCGGGAGGGGCAACCGCCGCGATCCGCCCGGCCAACTTCCTGAACTCCGCCATGTCTTTGCGCGTGGTGCGGTCGTACCAACGGGCGACACTTCCTTCCATGCCCATTCCCTTGTAAGCTTTGGCTGTCGTTGTCATTCGCTCGTCCTCCAGATACCTTGAAACTGAGTGAACTGCAACCAGGACGGGTTGTGAGCAAGGTCTCGAACGCCAATTCGCGCAAGCCCCATCGGGGGAAAGGAGCGGAGACCGTTCGAGTTCCCGCTCCGGTCACAACCGCGGACCGCATCATCCTCGAAATCCGCAAATTCATTGCCGCCGCCATCTTCTTTAATGCACAAGCCGCGGATCGAGTTGGCCTTGGACTTACGGACATGCAGATGCTTCACATGCTGCAACTGTATGGTCCTGCCACGCCGAAGCAACTCGGCCTATGGGCCGGGCTGAGCAGCGGAGGCGTGACCGTCGCACTCGATCGCCTGGAGGAGGCTGGATATCTTCGACGGGAACCTAACCCCCACGACCGCCGAAGCCTGCTGGTGGCGTTGGTTCCGACGCGCATACGTAAGTTAGCGTCTTTATATGAAGGAGTTGAGCAGGGGACACGCCAAGGACTGGCGAAATTGCCGGAACAGGATCTGGAGGCCGTGGTTCGCTTCTTCGTGACGCTGGAGGCTGCGCGAAAGAACGACAGCTCAATGCTCGCTACGCGGCCTTGAGCAAAGTCGGGCCGCAAGAAAACCGACTAAAAAGAACAATGCAAGTGGGCTTGCGGCAGTCATTCACGAACAGGCCTTCGTCCAGGGGGGCCTCCGATCCTGCGGGTGCCGTCAATTCGGCAACATTGTCGCAGGTGCGTTCACGCCGGTGCTGGCGAAGCACTCGAAGTCGTTCTCCGTCATCGACTGCGTTTCGGTTGGTGTGGACCGAATGCAGCGTAACTTCGAGCCGATGCGAAACAAATCGAGGCGTGGCAACGTTCGGAACTCACCGACGTAACCGCCAAGGTTGTGATCTACGAAGCTTCGTGGAGGGTAAACTGGAGGCTCCCAAGCATCTTGCGCTCACAGTACACGCCTTGTATTTCGAACCGAAGTACAACGATTTCCGGTCGCGGACGATCTGGAGCCTTTCGAATGCGTTCACATCGGCTTTCAAGGAACTGGAACCAATTCCACAGTTTAAGGCGACGGCAAAATCGGGAGAGTTTCTCGAAAAGAAGTTCTCGCAGTCGTTTTGACCACAAAAGGCGGTTCCGGCCGGACGCCTTTGGATCTTTCCTCGTTCACTGGCAGCCTTTGCGTGGACAAACTACGAAACGAGGCCATCGCAGATGTGTGGTTGTCTCCGAATCAAACCATCTCGTCAGACTCGCTAGCCTGGTTTAGCTCCAGGGGCTCGCTCGCCAGTTTGTCCAGCAAATCCGCCGCAATGCCAAGAATCTCTCGCTCCGCCTTGGTCGCTTTGGCCGTCATGACTTTGATCAGCCATTGCTCCTGGCGATACGCATCGATAATCAGCAGTTCCTGTCCCGCCTGCGTAATCTCGATCAGGATCTGCCGCCGATCCTCCACGGCTGGAGTTCGGCGAATCAACCCTTGCTCGTCCAGTTCGGCGATGATCCGTGTCAGCGACTGCGGCTGCAGTCGTTCGAGACGAGCCAGTTCGGTGGCAGTCATCGGGGTACCAGCGCGAAACAGCCATCCAAGGATCGCGAGCTTCGAGCCGCTGATCCCGTGGTCGGAGCGCAATCCTCGCAGTCGTCGCGCCAGGTGCGTGACGCTGCGTCGCACCTTGGTCGCCGGATTTACGTCTTCCTCATTCTTCGTCTGCTTCTCGTCCATAGGAAGCGGTCTAGCGACCGCATCACTCATACCGCCGGAAATCCGGCCACGCCTGCTGCAGATTGCGGCGCAGGCCGCGGCATACCAGGATTGGCCGGTCCCGTTCGTAGGGCATCGCCAGCGGGACCCCGAAACGTCCTGCAATTTGTAGATCATTGCATGCCAAGCGCCAGTGGTCCGGGTCGCCGTTCACCACGACCATCACGCTTCCATCGGCGCCGCGTGGTCCCCACACATAGTACTGATTGCCTCCCCCGATCACGGGCGGCAGCCCATCCGCGCGACCAAAGAAATCGATCGCCGCAGCCTCGCCATAGCTTGAGGCAAAGATGGCGGCTTTCTGCCTGTCCTGTTCCGGCAGGGCATTGTAGGCTGCCGCTACCTGCTTCTCCAGCTCCTCCCAGCCCATCTCGTCGGAGAACATCTGCGTCAGAGGAGCGCCAATCGCTGCAGTCTCGTCGGGTCGCGGCCGCAGATGCGAATGATTCAGCAAAAACGCCAGTCTCTGAGGACGCATCACCGGCAGGACCACCGGAAGTGCGATCGCAAACTGCGCAGCAGCCAGGGCCATCCACAGTGCGACGGTCCAGCGTGGAATCCGCGGCGACAGAAGGCCTGCTCCCAGGGCGAACATGACTGGATATGCGCCGAAAAGATAGTAGTCCTTGCCCCGGCTCGCAATATCGATGATTGTCGCCACTACAAACCCAACCGCAAGGAACCTCGCCGGCTTGAGCTCTTTGATCACGAACGGCGCAATCACGCCCGCGATCCACAACGGCGCCAACACCAGGTTGTTGGCAAGGATCTGCCCGATCTCGAACACCAGAGGATTGCCAGTCAGGTCGAAGCCGATGGTGTGATGATGCGCGATCAGCGCCAAGAATGGCCAGTGATGCCCCGCCTGCCACACGAGGCTGGGAGCCGCGATCAAGGCACCAAGCGCGACGGCCACCCACAGCGTCTTCGTCAGCAGGACATCCCGGTGGAAGAGCAGCAACCCTAGGAATAGTCCGGCGAGCCACATCATGATCCCGTACTTGGCTTCCATCGCTAGACCCGCCACCACTGCCGCCCACAGCAGGCTGTTCGCGTCGCGCTTTACAATGTATCGCGCAATGAAGTACGCGCACCCTGTCCACGCAAGGGGCTCGAACGTAGTTGTGGTCAGGGTGGCCGTCATCGCCGCGAACGCCGGGCTCAACGCCGCCGCTAGTGCCGCGGTCACTACGACGGCTGTCCTCTGGCTAAACAGCCTCGCAAATGCCGCAGTCACAGGAACCAGCGCCACCATTGCCACCACCGCCGGCAGGCGGAGAAGCCAAAGACTGTGACCGAAGGCTTGCGTCACTGCCGCCAGCAGCGGGATCAGTGGCGGCTGATCCACATACCCAAACGCCGGGTGTCTACCGCAGTCGATGAAGTAGAGTTCGTTCCGGAAATATCCGTAGCGGTTCGCTACGGCAAGATGAAGCAGCGCGGTGACTGCCGCAATGCCCCACACCCACCATGCCTGCTGGCTGGAATGACCTCCTATCGCCGACGTTTCGGTTGAATTGCGCATAAATGTCCTCTGGAACGATAATAAGCATATGCTTATTATCTTGAAAAGCTAAATGCGATTACATGCAATATTTTCACTACACGGAAACATGCTATACCACGTATTAGCGTATTGCAATGGTGCGATTTAAGCATTCGATCTTCCGAAAGCAGGTGCTTCTCATGCGTGTTTTTATGCTCTCCGGCCCGAAACGCTCATGCGTGGTCCGAAGTCGCTCCTGCGAAACCCAAACGCTCACGGATCTGAATCTGGAAACATTGTCTCTGCTGTGCTTACGCCTGTGCTTGCCAAACATTCCAAGTCGTTTTCGCTTATCGATTGCATCTCAGTTGGCGTGGACCGAATGCAACGCAACTTCGATCCCATGCGCAAGCAGGTAGAGGCTTGGCAGCGGACTAAACTCACGGATGTCACGGCAAAGGTGGTAATCTACGAGGCGTTTGTGGGAGGCAAACTGGAAGCTCCGAAGCATCTGGCGCGGACGGTACACGACCTCTACTTCGAACCGAAGTATGAGGAGGTTCGGTCGCGGACAATTTGGAGCCTGTCGAATGCCTTCACCTCAGCCTTCAAGGAACTGGATCCGATCCCGCAATTCAGGGCGACTGCGAAACTGGGCGAGTTCCTGGAGGCCAGGCTCTCGAAGGCTCTTTAGCGACTCTTGGCGGTCTGACCGGACACTGGTGTAACCCTTCACTCGATCACTAAGCGCTAACGCTACAGGCCTAACTTTGGATTCGCTTGCAGACTGCCCTTTCACTTTGCGGCTACTTCAATGCGCGCGGCGTGCGCGGGTCATTGCTTGGATCGGAACCCACAGAACTACTACAATTACGCCTACTTGGAATCTCCTATGTGCCCGGCTGCGCCTATCCGCATCCTGAGTGTTGAAGACCATCCGGTTTTTCGCGAGGGTCTGAGCACGGTCATCAGTTCCCAGCCGGACATGGTTTTGGTTGGCCAGGCGGCCAATGCAGTCGAAGCAATGGCGGAATTTCGACGGCACCGGCCCGACGTCACGCTCATGGATATTCGCCTCCCAGGGGCGAATGGAACAGATACGCTCATCGCAATTAGAGGCGAATACCCTCAAGCCCGGATCGTTATGCTAACCACATCGGATAGCGATGGCGAGATTCAACGGGCTATGCGGTCGGGAGCGGCTGCATACATCCTGAAGAGCATGCCGAAGGACGAACTGTTGGGCATCATACGCGCAGTTCACTCCGGTCATCGGCATGTTTCACCGGAAGTGGCGGCTCGCCTCGCAGAACATCTGGGCGAAGAGGACCTTACGGAACGCGAATTAGAAGTGCTCCGGCTGATTCGCGATGGTTACCGCAATAAGCAGATCGCAGATAAGCTAGCCATCGCGGAAACCACTGTCAACTTTCACATCAAGAATCTGGTCTCCAAACTGGGAGCCAACGATCGCACGCATGCGGTGACGATCGCCGTCAGACGTGGCCTACTGCAAATCTGAAGGTACTGTAGAAAACTACGGGTCGGCGACTATTGATCTCAACGTATTGTCGAAGACACAAAAGCGATACAGTCACGTTATCGAAAAGGTGAGCTCTGGTTCCTGACGGTCGGTTCCCTCAAAGAGAGCAAGAACTGAGTAGGCCTAAACGTGAGCCAATGTGAAAAGAGATTGGTGCGGCGGCGTCGTGCAAGCGTCCTGGGTCTTTCGATTTCTTCTGCTCGCTTCCTTCTTTTCGTTTGGCTCGCAACGTCACTTTGGGCTGTCGATCCGAGCCGGCACATTACTCAATATGCGCATACCGCCTGGAGAATTCAGGACGGTGATCTCAATGGCGCTCCCGGCGCGATGACACAAACTGGCGATGGTTATCTCTGGATCGCCACACTGAGCGGACCGGTGCGGTTCGATGGCGTCCGTTTTCTCCCGTGGGAGGCAAGAGGGAGGAAACAGCTCTACGCCGTTTTTTCGCTGTTGACCGCGAGGGACGGCAGCCTGTGGATGGGTACGAACGGATGGATAGCGCACGTGAGGGATGGCACGCTGATAACCAGCCTGAAAACCTTTGGACGCGTAAACAGCATCCTCGAAGATTCCAAGGAAACGATCTGGATCGCCCGTTCGCGCGTCACCGATGGAGGAGGGCCATTGTGCAAGATCGCGGGCGAAAAACTTCGATGCTATGGGAAGACAGATGGACTCGACGTGAACGGCGGGGAGGTATTGGCCGAAGACCTCAAAGATAACCTCTGGATGGGCGGCTCGGACGGCATAGTGCGTAAAACAGGAGATTCGTTCACTGCTTACCACCCGAAGAGTCTGGAGTCGGCTAGCGGCTTGGGAAGTGTAGAGGCCCTTGCCGTCGACAAAGATGACTCTTTGTGGGTAGGAATCGGACGTCGCGGTCCATCCCTGGGATTGCAGCAGTTCACTGACGGTACATGGAGGTCCTTTGTCAGCCCGCAATTGAATGGAGACTCGCTCGTCGTTTCGGCGGTGTTCGTCGATAGCCAAAACACTCTTTGGGTGGGAACGGAACACGATGGCATTTACAGGATTGTTAATGGCAGAGCGGAGCATTTTTCCGCTACGGATGGTTTGTCCAGCGACTCGGTAACTGGCTTCTATGAAGACCGCGAAGGCAATCTTTGGGTTTCTACCTCGGAAGGTATAGACCGGTTCCACGATACCACCGTGCTGACTTTTTCCACTCGTGAAGGCTTGGGCGGGGCTGTGGTTTATTCCATCCTCGCCTCACGAGACGGCACCATCTGGATCGGCAATCACGATAGTCTCGATTCCCTTCGCGGGGGAACCGTAACCTCTATAGATGTATCGCGAGGCTTGCCTGGCCAGGGAATTACGTCGTTGCTGGAGGATCACTCCGGGAACTTGTGGGTTGGGGTCGACAACGGCTTATTCGTATATGAGCACGGGAAATTTACTCCGATCAAGCGACGCGATGGAACGCCGACCGGAATTATTCTCGCGATAACCGAGGATAGCAGCCACGAAGTGTGGGCGGAGGCGCTCATGCCTGCCAGGTTGCTGCACATCAAAAATCGCACCGTCGTGGGGGAATTGCCGGAACCGCAGATGCCCGCGGCAGACTCTCTTGCGGCCGATCCGGAAGACGGCATTTGGATAGGCTTCGTCAACGGCGGGCTGGCTCGGTATCGTCATGGAAGCCTTGAAAACTTTGTGACCAAGCCCAGTCGGAACTCCATGATCTCCCAGCTTGTTGTGAGTGGTCCAGGTTTGATGTTTGGCGCGAGCCTCGGCGGATTGGTGTCATGGCAGAACGGACAAGTCCGCACCCTCACCACTCACAACGGCCTTCCTTGCGATAGTGTCTACAGCCTGCTTATGGACAACTACGGCGCTCTCTGGCTGAACACAGCGTGCGGAGTGGTGAAAATTGAAAAGGCGGAGGTTCAAAGATGGCTACAGCAGCCTGATGCCACGGTAAAAACGCGGGTGCTTGACGTATTCGATGGCGCTCGACCGCGAAGCGTTCCGTTCTCGCCGCATGCCGTTCGTTCTCCCGATGGACGTTTATGGTTTGCCGACGAGACGGTGGTTCAAATGATCGATCCGGAACATTTGGCTCAGAATAGCGTCTTGCCGCCGGTGCACGTTGAGCAGATCCTTGTCGACCACAAGCCGCATTCGTCCGAGAACGGAGTTCGGTTGCCGCCATTGATTCGCGATCTTGAAATTGACTACACGGCATTGAGCTTCGTGACTCCGCAACAAATGCTGTTTCGATACAAGCTGGAAGGACACGATCCCGAATGGGTCGACGCGGGAACCAGGCGTCAGGCTTTCTACAACGAGCTTCGTCCGGGGCGATACCGGTTCCGTGTGATTGCCTGCAACAATGACGGCCTCTGGAACGAAGCCGGTGCGACCTGGGATTTCACAATAGCGCCTGCCTGGTTTCAGACAATCTGGTTCAGCACCTTGTGCGCTAGCCTTGTAGCTTGCGTCGTCTTGTTGCTTTACCTGCTGCGCATTCGTCAAGTGAAACGAACTCTTAGCGTTCGGTTCGACGAGCGGCTTGCAGAACGGACGCGCATGGCGCGAGAACTGCACGATACATTTCTGCAAACCATTCAGGGTAGCAAGTTGGTGGCTGACGATGCGCTGGAGAATATGCATGATGCTATTCGAACCAAGCGCGCTTTGGAGCAGTTGTCCCGTTGGCTCGATCGGGCAACACAGGAGGGACGGACGGCACTTCACTCGTTGCGGGCTTCGACAACGGAGGCCAACGATTTGGCCGCGGCTTTCCAGCGCGCCCTGGGCGATTGCCGCAGAGAAACCTCAATGACCGCCAATTTCTCGGTGGCGGGTGATGCTCGCGAAATGCATCCGATTGTGCGGGACGAGGTGTATCGCATAGGATACGAGGCCATTCGCAATGCCTGTGTCCATTCCGCCGGCAGCCGCGTGGATGTGGCTCTGAACTATACGGACGACCTTTTACTGGAGGTTCGCGACAACGGGATTGGCATTGATCCGGCAATCGCCAATGCGGGGAAAGACGGTCATTACGGGTTGCAGGGAATGCGCGAGCGCGCCTCTCGCATCGGAGCGCGACTCACGATTGCCAGCTCCGCCAGCTCAGGAACCGAAGTTAGCGTTATCGTGCCGGGTCGCGTGGTATTTCGAAAACCACGAGTCACTCCCGTTGAAAAGGTTAAGAGAGTGATTAAGCGTTTGATCGGTTTGATCGTTTGATCCACAACTAAGTTCTGTTCCCCGTACCGTAAAGTCATCGAGGCAATTCTTACCTGTAGAAAAATCCAGCACAAATTCTATGGTTTCTGAGGTTCCTTCAGACCAAGTACACGCTTAGCATCGCAAGCATGGCGGCCGTTGCTATATGCCAACGGATAAAGTCAAGAGCAGCCCTGGTCGACGCGAGTCGCAATCGTTTACTCACCTGCGAGGAACTGGCGGGTGGTGCGGCGAGAGAACTGACGGCATTTATGAGGGCTGTCAATCAGCTTTTCGGGCAGGCGCGGGCGGATCAGGCTGCTCAAGAATGGCTTCAAGAGTTAGCGTGTGCGGACTGCTTCGCGCAGGTGGGTACTCCGGAGTTCCGCCAGATCACCATCGCGGCTGCGAACAGACTTGTGCACCAGATAAGTAAAAGCGATCCGGAAAGGGTGATCGCCCGCCGGTGACGGACAGAAAGCCATTCCGCGTAACAAGCTCTGAAGGAAGAAAAGTCCCTCTGTCGACGGATGGAAGGAAGTCAACATGAGGCGCACAGAGAAGGCGTTTTCTTCGAGAAGCATCGACAGAGGTCTAGCGACAAGGCGTGATGTTCTCATTGGCGGTACTGCAATTCTCGCCTCCATGTTCGTGCATTCAGCTTATCAACCGCAACCGTGGGCCGAGCCGGCTCGCCATCACCTAACGAAAATTCCAGCACCAGATCAAGGAGGATCTCAAATGAGCTACGCAACAGCCAAAGACGGAACGCAAATTTTTTACAAAGACTGGGGCAAAGGACCCGTCGTTACCTTCTCTCACGGTTGGCCGTTGAACTCGGACGCGTGGGACCCGCAGATGCTGTTTCTCGTTCAACATGGCTTCCGGTGTGTTGCACTCGATCGCCGAGGCCATGGTCGTTCCACGCAAACGTCCGTCGGCAACGATATGGATACATACGCAGACGACCTTGCGGTCGTCGTCGAACACCTGAATCTCAAAGACATCACCATGGTCGGTCACTCGACCGGAGGTGGCGAGGTAGCCCGCTACATCGGCCGTCACGGAACCAAGAGAGTAGCCAAGGCGGTGCTGCTATCGGCCGTTCCCCCGCTTATGTTGAAGACCCCGGCAAACCCGGAAGGCCTGCCCATCGAAGTATTCGACGGAATCAGGTCGGCACTGGTCGCGGATCGGTCGCAGTTTTTCAAAGATCTTGCGATCAAGTTCTATGGGGCCAATCAACCGGGCGCCAACGTGTCGCAAGGAATCCTGGACTCTTTCTGGGTCTGGAGCATGCAGTGCGGGATGTTGAATGCCTACGAGTGCATCAAGCAGTTCTCGGAAACGGACTTCACCGAGGATCTCAAGAAGTTTGATATCCCGACTCTGGTCCTGCACGGCGAGGCCGACCAGATCGTCCCGGTCAAAGATTCAGGCCAGAAAAGTGCTCGGATCGTAAAGAATGCCAAGGACATTTATTATCCCGGAGCCCCGCACGGGATGTTTGCTACACACCAGCAGAAGGTGAATGCTGATCTGCTCACTTTCCTGCAGGATTCGGTGTCCGCCGGCACGGAAAAACAAGGATACCGGCGCCCAACCGAGGCCGTCGCATAGCGGCAAGCCCTATTTTTCGGTGGCTTCGTTAACAACGAAGCCACCGAGAAAGGCGAGGAGGAGCATTTGCAGAGTTTGCTTCAGTTCCCGCAAAGCATTTGGCAGCGGCCCCGACCAATCTTTCGCTCGACGAGGCTGCGGGCTTGCCCACTGGAGCAGGCGCTGCGTGGCAAGCGCTTTTTGAAACCGCTCATCTCCAGCGCGGTCAAACCGTGCTCATCCACGGTGGCTCCGGTGGAGTGGGCGGCTTCTCCGTGCAACTCGCAAAATACATTGGCGCCCGCGTGATCGCGACTGCTTCGAAGACCAATGCTGAGATGGTCCACGAACTCGGGGCGGACGAAGTTGTTGACTATGAAAACCAGGACTTCGCTGCGATCGTTAGTAACATTGATGTTGTGCTGGATACAGTGGGCGGAGTGGCACACTCAAAGTCCTACAATGTGATCAGACCGGGAGGCGTGCTCGTTAGCATTGCGACATTTCCGGATCCTCAATTGGCCAAAGCTCACGATGTGACAGCGACATGGATGCTGCACCTGTCTGATGCGGCGCGCCTGAGTCTGATTGTTGGGCTCTGCGATGCCGGTGCACTGAAAGTTCCAGTGGACAGCACATTTTCGCTTAGCGATTTCCTGGCTGCGTTGAAACGAAGCGCTTCTGGTCGCGCCACGGGAAAGATTTTGTTGAAGGTCAGTCAATCTTAGAGGAATTGGGTATGCCAACAAATACGGTTGATCTCCGCGGTGCATGCGTCTTGATTACGGGTGGAAGCGAAGGAATCGGTCGAGGGCTTGCCGAACGCTTCCTCAAGGCGGGAAGCACCGTCGTCGTGACAGGCAGAAGCCAAGAGCGGCTCGAACGGGCGGCACGCGAACTGGCGGGCCTACACGTATTCCGTAACGACATTAGCCAGCCTGGCGAAAGAATTCGCCTTGCAGAACACATCAAATCCCAGTTCCCGAATCTCAACGTTGTCATCAACAACGCCGGCATTCAACGTCGCATCGCTTTGGCTGCGGACAACGCCCCCTGGCCCGAACAGCAGGCCGAAATCGACACGCTGCTCTCAGCGCCGATTCACCTCAATCATCTTCTGATTCCGCCGATGTTGAAACATGGGCGACCATGCTGGATGGTGAACGTGACATCCGGAGGAGCGTTCATTCCGCAGATTTTCGCGCCCATCTACAGCGCGTGCAAGGCTGCTCTTCACAGCTACACGATGACGTTGAGACATGCACTCCACGGCACTTCCATACGGGTCGTTGAGCTCATCCCTCCCGCCGTGCAGACGGGTCTCGCACCTTCGCCCCACGGCGCGCCATTGGATGAGTTCTGCGATGCAGTCTTCGCAGCATTATCATCCGGCAACGAAACCATTGGTTTTGGGCCGACAGACACCCCCGAGTTCCGGCAATTGATCGAAGTAGCCGAGCCCTTGTTTAAGCAGCGTTCTGCGAGTTTCCCAGTGCCAACCTACAGCCTGTCCACTAAGTAATATTTGGAAGCGGAGAACCGGCACGGTTCCAGTATTTTCTAAGTTTCGCTTGCGTCACTGGGCCCACCGGTTTAATCAGGTAGCGGAGCTTTGCCTAAAGTCTTTCGTAGTAACGGCACAAGTTCGCGACGAAATCGCGCGCGGTGAGAACGCCAACGTCCGGGATACGGCAACTCAAGATGAGGTCCTGACCAGCCGGCTTGCTCCTGAGCCCGCCTCACATTCGCACGAATCGATCGGACGAGCGTGACAATGACCTGTGGCCGCAGGTCTCGAAGTGTTCGGGCCAGGCGAGCTTCGCCTCCCAACCAGGCGTCGCGCCGGTCCTGCGGGGTCATCCTGTCCACGGGTTCACTACAAAGGTCCACGAGATAACAACCGAGAAAGTGAAAGGAATTAAGAAAGTCTGTCTTCCTTAGAGGCGGGACCGCGATAAGAAATGTTTCCCTAAGGGCGCGGTAAAGTCCGGAGTTCGCCTGATAGAAAAACCGCCCGGAAGCGGGTGGTGACTCTCCCACAAAGAGGATCTGTACACGGTCGGGACGGTAACGGTTTCTCAGGCGTTCTCTCGCGTTCGAATGCCTCGCCTTGTCATTGACTCGGCGTTTCGGCTTTCGACCTTTGAAAACCTGAATGCTCATCGGTTACATCCATTGGATTACTCGCGCATTCTAACGGCTGCTGAAAACCCATTCCAGGTGCATGTTGTGCAACAGCGCGCGAGGATCGGAATTTTCCGCAGCTCGCTAATAAATGACGACATGCTCAAGGATTGCTGCCTGCGGGCCGATGGAGTTCCAGCTGGATCGAGGGCGGAAGATTGTCCAGGTGATGGAGAAACGTGACAACTTGCCAGATTTCACTGTCGGCCATGATATTCCCCCAGGCTGGCATGGCCGATCGGCGCACTCCGTTCTTGATGAGGTAGAAAATCTGGTTCTCGGGCAGGCGAGGAGGCGCCTGTGTGAACTGCGGTGCGGGTGGATTGAAGGATGCGCCGTAATCACTTACCGGATTGTCAGGTCGGCCGTGGCAGTCGGCACACTTGTCGCGATATAACCGGGCCCCGTCGAGCAGGTTGGCCTCGGTAGGCGCGATCGGATTCTGTCGCGCCCGGGCATGGCGTGCGGCAGAAGCATTCACGGCGCTGGCGGCGACCTCAGATTCAAGCCAGGAAGGGAGAACATTCGCGCGCAGATCGGCATAGCCGAGTTTGAGGTAAAGCCAACCGCCGAATGTGAAGAGGATCAGCGTCGCGACAATTCCGGCAACGAAGTTTTTCACCTTGGCCTCCGCCGGCCGCATTATGCGCCTTTTTTCCGGGCCAGTCCCTCCCTCAGATTCATGATGGAGTGGTTCGCACAGCGCGAAAAATCCCAGCCTGGCTCCGCGCAGCAACTTCACCGAGGCAGTCTAGGCGGTCTGCGGAATTCTGAGCAGACCGATACCCAGCGACAGGACGGCTATCGCCAGAACTAATGCTCCCACGTATATCAAGGCAACTGCGCTGCTCGGTTGCGTGGCGGCGGGTGGCAACATGGAGAAAAAGAAACCCGCCGAAATAAGGATCGCGGCAAAAGGGACTCCGATTCTCACGAGCCAGACCAAAGGTGTTGGAAGAATAGCCGCGTCCGCGAGAAGCTGACAAACGAGAGACAGAATCACGATCACTCCAGCATGGGCATGTCCCGCGCGGAAGAAATTTTGCCGAAGTGGATTATCTATGTACCCGCTGCCCTTGTTCATCAAAGAGGTCAGCAGAAAATAGCCACCATATTGAATCGTTGGTATGGTGATGAGAATGATCCCGGACATCAATCTCGCTTCGCGAGTCATAAGTTTCCTCCATTGTCAAAGGTGTCAGCGATATTCTCTCTCGGATGACGAGTGGCGGCCAGGGGTCGCTGAATCGAAGAATTATCGCGCGTCATCAAAAGTACATCACCGGAGTACAACCGATGCAGACGCTCATCAAGCTTGAAGAAGAAATCTCAACCTGGCCTAGTGTGGCAGTTCGCCCGCACCGCTTTGGAGGTTGGGAATTTTTGTTTGGTCGCGCAGAAGTCGGACATGTTCACTCGAACGGGATCGTTGATATACCCTTGCCGCGCCCATTGCACGATGCGCTATTGGCTGAAGGCCTTGCTGAGGAGCACCGATGGGTTCCGGAATCTGGGTGGATAAGCTTTCGCATTCGCGGCGAACAGGATTTCAAACATGCCTTGTGGCTCATGAGGCTCTCGTATCTGCGCTATGCACTCAAGAGGGCGAGCGATCCGCAAATGCTGTTTGAGCAGGAAGCTCGGGAACTGCGCCTGACTCCTCGCTTCAAATCGTTGTTTGCGCCCTTCGTACCGACGACCGCGAGAGAAAGTTTCGTCTGAGCCGCTGTCAGCGTGAGTGGATCGTTCCGGGGCTCGTCCGGCGACGGTCCATCAATCGGGGGAACGTCCGCAGTCAAGAGGCCCGCTTCTCGCAAGCTTTTTGAGGAAGCTTGGCGGTGCCGGCCGGACCGCCGATCCCTTTATTACCCCCCTTTTGCCCGACACGGGTTGTGCGGAGGCATACGCTCACCCTTCTCCACTGAAGTTCTTCCTATAGTCCGTCTATAGTCCGTCTCCGAATGGCGCCGACGATCCGCCCAGTGAGTGGGATACCGCCAACACTTGTCCTATCGCCGGGAAGGCGCCTAATCCAACACGCCATACAGGTCATCCACTTGAAACTGTTTTGGTGATATACCTGACAACAAAACGAACGCGGCGATCAGAAATCCTACGATTGCCAGAGTAATGAGGACCGCGCACGCAGGCCGTTTCCGATTTCGGATCAAATGGACGAAGTGCATACCAGTCACTCAAGCTCTGCCCCAACTCCTGAATCTCATCGCGCGGCTTCCGAACTTCGCGGCAACAATCTCGTGGAATTGAGGATGAATGCTAACTCTGAGGTCACGTGAATGAACGCAGCCAGGAGCGGATTCAAGAAACCGAAAGCTGCCATTCCGACTCCCACGCTGTCAACGACGAGCGTCCCTACAAAGTTCTGCATGATTATTCCGCGACAGCGGCGAGCAACCCGCAGCGTCTCGACCAACTTCGAAAGATCGCTTCCAATCAAGATCACATCGGCGCTCTCCCGAGCGACATCCGTTCCCGATCCCATCGCAATCCCTACATTGGCCTCTATTAGGGCAGGGGCGTCGTTGATTCCGTCACCAACCATCGCGACATTGCGCCCTTTGCTCCGCAGTTCAGTCACCCACTTCGCTTTCTGCTCCGGCAGGAGTCCTCCCACCGCCTCATCCACCCCGAGACCGCGACCTACGGATGAAGTTGCAGCTTGTGTGTCCCCGCTCAATAAAACAGTTTTCAGACCCATTTGTCGCATCGCCGCAATCGCGTTCTTGGCTTCCGGCCGCAAAACATCCGCGATTCGGATGCTTCCAAGAACTTGTCCGGCACGGGCGACGTAAACTTCCGAGGCCCCGTCTGCACCGTTACCAATTGCTGGCAACCCTCTCGTCATACCGTGTTCCACAAGAAGGGCCAGACTGCCCACAAGGATCTCTTCGCCTTCGTAACTCACCCTGACTCCTCTTCCGGGCGTATACGAGAATTCGTCGGGATCGACGAGCGGAATGGCAAGTTCGGTCGCTCGCGCCACAACGGCTTTGGCCAGCGGATGTTCGGACTTACGCTCGGCAATGCTGGCAGCGGCAATGATCTCTTGTTCCCCGAAGTCATTTGCCGAAACGACTTCACGAATCTGTGGCGTCCCGAAAGTGAGCGTGCCGGTTTTATCCAAGAGCACTGTCTCGACGGCAGCCAGCGCTTCAAGGTAGAGGCCGCCTTTGATGATGGCTCCCTGATGCGCCGCTCGCCCGATTGCCCCGAGAATTGCGAGAGGAGTTCCGGCCGCAATGCCGCACGCTCCCGCAACGATTACCACTGAGATCGTCGACCTGACATTGTGAGTGATGATAAAGGTCAGAATTGCCGCCCCGAGAGCGAAGTGCACAAGGTAACCCGCGAGGCGATCCGCTGTTTTCTGAATGGGAGCGCGTGACTTCTCAGCGCGCTCCACAGCCTCAATGATTCTTCCGAATGTCGTGTCGCGGCCGAGTTGCTGGGCTGCGATTTCGAGAGCGCCCGATTGATTGATGGTTCCGGCATAGACCGCATCTCCCGATGCTTTTTCAACCGGCATCGCTTCGCCGGTGATTGCGGCTTGTTCGACAAACGAC
>Ga0335073_10004958_pt1 | contig 18668 bp, 15 predicted proteins | sample Lox_Sample_22_FD_207093 | JGI IMG/M metagenome (GOLD analysis project Ga0335073, IMG submission 207093) | Soil microbial communities from Loxahatchee National Wildlife Refuge, Florida, United States - Lox_Sample_2.2 | ecosystem: Environmental > Terrestrial > Soil > Wetlands | place: USA... | reverse complement strand
CGACGTGTACCCAGACCAGCCCGGCGGGCAGCCCGCTGAAGTACTGCGCGTAGCCGACCGCGCCCTGGACCCCGATCAGCGCCAGCAGCAGCCAGCCCAGCCGGACGGCCCGCCGCGGGGCGCCGCCCAGCCGGAGGCCGAGGACCAGCGCGATCACCAGGCCGCCCAGAAGCCAGCCGATGTCCGCGTGAAACTGGGTGACGCCGGTGAGCGGCAGGTGGAAGCGGGGGACGTCGCCGGCGCCGGCCAGCGGCCCGGTGCCGGTGACCACGGTGCCGGCGGCGAGCATGAGGCCGAGCACGCCGACAGCGCCGAACGCGAGCAGCCGTACCTCGCGCGGGACCAGGGGACGGGCGGGCCCGCGGCCCTCCGTGCACCGCACGTAGAGCGCGACCGCAGCGGCCGCCAGGGCCATGGAGAGCAGGAAGTGCACGCTGACCCAGACCGGGTCCAGCTTGGTGAGCACGACGATCCCGCCCAGGGCGGCCTGCGCCAGGATCCCGGCGGGCTGAGCCGAGGCGAGCCAGACCAGGTCCTTGCGGCGGCCGGCGCGGTCCGGCCGGTACCGCCAGGCCGCGATGAAGACGGCCGCGGCGACCACGAAGATCGCGACGGTCACCAGCCGGTTGCCGAACTCGACCCAGCGGTGGATGAGCGGGTCACCGCTGGCTCCGCTGGCCACGATGCTGGTGGCCGTGCACCTCGGCCAGTCCGGGCAGCCGAGCCCGGACTCGCTGAGCCGGACCCCGGCGCCGGTCATGACGATGCCGGCGGACGCCACGACGCCCGCGAGCGCGATCCGCCGCATCGAGGCCGGGGACGGGGCGAGCAGTGCGTCGCTCCAGCGGCGGGGTTGGCCAGGCACGGATCCCATCGTAAGGCCGCGCCGTCCGCCGCCGGCCTGGCCGGCCGCAAACCGTCACGGGGCTGGCGGGGGAGGCACCGGGCCGGCCTCCGCCGGCTGTGCCGGGTCGGCGCCGCGCGCCGCGCCCGCGCAGGCGAGGATCACGCAGGCGATCGCCGCCCATTCCCGAGGCGCGAGCGCCTCGCCGAGCAGCACCAGGCCGACCAGGGCCGCGACCGCGGGTTCCAGGCTCATCCAGATGCCGAAGATCCGCGCCGGGACCCGGCGCAGTGCCTCGAGCTCGAGCCGGTAGGGGATGACCGACGACAGCAGCCCGACCGCGATCCCGGTGCCGAGGACGGCGGGTTGCAGCGCCGAGCCGTGCCCGGCGGCCGGGCTGGCCACCGCGGCGGGCGTCACCACGACCGCGGCCACCACCATGGCGATCACCAGCCCGGACGACCCGCGGAACCGTCGTCCCGTGGATGCGCTGAGCAGGATGTATGCGGCCCAGCAGGCGGCGGCGACCAGCGCGAAGGCCACCCCGGTCACCGCGAGCCCGGCGCTGCTGCCGGCCGCATGCGGCGCGCTGTGGTGCACCGACAGGCTGGTCCAGCCGTCGCTGAGCAGGGCCACGCCGGCCCCGGCCAGGGCGACCCAGACCAGGTCGATCAGCCGCCGAGACGAGGCGACCGCGACCGCCAGCGGGCCGAGGAATTCGATCGTCACCGCGATGCCGAGCGGTATCCGCGCGAACGACTGGTAGATCGAGAAGTTCATGACGCCCAGCGTCACGCCGAACGCCAGCACGATCGCCGAGTCCCGCCAGGCCCGATCGCGGGCCAGGTCGCGGATTGACCTGGCCAGCCCCCTGGCGCCGAGCGCCGCCATCAGCGCCGCGCCCGTCCACAGCCGCAGCCCGGTCATCACGGCCGGCCCGACCAGGCTGAACATCCGGCCGGCCAGGCCCGCGCCGAGCTGGACCGAGAGGATGCCGGTGACCACCAGCGTCGACGGCGGCACCGCGTGCAGGGCCCCGGCGGGACTCCGGAGCGTTCGGGATCGGGTGGCAGTGACCGGAGGCTCCCGCTACTCCCAGCGGAAGAACCGCACGGCCAGGCCGATCCCGGCCACCGCCCAGACCACGAGGACCAGCAGGTCCAGCGCGGGCAGGCCGCTGCCGTGCTGCAGCACCGACCGCAGGCCGTCGGACAGCGCCCCGGACGGCAGCAGCCGCAGCACCGGCCGCGCCGCGGGCGGGAACTTCGTCAGCGGGAACAGCACCCCGCCGATGCCGAGCAGCACTAGGTACACCAGGTTCGCCGCGGCCAGCGTGGCCTCGGCCCGCAGCGTCCCGGCCATCAGCAGGGCGAGCCCGCTGAACGCGGCCGTCCCCGCCACCATCAGCAGGACCGACCAGACGGCGCCGCCGGCGCCGCCGTGCGGATTCCAGCCCAGCGCCAGCCCCACCACCACGATCAGGACCGACTGCAGCACCTCGACGGCCAGCACGGTGACCGTCTTCGCGGCGATCAGGCCGCGCCGCGCGAGCGGCGTCGCGCCCAGCCGCTTCAGCACCCCGTACCGGCGCTCGAACCCGGTGGCGATCGCCTGGCTGGTGAACGCGGTGGACAGCACGGCCAGGGCGAGAATGCCCGGAACCAGGAAGTCGATCCGCGGGCCCGGCCCGTAGCTGACCAGGTTCTCCTGGCTGAACGCCACGAGCAGCAGCACAGGGATGATCAAGGTCAGCACGAACTGCTCGCCGTTGCGCAGCAGCGTCCGCAGCTCGAGGCCGGCCTGGGCGCCGACCATCCGCGGCAGCGGCGCGGCGCCCGGCGCCGGGACAGGCCAGGCCGGCACGGTCTCGGTCATGAGCGCAGCTCCCGCCCGGTCAGCTCGAGGAAGACGTCCTCCAGCGTCCGGTTCTCGATCCGCAGGTTCTGCGCGAGCACGCCGCGCTCGGCGCACCAGGCGGTCACCGCCGCGAGGAGCTGCGGATCGACCCGGTCGTGCACCTCGACCACGTAGTAGCCGGCCGGGGATTCCTTCGCGGCGCTGCCCGGCGGCAGCGCGGCGAGCAGGCTGTCGGTGTCCAGCCCGGGCTCGGCCCGGAACCGGAGCTGGCCCGCGGTGCCGGTGAGCTCCTCGGGAGTCCCGGAAGCGACCAGGCTGCCGTGGTCAAGGACCACCACCCGGTCGGCCAGCCGCTCGGCTTCCTCCATGTAATGCGTGGTCAGGATGACCGCGGCCCCGGCCTCGCGCAGGCCGCTGATCAGGTTCCAGGTGGCGTGCCGGGCCTGCGGGTCGAGGCCCGCCGTGGGCTCGTCGAGGAAGACCAGCTCGGGACGGCCGATCACGGCCGCGGCCAGCGACAGCCGCTGCTGCTGGCCGCCGGACAGCCGCCGGAACGGGGTGCGGGCGCAGCCGGCCAGGCCGAGCCGGTCCAGCAGCAGCGCCGGGTCGAGCGGGCTGGTGTAGAAGCTGGCCATGACCCGCAGGTACTCTCCGGGCCGGGCGGCGGTCGGGATGCCGCCGGACTGCAGCATGACGCCGACCTTCGGCCGCAGCGCCTTCGCGTCCCGGATCGGGTCCAGGCCGAGCACCCGCACGGCGCCCTCATCCGGCCGCCGGTAGCCCTCGCAGATCTCGATCGTGGTGGTCTTCCCGGCGCCGTTCGGGCCCAGGATCGCGGTCACCTGCGACCGCTCGGCCCGCAGCGACAGGCCCGCCACCGCGGACGTGCGCCCGTAGCTCTTGACCAGACCGTCGATCTCGACGGCCAGAGCGGAACACACGACGCGAGTCTACGGGCATCGCGCCCCCCCGACCCGGGCCATGGTCCATCAGGTGTTACCGGCAACCCCCAGGGGTCCGGGGTCAGGCGGGGGCGGGGGTGCCGGCCAGCGCCGCGCTGACCAGGGCACGGAACAGGCTCAGGTCGTCGCCGGCCTCGGGATGCCACTGCACGGCCACCATGAACGGGCCGTCGCCTCCGGCGTCGAGCTCGAAGGCCTCGATCGTGTCGTCTTCGGCCCAGGCGGTCGGGACGAGCCCGTCACCGAGCCGGTCGACGGCCTGGTGATGGTGGGTCGGCGCGCTGATCGGGGCGTCGATCTGCTCATGGCCCAGGATTCCGGCGAGCCTGCTGCCGGACGCGACGCGCACCGCGTGCGTGCCAAAGGACCCGGGCACCGGGGCATGGCCGTCATGGCCGACGACGTCCGGCAGGTGCTGGTGCAAGCTGCCGCCCCGGGCCACGTTGATGACCTGCAGGCCACGGCAGATCCCGAGCACCGGGAGCTGCCGCGTCATGGCCGCGGCGAACAGCGCGAACTCCGCGGTGTCACGCTCCTCGCGCACGCTCGTGAGCTGCGGCGCGGGCTCCGCGCGGTAGCGGGCGGGGTCAATGTCCCCGCCCCCGGACAGCACCAGCCCGTCCAGGCGGGCCAGCGCGTCCTCGATGTCCGGTACCGGCGGCAGCAGCACCGGGATCCCGCCGGCCGCCGAGACGCGGTCGGCGTAGCGCCGGGGGAGCACCATGGCCTGTGCCTCCCACACGCCCCACCGGGCCTGCTCGCAGTAGGCGCTGATCCCGATCATCGGGGCCCCACCCACCTCCCCAACCCCCTTCGCTGCCATGCTGCGAAACCTCCCAACTCCCCGGCCGGCCTCCTTACAAGGGTGTCACGTAGGCACCGGTGAGACCGCCGTCGACCAGAAACTGCGCCGCGGTGATGAACGACGCATCGTCGCTGGCCAGGAAGGCTACCGCAGCCGCGATCTCCTCGGGCTCGGCGAACCGGCCGAGCGGGATGTGCACCAGCCGCCGGGCCGCGCGCTCCGGGTCCTTGGCGAAGAGCTCGGTCAGCAGCGGCGTGTTCACCGGGCCCGGGCACAGCGCGTTGACCCTGATCCCCTCGCGGGCGAACTGCACGCCCAGCTCGCGGGTCATGGCCAGCACCCCGCCCTTGGACGCGGTGTAGGAGATCTGCGAGGTCGCCGCGCCCACCATCGCGACGAAGGACGCGGTGTTGATGATCGACCCCTTGCCCTGGCGCTGCATGTACGGGATCACGTGCTTGCAGCACAGGTAGACCGAGGTCAGGTTGACCTCCTGGACCCGGCGCCAGGCCTCCAGGCCGGTGGCCAGGATGGAGTCGTCCTCCGGGGGAGAGATGCCCGCGTTATGGAACGCGACGTCGATGCGCCCGTGCCGGCCCGCCACCGACTCATACAGCCGCTGCACGTCGTCCTCGCGGGACACGTCGGCCGCGATGAACGTGCCGCGGCACTGCTCCGCCGCGGCCTTGCCCGCCGCCTCGTCGATGTCCACCGCCACGACCACGGCTCCCTCGGCCGCGAGCCTGCGCGCGCTGGCCAGCCCGATGCCGCTGCCGGCGCCGGTGACGACGGCCACCCGGTCCTGCAAGCGCTGCATGCTGCCGCTCCCTTCCCGGCTCGCGCCGCTGCCGCTCATGGCTGCGTGGCGATGAAGACGTTCTTGGTCTCGGTGAACGCGTCCGGGGCGTCGGGCCCGAGCTCGCGGCCCAGGCCGGACTGCTTGAACCCGCCGAACGGGGTCCAGTAGCGCACCGACGAGTGCGAGTTCACCGACAAGTTCCCGGTCTCCACGGCCCGTGCCACCCGGATCGCGCGGCCGATGTCCGAGGTGAAGATCGACCCGGATAGGCCGTAGGGCGTGTCGTTGGCGATCGTGACCGCGTCCGCCTCGTCCTCGAACGGCGTGACCGTGACCACCGGGCCGAAGACCTCCTCGGTGTAGGCCGGGTCGTCGGGACTGACCGGGGCGAGCACGGTCGGCGGGTACCAGTAGCCCGGCCCGGCCGGCGCGCTGCCGCGGAACGCGACCGGGGCGCCGTCGGGCACGTAGGACGCCACGTGCTCCCGGTGCGCGGCCGAGATCAGCGGGCCCATCTCGGTGCCGGGGGAGGCCGGGTCGCCGACCGCGACCCCCGCGACGGCAGGCTCGAGCAGTTCCATGAACCGGTCCAGGGCCGAGCGCTGCACCAGGATCCGGGACCGGGCACAGCAGTCCTGCCCGGCGTTGTCGAATACCGCGTACGGCGCGGTGGCCGCGGCGCGCTCCAGGTCGGCGTCGGCGAACACGATGTTGGCGCTCTTGCCGCCGAGTTCCAGCGTGACCCGCTTGATCTGCCGGGCGCACCCGGCCATGATCTCGCGGCCCACCTCGGTGGACCCGGTGAAGACGATCTTCCGCACGGCCGGATGGTCGACCAGGCGCTGGCCGACGACGCTGCCCTGGCCGGGCAGCACCTGCAGCACCCCCTCGGGCAGGCCTGCCTCCAGCGCCAGCTCGCCGATCCTGATCGCGGTCAGCGGGGTGAGCTGGGCCGGCTTGACGATCACCGTGTTCCCCGCGGCCAGGGCGGGCGCCATGCCCCAGGACAGGATCGGCATCGGGAAGTTCCACGGCACGATCACGCCGACCACGCCGACCGGCTCGTGGAAGGTGACGTTCAGCCCGCCGGCCACCGGGATCTGCTTTCCCATCAGTCGTTCTGGCGCGGCCGAGTAGTACAGCAGCACGTCCCGGACGTGCCCGGCCTCCCAGCGGGACTGCCCGACGGGATGGCCCGACCCGGCCACCTCCAGGGCCGCCAGCTCGTCGATGTGCGTGTCCACGGCGGCCGCGAACCGGCGCAGCAGGCCGGCCCGGTCCCCGGGCGCCACGGCCCGCCAGCCGTCCTGGGCCGCGGCGGCCCGGCCGATCGCCGCGTCGGCATCCCCGGCGGAGGCCTGCGTGACCGTGGTGACGGGCTGCTCGGTGGCGGGGTTCAGCACCGTGTACTGGGACATGGCTGGGCTTGCCTTCCGATCGTCAAGGGCCGGCTAGAGGCGCTCGAAGCTGCGCTGCAGTTCCCAGTCGGTCACGGCGGCGTCGTAGGCCTCCAGCTCGACCCGGGCGCAGTTGGCGTAGTGCTCCACGACCTCGGCGCCGAACGCCTCGCGGGCCAGGTCGCTCTTGCCCCACAGCTCGAGCGCGTCACGCAGGGCGTGCGGCACCCGGGCGCTGGTGTCCAGGTACGCGTTGCCTTCCACGGCGGGCTCGAGCGGCAGCTCGTTGTCGATGCCGTGCAGGCCGGCGGCGATCATCGCGGCGACGGCCAGGTACGGGTTCACGTCGCCGCCGGGCACGCGGTTCTCCACGCGGAGCGAGGGGCCGTGGCCGACCAGGCGCAGCGCGCAGGTCCGGTTGTCCGGCCCCCACCGGACCGCGGTGGGCGCGAAGCTGCCGGGCACGTAGCGCTTGTAGGAGTTGATGTTCGGCGCATACCACAGGGTGAGCTCGCGCATCGCGGCGAGCTGCCCGGCCAGGAAGCGCTCACCGGCCTCGGACAGCCCGTACTGCCCGTCACCGGCCATAACGGGCGTGCCGTCCGCACTCCGGACCGACAGGTGGATGTGGCAGGAGTTGCCCTCGCGGGCGTTCGGCTTGGCCATGAACGTGATGCTGGTCCCGTCCTGGGCCGCGATCTCCTTGGCGCCGGTCTTGTAGATCGAGTGGTTGTCGCAGGTGGCGACGGCCTCCGCGTAGCGGAACGCGATCTCGTGCTGGCCGAGGTTGCACTCGCCCTTGGCCGACTCCACGTACAGGCCTGCCCCGGCCATCTCGTTGCGGATCCGGCGCAGCAGCGGCTCGATCCGGGAAGTGCCCAGGATCGAGTAGTCCACGTTGTACTGGTTGGCCGGGACCAGGTCGCGGTAGCCCTTGGCCGCGGCCTGCTCGTAGGAATCGTTATAGACGACGAACTCCAGCTCGGTGCCGGCCAGCGCGGTCCACCCGCGCTCGGCCAGCCGCTCCGTCTGCGCCTTGAGTATCTGCCGGGGCGAGGCCACCACCGGCGAGCCGTCCAGCCAGGTCAGGTCGGCGGTGACCATGACCGTGCCCTCGTGCCACGGGACGCGGCGCAGCGTGGCCATGTCCGGCACCATCACGAAATCCCCGTATCCGCGGTCCCAGGACGACATCGCGTACCCGTCCACGGTGTTCATCTCCACGTCGACCGCGAGCAGGTAGTTGCAGCCCTCGGAGTAGCGCTCGGCCACCTCCTCGAGGAAGAACTCCGCCGACAGCCGCTTGCCCTGCAGGCGGCCCTGCATGTCGGTGAAGGCCAGCACGACCGTGTCGATCGTGCCGTCGCTGACCTCGACCCGCAGGCGCTCCAGGGTCAGCAGGCCGCGGTGGCTCGTGGTAGGCCCGGGACCCCGGTATTTCGGCATTGGCATCCCATCAGGTTAAGCGGGAGAACCAGCGCCCGGCGCCGGTCAGCTCGCGAGCTCGTGCTCGATGGCCGCCAGTTCCTCCGGCGTGCCCTGTACCCGGGGCCCGGTGAACCAGTTCTTGGCCGAGACCGCCCAGTAGATCCAGGCGAACCCGATGACCACCACCACCGCCACGACCGTGTAGTTGAAGGTGGACCTGGTGATCGGGCTGGCCGTGGGCAGCATGAACAGGAAGAAGATGAAGACCACCCAGACGACCGCGATCCACCCGACCACGTAGCTCCACCGGCCCAGGTGCCACGGCCCGCGCTGGAAGTTCTCACCTTGGCGCAGCCGCAGGAACGTAGGCGACACGTAGGCGACGTACAGGCCGATGGTCGCGATCGAGGTGACGGCGTAGTACGCGACGCTGTTCCACAGGTAGGGCAGGCCGAGGATGAACGCTCCGCCAGCGGCGAGCCAGATCGCGTTGGTGGGCGTCCTGGTCCGCTTGTTCACCCGGTGCCAGAGCGACGATCCGGGCAGCGCGCCGTCGCGCGAGAACGCGTAGATCATCCGCGAGTTCGCGGTGACCGACGACATGCCGCAGAACAGCTGGGCGCCGATCACCACGAGGACCAGCACCTTGGCGGTGGTCGCGCCGAGGGCGTCGATGAAGATCTGGACCGGCGGCTCGCCGGTGGGCGAGGCCACCGTGGCCGCGTAGTGCTGGATGCCGAAGGTGAGCCCGATCAGCAGCACCCAGCCGGCGAACAGGGACACGATGATGGACATCACGATGCCGCGCGGGCCGCTGCGCGCCGCCGAGTGAGTTTCCTCGGTCATGTGCGCCGAGGCGTCGTAACCGGTGAACGTGTACTGGGCCAGCAGCAGGCCGAGAGCGAGCACGTAGATGGTGCTGTGCCACCCGGTGAGGTTGACGATGCTGGTGAAGACGAAGTGCGCCGACTGGTGGTGCGACGGCACGAACGCCAGCAGGCCGACGATGAGCAGCACGCCGATGATGTGCCACCAGACGCTGACGTCGTTCAGCAGCGCGACCAGCCTGATGCCGAACTGGTTCATGATGCCGTGCACGAGCAGCACGCACGCGTAGATGATGATCGTCACCCAGTGGTAGGTGGGCGTCCCGAACACCAGGCTCAGCCACGCGTTGATGAAGAACGCCGCGCCGAAGTCGATGCCCGCGGTGATCGCGACCTGGCCGAGGAAGTTGAACCAGCCGGTGAACCAGGACCAGATCGGGCCTCTTCCCGGCTTGGCCAGCTTGGCCGCCCAGTAGTACAGGCCGCCCGCGGTCGGGAAGCTGGAGCACACCTCGGCCATGGCCAGCCCGACCATCAGGGTCATGATGCCGACGAACGGCCAGCCCCAGACGATGGCGACCGGGCCGCCGGTGATCATCCCGTAGCCGTACAGCGTCATGCAGCCGGACAGGATCGAGATGATCGTGAACGACACGGCGAAGTTCGAGAACCCGGACATGCGCCTGCGCAGTTCCTGGGCGTAGCCCAGCCGGTGCAGGATCTCCTCGTCGCTGCCGGCTGCTGAGGGCGCTTGCTCGTTGACCGCCACGGCGTGCTCCTCGGATCAGGGGAATGCCGCCAGGATGTTGCTGGCTGGCCGCGGACTTTAATGGTTCAATTGCGAACCAATAATGAACGGGCGCCAGGGAATGTTCAAGACCTCCGGGCCAGATTCGCCACACGCGTCCCGTGGGTACCAGCACGGGTGGGCGTGTCCGCCCGTAGAGTCAGCGAGTGCCGGTCCGGTCGTGTCGGCTGCACGGTGCAGATTGCAGACCGGCCGGTCCCGCGGAGGGCAATCGTGACGAGCAGCGGGCTCGACCTCACCGGGCTGCTCCGCCCGGTGCGCGAGGGCAACGCGTTCGAGGAGACCGTGGAGCGGCTGCTGACGGTCATCAAGCTCGGCTTCGTCCCGCCCGGCGAGCGGTTCCCGGCCGAGCGCGAGCTCGCGGCCCAGCTCGGCATCAGCCGGCTGACCCTGCGCGAGGCGATCAGGGAACTGCAGCAGGCGGGCTACGTGGAGTCGCGCCGCGGCCGGTTCGGCGGCACCTTCGTGACCGGCGCGCCGCCCGCCCCGGACCAGGGCGAGCTACGCCGCCTGGCCCGGGAGGATGGGGACAAGCTGGCCGACGCGCTGATGTTCCGGCTGGCCCTGGAGACCGGCGCGGCGGACGCCCTGGCCCAGCTGATGGCGCAGTCCTCGGCGCGGGACGACGCGCCGCAGGTCCTGGCGGCGCGGCTGGCCGACGTGAACGGCGCCTCCCCGCAGGACTACCGGCGGCTGGACACGCTGTTCCACCTGTCCATCGCGGAGCTCACCGGATCGACGCTGCTCACGGCCGCCTGCGCCGACGCGCGGATGCGGCTGAACGACCTGCTGAACGCGATCCCGGTGCTGCAGCGCAACATCGACCACACGGCCGGCCAGCACTCGGCCATCGTGACCGCGATCCTGGCCGGAGACGCCGGGCGGGCCCGGCACGCGGTGGCCGAGCACCTGGAGGGCACCGCCGCCCTGCTCCGCGGCTTCCTGGCCTGACGGACCGGTGCTTCGCCGTCACCCGGCCCTGCCCGGCCGCGGGCAGGGGCCACGATATTAGGCAAGCTCACTAACTTTTGATCCCAAAGCGTTACCTGCCTGTGCCTCGTACGCCATGCCTGCCGCGAATATGATCCCCGGGAACGCGAGACGTCAGCAGAAGCCGTCAGGGAGGCAGCAGATGAGGCTTGTGCGCCCAGTTCACACCGTCGTGACGCGTCATCCGTTGCGATGGTCAGCGGCGGCGTTGGTGGCCCTCGCCCTGGCCGTGGCGGGCTGTGGCTCCAGCTCGTCGTCGTCCCCGAGTGCCGCCCCCTCGTCCACCGGGAAGCCCGGCGGTACCTTCACGATCCTGGCCAACTCCAGCTTCGGCGTGGCCGACCCGGCGCAGAACTACACGCTGCAGGAGTGGCAGCTCCTGATCGACACCCACGACGGCCTGACCACCTTCGCGAAGGAGAACGGCCTCGCCGGGACCAAGATCGTGCCCGACCTGGCCACCTCGATCCCCACGCCCACGAACGGCGGCAAGACCTACGTCTTCCACATCCGCCACGGGATCAAGTTCTCCAACGGCCAGGTGCTCAAGCCGAGCGACTTCGTGACGACGTTCGAGCGCCAGTTCACGGTGCCCGGGCCCACGGCGTTCTACTCCGACATCGTCGGCGCGAGCGCGTGCTCGACCAAGGGCTGCAACCTCAGCAAGGGCGTGATCGCCAATGACTCCGCCTACACGCTGACCATCAACCTGACCGGGCCCGACCCCGAGCTGATGGACCAGCTGGCGCTGCCGTTCGCGTTCGCGGTGCCGTCTAACACCTCGCTGAAGCTGCTCGGCAACAACGTGCCGCCGGGCACCGGGCCGTACATGTGGAAGTCGTACAACCCGAACACCGAGCTGGTGCTGGTCCGCAACCCGTACTTCAAGCAGTGGAGCGCGCCGGCTCAGCCGGCGGGCTACCCGAACGAGATCATCGAGAAGTTCGGGCTGCAGGTCTCGGACGAGGTGACCGAGGTCATGAACGGCGAGGCCAACGAGGTGTTCGACGGCGACCAGATCCCGTCCGACCAGCTCACCCAGCTCAACAGCCCGAAGTACTCCAGCCAGGTGCACGTGAACACGCTCACCGCCGACTGGTACATGGCGCTCAACACCCGGACAGCGCCGTTCAACAACGTGAAGGCTCGCCAGGCGATCAACGACGCGGCCAACCGGACGGCGTACGTCAAGATCGCAGGCGGCCCGTCGCTGGCCGTCCCCGCCTGCCAGATCCTGCCGCCGAACTTCCCCTCGTACCAGGCCTACTGCCCGTACACCACGGGATCGCAGACCGTCTGGTCGGGACCCAACCTGACCAAGGCCAAGCAGCTCGTGCAGCAGTCCGGCACGGCCGGGATGAAGGTCGTGGTCGACGGCACCAATGACCAGGTCGGCAAGGCGCTGGTCGAGCAGATGGTCTCCGACCTCGACTCGATCGGTTACAAGGCCTCCGCCCAGCTGCTCGCGGCCAGCGTCCAGTACCCGTTCGTGCAGAACTCCACGAACTCCTCCAAGTGGAACGTCGCGTGGTCGGCCTGGTACCAGGACTACCCGGCGCCGTCGGACTTCCTGAACGTGTTGCTCGGGTGCGGCAGCATCCACCCGAACAGCGACGCCAGCCCGAACATCGCGGCGTACTGCGACCAGTCCACCCAGTCGCAGATCAACCAGGCCGAGTCGGAGGAGGCGACCAACCCGTCCGGGGCCGCCAAGCTGTGGACGCAGATCGACCACGAGGACACCAACGCGGCGCCCTGGGTCGACCTGTACAACCCCAAGCAGATCGACTTCCTGTCGAGCGACGTCCACGGTTACAAGTGGAACCCGCAGTGGTACATCCTGATCGACCAGCTCTGGCTGTCATAGGGCTGGCCGAATCAGGAGGAGGCCCATGGCCGCCATAACCGAACAGGTTGAGGCGCCCGCGGATCTGCGGCCGGAAGTTGTCGGCCGCAATCCGTGGGCGCTGGCCGCCCGGAGGCTCTGGCGCAACCGCCTCGCGATGGCGGCGCTCATCTTGTTCGTGCTGATCGTGGTGGCGTGCCTGGCGGCGCCGTTCTACGCGTACCACGTGGCGCACGTCAACCCGCTGGCGCCGAACCTTAACGGCACGACGGTCATCAACGGCAAGGTCGTGCCGGTGATGCAGCAGGGCGGCGGGACGCTGAAGCTCGGCGAGACCCCGATCGGCCCCACCTGGGACCCGGCCCACTATGCCCTCGGCGCCGACGACCTCGGCCGGGACGTGGCCACGCTGATCCTGTACGGCGGGCGCAGCTCGCTGCTGATCGGCATCGGCTCGGCGGTGCTGTGCTGCGTGGGCGCCACCGTGATCGCGCTCATCGCCGGCTTCTTCGGCGGGATCACGGACTCGATCCTGTCCCGGATCATGGACATCATCTGGGCCTTCCCCGTGTTCCTGCTGCTCTTCTCGATCTCGACCGAGCTGCTCACGCACTCCCAGGGCTTCCAGTTCGGGCCGGTGCACGTCAGCGCCAGCAGCCTCTGGCTGCCCACGATCATCATCGCGTTCATCTACCTGCCGTACGTCTACCGCCCGGTCCGCGGCCAGGTGCTCTCGGTGGTCCGCAAGGAGTTCGTGGAGGCGGCCATCGCCAGCGGCGCGTCCAACCTGCGGCTGGTCTTCTCGGAGATCCTGCCGAACGTGGTGTCGACGGTGATCGTGTTGTTGCCGCTGATGATCGCCACCACGATCCTGACCGAAGTCGCGCTGTCCTTCCTGTCGATCGGGGTGCAGCCGCCCAACGTCAGCTGGGGCACGATCATCAGCGACGGCGAGGACCTGCTCTATACCCGGCCCTGGGTGTCGATCGCGCCCGGGATCATGATCGTGCTCACCGTGCTGGCCCTGAACGTGCTGGGAGATGGCGTCAGGGACGCGCTCGACCCGCGCTCCAAGCTGCGGGTGGGGGCGGCGTGGTAATGGTCGGCCGGGCCTGGAGCGGCCGATGCTGACCTTCATCGTCCGCCGGCTCCTGTGGACCGTGCTGGTCATGTTCGTGATCACTGTGCTGACCTTCTTGATCTTCTTCAAGACCCCGGGCGTCGACCCGGCCCGGGCGCTCGCCGGCCGGAGTCCCAGCCCGCAGACCCTGGCCGAGATCCGGGCCTCGTTCGGGCTCAACCGGCCGCTCCCGATCCAGTACCTGCTGATGATGAAGCAGCTGTTCGTCACGCGCAGCCTGGTGTCGTACTCGAACCAGGGCCTGCTGGTCGTGCCGGAGATCGCCGCGGCCGCGCCGGCCACCCTGTCGCTGGTGTTCGGCGCCGCGGTGCTCTGGGTGGTGCTGGCGATCGCCATGGGGGTCGCGGCGGCCCTGCTGCGCGGCACCCTGTTCGACCCGGTGCTGATGATCCTGGCGCTGATCGGCATCTCCGCACCGGTGGTGTGGGTGGGCACGCTGGCCAACTACTTCAGCCAGGGGACCCTGCACAACACCTTCCTGTTCAGCTGGGTGCCGCCGCTCGGGTATACGCCGTTCCTGCAGAGCCCGTCCCTGTGGTTCAAAGGCCTGATCATCCCGTGGATCACGCTGTCGATCCTGTACATCGGCTTCTACGCCCGGGTCCTGCGCGCCAACCTGCTCGAGGTCCAGAACGAGGACTTCGTCCGCACCGCCCGGGCCAAGGGGCTCCGGGAGCCGCGCGTCGTGGTCCGGCACACGCTGCGTAACTCCATGATCACGTTCGTGAGCCTGTTCGGGCTCGACTTCGGCGCGCTGGTGGCCGGCGGGGCGCTCATCACCGAGGTGGTGTTCGGCATCCACGGCGTCGGGTTCCTCACCTACGAGGCCTTTCAGAGCCTCGACCTGCCCACGATCATGGCCGTGGTGGTGTTCGGGGCGTTCTTCATCGTGCTGTTCAACGCCTTGGTCGACATCGCCTACGCCTGGCTCGACCCGAGGGTGAGGCCGACCTGATGGCCGAGCCGCTGCTGGAGGTGCGTGACCTCAAGGTGTCGTTCCGCACGGAAGACGGAACCGTCAAGGCCGTGGACGGCGTCTCCCTGGAGGTCGCGGAGGGCCAGACACTCGGGATCGTGGGCGAGTCCGGCTCGGGCAAGAGCGTGACCATGATGTCGGTGATGCGGCTGATCAACGACCCGAACATGCGCGTCGAGGGCGAGGTGATCTACAAGGGCCGCGACCTGATGAAGCTGAGCCAGGACCAGATCCGGGAGATCCGCGGCCCGGGCATCGCCATGATCTTCCAGGACCCGATGACCTCGCTCAACCCCGTCTACCGGGTCGGCTGGCAGATCTCCGAGCAGATCCGTGCCCACGAGAAGGTCTCCGCCAAGGCCGCGCACGACCGCGCGATCGAGTTGCTGCAGGCGGTCGGCATACCGCACGCCCAGGAGCGGGTGGACGACTACCCGCACCAATTCTCCGGTGGCATGCGGCAGCGGGTGATGATCGCGATGGCGGTTTCCTGCAACCCCGACCTGCTGATCGCCGACGAGCCCACGACCGCGCTGGACGTGACGATCCAGGCGCAGATCCTGGAGCTGATCAAGAAACTCCGGGACGACTTCGGCACGTCCGTCGTCCTGATCACCCACGACATGGGCGTGGTGGCCGATATCGCGGACCGGGTGGCGGTGATGTACGCCGGGCGGGTCGTCGAGGAGGGCAGCCTGCGCAGCGTCTTCTACGACGCCGAGCATCCGTACACCTGGGGCCTGCTCGGATCGATCGCGCGGCTGGACCGGCCCCGGCCGCCGAGGCTTACCGCGATCAAGGGCACGCCGCCGTCCCTGATCCACCTGCCGCAAGGGTGCGCGTTCGGCCCCCGCTGCCAGTACCGGTTCGACCAGTGCGCGGAGGTCCCGCGGCTGGAGGACCGGCTCGGCAACGGCCACCTGGACGCCTGCCACCTCGACGCGGCGCAGAAGAAGAACCTGCGCGAGACCGCCATCCACCCCGAACTGGTCGGTCAGTGGGAACGGACGGGCGAGCCGGAGCTGACGGAGGAGCCGCTGTGACCCATCCGTGGGATGGCGAGATGCTCATCCAGGCCGAGCACGTCAAAAAGTACTTCCCGATCCGGAAGGGGCTCCTGCAGCGCGAGGTGGCGCGGGTGCACGCCGTGGACGACGTCAGCCTCGAGGTACGCACCGGCGAGACGCTGGGCCTGGTCGGCGAGTCCGGGTGCGGCAAGTCGACGCTGGCCCGGTGCATCGCCCGGCTGTACGACCTGACCGGCGGCACGATCACGTTTGAGGGGCGCGACATCTCCCGCCTGTCCCGGCGTCAGCTGCGCCCGGTCCGGCGCGAGCTGCAGATGGTGTTCCAGGACCCGTACGCCTCCCTTAACCCGCGCAAGCGGGTGGGAACGATCATCTCCGACCCGCTGCGCATCCACGACTACGGGGACCGCGCGAAGATCAAGAACCGGGTGCGGGAGCTGCTGGAACTGGTGGGCCTGTCGCCCGAGCACGTCAACCGCTACCCGCACGAGTTCTCCGGAGGCCAGCGCCAGCGGATCGGGGTGGCCCGGGCGATCGCTCTGCACCCCAAGCTGATCATCGCCGACGAGCCGGTCTCCGCCCTGGACGTCTCGATCCGCGCCCAGGTCATCAACCTGCTGGACGACCTGCAGGACGAGCTCGCGCTCACGTACGTGTTCATCGCCCACGACCTGGGCGTGGTCCGGCACATCTCCGACCGCATCGCGGTCATGTACCTGGGAAAGATCGTCGAGATCTCGCCCGCCGAGGAGCTGTACCGGCGGCCGGTCCACCCCTACACCGAGGCCCTGCTGTCGGCGGTGCCGCTTCCGGACCCGGACCTGTCGGCCCGCCGGGAGCGGATCGTGCTGCAGGGCGACGTGCCCAGCCCGGTGGCGCCGCCGTCGGGGTGCCGCTTCCACCCGCGCTGCCGGTACGCCACCGAGATCTGCTCGCGCGAGGAGCCGCCGCTCGTGCTGCACGGCAGCCAGGGCCACCTGGCCGCGTGCCACCATCCGCTGAACTTCGCCGACTCGCCCGCGGCGTCGCAGACGGCAGCGGCCCAGCCTTAGCGGGGACCGGCGACTTTAGCGCAGGCTCGAGAAGCCCACCACCAGCCGCGCGGGCCCGCGCAGGTTGAGGTTCGGCTTGTAGGCCAGGCCCGCCGGGTCGAGCTCCGGACCGGCCACCCGGGTCGCGAACGCCCGCAGCGCGATCGCCGCCTCCAGCCGGGCCAGCGGCGCGCCGAGGCAGAAATGCGGCCCGGCGGCGAAGGCCAGGTGGTTGGCGGCGCCGCGGCGGATGTCGAAGGTGTCCGGGTCATCGAAGGCCTGCGGGTCACGCCCGGTCGCCGCGAGCAGGAGCAGCAGCACCGCGCCGTCGGGCGCGCTGACGCGGCCGACCTGCATTCCGCTGCGCGCGACCCGGCCGGTGAACTGCACCGGCGCGTCGTAGCGCAGGGTTTCCTCGACCGCGCCCGCGGCCAGCTCCGGGTCGGCGCGCAGCGCCGCGAGCTGGTCGGGGTGGCGCAGCAGGGCCAGGATCCCGTTGGAGATCAGGCTCACCGTGGTCTCGTGCCCGGCCACCAGCAGCAGCACGCACGTGGCGATCAGCTCTTGCTCGCTGAGGTGCTGGCCGTCGTCCTCGGCGCGGATGAGCTCGGACAACAGGTCCTCGGCCGGGCGGGCCCGGCGGGCGGCGATCAGCTCCCGGAAGTACTCGGCGAACTCGAGCCTGGCCTGCTGCGCAGCGGCCACCGCCGGGGCCCGGTCGGCGGCGATGAACTGGGGCTGCAGCGAATGCGCCAGGCTGGCCGACCACCCGGCGAACCGGGCGTGGTCCCCGGCCGGCACCCCGAGCATCTCGGAGATGATCCGCACCGGCAGCGGGTAGGCGAGCTGGCTCACGACCTCGAGCTGCCGTGCTCCCGCGTGACCCCCGCTCCCCGCCTGCCTCCCACCTCCCCGTCCCTCTCCACTTCCCCCTTCGCTCTCCCCCTTCACTGCGGCCGCGGTCAGCAGCTCGTCGGTTACCTCGCGGATCCGGGGCTCGAGCCGGGCGATGACCCGTGGCACGAACGCCTTGGAGACCAGCCGGCGCAGCCGGGTGTGGTCCGGCGGGTCCAGCGACAGGAACGACGGGGCTCGCTGCGCCCGCACCTCGGGCGGCGCCAGCAGCGAGTTGTTCCGCTCGCTGCTGGCCCGCGGGTCGCGCAGGATCTCCGAGCAGTCGGCGTGACGGCCGACCACCACCAGCGCCCCGTCCGCCTGGGTGAACGGCGACGCCTCGCGCAGCCCGGCCAGCACCGGGTAGGGATCCGGCAGCACCGCCGGGTCGGCGAGCGCGGCCAGCGCGGGCCGGGCCGGCGCGCTCATGCTGGGCCTCCGGTACCTGCCCGGGGCCATGAGCCCCCGGAATTCCCCGCGGTATCTCCCCGGGGGGACGACTCCCCTGAGACCCCAGCCGCATCGTTCACGCACGCCTCACCTCACGATGTGAACTATCACCGCCGGCACCGGACAGCAAGCCGCCGTCCTCCGCCCCGCCTGAGTCCAGAGGGGCAGCCGGGACAGTCTGGGGAATCGGGGCAAAACGTTTGCGGGCGAGGAAGTATTTACGGCACAATGATGTTGTGAAAAACGTGGAGCTGGAACGGGAGAGCACGGCGCCCGGCACCTCGGCTGGTGCCGGTCTTAGTGCTGCACCCGCCCAGCCTACGACGGGGCATTCCGGCGCCGGGCACTCAGGCACCGAGCCCGGGACCCGGGCGCGGATCGCGCGGCTGATCCTGGAGCACGGCCCGGTCACCGCGGCCGGGCTGAGCGGCAGGCTGGACGTGACCCCGGCCGCGGTCCGCCGCCACCTGGACAACCTGCTGGCCGACGGCATGATCGAGGCCAAGGAAGCCCGCTGCTACGGCAGCCGGGGACGAGGCCGCCCGGCCCGGCTGTTCGCGATCACCGACGCGGGGCGCAGCGCCT
>Ga0335073_10004957_pt1 | contig 18672 bp, 14 predicted proteins | sample Lox_Sample_22_FD_207093 | JGI IMG/M metagenome (GOLD analysis project Ga0335073, IMG submission 207093) | Soil microbial communities from Loxahatchee National Wildlife Refuge, Florida, United States - Lox_Sample_2.2 | ecosystem: Environmental > Terrestrial > Soil > Wetlands | place: USA... | reverse complement strand
CTCCGAGATCCCGGAGCGTTGGGCGGAGGCGCTGCATCAATGGTCGCAACTGACCGCGCCGGCGTGGAGGAATCGCACACCCGACCGCCATGCCGAATACCTGCTCTATCAGACCTTGATCGGCGCGTGGCCGATCACGCAGGAGCGCTGCTGGCAATACATGCTGAAGGCGTGCCGCGAGGCGAAGATCAGAACGTCCTGGCACGAGCCCAATGCCGGATACGAGGCGAACATCGCGGGCTTCATCGAAGGGGTGTTTCAGACCGAGGGCTTCATCGAGAGTCTCGAGGCCTTCATTCGCCCGCTGGTGCTGCCCGGCCGGGTCAATTCCCTGGCGCAGACGCTCATCAAGCTCACGGCCCCGGGCGTTCCGGATTTCTATCAAGGAACGGAGCTCTGGGACCTGAGCCTGGTCGATCCCGATAACCGCCGCCCGGTGGACTTCGAGGCACGCGCGCAGCTTCTCGCGCGCTGCCGCGGCTGCTCGGCGCGCGAGGCGTTGCGCGAGTGGGACTCGGGATTGCCGAAGCTGTGGATGATCTTTCGCGTGCTCACCTTGCGCCGGCAAAACACGGCCGACTTCGCGCCTTCCAGCCGCTATCAACCGCTCGTCGCCCAGGGTGCCCATCTCGGCAACCTGCTCGCGTTCCGCCGCGGCGAGAACCTCATCGCGGTGGTGCCGCGCTTCGGCATGTCGGTCGGCGACGATTGGGGCGACACCCGCCTGCCGCTGCCGCGCGGCGCCTGGAGGAACTGGTTCAGCGGCGCACTCGCGGGCGCCGCGCCCGCGCCGCCGGACTTGTTCGGCGAGTTCCCCGTGGCGCTGCTGGTCCGCGAGAACCCATGATCCTGTCGGTGTGGGCACCGCGCGCAAGCTCGGTCGAGCTGATCGCGGCCGCGCGGCGCCTTCCCTTGTCGGCGGCGGCGGACGGCTACTGGTCGATCGAGGTCGATGACTCGCTGCTCGAGCATGGCTACAGATACTCGATCGACGGGCAGGGTCCCTTTCCCGATCCGCGCTCGCGCTGGCAGCCCGACGGGGTCCACGGGGCCTCGCACGTGCTCGGACCCGCATCGGCGGCCCGCGCCGCCGCCTTCAACCCGCGCCCGCTCTGCGAGGCCGTCATTTACGAGCTGCACGTCGGCACGTTCACGCCGCGCGGAACCTACGCGGCCGCGGAGGAGCGGCTCGGCCATCTGCGCGACCTGGGAATCACCCACCTGGAGCTCATGCCGCTCGCGACCTTTCCGGGACGACGCGGCTGGGGCTATGACGGCGTCGACCTGTACGCGCCGTTGCCCGCGTACGGGACGCCGCGCGAGCTCGCGCATCTCGTCGAGGCCTGCCACGAGCGCGGCCTCGCCGTGCTGCTCGACGTCGTGTACAACCACCTCGGCCCGGACGGCAATTATCTGGGCCGTTACGGCCCGTACTTCACCGACCGCGTCAAGACGCCCTGGGGAGATGCGATCAACTACGACGGCGCCGCGAGCGACGAGGTGCGCCGCTTCGTGATCGAGAATGCGCTCATGTGGCTGCGCGACTACGGGTTCGATGGATTGCGGCTCGATGCCGTACACGCGATCTACGGCTTCGAGGCCGTGCACATCCTGGAGGAGCTGGCGCTGGCGGTGAGGCGCTTCGCCGCCGAGTCGCAGCGCGAGCTCGTGCTGATCGCGGAGAGCGATCTCAACGACCCTCGGCTGGTGCGCGCCGTTGCACGCGGCGGCTACGGCCTGGATGCGCACTGGGCCGACGATTTCCATCACGCCGTGCACCGTTTCTTCACCGGCGAGACCTCCGGCTACTACGAGGACTTCCACGGGCTCGCCGACATCGCCCGAGCGCTCACCCAGGGCTACGTCTATCAGGGCCAGTACTCCAAGTTCCGACGCCGCCGCCATGGCAGGGCGCCGCTCGGCGTGGCGCCGGCACAGCTCGTGGTTTGCGCGCAGAATCACGACCAGATCGGCAATCGCGCGTGCGGCGAGCGGCTGTCCATGCTGCTCGATCCGCCGAGGCTCAAGGCGATCGCCGCGCTCACCTTGCTGTCGCCGTTCGTGCCGCTGCTTTTCCAGGGCGAGGAGTGGGGCGCGAGCACCCCGTTCCTCTATTTCACGGATCATCAGGATCCGCAGCTCGCGCGCGCCGTGAGCGAGGGCCGCGCGCGCGAGTTCGCGAGCTTCCGCTGGTCCGGCGCGGTCCCCGATCCACAGGCCGAGACCACCTTCGAGCGCTCCAAGCTCGACTGGTCCGAGCTCGCACGCGCCCCGCACGCCGAGCTGCTCGAGTGGCATCGCCGCCTGATCGCGCTGCGCGCCGCCCGCAACGCCCAGCGGCGGCCCACCGCCAGATTCGACGCCCGGGGTGCCTGGCTGCGCTTCGAATACGCCGGCGTGCTGGCGCTGTTCAACTTCGCCGCCGACACGCAGCGCGTTGCGCTGCCGAAGGGGCGCTGGGCGCTTGCCCTGGCCTCGGACGCGGAGGCGAGCGCGCCCGAGGGGCGCGTGCATTCGGCGAGCGTGCAGATGCCGCCGAACGCGACCCGAATCTACACCGGCATCGAATGATGCTCCAAGACCGCCAGGCTAGGACGCGAGCACCGCCTGCGTCGCCGAGCCTTCGCGCGGCGCTGCCTGAGCGGGAAGCTCCTCCGAGGTCTGGGCACAGGCGGCGCTCTGCGCGCGCCACCAGGACGCGGTCAAAAGCTCCGCGTGATGCTCGAGGAACACCTCCTGAAGCGCCTCGGGGATCGACAGGAATTGCAGCCACTGCTCCGGGAATACATCGTTCGGGCCGCAATGAAACCAGGGTTCCGCGCTGGTTTCCTCTTCCTCGTTGCGGGGCTGGGGCATGTCGCGAAACACGCAGTCCGACAAGAGGCAGAGCTCGTCGTAGTCGTAGAAGATCACACGCCCATGGTTGGTCACGCCGAAGTTCTTGAGCAAGAGGTCGCCCGGAAACACGTTGCTCGCCGCGAGATCGCGCAGCGCGTTGCCGTAATCGACGATCGCCGCTTCGGCGGCGGCTGGATCGGCCTCGCGCAGGAATAGATTCAGCGGGCGCAGGCGTCGCTCGATGTAGCAGTGCTCGATGATGAGATCATCGCCTTCGATGCGGCAGCTCTCGCTGGCCTCGCGCAGCAGCTCTGCGGCAACGTCCGCCATGAAGCGCGCGCGCGGCAGCCGCAAGCGCTTGAACTCCTGCGCGTCCACCAGACGTCCCGCGCGGTCGTGGCGAAACACGAACTGATAGCGCTCGATGACGTCGGCCTTGCTGTTGGTTTTCGGCGCGCCGAAGCGGTCGCGGATCACCTTGAAGACCAGGTCGTGCGAAGGCAGCGTGAACACGATCATCACCAGTCCACGCTCGCCGGGAGCATGCACGAAGCTGTCGATCGAGGTGGCGAGATGGCGCTGCAGCGTGAAGTAGCGCTCGGTCTTGCCTTGCTTGGCGCGCCCGAGCACCGTGTACAGCTCGTCGATGGCCTTGCGCGGCATGAACGAGCGCAGCAGCGTGATGGCTGCGCTCACCACCGGCAGATCGACGTGGAAATACGAGCGCGCGTAGCCGAACAGTGAACCGACCTCGGCACGCGACAACATGACCGATTCGACCTGCACACCTTGCGGCGAATTGCTGAACGCCACGACCAGCGGCGTGATCGAGCCGTCGCCGATGAGGCGCCCGACCACGAACGCGTGCAGGCCGCGGTAGAACACGGGCTCGATCAACTCGATCGACTCGGGCGCGCCGCTCTGCCGGCCGGTGGAGAAGAAGCGGCCGATCTCCGCGCTGATCCGATGCACCGCGGCGTCCGGGCTCGTGAGCGCGGCGCCGAACGGCAAGTCCGCGAGCACTTCGCGCACCGCGGTGGGCATCGAGCCGCCGATGCGGTACACGCGGATCGGCACTGCGCCCGAGGCGCGCCCGACGGTGGTCGCGGTGAACTCGACCTCGGGATTGACGCCGACCGTTCCGAACAGCTCGCGCGTGACGGAGTTGAAGAATGTGCGGTAGAAGTCGCTGTCGGGGCGGCGCGCGACCAGCATCTCGTAGGCGCGCTTGATATCGGCCCACAGCGGCGCGTTGCCGAGCTGCGGCTGCAACTCGGGCGCCACCGCCTGCACGCAGCGGCTCACCCGCTGCTCGTAGAGCTCGATGCGGGCGACCGCATCGCGCTGCGCCGCGTGCCAATCCTCGGCCAGGAAGTTGAGCGCCGCGCGCCGAGTGATCCGCCCGAACTCCTCGTTGTAGGCGCGGAACTGCTCGGCGATCGCGGCGGCGTGGTCCTTAGGCGACCACACGTTTCGGCTCGGGAGCGTGCGCGGCCGTGTGAAACTGCTCGGTCTCGGTGCTGCCCGCCATGGCTCCGGTGGAGTGGGCGCCCGCCGTGATCGCGGTCTGCACCGCATCGAAGTAGCCCGTGCCCACGAATGCCTGATGCTTGGTGGCTCGGTAGCCGAAGCGCTCCTGCCCGAACTCGCGCTGCTGCATCTGCGAGTATCCGAGCATGCCGTCCTCGCGGTAGGCGGTCGCGAGCTCGAACATCGAGAGATTCAGCGCGTGCCAGCCTGCAAGGGTGATGAACTGGTAGCGATAGCCCATCGCCGCCAGCTGCTCGCGCCAGGTCTTCATGGTGGCCTTGTCGAGCTTGGCCTGCCAGTTGAAGGAGGGCGAGCAGTTGTAGGCCAGGAGCTTCCCCGGAAACTTGCGGTGAATGCCCTCGGCGAACTCCCGTGCCTCGGCGAGATCCGGCTTCGAGGTCTCGCACCAGATGAGATCGGCGTAGGGCGCATAGGCGAGGCCGCGGGCGATCGCCTGCTCGATTCCGGCGCGCACGTGAAAGAATCCCTCGCTCGAGCGCTCGCCGGTGAGGAACGGCTTGTCGCGCGCATCGTGATCGGTGAGCAGCAGGTTGGCCGCATCGGCGTCGGTGCGCGCGATCACCACCATGGGCACGTCCATCACATCCGCAGCCAGGCGCGCCGCGACCAGCTTGTTGATGGCCTCCTGCGTGGAAACCAGCACCTTGCCGCCGAGGTGGCCGCATTTCTTCGCCGACGACAGCTGGTCCTCGAAATGCACTCCGGCGGCCCCCGCCTTGATCAGGGCCTTGGTGAGCTCGAACGCGTTCAAGTTGCCGCCGAAACCCGCCTCGGCATCGGCGATGATGGGCACCATCCAGTCGGTCCCGGTCCTGCCCTCGAGGTGGTAGATCTGATCGCTCCGCAGGAGCGCATTGTTGATGCGCTCGACCACCTGCGGCACCGAGTCGACGGGGTAGAGGCTCTGGTCCGGATACATCTCACCGGCGCTGTTGGCATCGCCCGCGACCTGCCACCCGGAGAGGTAGATGGACTTGAGCCCGGCCTGCACCGCCTGCACCGCCTGGTTGCCGGTCATGCAGCCGAGCCCAGCGACCACGGGCTCGGTCTCGAGCAGATGCCAGAACTTCTCCGCGCCCTGACGGGCCAGTGAATATTCGATGCGCACGGTCCCGCGCAGGCGCGCGACGTCGGCGGCGGTATAGGGTCGCTCGATGCCGCGGCCGCGCTGATGGGTGTGGGTCGTTTTGTCGCTCATACCGGCTCTCCTGCTGCAAGCTTGCTTTGGACAGATCCCCAGTCTAAAGTGCGCGCAGATGATTTACACAAAAGAAATTTCACAATGTTAATTTCACAAAGCAGTTTTGTGAATTTCACGGAAGCGAGCACCGGATGGCCGGGCTGATCAGGCAGGGTCACTTCCTGGGCGCCAAGCTGCGGGCGTTGCGCAAGCGCAACGGCTTGACGCTGGACGAGCTGTCGGCCCGCTGCGTGCAGATCGATGCCGCGAGCGCGCCCTCGGTCTCCTATCTCAGCATGGTCGAGACCGGCAAGCGTACCCCTTCGGCGGCGACCCTGGAGATGCTGGCCGGCATCTTCAGCAAGGACGCGCGCTGGTTTCTCGACGAGAACACCGAGGTCGAGCCGGCACCGCCGCGGCGCAGCCGGGGCGGCCTCGACTCCATGCCGCTCGAGCCCGCGTTTCTTTTCTCGCCGGAGCTGTTGCAGAACGCGCTGCCCGAGCTCTTGTCGCAGACCGGTACCACCGGGCGCCAGTTCGCGCAGCTCCTCATCCGCGTGTGGCAGGAGACCCGGCACAACAATTTTCCGGATATCGAGCGTGCGGCCGAGCAGGGCGGCAAGCGCCAGATGCCGCTGGCGCTCGACGATGTGATGGACATCTGCAGGCACCACGGACTCGATATCCGCTGGTTCGACGGCGATGGACGCAAGGGCGGGGCGCTGGTGCGCGCGCGCTTCGAAGCGCCCGGGACCGTGCTCATCAACAAGCGCTTGCGCAGCCAGGAGGAACGACTCAAGTACGAGCTCGCGTTCTTCGTGGGCCACAAGATCCTGCACAACGGCGACGGGCTCATCTCACCGCACAGCGCCGCGGCGGCCGGCGAGGGCGATTCCGCGGCGACCAGCGCCGGCATGGGCGCACAAGACGTGCTGTATGCATGGCGGGACTTCGAGTGCAGTTTCTTCGCCGGAGCGCTCTTGTGCCCGCGCATTCCATTCCGTCGCTTCCTGGTGCGCGAGGCGCATCGGGTGACCGCATGCCACAAGCTCGGCGTGACGCCGGCACTGGTCATGCGCCGCATGACCGCGGTCTCGCCGTATCGGCACTGGCATTTCTTCGACGCCTATCCGCCGGGATATCTGCGCGCCGTGTACCGCGGCAACGGCATCCCGCTGCCTTGGGGCAACATGAGCCTGGTGTCGGATCCCTGTCCGCGCTGGGCGGTGTTCCGGCTGCTGCAGACCGCGGGGACCGCGCATCTGCAGAAGCCGAAGTCGCAGATATCGGTGATGCAGGACGGGAAGCGCGCCCGCTTGTACTGCTGTCATTCGCTGCTCACGCGCGATGCGATCGACGAGTTGCACGTGCTGTCGGTGGGTGTCGATCTGCTTCCGGCGCTCGACGCGCAGGGGATCGACGGCGAGAGCGTGGTGTCGGCGGTCGCGGAATCTTGCCGCCGGGGTGGCGATGGCAAGATTCCCGCCGAAGCGGCCGCGGGCATCCGCGCGGCCTCACAGGTACTCAATATCGCCTGGATCGCGGACGCGCTCGATTCGCCCGCAAGCGTCATCTGCCCGCGCAGCGGAGCCTGCCCGCGCAACCCGCCGTGCAGCGTGCCGGCACACTGAGGCCGAACCCAACGCGGATCGAGGGCGCGGAATTAAGACTGCGGTCACTCTTTTGGCGCAGTCGGACGCCCGCTTTGAGGCTTTCCCCGACAGAGCTCACGTATACACTGATACACGGACGGAATCGCCAGCTTGAGCAGCTTGAGATGCGCGGACATATCCTCATCGTCGACGACAATCCGATCGATCTGAAACTGGCCGGGGAACTGCTCGAGATCCACGGCTTCCGGACTGACCTCGTGCCCGATGCCGAGCAGGCGCAGCGCACCCTCGGGCGGGTGCTGCCCGATCTCATCGTGGTCGACATCGCATTGCCCGGAATGGACGGTCTGAGCTTGACGCGCTGGCTCAAGGCCGATGCGCGTCTCGGCGACATTCCGGTGGTGGCGCTCACCGGATTCGCGATGCGTGGCGACGATCAACGAGCTGCGGCGGCTGGCTGCGATGCTTATCTCACCAAGCCTATCGATACGCGCCGATTCGCCGATCAGATCGCGGCCATCCTCGCCGCCGTGGAGGCGCGTCCCGGGAGCACCGCCGCAAGCGTTGCCTGAACGCTCGCACGCCTCCTCAAGGATGGACTTGCCGCGCCGATACAGATCATGGGCCTCTGTGTGCGGCCCCAAGGCGCAAGCGTGGCCGGCCTCTCATCGCATCGTTGGAGTAAACCCTTTCGGCGCATCAACCGGCCGCTGATCCATGGATTGGCAGCCGGCGCGGCGGTGTGGATCATCGCCTCGCTCGGGCTGCTTTACTTATGGCACGCAGCGCGCGATGCGCAGCTCGATGCCGTGCGCTGCGAGCTCAAGCAGCTGGCCCGCACTGCAGCCACCCTGATCGATGGAGATTTGCATCGCACCATAAGGTCGCAGGCACAAGCCGGAACTCCGCAGCATCTGGCGCTTCTCGAGCCGCTGGTCAAATTCCACAAGGCGGCATCGGACATCATCTATGTCTACACCGCCATCCTCGAGGGGGGGCGCGTCTATTACGTCCTAGGGACCGACTACCTCTACCACGTGCCCGGCGATCATGAGGCAGCCGAGCTCATCATGGCGCCGCACGACACGTACGATCCAACCTTGCATCGGGCATTGGAACGGCATGAGGTAACGGTGGACGAGGTGGCCGTGCACGAGGTGGTGCGCAGCTACATGAGCGCGTACGCGCCGTTCTACGATCGCGCCGGCCGCTTCGTCGGTGTGGTCGGCGTCGACATGTGGGTGCGCGACTTCGATGAGCGCATCGCCGCCATACGCCGAGCCGGTATCGGCGCCTTCGCCGCCGTCACGCTGCTCTCGGTGCTCACCGGCTTCGGCGTGGTCAAACTGAGCCGCGCCGCGCTCAAGGCGCGGTTGCGCGACCGGGCCGCCCAGGCGCGGCTCGCCGCCGCCAAGCGCCGGGCCGAGCTTCGGGCGCAGAGCGCCCAGGCGGCCGCGAGGGCGAAGGGTGAGCTTCTGGCCGTCATGAGCCACGAGATGCGCACGCCGATGAGCGGCGTGCTGGGATTCGCCAACCTCTTGCTGGACACGCCGTTGAGCCTCGAGCAGCGCGAGTTTGCGCAAATCGTGCAACGATCCGGGGACGCTCTACTCACGGTGATCAACGACGTGCTCGACTATTCGAAGATCGAGGCCGGCCGCATGACGGTCGAGAGAATCGACATGTCGCTTGCCGAGGTCTGCGAGGGTGTCCGCTCGATCATCAAGTCCGCTGCGCTCGAGCGCGGCGTTGCCATCGCCGTGCGCTATGACCCGCGGCTGCCAAGGATCATCAAGGGTGATCCGGTGCGGATCCGCCAGGTGCTGCTCAACCTCGCCGGTAACGCGGTGAAGTTCACCGAAGGGGGCTCGGTGGAGATCGCCGCGGAGGCGATGGAGGACGCGCGCCTCAGGATCAGCGTAACGGACACCGGTATCGGCATACCGGACGAGCAGATTGCCACACTCTTCCAGCAATACTCTCAGGGCGACACGGCGAGGAGCCGGCGCTACGGCGGCACCGGGCTGGGACTCGCGATCTGCAAGACGCTGGTGGAGCTCATGGGCGGGGAGATCGGCGTAGAGAGTACCGTAGGAGCTGGCTCGACGTTCTGGTTCGTGCTTCCGCTGGTCGCGGGTATCGAGGCGGCCACCCTCGCACCGTCCACCGCCGCCGCGATGCCGGCCGCGCCGGTGCCGCCAGCCGCGCCGATGCCGCCAGCCGCGCCACTGCCGCCAGCCGCGCCGATGCCGCCAGCCGCGCCGCTGCCGGCTGCTCCGGTGCCGAAGCCGGCGAGCGCGCCGCGCGAGCCGCAGCAGACGATCCCCGTGCTCACCGAGCCGGCGAGGCGCGAGTCGAACCTTGTCGCGCCGGCGTTGACGGGGTCCGCTCGCGTGCTGCTGGTCGAGGACAACTTCGTCAATCAGCGCGTGGCGCTTTACATGCTCGGGAAGCTCGGCCACCGGGCCGATCTTGCCAACGACGGCCGCGAAGCGCTGGCGCGCCTGGCGCGCGAGCGCTATGACCTGGTACTCATGGACTGCCAGATGCCGGAGATGGACGGATTCGAGGCAACCCGCGCGATCCGTGATCCGGCTTCCGCCGTGCTCGACCACCAGGTGCCGATCATCGCCATGACCGCCAACGCATTCCCCGAGGATCGCGCCCGGAGCCTCGAGAGCGGCATGAGCGACTTCCTCCGCAAGCCCGTGGATCGCGCTGCGCTGTCGGCGATGATCGCCAAATGGTGGAGGCCCGCCGCGGAGTCGCGCGCAGCGGCCGGCTAAGCGGCCGTCGACGACTTGACGCCCGCCGTCTCCAGCGCCTGATGCAGCGTCGCGAAGATCTGCGCCTCGCCGAGCACGCGCGTGATGCCGTGCCGGTCCATGTCCGATTTGAGGTAGGGGCTGACGCGCCCGAAAACGACGTGCACCTTCTCGCGCTTCAAGTCCTCGAGAAGATCGCGCAGCGAGCGCGCGGCCGAATAGTCGAGATCGGTGATCGCCGTGGCATCGACGATGAAGCAATGCACCGGCTCGGGCGCCTCTCTCACGAGGCTGCGCACCTCGTCGCAGAAACGGTTCTGATTGGCATAGAACAGATCCGCGCCGAAGCGGTAGACGATGAGGCCGGGCGCTGTGACCTGGCCGGGGACGGCGGGGACCGGCAACCATCGCCCCGTCGGGTCCGGTACGAACATCAGGGTGTGCGGCCGATAGCTGTGGTTCACGTGACGAAACAGCGACAGGGCGATCGCGAGCAGGATGCCTTGCTCGACCCCCAGCGCGACGACCGTGACGGCAGTGGCGATCGCGAGTGAGAACTCGCCGGGGCTTTCGCGACGCATGTCGCGCAGTGTTCTCGTGTCGATCATGCCGACCGCGATCGTGAAGACGATCGAGGCGAGCACGCACCTCGGCAGGAAGGCGAGCTCCCCGCCCAGAAGCGAGAGCACCACCAGCACCGCTGCCGCGACCGCCAGCTGCGCGATCTGGCTGCGGGCGCCGACGCGATCCCCCATCGCGGTTTGAGTGGGACTGCCATTCACCACGAAGGTGCTGCTGAGCGCCGCCGCCACGTTGGCGGCCGAGAGCCCGAGGATGTCGGCGTTGACGTCCTGGCTTTCGCGGTAGCGAAAAGCAAACACCCGCGCGGTGGCGGCGCTCTGCGCGATGATCATGACGAAGCACGAGGCGGCCACGGGAACGAGTCTCAGGAACTCGCTCCAGGTGACGTCGGGCCAGCGGATGGGCGGCCAGCCTCCGGGGACCGGACCTATCACTGCGATGCCGTGCTCGGCGAAGCCGTATATGCGGCTGGCGGCGATGGTTGTCACCACCGCGGCGAGGGACAGCGGCACGCGCCGCGCGAAACGGTTGCCGAGCAGAATCATAGCAGCCACACCCGAGGAGAGCGCCAGCGTAGGTGCGCTCGCGCGCTGCAGGCCATCGAGAAGTTGCCAGAGGCGGATGACCGAGTTGTGCGATGCCGGCGTGATGCCGAACATATCGCCGAGCATCGCAATGCCGACCTGGCATCCGACGCCGGCGAGAAATCCGGCGAGCACGGTGCGCGAGAGAAAGTCGGCGAGAAACCCCAGCTTGAACACCCGCGCCAGCAGCAACAGCGCGGCGGTCAGCAGCGCCGTCATGCCGACCAGCGCCACATAGTGCGCGCTCGCGGGGACGGCCAGCGTCGAAAGCGAGCCCGCGAAGATCGCCGCGGTGGCGGAGTCGGCGGCCACGACCAGGTGGCGCGAAGAGCCGAAGATCGCGAATGCGACCGGCGGCAGGAGCAAGGTATAAAGACCGGTGATCACCGGCATCTGTGCGATACGCGAGTAGCCGAGCACCTGCGGGATGTTGATCGTCGCCAGGTTGAGCCCCGCGAGCGCGTCGCGCAGCGTGCGCGTGCCGCTCAGCGGCTTGATGCCGCCGAACAGGTTGATGCGCTTTGCGCGCTCGATCACGGCGGCCAAGCGATCCTCGCCGGCGCAGCGTCGGTCGGATCGTACTCGAGGATCTCGCCGTTTCCGATCGAGCGGCCCGCGAGGGCGAGTATGAAGGCCCAATGACTGATCAGGAGAGTCGTTGCCCGGTCCCCGCGCGCGGCCATGAGCGCGCGGAAGGCGTCGGCGCGCGCCGCGGTCGCTTCCAGCGTCTCGACCCCGGCATCCCACCATTGCGCCGGCAGATGGGCGAAGTCGTGCTGCGGGAATCGGGCGGCGAGCGCCTGCGGCGCACTGCCCACGTCGCAGACGTAGGCCGTGCGCTCGCGCACCTCGTGCATGATCTGAACCGGGACCTTGTGCAGCTCGAGGAACGGCTGCGCGGTCTGCAGCGCCCGCGTGTAGGGTGAGACGATGATTCGGGTGAGCGGCGCGTGCGCGAGCTCGTCGGCCGCGGCGGCGGCCTGCTCGAGCCCGAGCGGGGTCAATTCCGGGTCTTCGATGCCCGGATCAACCCGGGTGCTGCTAAAGTGCAGATTGAAATAGCTTTGTCCATGACGGAGTAAGTACATGCACGATCCTTCCGATTCTCGCCGGCCGCTTACCCCGTTCCACATCGCCGTGCAGGTGCGGGACATCGCGGAGGCGCGCAGATTCTACAAGGATATCCTAGGATGCTCGGAGGGTCGCAGCGATACCGACTGGGTCGATTTCGACCTCTATGGGCATCAGTTCGTCTGCCATCTGAACCCGCAACTGGGCAAGACCGGCAAGCTCGCCCATCACTTCAACCCGGTCGACGGGCACGGCGTGCCCGTGCCCCACTGCGGCGTCGTGCTCGAGATGGAGCAATGGACCGCGCTTGCCGAGCGCCTGACCAAGCTCGGTACCGAATTCATCGTCAAACCCTATACCCGCTTCAAGGGCAAGGTGGGCGAGCAGTCCACCATGTTCTTTCTCGACCCGACGGGTAACGCGCTCGAGTTCAAATCGTTCGCCGACATCGATCGCCAGCTGTTCGCCGTGGCTCCGCCCCACGGCTGAACCACACGGCGTCAACGACACGGCATCGCGGGCGCGGCATCTCGAGCGCGCTTGAAATGCCGCGCCGGCCCGGGGTCAGGCAAGATCGAATCGGTCGAGGCTCATCACCTTGCTCCAGGCGGCGACGAAGTCGTCCGCGAACTTCTGCGCCGAGTCCGCGCACGCATAGACTTCCGCGAGCGCGCGCAGCTGAGAGTTGGAACCGAAGATCAGATCGACCCGTGTCGCGGTCCACTTGATCGCGTCGCTCGCGCGATCACGTCCCTCGTACACGCCTGCGCAGCCGGGCGACGGCTGCCAGCGCGTCCGCATGTCGAGAAGGTTGACGAAGAAGTCGTTGCTGAGCGTGCCGGGCCGAGTGGTGAAGACTCCGTGCCTCGACTCACCGGCATTCGCGCCGAGCACCCGCAGTCCTCCGACGAGCACGGTCATCTCGGGCGCCGTCAGCGTCAAGAGCTGGGCGCGATCCACCAGCAGCGCCTCGGCCGACAAGCGCTGCGCGCCGCGCAGGTAGTTGCGGAATCCGTCCGCGCTCGGCTCGAGCGGCGCGAAGGAGTGCGCGTCGGTTTGCTCTTGGGAGGCATCCATGCGGCCCGGCACGAACGGAACCTTGACCTGGTGCCCGGCCTGCTGCGCCGCTTTCTCGATCGCGGCGCCACCGCCGAGAACGATGAGGTCGGCGAGCGACACCTTCCTCCCCGAGGTCGACGAGGCGTTGAACTCCTTCTGGATCGCTTCGAGCGTCTTCAGCACCCGGGCGAGCTGCGCCGGCTGGTTGACCTCCCAGTCCTTCTGCGGCGCGAGCCGAATGCGCGCGCCGTTGGCGCCGCCGCGCTTGTCGGAGCCGCGAAACGTCGATGCGGACGCCCAGGCCGTGGAAACGAGCTCCGACACGGACAGGCCGGAGCCCAGGATCTTCGACTTGAGCGTCGCGATGTCCGCATCCGCCGCCAGCGGGTGATTCGGGGCGGGGATCGGGTCCTGCCAGGGCAGCTGCTCGGTGGGCACGAGCGGGCCGAGATAGCGCGCGCGAGGCCCCATGTCGCGATGCGTGAGCTTGAACCATGCGCGGGCGAATGCGTCGGCGAACTCATGCGGATGCTGGTGGAAGCGCCGCGAGATCTTCTCGTAGGCCGGATCGAACCGCAACGCGAGGTCGGTGGTCAGCATCGAGGGTGAATGGTGCTTCGAGGGATCGAACGCGTCCGGCACCGTGCCCGCCGCAGCGCCGCCCTTGGGCTTCCATTGGTGGGCTCCCGCCGGGCTCCTGGTCAGCTCCCATTCGTGGCCGAACAGGTTGTCGAAGAAGCTGTTGCTCCATTTCACCGGGCTCGAGGACCAGGTGACTTCCAGGCCGCTGGTGATCGCATCGCGTCCCTTGCCCGTGCCAAACTTGCTATGCCAGCCGAGGCCCTGTTCCTCGATGCTGGCAGCCTCGGGCTCCCGGCCCACCAGCGATGCATCGCCCGCACCGTGGGTCTTGCCGAACGAGTGTCCTCCCGCGATCAGCGCAACCGTCTCCTCGTCGTTCATGGCCATGCGGGCGAACGTTTCGCGAATGTCCCGCGCCGCCGCGAGCGGATCCGGCTTGCCGTTCGGCCCTTCCGGGTTCACGTAGATGAGTCCCATCTGCACGGCGCCGAGCGGATTCTCGAGATCACGCTCGCCCGTGTAGCGCTCATCGGCTAGCCACTTGCCCTCGGGGCCCCAGTAGATGTCCTCTTGAGGCTCCCAGGTGTCGACGCGCCCTCCGCCAAAGCCGAAGGTCTTGAATCCCATCGATTCGAGCGCGACGTTGCCGGCGAGAATCATGAGGTCGGCCCAGGAGATTCGCCGGCCGTATTTCTGCTTGATCGGCCAGAGCAGCCGGCGCGCCTTGTCGAGGTTGGCGTTGTCGGGCCAGCTGTTGATCGGCGCGAAGCGTTGCTGCCCGGCTCCCGCGCCACCGCGTCCGTCACCGACGCGGTAAGTGCCGGCGCTGTGCCACGCCATGCGGATGAACAGTCCGCCGTAATGGCCGAAGTCGGCCGGCCACCAGTCCTGCGAGTCGGTCATCAAGGCATGCAGATCCGCAATCACTGCGTGCAGGTCGAGACGGTTGAACTCCCTGGCGTAATCGAATCCGGCGCCCATCGGGTTGGACAGGCTCGAGTGCTGATGGAGCACCTGAAGGTTGAGCTGGTTCGGCCACCAGTCGCGGTTGGTGGAGGCGCGAGTCGTGCCCGTCATCGGGCATTTGCTGTCGGTTGCCATGCTGTTCTCCGGATCGTGTTGGATGTGCGGGCAGCGCCAATCTAAGCCGCGTCGAGCTTTAGATCCAGACGATTGATTCTATGATTCCGATCGACAGGGTCTATGATGCGGCCGAGCTGTCGCTCGGTTCCCCGCTCGAGGTCTGAACGTAGTTCGACAGTCCCATCTTGTCGATGAGGCCGAGCTGCTCCTCGATGAAGTCGATATGCTCTTCCTCGGCTTTCTGGATCTCGACCAGGAGATCGCGTGTGACGAAATCCTTGACCGACTCGCAGTGCGCGATCGCGGCCTGATACATCGGATGAGCGGCCATCTCGCGCTTGAGATCGCATTCCAGTATCTCGCGCACGTCCTCGCCGATGAACAGCTTGCCGAGGTCCTGCAGGTTCGGCAGTCCCTGCAGGAACAGGATGCGCTTGATCAAGCGGTCGGCATGGCGCATCTCGTCGATCGATTCTTGGTATTCGATCTTGCCGAGGCGCCTCATGCCCCAGTTGTCGAGCATGCGCGCGTGCAAGAAGTATTGATTGACCGATGTGAGCTCATTCTTGAGCGCCTGGTTGAGGTAATCCAGAACCTTTGCATCACCCTGCACGGCGAGCCCTCGCGGCGACGGTTTGAAGGCGGGGATTGTATGCCCGATCGTCGCGCCCCGTCACACAACGGGCGAGGCGCGAGGCGGCGGCATCTCAGGTGCGGGGCGGGGTCTAGGGAGCGAGAGGGGCGGGGTCCGAGAAGTAGACGCAGGCCTCCCGCGAACCGTGAGCATCATGCGCACGCAGCGCCTCGCCGAGCGTGCTGCGCGCTTCCGGCAGGCACTTGCCGCAGCATGTGCCAAGCCCGGTCTCACGGCTCAGGTCCCTGAGACGCGTGACACCGCCCTTCACGGCGGCGCGAATGTGCCGATCCGACACGGCCTTGCAGACACAAACGATCATGACCCGCATTTGAACGCGAATGCGAATGATTGTCAATAACGACAGAGGGAGGCGATTCTCGATTTCCTGATCGCGCTGCCGACGATGGGCCCGTCATGCCGGGGGAATTGCACCGCATCAAAAATTCAAGTCATTCATTTTACTTGTATTATGCTCATCGATGAAGCTCTACTCCTGGAACGTCAACGGCATCCGCGCGCTGCACAAGAAAGGCCTTTTTCGGGCCTTCATCGAGGCGCACCGCCCCGATGTGCTGTGCCTGCAGGAGACCAAGGCCGAGCGTGGCCAGATCGAGGTCGACCTGCCCGCGTATCACGAATACTGGAACTCGGCGACGCGCAAGGGTTACGCCGGGACGGCCCTGTTCTCGAAGCGGCAGCCGATCAAGGTCGTCAACGGATTTCCCGCGGCCTTTGCGCGCCGCTACCGGTTTGCGGACGAGCTCGAGCGCGATAGTGCGGATGAGGGCCGGATGATCACCGCCGAATTCCCGCGCTTCTACGTGGTCACGGTCTACACGCCGAACGCGAAGGATGACCTGAGCCGCTTGACGCTGCGTCACAAGCATTGGGACCCGGCGTTCCTCGCGTACTGTCGCAAGCTCGAGCGCACCAAGCCGGTGATCGTCTGCGGCGACCTCAACGTGGCGCATACCGAGCTCGATCTCGCGAACCCCAAGCCGAATCGCGGCAAGAAGGGCTTCACGCTCGAGGAGCGCGAGGGCTTTCAACATTTCCTCGATGCCGGCTTCGTGGACACCTTCCGCATGTTCACGCAGGGCAACGGGCACTACTCGTGGTGGAGCAATTTCTCGAACGCGCGTGCGCGCAACGTCGGATGGAGAATCGACTATTTCCTGGTGTCCTCGCAGCTGCGGCCGAAGGTCGTGGCCGCGCAGATCCATGCCGGCGTGCGGGGAAGCGATCACTGTCCGGTCAGCCTCACGCTGCGGGCATGACGCCGCCTCTCCACCGCGCCCGCTGGCGCGATCGAGCTCTCGAGGCCGTGCTGTTCGATCTCGATGGAACCCTGCTGGACACCGCGGCGGACATCGCGCGCGCGCTCAACCGGACGCTGGCGGAGCAGGGGTACGAGCCGGCAACGCTGTCGGACGTGCGCCGCATGATCGGGCGGGGGGCGCCGATCCTGATTCAGCGGGCGGCCGCGCGGCAGGGCCGCACGCTCGATGCCAGCGCGCACGCGCTCATGACCGAGCGCTTCTTCCATCACTACGGAGCTCTGCAGGACACGAACGAGTTCGATGCGCAACCTTATCCCGGCGCGGCCGAGGCGCTCGAGCGGCTGCACGCGTCGGGGCTGCGCACCGCGGTCGTAACCAACAAGCAAGAGCGTTTTGCGCGCGGGCTGCTCGAGCGGCTCGAGTTGATCGCATGGGTGGATCTGGTGATCGGCGGCGACAGCTGCGAGCGGCGCAAACCCGATCCGCAGCCGCTGCTGTTCGCGTGCTCGCGGCTCGGCGTATCGCCCACCCGGGCACTCATGGTCGGCGATTCGATCAACGACGTCGAGGCCGCCCGCGCCGCCGGCATCCCGGTGCTGTGCGTGCCCTATGGTTACAACGAGGGACAGGATCCACGGCAGCTGTCTTGCGATGCGCTCATCGATACCCTCGCCGATCTGCCACGCTGGCTGCAGGTCGCAGCGCCGCCCAGCGCGGATGAAGGAGTTCTCCGATGAGTCGAATGCCGCCCCAGCCGCTGCAGCGCCTCGCGATGGTGCTCGCGGCCCTCGCAGTCGTGTCGGCATCGGCGACAGCGCGTGCCGCGGTCGGATCCGATCCGCCGAGTCGTTTCGGCGTCGATGCTCCCGAGCTGGCGCGGCTCGGGCCTCACGCGGTCGGCGTGCGTACCCTGAACCTGCGCGACCCCGATCAGCCGGATGTGCTCGCATACGATGCCGCCAAAGGGGCGGCGCCGCTGCGCACTCGTGAGCTCGCGGTCGAGCTCTGGTATCCCGCACGACCCGCAGCGGGCGCGAGGGGCACGACCTACGCGGCCAGCCTGCCATCCGAGCCGCCGGCCGCACCCGCCCGCTTCACCGTCCCCGGTCTCGCGGTGCGCGACGCTCCAGCCGAGGATCGCACCTTCCCGCTGGTCTTGGTCTCCCACGGCTACAGCAACGATCCGGTCGCGATGACCTGGCTGACCGAGAATCTGGCATCGAAGGGCTATGTGGTCGCGGCCATACGTCACGCCGATCCGCCGATCACCGATCGCGGCAAGTTCGCGGAACCCGCGCTGCGCCGGCCGCTCGACATCGCATTCGTCGCGCGCACCTTGCAGCGCGATGAGGCTCGGCTCATCGATGTCGGCCGCGTCGCGCTCCTCGGCTACTCGATGGGCGGCTACGGCGTTCTGGCGGCCGGCGGTGCTTCGCTCGATCCGCAGAGTCGACTGGCGCGGATGATTCCAGGCGGTCTGCTGCTGCCTTATGCGCAAGGTGGTGCGCGCCAGGCCGAGCTCGCCGTCGCGGGATTGCGCGCCGTGGTGGCGATCTCGCCGGCGGGCGGCGCGCTCGGCGCCTTCGGCAGCGCCGGGCTGCAGTCGTTGCGGGTACCGCTGTTGCTCATCGCAGGCGACGCCGACCGAACGGTGAACTACCTGAGCGGCGCGCGCGCATTTTTCGATCAGGCCATCAACGCCCATCGCTATCTGCTGACCTTCAAGGGCGCCGGCCATTCGATCGGCTTGAACCCTGCTCCGCGGGCGATGCGCGCGCGACTCTGGGACCAGGACTGGTTCGAGGATCCGGTGTGGCGCGCGGAGCGCGTCAACGCCATCAACGCTC
>Ga0335073_10004955_pt1 | contig 18675 bp, 19 predicted proteins | sample Lox_Sample_22_FD_207093 | JGI IMG/M metagenome (GOLD analysis project Ga0335073, IMG submission 207093) | Soil microbial communities from Loxahatchee National Wildlife Refuge, Florida, United States - Lox_Sample_2.2 | ecosystem: Environmental > Terrestrial > Soil > Wetlands | place: USA... | reverse complement strand
TGCCTTCGACAAGTTCTGGGCTACCGTCGCTCCGTTTGAGCTCCCGGTCGACAACACAACCTTCGTGCCTCCCCATTATCCAACCTTCTTTGCCATGACTCAACCAACGTATCTGTCGAGTATTCCAAGAGACAATATCTATCGACAATTTCTATCCTTATGGTTTATCACTGTATGCGTTTCCCTTTTACCGAGCTGAATCATGTGTAGTCGATGTTTGGAGCCATTCTCTATTTTCTTTTAGCCTCACTTTCATATTACTTTGTTTTCGACCATACTTATTTGAGCCACCCTAAATTTCTTGCAAACCAGATACGCAAAGAAATCAGTCTCACGCTGCAATCCATACCGGTCATGGCGGTCTTGACCGCGCCATGGTTCCTTGCAGAAGTGCGAGGCTACTCAATGCTTTATCTGGAGCCCGAGAAGTACGGATGGTGGTACATGGTCTTGCAATTTCCGCTTTTCCTCGTGTTTACGGACTGTCTCATCTACCTTATCCATCGAGGACTTCATCACCCACTTGTTTACAAAACGCTGCACAAACCACATCATAAATGGATAGTCCCTACTCCTTATGCTGCCTTCGCTTTCCATCCTCTAGATGGCTATTCGCAGGTACGTTCCGCAACATCTATTTCCCATATATCTTTGGAAAAGCATAAATTGACTTGATATAGTCGGTTCCTTACCACTTATTTCCATTCTGCTTTCCTCTGCACAAGTTTGCGTACCTTCTCCTCTTCGTATTCATTCAATTTTGGACAATCATGATCCACGACGGCGAATATCTTGCATCTAATCCTCTTATTAACGGTGCCGCAAATCACTCCCATCATCATCTCCACTTCAATTACAATTATGGACAGTTTTTCACTGTGTTCGATCGCCTCGGAGGGACTTATCGAAAACCTGATTCTGAGCTGTTTGATCGGGAGAAGAAGTACGCTAAAGACGTTTGGGAACGGCAAATTAAGGAAATGATTGAGGTACAGGGAGAAGTCGAGGGGGAAGATGACAGAGTTTATGCTGTGGAGTGCAACGGCAAAAAGGATAATTAGGCATGGTAGGTAGTGAGATATACTAATTTAATGAGATTCAAAGGGACATGGATCTGATCCTATGCATTTTAAACATACTTTTTCCTCTAATGCAATCAAAAGTCCATCAAAATGCAAGCTGCTATCGTTACAGTGTCTATTAAGGAATTGAGAACATTACAGAACAGCTTTAAATCGTTTATAGAGTCTTCCAGATTCACCATCTAAAACACCGACACCCCTTCCATCCCGTCCATTTTCGAGCAAGCCTAGTAAATGCCTTTTAACAAACCCATTCACAAACACACCATAGGGATCAACCCTGTTCCTGACACTCAACCACCTCTCCATTCCCTCTCCCCACGTCTTCTTTTCCTCCTCTGCATTCATTCTATGCTGTTTTGCCCAATGTGGTTTCCCTCCTAACATTCGCATTAATTCTTCATAAGCAGCAAAGTATTTTCTATATGTCGTCGGGTGGTAATATGGTCTATACATGATAACACCTATCCACACCACCGGAGTACCTTCTCTAGCGGGAGATAGGAAGGCGTGGTCGCCTTGACCCGAAGAAACACGTATTTCGATCGGTGCGTGGACATATATGTGGCCATCCGTTGAAGAAGTAGTGGGAATAGGGATTCCAGTCGCCTTGGAAAGATCACCGGAAGTAATGAAATTGTCGAGTCGCTTGATGGCTTCTGGTCCAGACGATAATGGGACCGACCATTCATCGACGTATTGTGAAAACAAACAGTCTAATTGCAATGCTGTATGTGGATGTGCCACTTCTGGCTCTGTGATTTCATTTTCTTTCTGAGGAAATTGTGTTTTGAATAAGATTCTTTCGAAACGCGGGAGAAGAGAGGGAGCTCGTATTAAGGCATAGAGAGATCCCTCGTGAATTCTACGGCCTAGTTGGAGGGAGGAAGAGAGTGCTGTGAAGGGTTTCAAGAGGGTTGAAGAGGTGATGCTAGGAGGCGTCGGAGGTTCCGAAGTCCGGTCGCCGCGCCAGACGACGACCTGACGAGAATATGGCCACCACCAGGCTCGTACATAAGCAGCCGATTTCCATATCTCATCGTATTCCGCAAGAAATCTTGACAACGATATAATTACCGTTGTATATTTGATATTATAGTGTTTCGACGCTCGCATTGTCAATCGGATAATTACACCTAACGTCCCCAGCGAGACTAATGCCGCTTTGAACAAGTCCGGATCTTTGTCCAGTGAACAAGTGACAACTTCTCCACTGGCAAGGACTATCGTGATTTCTTCCACCTGTGCAATTAACATATGCGAAGTTATGCGCCTAATACCTGTGTGGAAAGAACACCATAAACGAGACTTGAGCCATGTGTACAAGTTGAGATGGCGCCCGCAAGACTTTGCTCTGCGATACTTCCCAAATTCGGCATACACCATCCTCTCTTCTCCAAAACAGCTTGGTACTCGTACAACCTCATTCCAGCCTGAACACAGATTCTCTGGTTATCCAAATCATGCCATACCACCTTATTTAAATTGTCTAGCGAGATCATCCATTCGGAAGTACAATGGATATCGCTAGGGGAATGTGCTGCGCCGACCATCCGAATCGTCTTTTTACTTTGTCGTGCCAGATTCACAATCTACTATCATTAACATCCAAGCTTCGACACGCAAATTTCAAATGCAGCAGGAAGATACCGAAATCACTTCAGATTCTGAGTTGGGGCGGTAATAGCGCTCGGGACGACATTCGAACGTCCGTGCCCAATTTTGAACAAGCTTATTGGTCTCATACGCAATTTCACTATTGCCCTCCTTGATATTTCCGGTTTCTGCCATCCTGGTGCAGGTATCCGAAGATTTTAGAGCTGTCTGGTGAAGCGAAAGTCCAATCTCCTCTTGGATCACGGGGGTTCTATTTCGCTGGAGATAGGAGACGTGGAGATCCGACGGGCAGAAGCTGCATTTCGGAACCGCACGTTTTAAAGTGGCGCAATTGGTCGTGCAGGAGGGTTGGGGATTCTCGGCAGGATTTCGGCGTAGTCGCTCCGGGGGTGTATGGAGCAAAGCTGTCAAAACCTTACTTATCATCAGTCCCACCTTTCCAAACGGTGCAAAAAGCATTGCGACTTTCAGCACTGAAACTGTCTCCTCGATATTCTCTGGAAATCTTATCATTATGTCGAAAATTTCTATATACGAAATTGTCTAAATAAATATCCTTATAAATACGTGTCCCTGGTTCTTTCCTCCCTTCCCAAATTGCGGCTTATCCAACGCCTCGTAGTCCATGATCCAATTCACAAAAACCAAACGCCGAGAGCGATTGCGGTGACAACATCTCTCCATAAACGCGTCTTCCAATCTACTGTCCTTATTTCGCATTCTTTCGTAATCCCCAAACCAAAAATGCTCCTCTTGCTTCATTGAAACCCCATCCATTTCGTCTCAACCAACCTCCCACAGCTGGACCTAATTTACTCCCTCCTTTACTCCGTTCTCCAACTCCTACAATAATCTCGAGACATTCAGTAGCTTTGATTTCTCCTCTTTCTTTGATGACTTCACATCTAGCCCACCAAGCATTCACTGCTTCTTCCACAATCCTAATGGCGTCTTTGACAGTTACACCATGTAGATCAATTTCATTTGCAGATGACTTTTGATTGACGAGACGGTTTGAAGCAAGTTGCGAGTAATGTCGATACTTCTCATCATAATCTCGACCTAGATTTGCATAGTATGCTGCTACACCTGATTGAAGTCTATCGGATTTTGATCTTCGATAGGATTGGGATGCGGAGACAAATGCTTCATTCCGTTTTTCCAGGTAATAGGATTTAAGTGAGGTCATATCTTCAAAGGATCCTTCTCCATCGTCAACGACAGTAGGTAAAGCTGGTTGCGGAGTAATATCCAGTGTAATTGTGCGACTACTTTTATTGCCAATGCTCCGTGGAAATGTGCGGTACGATTTATCGTGCTCCAGAATTCTAGCCAGATCGACTGAAACATCCAGATTATGTTTCGTTCCGACGACAATCTTCCTAAGTATATCCTCCTCCACATTTTTGAAGGTCATTTTAAGATTGCCAACAACGTCTAGATCGACCTTGGAATCGGGGATATCTTTTACCAGGGCGCGCAGGGTACGAGGTAACGAACTTGCATTCGTATGAAAAGCAGAACGAACACGCGCAGGAGACAGCGATAGACTCTGTGACAAAAATGTGATTTGAGACTCTAATGCATCCCATTTTGACCGAGCAGGCGAACTTCCACGAGACGATATTGGTGATTTTTGGGGCGAACTCGTTGGCGTCAAAGAAGGATAGGCGGCTAACTCCTTGACAGCGGCAATCTTTGGTCGTGATGACTTATCAGGCCTTTTCTGAGCCCAAATTGAATTCTCGTCATCCGAATCGTCTGAATAGTCTTCTACAATTGGCTCCTTTTTGATGGTGCTGGTGAATTCCGTGTTTAGTAGGGTTTCGAACGCACTTCCTACGTCACCTCTCGAGTCCTGGATTGCCTGCTTGATCTCTGCTTCAGACCGTCGCGAAAAAGACAGTCTTAGGAATGGAAAGGCGTCGGCCTCCGTAACTGTGTTGTCAAATTTGATATGGCCTTCTTCGCTCGCATTCGAGTGCGAAGAGCTCGCTAGCGACGCATAACTCATAGTCCTCGTTACCTCGTCTTCCATTACCGCTGCATTGGCCAGCGTATCCAGTATCTCCTTCGCTTCATCAAGGGAATTGCTTTCTGACGCTATTGAAGAGATAAGGGAACTATCAAGCCTGGATACATAGAGTTCCTGACAAATGAGCAAGATTGAAGGAACACGTAGCACCTGAAGCCGTTCTTCAAGATCGCTCACGGCAGTCTTTGGCGGGGACTTCTTCTTTGATCGTTTGGAGCCCATGGAATATTCAGATACAGTCTAGACTGACAGGAGGGGAGGCGGCTATAAGGCACTGGTAACATGAAAGATAAGGTAACGTTAAAGCGCGAAAGTGAGTTTAGAAAGGCGCAATGAGTGGGCAGTCCAAGGCTGAAAGTTTGTGATTAGCAGAGGCGGGAAAGAGGCACAAAGTCAGCTTGCACTCTGATTGGTGAGGCCTTAAAGCCGGAAATTACACCTCACATTTCTTCCCTGACCGTTTCTCAAAACTGCGTGCAGTGGAAATTTATTGCGCTAAGTGCGGTGGAGTGGGGTTTAATTGTGCAGTATCCCTTTCCTGCAAGTGTTGTAACTAATACATAGATGTCTTGCTAGCCGTCCCTGACCCCGAGACACTTCAGCACTGCATGCTTTACTTGCCTACCTCCAGGTCTCGAAACTCGTTTATTTTCAAACCGCCAGTTTCTATGTCCACACCTTGAACAGTATTGTGCCATTGGGACAACATGAAAGCATTTCTCACAAATTGGCATCGCAGAGACTTGTCAGCTCTGTAAAGTTAGTGTCATTTTTTCGCAAAAATTGGTACCTTTTCAAACGAGATTATCGCTTCGAGAATTGTGTGAGAGTCGGTGACGAGCGAATTGACGGTGCTGCAAGTGGTGCACACTCCATTCTTATGCCCTCTCGCCACGGCAGTTTCAATTTGTTTCAATTAAAATATTTCTGGTGATCTCTCCACTCTCCAGAACGTGATTGTCAGATACGTCATGGCAATTTCCTGCATTTATGCTGCTGTTATTATGCAGGAGTGTCGGAGGATTTGCAACTGTATCGGCTATTTCATTTCCGTGTCGTGATGTGGAATTATTTTCGATTTACATGTGCAAGCACCAACCTTATTTCTTTCCCGGTTCTGCCCCTTGAATAATTTCGCCTTAAGGACTCGAATGGGGATTCGGGGATTCCCTCTCGAAGTTTGCCACCGCCATGCAGCTGTTGTTCGATTCAAAGGCGAGTGTGCGACTGTATTTCGAGTGTAATCGATTTGCGCTATTAAGGTTCGCTGCAAGGAATGCGCTTTCAACTGCTCTACCCCTTTCCCATTCCACCAATCCAACATGCAAATGTGCAAATCGAACCACTTAATTAACGTCGATGACTGGACAGGTCAATCGGCAATTCGGCCTCGAGCAATGCCCTCACTAGGCCAAGAGATCGTCAGCCCTCTTCCAAGCCTTATTGGACGCGCTGCCGAGCAAGAGGTCCCTTTGGCGTTTTGACCGTTGAGAGTCCTGTCATCTGTACACAGCCATTGGCGAAACGCCTAGATCCTGGGGAATGCTGCCCAACCACGAATCGTTTCGCAGGGATCTTAAAATGGATGTTTTACAATGACCCTGCGGCGACATGCCAGCGCTGAGCATGGAATGCAAGCCACTGCCAATGACTATTTTGAAGCGGAGAATATATTATACCCAGGAGGTCCCCATCGCTATTCCTCAGATTTAACCTCCGATGTTGTTCAACGCCTTATTCGCTGTACTCGCGTTTACTTGCGGTTTGGTTGCACCTGCTTCGTGTGCTAACGTTGCTTAAGGGGTACTTGGATCCTCACCAAATGGAACTTATGCACCGCGTATAGTGCCTTGCCCGCAGTTCAATCTCACACGTCCTGCTTCATCTGGACTCTCTCAAAATGAAACGAATTGGCTCCAACTGCGCCGACCAAACGTCATAAACGCGCTCGAAACCTGGCTCCCACTCGCTATAGCCAATGTGCAAAACAGCACCTTCAACGTAACCGAATACATTGCTGCTCTGAGAGCAAACTCTTCGCTCGTTCCCATCGCTGGACTCGCTCTCAGTGGAGGAGGAGCTCGCGCCACACTCTCTGGTTTCGGGGCATGGCAAGCATTTGATAACCGATGGGAACCTTCCGTGCAAGCTGGGATTGGAGGAATTGCTCAAGCTCTAATCTACATTTCTGGTCTATCTGGAGGAGGAGTCCCTACAGGTGGTATTGCCATGTCAAATTATTCTACAACTCAGCAATTACTTAGCTACGGTAATGCGTTGTTCAACATCAGTGGCTCGGCAGCAGATAGTACTAATGAGACATTGGCCACAGACATTGTAGGAGCTTGGTTTGAAGACATCGGAGCAAAAGAGGCTGCAGGATTCAACATTTCGGTTTCCGATGTTTTCGCCTTTGTCCTTGGTTCGGAATTCTTATTCAACCAAAGTATTCCTGGACTTGATGTTCCACTCATGGCGAGAACATGGTCAGATGTTCAAGGTTACAGTGGATTTTCACAAGCTCTGTATCCTTTTCCCATTGTGATGGCAAATGAAGTTGTGCCACCTGGAATCCCGAATGTTACCGAGTTCTTCGGAGTCCTTCTGCCCCCGTACAACTCCTCTAATGATACTATTGTAAGCACCTTTATCGGAATTCATTGACCTGTTAGTATGAGATCAATCCCTTTGAATACGGTGCCTGGTCCGGAAGGGTTAGCGCCTTTGCTGCGACAGAATATGCTGGTTCACTCATTGTGGATGGGACTCCTGAATACTGTGTCCAAGGATTCGATAACGCTGGGTAATATTTCCTTTCCACGACTGCCTGACGGTCTAGATTTGTTGTTGCTTCTGCCGCCTCAGCCATCAATATGTGGGTCGTGGAAAACTATACCAACGGAGCCGGAGGACAATTTGCCAAGCGATCTCTTGACGAGCGTGACGGCGAACAACCTTTCCATAGAGATCGCAATGTCTTCAAGAGATGGCCTACATCTGAAGCTGTCACTGAACAAGAACGAGTTGCCAATGGAACAGCTCCCCTTACCTCCCTCGTCTACGTAATGGAAGAGGTCTTCAACTTGACTCTCGAAGAAGCATTATATGCAGTCTGGCCAAATCCATTCCTCAACTCTACTCCTGCCATGACAAATGTTCCAGATTTACTCCTTGTCGACGGGTCTGAAGTCCTGCAAGAAATTCCCATCTGGCCACTGATCCAACCTGCCCGTCGCCCTGATTTTATTATCGCAAACGATGCTGGTGGGACGGATCTCAGTAATGGATGGATGAATGGATCTAGTCTCATCGATACTGCAGCTTATGCCGCCGCAAATGGCATTCCATTTCCTAAAGTCCCCGATCAAGCTACTTTCATAAACTACAATTTCACAGTCTACCCTACATTCTTCGGCTGCAACGATTCAGTAGACGTTCCCTTGGTACTCTACGCAGCCGACGCCCCTTGGTCTGCATTCACAAACGAAACTTTCTTAAACAGCGCTTACGATACTTTTCAACTTGAAACAATCTTCAACAATACCTACAACTTGTATTCGTACGGTAACAACACCGTCGATCCAGAATGGAGTGGTTGTCTAGCTTGTGCATTCATATTACGATCTCTCCAACGTGGAAATATGAGTGTTCCTGAATTTTGCAATGGCTGTTGGCAACGACATTGCTGGAATGGAACATACAACTCTACCTTGCCAAATAACTTTTTCGAACCTACCCTCGTAATGAATTCCAGTTTGACATATGCCGAGTTCGCCAACAGTCCGGCAGGAATTGGAGATGCTACGACAACTAATACCAATTCCACAGGATCAGGAACATCATCTGGCGCAAGTGGGACTTCAGGAAGCCCAAGTGCATCGGGCAGTGGATCTGCTAAAAGTGACGGTACCAGATTAGGAGTTCATTTTAGTCTTGTTATTGCTATGGTTGCGGCGGTTGCGATTCTCGGTCACTGAAAATCTATGTACACGTATATTTGCTATATGACAGAATTCTTGTATAAAATCTTTAGAGGTTAGGGAAAATAACAAGAAAGTTTCAATCCGGTTAAGTGTTTGAAAGGTTGCAATAAAGGATACGATTCCTGAATTGTACATTAAACAATAATTATACAAACACATTTAGACAATGAAGCAGATAAATAGATGTCAATCTCAAACGCAGTCAACCACGACCCTTGATTCCTAGCTTTCCTTTGGCCTCGCGGGACGCTCCAGATACCTCAACTCGCTCAAGCGGACGATACTCCGGCTTCCACATTTGTTCCTCAATCCAAGATCTCAGATCCTCTGTCTTCTCCGGGATGTCTTTCACGCGATTCAATCCTTCCTTTACACATTCCTGAATAACCTTCAAAGCGACATTCATGCTTGTGGCTCTCACATCACTGATATCTGGTAACAAGGCTTTCTCTGGATTCTGCAGTGCTGGAGATAGTTCTGCGACACCTTGAGCTCCAGCCACTATCATACGATCAGACAACCTCTCGGCACGCGACAGAACGCAACCCAATCCGATTCCTGGGTAAACAAGACAGTTATTGCACTCGGCAATATCATAACTTTGGCCATTATATTCCACTGGTGGAAAAGGGCTTCCTGTAGCAATAAGCGCCTTTCCTTTAGTCCAGTCGATGAGATCTTTTGGCTTCGCTTCATGAAGTCGTGTAGGATTTGATAAAGGAAACACGATCGGACGGTCGACGTGAGATGCCATTTCTTGGATGATCTCTTTTGTGAAGGAACCAGGACGAGTTGAACAGCCTATGAGCACCGTTGGTTTAACCGCTTTGACCACAGCTAACAAGTCGATGTTCTGTCCTGAGTCGGGGAATTCGTCATCATCTCTGGCATAGGGTTTTTGAGCAAAAGTAAGCTTATCGCCCTGACGTTTCAAGCAAAGACCGAGCTTGTCAACCAACCTACTGTAAGCTTCATTGCATCCAGAATGCGGTACCAGATTTGCTTCGTAGCCTCTTCTTTCGATTTACCCTCCAAGGCAATCATATCTCTCAATTGGTCCGCAATACCTATGTCAACTCCAAGAAAGCAAGAGTGTACCGGTTCCCGCTGTTCCTGCACCGAAGATAACAACGCGGATATCTGAGATCTTTCCTTTCGTTACCCAGACTGCCGATTTAACAGCAGCTTGGGAAACGCAGCCCGTTCCTTGAACGTCATCTGATCGATCAGTTGGGTTTCAGCAACATCTCACCATTGAAACAGGCGATCTGAGGTCGATATTTCTCCAACAATCTCCTTGCGTTGGGTAAACCGAAATCCTCAAAGTGGAGCATAGCCTTAGGATATAATTCCTTGACACACTCTACAAAATTGTCAACGAAATCGTCATACTCCTTTCCGCGAGCCCTCTTTCGTCTCAGTCCCAGATAGAGATCACTTTTCAGAAGTTCTTCATTCTTTCCTCAGTTCAACCGCAGGAGGATATACATTTGTTCCTACATCGAGAACGACTGGGAGCGTCCGATTCGGGTGAATCCCTGCACAGAGCGTCATTAGGACGCTATCATTAGCGTAAGTCAGAAGACGGACAACAGCTTAGCCGTAGAAATTCCAACACCTTGACCACCCTGATCGCCAATACCCAAAATTTCTTCGCCATCTGTGACAACGATATAGTCGACGTCTTCAGGATTTCCCCAGCCGACTAGCCGTGCTTTTGTCTGACTTTGGTCTCTGATATTCAAAAAACAAGCCTGGCACATCAGAAAAGCTTCATACAGGAAACACTTCTGGACGACGAAACAATTCGGAATATGCTTGAATGGCATCGCCTTCAGTAGGTGTATATATAATTGGCATCATTTCCTAAGATCAGCAAGGCAATCAAAGTGAAGACTTTCAAATGATCGTTCAGAAGGCGGTAGAACAGAACCTTGTATTAGATGGACGAAAGAAGAAAACCTGGTTTTGATCATCCAATGACAAGAGAAACGCATTCTTCAGAATGTTGGTAGGATAGCTTTCATATTGTCGATACGCCCTGTGATGAGTAGTGAAACGGGATTGATGCCCACCTGACGAGCTGTTGCTCTATCGAATTGACAGCGCTGGGCAAGAGACCATGAAGGTTGAAGTCCCGACGCTCGTCATCAGTGAATGCAGTTCCTTCTCTTAGCATTTGTTGGGGAGATCCGACCTTTGTTAAATTGAGGGTTTGTCAAAAGAGCTTTTCCCTGAAATTAGTGCTACCTAGAATCTGGTTACCTCAAGGGCACACTTCAGGGGACCGCTTTGCTTCAAAGCCATGTTGCCAATAAACCGGTGTTGTATCCTGTTTGAGCTAGAACGAATCTGGTCTTCAATTGGAGTGACGGCATTAGGGAAGCGCCCAGGCACAAGTGTTGGGTGGTGCGGGCGATGGGGGTGACATGATTTGCGTAGTTTCCGTCATGCGATCGCCCTTGGGAATGGCGACCCTTAGATCAGCAATATCAATTGCAGATTCGCTAAAACTCCCCCAGAGGTACTACATGCTCCTATTCAACTCAATATCAAAAGGCGTCCATGGACTTGTCGAATCTTAATCTTCATCCCATTTCAATGAGTCATATCTGTCGAAGGTCCCATCTCAACTTCTATCAATGCCCCTTGCAGCTCCTCTACCTTCGCGACCATCTGAAGATCAGCGGAGTTCAAACTAACTCCGACCAAACCCAAACCCTGGAACTGTGTATAAAATGACCCGCAAAAATTTTCTTTTCCCCCATCAGCGATGGGTTGACGATCTCGAATTTGCCTCTTGCCTTTTACCAGCGGCAACCGGGTCTTCGGCTTCAAAATCGCTTATTAGAATTTTTATCTTTTCCTTCGGGATTCTTTTTTTTCGTTATACTTATCGTCGTGACGATGGGGAGAATGAAAAAGCCTTGAAAAGTATGTAGCGAAATGTCGATGCATGGCGCGGAGTTCAGAACAAACATAAAACTGTACAAGTTGTCCGTACGTCGCCAATATTAACGATTCGACAAAAGAGGGGATACTGACAGGATTACATTCTCATACGTAGTGGTGTAAAAAGTACTCCGTCGAAAGGTTATCATTTGGCACTCCGACCATAGAGGATATTCCTTAGTGTCAAGAGCAGTAAACCGTTCCCCTGATGCTGGATTGTGTCTTAAACAACAAAGATGTTCTCTATTTAGGAGGACAAGAATCAATGATATTGACGCAACGTATAGTTAAGCCCAAACAAGATATTACAGGATCACAACCATGAAACCCCGCCCGTAGAAGAAACCACCCCTTATCTAGCTATACAGCACAAAGAATATTTTTGTCCATGCGAATTGATTTCTATGATTCAACTTTCAGTGCCTTCGAAGCAGCCTTGGCCGCACCGTTTGAGTCCACACCTGGATTTTCATTTCCTCTGCCACGTCTAGACAACAATGTAGCTCCCTCCAAATTCAACTGAAATCCTCCTGTTTTTTTAACCGGTGCGTTACGATTACTGGTAGGCTGTTTATGCCGATAACGTTGTTGTTGATGCTCTTTCGAAATTGCTGCTTTTTGCATATCTCGTTCCACCGTAGACAGTTGATCTTCTCCAACATGACTCCAAACTGATAGTTTCTTCTTTTCAGGAGGGGATATGTCGACTGATGATGATGATTCAGAGGTTTCTTCAGCTACCGCCTCGAGGTTTTCTTCTTCATCTTCGTCTAAAGCATTCAATCCACCAAAACCACGGCCCTTGCCACGACGTGCTTTCTCTTCCTCCAAACGATGAACTGCATAAGAGACATCGAAGACTTCGCGAAGAGATACGTTCCCTGGACTTCTAAACTCCGCTGCTCTTGCGCCGGGTGTGAGCGGTGTTGTACCAGCTTGCATCGCCGCTCGGACATTTGCTGGAATAGTAATTGCAACGGAAGTCTGTTCCACACCATCCATGGGTTCGATGAACTCTTTCTTGTTAAGATTGAGGGTTGTTGGAGGAGCGTCAAATGCTGGAGTGGTCTCTTCGCCAGTTTCTCTAATCCAAGGATGATGCAGAAACTCATCGATGGTATATCTTCTAACAGGATCCACAGTCAACAAATGGGAAATCAAATCCTTTGCAGACTTCGAAATGCTATCCCACCATGGCGAGAGAAAAGTATACTGACCCTTGGCCACCTTCTCAGTGAGAGTCTGAATACTCTCATCATAGAACGGAGGAAAGCCACAGAGAAGTGTATACAAAACACATCCCAAAGCCCACATATCAACAGATTTCGAATATCTTTCGTCCTTGACGATTTCTGGAGCTGTATAACCGACTGTACCACATGGAGTCATCGTTTGCGAATCCCAGACGATTTTGGAGAGACCGAAATCGGCAATCTTGATTTTGCCAATTCCACCAGCACCGATGCCAGGAATGAATTCGCCTTCATCTTCTTTGTCTTCGTCTTCGGGGGCTCTGGGTTTCGGATTTCGACTTGGGATAAATGGAATAGGTTCGAAAAGTAGATTTTCAGGTTTTATATCACTATGATTAGATATGTTGAGGGACAAGGGTACCGATGAACAACGCCTTTTTCTTCATGAAGGTATCGTATTCCTTTTGCGACTTGAACTATTACGTGTCGAGATAATTCTTCCGAAAAGTAGGTTAACCGAACAATCTGATGAAACAATTCTCCGCCAGAACATAATTCTAGAACAAGAAAATAGTAGTCTCTTGATTCTTGGAATTCGAGTAACTGGATTATATTTGGATGATTTAGTTGTCGCATAATCGATACTTCTTTGAGGATGTTGCCGCGCTACAAATATATCAGCAATCTGTTTGAACCAAAAACCGCAAAAGAAACACGTATGATCATGAGATTCAACACCAGAGCGACGAGCTTTGATAAGAAGACAGATACAGGGGAAAGAACTCCTACCTCGATGCCTCTAGGAGGCTTCTTCATATTGCCCAGATGGTTCTACAAAACACATATAACTATCCATTCATAAAGAAACAGATAACGGTTCGTTGCGAAAGAAACAGAAGCAGAACCATAATATACAAAAACGGAAGGTGATCCTCCCGAGGCGAACAGGAGCTCGCATTCCGTTGGAGAATCTCATGATTTACGAAGAAAGGGGAAATTTTTATTTGGGGGGAAGATGGCTACCTGTGAAGCATTCAGTTCGTGTTTTCGAACAACTTTAATGGCGACCAGGTCACCATTCTCCTTGTTTTGCGCCTTATACACAGTAGAGAATGCACCGCTACACAGGATTAGCCAGGAAGGCATAAAGGTCGGTGATCATACTCTCCCATCTTATCAAGAAGTCGAAATCGTTCTAGCCCGGGGTAACGAGGTAGTCTATGTCGCTGTTCTCGTTCCTCCGCAACTATTCTCGTAGCAGCCTCATTATACTCTACGTCATGTTTTTGATGAGCATGAGACGCTTGTTGCGGTTGGTACTGTCCTTGATATGCAGGTATTGCGGCTACTGATGTGACGGCGGTGACCGCAGGCGCCGAGACGCTGGGCGGTAACATGGGTCCTTGTGCTGAACCGGTCTCTGGTGAGCGGTCTCTTGCCTGTTTTCCATGTCGGATTAAATTTTTCAGATTCTGCGCAGAATTGTCAGCAAACTGTCTCCGAGGCGTGGTTGCACTACCTGAATCATATCGGCTATGTTCGTGTAACTTTATCTCTGGGGCTGATTCTTAAAGTTGTCCTGCTGATTCGAAATGCAAATGAGAGAAGATCGTATGACGGTCGAGAATAATAAAAGGTTACGTGTCGGACTAACGAAGAATGCAAAGCCTAGGGATGAAGCTCAAAGACAAGAGCGGAGGAAAATGACGATGTCAGAAGGACTTAAAATATTTTGGCTTGGTGGTGGGAGGAGGCTAGCGAGGCAGCGTCTTGTGGGCGTGCAGTTAATTGTCTCTCTTCTTGTGGGACATTCCCCAGCGCCTCGCTACCACACAGACCGACACACGGAAATTGATGACGATCACTTTACTCACCAAAGACGTACCAGTTTCTCGGCCCACTCATAAACGCCGCGCACTATCAATGAGATCTTCTATGAGCATTAAAATTCATTGCTCCAACAACTCTATTTTCCCACATATCGACTGGTCTGGGCCCAGGCAAACTCTGATAATCTTATTCGCCGGTCGGTCAGGAGATGCAGCGGAACCTGCAACTATCCTGCAGATGGCGGAATTCAATCTCATTTAAGTACAAATAACCGTCTGTCCCGCAACCTCCAGATTCTCACCCAGGATCGTTAAAAGTCTTCCAGGACCCTTTAGCAGCTAATAACCTTTCAAATCAAGGCAGAGAATTCCAAGGGTTTCAAGTAATGTCTGCCGATCATCACCAACGAACATGACGTTGTGGGTTAATTGATAAATGACGTTTGTGGGTTAATTGGCTTGCTCAACGCGAGCCGTCAATGTGACGTCATCTTAGCAGTAGCAGCGGCGCGATGCTAAAGCTTTGTAACCCACGCTGTCTAACTTTGTTAGGACTAACACGGGCCTCGTGCCACTTCAATCTCCTGATGTGAACGGCCTAAGTCTTGCCTAATCCCTTGGTGGGGAACTTGTCAGAATGGTGTTTTCCCGCGATCGGGCTTGAAAACGTGGACAGCTTATGGCTAAGAGGAACACCGCGCCACCAATCCATCTCACGACGAGCCGAAGCAATCTGCAAGTATTGAGGCTTGGACGGCTCGTTGACGATATTTTTATCTCTTTCTGACCCTCCTGAGACTCGATTCGGCGGGAGCCGCAATGTAAGATAAGAGAATGGGACCGTGACAGCCCACCCGTATGAATTGATAACGATAGCCCCCAAATTGTCACGAGAGTTGTAAGATTAAGGGCAGATGGAAATCCTAAAGCTGAGCAAAGAGCGATAGCCTAGATCGCTTTTATATAATCGGGGTGCGAGTTGCGGGACGGGTGAGATCTCATCAATTTCTCCCTTGAGAAATTAAAGAATTCGAACCCGGTTCTATCTGATCATGTAATTTCAAGCAGCAATTGTATATGTCCCTAGATCCACGTGCACCGGATGCATTCTCATAGCTCAAGTCCTTCCGCTGTTGAACAATTGAATTGAGGGATATTCCATGCATTACTTTTCTTGCATCCCATGCAACAAATTGACTCGAGATGGGATGCCGCAATTTCAATTTCGCGTCGTACAATAATCCCGGAACTTAACCCCCTAAACCCGTGATAACCCAGGAAATTAAGCTCAAGGCTTTTAGAAAGCGTGTGTTCCAAGTTAACACGGTTCAACAAGGCAAACTTATCGACTTGATCCAACTTGAACCCTAGTCACTTTATCGCCATCATCATTCTCTACCTCTTTCTCGGCCTTGCACTCCGCTTGCCTAACCTGATCCTTGCACTACATACGCTTCCTCCATCCACTTTCCACCCTGGCCTCAAGCAAGACCGAGATCAGAATCGTGCAAACGATGTCGACAATCTACAAATGGTGTTGTGGGTGGTGCCGTAAACGCCCCTTCTAATTTGACGTGTCTTTCAGGGGACTGATTGAATGGGTAGATGATACGGATGATGAACTTTATGAACAATTAATGGATGACAATGAAAGTAACGCTATCTCGGATTTACTAGTGTATCTTGAAAACGTACCTCCCGTTTCACCCTTCCCGTCATGTCGTCATTTGCTTGTTTGTCTGGACGTAGAGGGTGGTCGCTGTGGAACGATCGCTAACGTGTTTATTAGCAAGCGAATCGGGAGTTCTTTGATAGCGATGTTCTGAGATCCTTGAGTACATTGGTATATTCGAATAGAATCCAGTTACAGCGGACTGCTGCATTGGCTTTTGCTGAAATTACCGAGAAAGGTAGTAAGATTCAGTTCGTTTGTTGATTGTAGATGTGCGGATCGTGGATAGGGAGACGATTGAGCCGTTATTATTCCTGTTACAGAGCAACGATGAAGAAGTACAACGCGCCAGTTCTGCAGCGCTAGGTAACCTTGCAGTAAATGGTCATACAATCTGAAAGACTATATCTGATGATAGCTACCAACAAAGTTACTATTGTGAAGTTAGGCGGATTGGAGCCTTTAATACGGTTAATGATGAGTCCGAATGTGGAAGTACAGTGTAATGCTGTGGGTTGTATAACTAATCTTGCTACTCACGGTATCTCAATTCTCTGAGATGTTTCCTGATATTAGATGAGAATAAGAACAAAATCGCGAGATCAAGTGCCTTAGGACCATTAACAAGACTAGCACGCTCAAAAGACATTCGAGTACAACGAAATGCTACAGGAGCCCTCCTAAACATGACCCATTCTGGTACTGTTTCTAAAAAGATCACGTAATTAACGTCAGATGAAAACCGAGCACTCCTCGTCCAAGCAGGTGCAGTTCCGGTGCTGGTACAACTTCTCCTTTCACCAGATCAAGATATCCAATACTATTGCACAACAGCCATATCCAATATTGCCGTCGACCCGTACAACAGAGAACGACTAGCTCAAACCGAGCGTGGTCTCGTACCAAGTCTCGTCAAACTCATGGCTGGAGAATCAGAATTAGTAGCTGGCCAAGCAGCATTAGCATCTCGCAATCTCGCTAGTGATCGTATCTCCCCTCTTTCTATTAACCTTCTAACGGAATAGCCAATTATCAACTCGAGATAGTGAGAAATGGTGGTCTTATACCTCTTGCCAAACTCATCACTTCGAATAAATTACCTTTAATCGTGTCGGCTGTGGCTTGTATACGGAATATCTCAATTCATCCGCTTAATGAATCTCCTATTATCGATACTGGCTTTTTACCGCATTTGGTCAAACTTTTAGATCGATCTGAAGATGAAGTCCTTTCTCACACTGTCATTACCATGCGAAATGTGAGTCAATCTTATTGCGTCTCACTCATGTTTAGTTGGCTGCTTCGTCGGATCGAAATAAACGAGCTCTAATTTCTGTTCAAGCGGTTCAGAAGTGCATCAAAGTCCTTGAACGCAAGAAGAGGGCGTATTCTGTGGAAAGTGAGATTACCGCATTCTTTGCAGTGTTGGCAATGAGCGATGAATTAAAGCGAGTGTTACTGGGAATGGGATTATGTGAGGTTCTCGTACCGTTGACATCGTCAGATAATGTCGAAGTACAAGGAAACAGTGCTGCCGCACTATCAAATCTGAGTTCTATGGGTACAATGCCTGTTAAATCAATACTTATGGATAGCGGGAGATTATTCACATTTCGTCAGGACATGGGAAAAACCAGTAGACGGGATACGAGGATTTCTATTGAGATTTCTAGCGAGCAAAGACGAGATCGATCAACATATTGCGGTATGGACACTGTCTCAACTTTTAGAATCGCAAGGTATCATCTCACCAAATCAACTTGAAACTAATTAAATAGATCGCCCAATTCAAACCCTGATTCGGCAAACTCCTCAATTCCAAGACTTGCTCCGTAATATCCTTCGAGCAGCAAGTCAATCTGCAGAAGAAGCAATTGAAGATACAGACTTTGAAGACGAAACCGATGAAACAACGGCGGAAGAAGGCAACGAAGTAATCAATCTAGCTCGAAGTGCATTATCTTCACTGAAAAAGCTACCGGCATTGGAAGAAATGGAGGGCCACGAAAGCACAAAAACAGCAGTTGAAGAGCAGGGAAAGGAGTAATTGAGCCGGTAATTTGATGAGTATTTGCTGAAATGGCTTTACTGAGAGCGTTCCTGGACATGGCATTTGTGGCACAAGGATGGAGTTTGATTATACCATACTGGTTGTTTGCGCATAATGATCATAGTTGCATTTTTCCTGATCTTAATGGACTTTACACATCTTCTCATCTTTTCTCATCGGGGACCAACCGGGCTTCCGTTGAGCCTAAAAAGATTTTGGGGCGGAAAGTGTATCCGCGTCGTACGAACAAAAGCCGCTGGAG
>Ga0335073_10004951_pt1 | contig 18681 bp, 19 predicted proteins | sample Lox_Sample_22_FD_207093 | JGI IMG/M metagenome (GOLD analysis project Ga0335073, IMG submission 207093) | Soil microbial communities from Loxahatchee National Wildlife Refuge, Florida, United States - Lox_Sample_2.2 | ecosystem: Environmental > Terrestrial > Soil > Wetlands | place: USA... | reverse complement strand
GGGCAGCGCGGGGGACCGGACAGTTCAGAGCGAGAACGCTCTCAGAGACCGTCGAGTGCCTTTTGGAAACGGCCGGCGTGCGACTTTTCGGCCTTGGCGAGGGTTTCGAACCATTCGGCGATCTCGTCGAACCCTTCCTGGCGCGCGGCGCGGGCCATGCCAGGATACATGTCCGTATACTCGTGGGTTTCGCCGGCGATCGCCGCCTTCAGATTGTCGTCGGTCGGGCCGATCGGCTTGCCCGTGGCGGGATCGCCGACCTCTTCGAGATATTCGAGATGGCCGTGGGCATGGCCCGTCTCGCCCTCGGCGGTCGAGCGGAACACGGCGGCAACATCGTTAAAGCCTTCGACATCGGCCTTTTGCGCGAAATAGAGATAGCGGCGATTGGCCTGGCTTTCGCCGGCGAACGCATCCTTCAGATTCTGTTCGGTTTTTGAGCCTTTGAGAGACGGCATGGTCCTCTCCAGATGGACAGCAAGATTTCCCGGCCACTATGGACCGGCCATGCCACCGTGTCAATACAGATTAGATTTATTCTAATCTAGCGGCGGCCGGATCATCGGCAACGCGGATGATCACGTCGACTCGCCGCACAGAGGTCCCTTCGGGCGGGGCGGGCAAGCTGGTCACGCCGATATCCTCGCCCGGGATGTCTAAGAGCCGACCCGTATCTTCGAAATAGAAATGGTGGTGGTCGCTTACGTTCGTGTCGAAATAGGAACGGCCCGAGCTGACCACAACCTCGCGCAAAAGGCCGGCCTCGATGAATTGGTGCAATGTATTGTAGATCGTCGCAAGCGACACCGGTACCGAAGCAGCCAAGGCCTCACCATGGAGCTGCTCTGCGGTCACGTGACGATCGCCCCGCTCGAACAACAGCTTGGCCAAGGCCAGCCGCTGCCGGGTCGGCCGAAGCTTGGCCGTCCGCAGCAGTTCAAGAGCGTTGGTGAAAGGACGAGCCACGATTATGCCGGCAAAATGAATGAAAGAACGGAGGCGGAGTGTAGCCCAGACAGAGAGGCCGGCCAAGGTCGATCGGCTGGACCGGCGAAGAACATTCAACCGCCGGTTTTCAAGCGATCGATCAGCTCCCGGACCGTCGGGATGAAACCGTTGGCATAGAACGGATCCCGCGCGAAGCGGAACGCGTTGTGGCCCGCGAACATGAGCTGGTTCTCGACATCGTCGGAATGCCGGATCGCCTGTAGCGTCTTCTGGATGCAGAAGCTGCGCGGGTCGGCTTTCTTGCCGGTCGTCGCGGTCTCGGTCTGCGCCCAGTTCGAGAACTGGCACGCCGACAGGCATCCCATGCAGCCGATCTGGTCCGCGCGGATCTGATACGCCCTTTCGGGGGTCACGAAAATGAGAGTGGAATCCGGCGTGCGCAGCGCCTCGGTGAAGCCCTGGCTCACCCAAATGAGCGCCCGCTCGCGATCGTGTGGCGTGAGATAGACGACACGGCGACGCGCGCCCACCTCGAGCGGCGCGAGGTGATCGCCCACCGGCTCGATCGAGTAGGCCACTTGCCGATCCGAGCGCTGTTGCAGCTCGTTGAGGAACGTATTGCGGACCGCCGAGGAATAGAATCCCGTCGGGCTGAACCGGTTGAGGTGCACATCGCCCTCGCGCAGGGTCAGAAGCTTGCGCTTCCAGGCGTCGGAGATCGGGCTTTCCTTGGTAAGGAGCGGGCGCGTCCCGAACTGAAAAGCCATGGGACCTAGGTCGGGATTGTCGAGCCAGTCCTCCCACTCGGAAAGGCACCATACCCCGCCCGCCATGATGATCGGGGTCGCGCCCAACCCGAACTCGCGCATGCTCAGGCGCAATTCGTGGACACGCGGGAAAGGCGGCTCCGGCCGTTCCGGATCGTCGCTGTTGGTGATTCCGTTATGACCGCCGGCGAGCCAAGGGTCCTCATAGACGACACCGCCCAGCCAGTCGCGGAAGCGGTGATAAGCGCGCTTCCACAAGGCGCGGAACGCGCGCGCCGACGACACGATGGGGTAATAGTGAACGCCGTACCGTTCGCAGATCTCGGCGATCCGGTAAGGCATACCGGCGCCGCAGGTGACGCCGTTGATGAGCTCGCGCGCGCCCTCCAGCACGCCGTGCAGGATGCGCTCGGCCGCAGCCATCTCCCAGAGCACGTTCATGTGGATGCGGCCCTGACCGCCCGAACGCTCCCACGCGACGCGTGCCTGCTGAATGCCGCCTTCGATCGCGTACCGGATCAGCTCCTCATGCCGCTCACGCCGGGTTCGACCGCGATAGGTCTGTGGGATCGGCCGGTCGTGCTCGTCATAGCTGTCGGCATTGACGCCCGAGAACGTCGCGATGCCGCCGGATGCGGCCCACGCGCCCGAGCTTTCACCGTTCGATATGGAAATGCCCTTGCCGCCCTCAACGAGCGGAAGCACTTCTCGTCCTGATACCACCAGCGCGTTGAGCGGCCTCACTTTTCGTTGCTCCCCCAAAGGCCGTGAGAAACCGACCTCTCGGAATTGTGGCCGACGGCGGAGACTAACACATCCGGGCAATCGGTAAAGACCGCCGCCACACCCCATGCAAAGAGCGTCTGCGCCCGCTCCGGCTCGTTCACCGTGTAGGCCCGCAAGGGCAGAACCGCCGCGGCGACTGCGACCTCGGCCGGATCGAGCCCGCGCTCGCCGATATGGAGCGCGCTGCAACGAAGCCGCTCGGCGCGGTCCCGCCAATCGGGGACCATCGACTTGAGGATGAGGGCGCGAGGCAGCGACGGCGCCATCTCGGCGGCCACGACGAGAGCATCCTCGTCGAAGCTCGAGAGGATGTGGCGGTCCGGCGCGGCATTCGGCGCCAAGGCGCCAAGCGCGGCCCGCATGGTCCGTGGTCCGTCGCCCGGTGCGGCCTTGACCTCGATGACGGCGCCAAGGCCAAGCTCGGCGACAACCGCCAGCGCCGCCTCCAAGCGCGGCACCGCCTCGCCGCGGAACGCGCGCCCGAACCACCGGCCAGCGTCAAGCCGCGCTATCTCGGCCATCGTCCGGTCCGTTGCGATGCCATATCCATCGGTGGTGCGTTCGAGCCTCGTGTCATGCAGAAGAACGGGACAACCCTCACGAGTCGCCTGCACATCGAACTCGACCCAGTCGGCGCCCGCCGCTGCTGCGACACGCAGCGCAGCGAGCGTGTTCTCAGGCGCGAGTGCCGCCGCGCCGCGATGCCCGATGATCCGCGGCGGCGGGAACGGCGCCACGACGATCCGTGCTGGCTCTGAAATGGCCCCGCCTCAGGTCGCGGCCTTCACGTCCTCGCGGCGAGAGCGGCGCTCCTCTTCGAGCTTGTGCGAGATGTCCTCGCCGGTCGCCTGATCGACCTGCTTGATGCTGAGCTTCACTTTGCCGCGATCATCGAACCCAAGCACCTTGACCTTCACCTGGTCGCCGAGCTTGACGACATCGGTCACCTTGGCAACCCGGTGCGGCGCCAGTTCGCTGATATGGACGAGCCCGTCGCGCGAACCGAGGAAGTTCACGAAGGCGCCGAAATCAACGGTCTTGACCACTTTGCCATTGTAGATGAGGCCGACTTCCGGCTCGGCGACGATGCCGCGGATCCAATCGATCGCCGCGCGCGAGGCGTCGGCGTCGACCGCCGCGACCTTCACCGTGCCATCGTCCTCGATGTCGATCTTGGCTCCCGTGACCTCGCAGATCTCGCGGATGACCTTGCCCCCCGACCCGATGACCTCGCGGATCTTGTCCTTGGGGATGGTCAAGGTGGTGATGCGCGGGGCGTTCTGGCTCACCGCCTCGCGTGCCGCCGAGATCGCCTTCCCCATCTCGCCCAGGATGTGCATGCGGCCATCCTTCGCCTGGGCCAGCGCGATACGCATGATCTCTTGCGTGATCGACGTGATCTTGATGTCCATCTGCAGCGCGGTGACGCCCTGCTCGGTGCCAGCCACCTTGAAGTCCATGTCCCCCAGATGATCCTCGTCGCCGAGGATGTCCGAGAGCACGGCAAAGCCCGTGTCTTCCTTGATGAGGCCCATCGCGATGCCGGCGACCGGCCGCGCCATCGGCACGCCCGCATCCATCAGCGACAAGGATGCGCCGCACACCGTCGCCATGGATGACGAACCATTGGACTCGGTGATCTCGGATACGACACGGATCGTGTAGGGAAACGATTCCTTGACCGGCAGCAGGGGCCGTATGGCGCGCCAGGCGAGCTTGCCGTGACCGATCTCGCGCCGTCCCGGCGTGCCCATACGTCCGGTCTCGCCGGTCGAATAAGGCGGGAAATTATAGTGCAGCATGAAATGCGAGCGGTATTCGCCCTCGAGCGCGTCGATGATCTGCTCGTCCTGGCCGGTGCCGAGCGTCGCGACGACCATGGCCTGGGTCTCGCCGCGCGTGAAGAGCGCGGAGCCGTGCGCACGCGGCAAGATACCCACCTCGACATTGATCGCCCGGATCGTCTTGGTGTCGCGGCCATCGATCCGCGGTTTGCCTTCGAGAATGGCGCCGCGCACGATCTCCTTCTCGAGCTCCTTGAAGACCTTGCCGGCAATCGTCCGCTGCGGCTCGTCGGGATAAAGCTTCCCGATCTCGCCTTTGATCTCCTCGAGCTTGTTGGAGCGCACCTGCTTCCCCTGTTCGGCATAGGCGGCGCGTAGCGAGTCGACGACGGTCGCACGGAGCTTCGCCTCCACTTCCCCGGCTTCGTGCTCGGTCGACGGCAGCTGCCACGGTTCCTTGGCCGCGGCCTCAGCGAGGTCGATGATCAGGTCGATGATCGGCTGGAACGACGCGTGGCCGAACATGACCGCGCCCAGCATCACGGTCTCGGACAGTTCCTTCGCCTCGGACTCGACCATGAGCACGCCCTCGCGGGTGCCCGCGACGACAAGGTCGAGGTCGGATTTCGGCAAATCATCGACCTTGGGATTGAGCACATATTGGCCGCCGATATATCCCACGCGGCAGCCGCCAATGGGCCCCAGAAACGGAATACCCGACAGCGTCAAGGCCGCCGATGCGCCGACGAGCGCAACGATATCGCTGTCATTTTCAAGATCGTGCGACAGCACGGTGCAGATCACTTGGGTCTCGTTGCGGAAGCCCGGGGCGAACAGCGGCCGGATCGGCCGGTCGATCAGGCGCGAGACCAGCGTCTCCTTCTCGGACGGACGGCCTTCCCGCTTGAAGAAGCCGCCGGGAATCTTTCCCGCGGCAAAGGTCTTCTCCTGGTAATTCACGGTCAGCGGAAAGAAATCCTGCCCCGGCTTGGCCTGCTTCATTGCGACCGCGGTGCAGAGCACCGTCGTTTCACCATAAGTCGCGAGCACGGCGCCATCGGCTTGGCGCGCCACACGGCCGGTTTCGAGCGTGAGGCGGCGGCCGCCCCACATCAGCTCCTTGCGGATTACGTCGAACATCTCTCTTCTCTCTCTTCTCTCTCTTTGAAAGGCAAAGCGCGCGGCGCGCGGTCGAAGCCGGCCGCTGCTCCCGCGCGCAGGATTTTGGCAATAGTGAACTGGGCGCGTTCGTCCGCGCGCCCCGGGTTCTGCTCCGCGTTCAGCGGCGGAGCCCCAGCCGCCCGATCAGCTCGTCATAGCGGGCGGAATTCGTTCGCTTCAGGTAATCGAGCAGGCTGCGCCGCTGTCCCACCATGACCAGCAAGCCGCGGCGCGAATGGAAATCCTTTTTGTGCGTCCCGAGGTGATCGGTCAGATTGCGTATCCGTTCCGACAGGATGGCGACCTGGACCTCGGGCGAGCCGGTGTCGCCCGCGGCCCGGGCATATTCGGTAATCAGTTCTTGCTTCCGCACGGCGGTTATCGACATCGGGAGACTCCTTAGAGGTTCATGACGCGCACCGGCCGAAGTCCGCCCGACTCGATCTCGACGAGTGCCACGAGCTTTCCATCGCTCATCGCACAGAGCGTCGCACCGTCGCCGATTTGATCGATGCGCGTCCGATCGGACGGACGCAACGGCGTTACGGTTTGTCCGCAACGCAAGGCGTGGGCTTCGGCCTCCGTCAAGGCAAACGCCGGGATGTCGTCCAGCGCCGTCTCGACCGGAAGCAGGTGCTCCGATTGGACGGCACTATGCCCCAGAGCAACAAGATTATCCAGGGAAATCGCCTGTTCCAGGCTGAACCGCCCGACCGCATGGCGACGCAATTCGCACACATGGCCGTAGGTGCCTAGCAAGGCGCCGAGGTCGCGGGCCAAGGCGCGGACATAAGTCCCCCGGCCCACCACCGCGGCAAAGGCCGCGTGGTCGTCGTCTGGCATCGCCAAGAGCCGCAAGCTGTCGATTTCCACCGGGCGCGGTTCGTGAACAACCTCGATCCCGTCACGGGCCAGGTCATAGGCGCGTTCGCCGCCGACCTTGAGCGCGGAATAAGTCGGCGGGCGTTGCATTTGCGGCCCGGTGAGGCGGGCCAGAGCCGTTTCGATCGCATCGCGCGTGGGACGAACCAGGCTCGTCGCCGTGACCGTGCCCTCGGCATCATCGGTGTCGCGCGCCTCGCCCCATCGCACGGTGAAGTGATAGACCTTGCGGCCTTCGATCGCCCAGGCGACCGTCTTCGTGGCCTCGCCCAGCGCGATCGGCAGGATGCCGGTCGCGAGCGGATCGAGCGTCCCGCCATGTCCGGCCTTGGCGGCACCGGTGGCGCGCCGCACCGCGGCCACGGCCTGGGCCGAGGTGATACCCCGCGGCTTGTCGAGCACGATCCAGCCATGCACCGGGCGGCCGCGCCTAGCACGCGTCATCGCCGTCCCCATCATCGGCCCCGGGGGCAAGGTCGCGTTCTACCTCGGGCCGGCGCAGCGCCGCGCTGATGCTGTGCGCGTGGTCGAACGCGGTGTCCAGCTCGAACGCAAGATCGGGAACCAGCCGCAACGTGACGGACCGGCCGATCGCTCGGCGCAGAAACGGTGCCGAGCGCCGCAGCGCCACCATCACTTCGGCCTGGCGAGCGCCGCCCAGCGGCATGACATAGGCGGTCGCGCGCCGAAGATCGGGCGAGACGCGCACTTCCGTCACCGTCACCGTGGCACCCGCAAGGTCGGGGTCATGCAGCTCGCCGCGCTCGAACACGCGCGCCAGCGCGTGGCGCAGCTCCTCGCCGACGCGCAATGGCCGTTGCCCCGTCTTTGGTCTCGCCGTTCTCGCCATTCCAACCGGGCGCCTCTCAGAGCGCGCGCGCGACTTCCTCGACTTCGAAACACTCGATCGTGTCGCCGACCTGGATGGCCTGGTAGTTCTCGAACGCCATGCCGCATTCGAAGCTCTCGCGCACTTCGCGGACCTCGTCCTTGAAGCGCTTCAAGGTCTTGAGGGCGCCCTCGTGGATCACGACGTTGTCGCGCAGGAGGCGCACCTTGGCGCCGCGCCGCACCACGCCGTCGGTGACCATGCAACCGGCGACCTTGCCGACCTTGGTGATGTTGAAGACCTCGCGGATCGCGGCATTGCCCAGGAACCGCTCGCGCCGCATCGGCGACAAGAGCCCGCTCAAGGCCGCCTTCATGTCGTCGATCACGTCGTAGATGATCGAGTAGTAGCGGATCTCCACGCTGTCGCGGCGCGCGAGATCGCGCGCCTGCGGATTGGCGCGGACATTGAAGCCGACAATGACGGCGTTCGACGCCTTGGCCAGAATCACGTCGCTTTCATTGATGCCGCCCACGGCGCCGTGCAGGACCCGCAAGGTCACCTCGGACGTCGACAGCTTCTCGAGCGATCCGGTGATCGCTTCGAGCGAGCCCTGCACGTCCGACTTCACCAGGACGACAAGCTCTTTGGCGTTGCCGGCGGCAATCTGCGAGAACATCTGCTCGAGCGTGCCGCGGCCGCCGACCGCCGCTTGCTGATCGCGCCGCCGGCGCTGACGGTAATCCGCGATGTCGCGCGCACGGCCTTCGTTCTCGGCGACCACGAAATCATCGCCCGCGAGCGGGGTGCCGTTGAGCCCCAGCACCTCCACCGGCGCCGACGGGCCGGCATCCTTGATGGAATCGCCCCGGTCGCTGGCAAGAGCGCGCACGCGGCCCCATTCGCTGCCGGCGACGAAGATATCGCCGACCTTGAGCGTGCCGCGCTTGATCAGCACCGTGGCGACCGGGCCGCGCCCGCGCTCGAGCTTCGACTCGATCACGACGCCGTCGGCAAGCCGGTCCGGATTGGCCCTCAGGTCGAGGATTTCCGCCTGCAGCAGGATCGCTTCCTCGAGCTTGTCGAGGCCGAGCTTCTTGGTGGCGGAAACCTCGATGTCCAGCACCTCGCCGCCCATTTCTTCGACGACGATCTCGTGCTGGAGCAACTCCTGGCGCACGCGGTCGGGCTTGGCGTCGGGGCGGTCGATCTTGTTGATGGCGACGATGATCGGGGCGCCTGCCTCCTTGGCATGGCGGATCGCCTCGATGGTCTGCTCCTTGACGCCGTCATCGGCCGCCACCACCAGCACGACGATGTCGGTGACGTGGGCGCCCCGCGCGCGCATCGCGGTGAAGGCCTGATGGCCCGGCGTGTCGATGAAGGTGATGCGCTGTCCGCTTTTCAAGGTGACCTGATAGGCGCCGATATGCTGCGTGATCCCGCCGGCCTCGCCGCCCGCCACGTCGGTCTGGCGGAGCGCGTCGAGGAGCGAGGTCTTGCCGTGGTCGACATGGCCCATGACCGTGACGACCGGCGGGCGCGCGGTCATCGCCTCGGGCGAATCGGTCTCGCCGCCGAGGCCGATTTCGACATCGGCCTCGGAGACGCGGCGAATCCGGTGGCCGAACTCGCTCACCAGAAGCTCGGCGGTGTCGGCATCGATGTTCTGGTTGATGGTCGCCATCACGCCCATGCGGATGAGCGCCTTCATCACGTCGGAGCCGCGCTCGGCCATGCGGTTGGCAAGCTCTTGCACGGTGATGTGCTCGGGCACCACCACGTCGCGGACGATCTTGCCTTGGTCCTGGAGCTGCATGAGGGCGCGCTGCTTTTCGCGCTCGCGGTGGCGCCGCACCGAGGCCAGGCTGCGCTGGCGCTCGTCCTCGTCGGAGTTCAGGACCTTGGTGATGGTGAGCTTGCCGGTGCGCCGGCGCGGCTCGTCGCGGCGCGGGACCGCCGGCGCCTTCTTGACCTCGGCGCGCAGGCCGCGCTTGGCGATGGCTTCCTCTTCGGTCTCCTCTTCCGGCGCCTTGACCTTGCCAGCCGCGGTCAGCGCCGCGACCTTGGCGGCCGCGGCCTTCCCTGCCCGTTCGGCGACCTCGCGGCGCGAATCCTCATCCGCCTTCTCGGCCTTGCGGCGCGCATCGTCTTCGACGCGGCGCGCCTCTTCGTCCTGCTTGCGGCGGGCCTCTTCCTCGGATTTGCGAAGGGCCTCGACCTCGGCTTGGCGCTGACGTTGTTCTTCGGCCTGGCGCTCCGCCTGCTCGCGCTCGTGCTCTTCGTCGAGCGCCGCCTGGCGCTTGGCCTCCTCGTCGGCGCGAATCGCGCCCTTCAAGGCCCGCGCGCGATGAGCCCGCTCCTCGGCGGTGAGGCCGTGCGGGAGCACCACCGCCCGGCGCACGGTCGGCGTCGCGGCGGGCGCAGCCGCCGGCGGCGCCGCTTCCTTGGCGGTTGCCGGCTCGGGGGTCTCGACCGCGCCTGGCGGCAGCGCGCGCTTGCGGCGCACCTCGACCTGCACGGTCTTGGAGCGGCCATGCGGGAAGCTCTGACGGACCTGACCGGTCTCGATCGGCTTGCGCAGCTCGAGCCGCCCGCCGGGACGGACGAGGCTGAGGGGCCGCTTGCTCTCTTGTTCCGTGTTATCGGTCATTGCGATCCGGTACCGTCGCTCGAATTCAGGACAATTGATAACCCGCGGGGCGGAGCGCGGAACCCTGCAAGCCGCGCGGCCTCCGCCTGAAACGACTGGGCCAACCGGCCGGGCAGCAGCGCCGCGTGGACGACATGCTCGCGTCCCAGCGCCGCGCTCAGCTCGGCCGCGCTCAGCCGGTCGATAACGGGCAGCCCGGGCGCCAGCGACTGGAGCTTGCCGCGGCTGTCGGCCCCGCCATCGGCCGCCTCGACCAGCACGGCCGCGCCACCTTTCTCAACCAGGGCGCGAACCTTGACGTACCCTGCCACCACCTGGCCGGCCTTGCGCGCGAGGCCCAAAAGCCCGCAGCACCGCGCCGCCAGCAGGGGCTCGATACGGTCCGCCAAGTCCGCGCCAACGGTCACGCCCTTGCGCGCCGCCCGCGCGAAAAGACGCCGTGCCACCGCCCCTGCCACTATATCGTGTCGCGCCGTCAACCACAAACCCCGGCCGGGCAGATTTCCCGCGACATCGGGCACAATCGTGCCCTCGGGATCCGCGACAAAGCGGATCAGCCGGGCCTGAGGCAGCACCTCGCCGGTCGCGATGCAGCGCCGGCCGGCCGCGTCATGGGAGAGACCCGGGCTCGGCATCCCGTCACTCGGCCTGCGGCGCCGTGCCGGCGGGCTCGTCGGCGAACCAGTGGGCGCGCGCCGCCATGATGATGGCGTTGGCGTCCTTTTCCTCGAGCTTGCCCGATCCCGCGATCTCCATGAGCTCGTCGGCGGCGAGGTCGCCGAGATCGTCAAGCGACTTCACTCCCTTCTCGCCAAGCGACACGAGCAGCGAGGGCGTGATGCCGGCAATCGTCGCGACCTCGTCCGAAACGCCGAGCTCCTGGCGGCGCGCTTCGAGCCGCTCGTTCAGCTCCTTCAGGAACGAGCGCGCACGCTGCTGCAACTCGCCCGCGATATCCTCGTCGAAGCCCTCGATGCCGGCGAGCTCGCCGGTCGGCACGAACGCCACTTCTTCGACCGAAGTGAAGCCCTCCGTCACCAGGAGATGGGCGATCACGTCGTCGACATCAAGCGCCTCGATGAACATGCGCGAGCGCGTGCGGAACTCTTCCTGGCGACGCTCGCTCTCTTCGGCCTCGGTGAGGATGTCGATGTCCCAGCCGGTGAGCTGCGAGGCGAGGCGCACATTCTGGCCACGCCGGCCGATCGCCAGCGAGAGCTGATCGTCGGGCACCACCACTTCGATGCGGCGCTGCTCTTCGTCCATCACCACCTTCGCCACCTCGGCGGGCGCCAGCGCGTTCACGACGAAGGTCGCCGGATCGGCCGACCAGGGGATGATGTCGATCTTCTCGCCTTGCAGCTCGGCCACGACGGCCTGGACGCGCGAGCCGCGCATGCCGACGCAGGCGCCGACCGGATCGATGCCGCTGTCATTCGAGATCACGGCGATCTTGGCGCGCGAGCCCGGATCGCGCGCGACGGCGCGGATCTCGATGATGCCGTCATAGATCTCCGGCACTTCCTGCGCAAAGAGCTTCGCCATGAATTGGGGATGCGTGCGCGACAGGAAGATCTGCGGCCCGCGCACTTCCTGACGCACGTCGTAGATATAGGCGCGGACGCGCTCGCCCTGGCGGAAGCTTTCGCGCGGCAGCAGCTCGTCGCGGCGCAGGATCGCTTCGGCGCGGCCCAGATCGACGATCACGTTGCCGAATTCCGAGCGCTTCACGAGGCCGTTCACGATCTCGCTGACGCGGTTCTTGAATTCGTTGTACTGACGCTGCCGCTCGGCGTCGCGCACGCGCTGGACGATGACCTGTTTGGCGGTCTGCGCGGCGATGCGGCCGAAATCGATGGGCGGCAGCGGATCGGTGAGGAAGTCGCCGACCTCGGCCTCGGGATTGAGGCGGCGCGCCTCGCCCAAGGGGATCTGCGTCGCTTCGTTCTCGACCGGGTCCGCGACCTCGCGAAACCGCATCAGGCGGATCTCGCCGCTCTTGCGGTCGATCTCGGCGCGGATATCGTATTCCTGGCCGTATTTCGAGCGCCCGGCCTTTTGCACCGCCTGCTCCATCGCCTGCAGCACTTCGTCGCGATCGATGCCCTTGTCGCGGGCGACCGTCTCGGCGATCTGCAGCAGTTCCTGGTTCGGGAGGCTTGTCATCGTTGGCATGGTCGTACCGTCAGGTGCGATTGCGGGGATTGGTGGCGGATAAAAGCGCGTCCGTCAGCACGAGGCGGGCGCGCGCGATGTCGCGGAACGGCAGCTCCACCGTCTCGCCGTCGAGCTCGAGCTTCACGGCTTCATGCTCGAAACCGAGGATGCGGCCGCGGAAGCGCCGGCGTCCCTCGCGCAGTCCGTTCAATTCGAGCTTCGCCTCGAAGCCGGCAAAGCGCGCATAGTCCTCGGGGCGCACGAGCGGCCGGTCGATCCCCGGCGAGCTCACCTCGAGAAGGTATGCCGATGCGATCGGATCGGCGACATCGAGAAGCGCCGAGATGGAGCGCGAAAGCTGGGCGCAATCCTCGACGGTCATGGCGGCGTCGTCCGCACGCTCGGCCATCACCTGCAAGGTCGCGCGCTTACCGCCGGTGAATGCGACCCGCACAAGCCGATAGCCCATCGCCGCGAGCGACGGCTCGATCAAGGTCTCGATCGACTTGGTGTCGGATGCGTGTGGTACGGGTCGCTCCTAACAAAAAGGTGGGCCCTTCGGCCCACCCCTTGGTTGATGCCCGACGATCCGCCGAGCGTATGGGTTTTGCCGGAATATAGCCCGTCATCCCATGCGTGCAAGCCCCCATCCCATGACAAACTCAGGTCACTTGCCGGGTCACCGGCTCGTCAGGGATTCTCTTCGAGCACGTCCTTTGCGAGGGAGGCCGCGTTCATCGCGTTGGGCCAGCCGGCATAGAAGGCCATATGGGTGATGATCTCGATGATCTCGTCCTTGGTGACGCCGTTGGCGAGCGCGCGTTGAAGATGGCCGCGGAGCTGATCGGTGCGGTAGAGCGCGACGAGCGCCGCGACCGTGATGAGGCTGCGGTCGCGCTTCGACAGGCCGGGCCGTTCCCAGACATCGCCGAACACCACTTTCTCCGTGAGGTCGATGAGCTTTGGTGCGACGGTGCGGACGCGGTCGCGGGCTGCGGTCGATGGTTGCTTCGCCACGAAATCCTCCTTCAGGCTTTTGGTCGCGCTGGCGCACAGTTTAGGGCACGCCGGCGGCGGCATCCATTTTTCGGAAGGTTGCTTTTCGACAATACGGGGCTAGGCCGGAAGGCGGAAAAGCCTATCTTGGCGTGACAACTGAGGATGGAGAGGCACGATGAGCGGCGAGCCGGCCCATGCCCATGCGAGCGACATCGCCTTCACGCCGTCGGTGAAGGCGTGGCAGACGCGCAAAGGGTCGCGGCGCGCCTACGAACGGATGGAGAAAAGCGGCTCGTGGGACACCAGCATCACCCCTGACCTCGCCGAGTTCATTGCGGCGCAGACCAGCGTCTTCCTCGCCACCGTCAGCGAGGAAGGACAGCCCTATATACAGCATCGCGGCGGGTCGCCGGGATTCCTCCACGTGCTCGACGACAAGACCATCGCGTTCGCCGATTTCGTTGGCAATCGGCAATTCATCACGGCCGGCAATCTTGCGCGCAGTCCCAAGGCGTTTCTGTTCCTCATGGATTACCGGCGGCAGCGGCGGGTCAAGATCTGGGGCGAAGCCCGCATCGTCGAAGGCGACGACGCGCTGCTCGCGCGCCTCATGCCCAAGGGCTACGAGGCGCGGCCGCAGCATGTCGTGATCTTCACCGTCAGCGCCTTTGATCGGAACTGCTCGCAGCATATTCCGTTGCGCTTCGAGGCGGCGGAGGTGCAAGAGGCGCTTGCCGCGCGCGACCGCCGCATCGAAGAGCTCGAAGCCGAGATCGCGCGCCTCAAAGCCTAACAGACTCCTCGCGCGCGCGCCGCTCGAAGCGAAGAAAGATCGGCTTGCGCCCGGCGCTGAGCGCCTTCTGCTCATACCGCGTGGGCGGCCAGTCGGGCGGGCGTTCGCGCCAGTCGCGCGGTCCCGCGGCGCACCAGCGGAACGCCGGATGGGCGAGCCCGTGATCGAGCATCGCACGCGCGTAATCCATGTCGTCGGTCGCGAGCCGCAACTCGGCGCCGTCCTCCATCGCCCGCGCCAAGAGGTCGAGCAGCGCCGGCGCCACCAGGCGGCGCTTCTTGTGGCGTTCCTTGGGCCAAGGGTCCGGAAACAGCACGAAGACACGGGCCACGCACCGCTCGGCGAGCGCCGCCACGAGGAGCCGCGCATCATCGAGGAAGAGCCGGACATTGGCGATCGACAGGCGCTCCATTTCGGCGAGAAGCTTGGCGACGCCATTCACATAGACTTCCGAGCCGATCATGCCGATCCCGGGGTGAGCGATCGCTTGCGCCGCGAGATGCTCGCCGCCGCCGAAGCCGAGCTCGAGCCAGACCCGCTCGACCGGTGCCGGGAACAAGCTCCGCGGATCAAGCGCACCCGACGCCGGCAACGAGAAGGACAAGGCCGGCAGGCGCGTGTCGACGAGATGACGCTGGCCCGGGCGCAGCGCCTTGCCCCGGCGCCGGCCGTAAAGCATCGGCCGCGCGGCCCGAAGTGGCGGGATCACGCGGCAGCGACGGACGAGGACCGGGCGACGAAAGAGATGAACATGTCAACCTTCCCCTCGACCGGATCACAGCACCGGTTGAAGGTCCCATCAAGCGGCGAACGCCTGCCCCCCCGGGTCACTTCGAGCCAGGGAAATAGGCATCGGCGATGGCGCGCGCGAGATCGAACAGGCGGCGCCGCACCGCGGAATCCGTGATGCGCTGATAGACGCGCACGAGCTCGATCGATTCGCGTTTGAGCTCGGGCGCGTCGTAGGCGGCGGCGGGCGCTTCGGCAAATCCCGGGGGCTGATCCGCGGCGGCGAGATCGCCGAGACTGAAGCCTTCGAAGAAGAATTCCACCGGCACGTCGAGCACGCAGCTCACCTGATAAAGGCGGCTCGCGCCCATGCGGTTTGTGCCGCGCTCGTATTTCTGGACCTGCTGAAACGTGAGGCCGATGGCGTCGCCGAGCTTCTCCTGGCTCATGCCGATCATGGTGCGCCGCAAACGCACGCGCGACCCGACATGGACGTCAACCGGATGCGGGCCATTACTTCGGGAACGGACCGATGATCGGCCGCCGCGCGGAGGACTCATCACGATTGGGATCGCGTTCCTGTGCGCCTCATGCACGCAATGGTATGCGATTTATGGCCGGCGTGGCTAGGCGGATTATGACACCGCAGGGGCAAATTCGCTCCTTATTTGGGAGGACTCCCCCGAACGGGGAATGTTTAGGCCTCAACACACCAACCAAGTGACTCACGATTCCACGCGCCCCCGGCGGGGCCATCGCCGCACCGTGCAGTAGGCCGCAAGCAACAGTACCAGCGCGGCAAATCCCCAATCGCCGAACCGCGCATAAAGCGTCGGCGGCAGCTTTGTGGGCAGGCTGGCATCGAGAACGCCGACGGCATCGAGATCGAGGTGGTTCGTGACCCGGCCATACGAATCGACGACGCCGGAAATGCCGTTGTTGCCGTCGCGCACGAGCGGCAGCCCCTCTTCGACCGCGCGCGTCCGCGCGATCGCGAAATGCTGGAACGGGCCGGAGGAAAATCCATACCAGGCGTCATTTGTTATGTTCAGCAACCAGTCCGGCCGGTCGTCGGGATCGACGACGGCGCCCGGAAAGATCGCCTCGTAGCAGATCAGCACGCCGACCGGGGGTATTCCCGGAAGCGTGATCGTGCGCGGGCCGGGGCCGGCCGAGAAATCGACATTGCCCGGCGTGATCTTGTCGATCGGCAGGATGTCGCGGAACGGCACGTACTCGCCGAACGGCACCAGATGCGCCTTGTCATAGGAGGCGAGGACGCGGGCGTCGCTGCCGATCACCTCGAGGCTGTTCCACACATGCTGCGGCTGAAGCGGGGGCGGATCGGTGCGCGCGGTGCCGGTGAACAGCATCTGTCCCGGCGTGAGCACGGCGGCGATCGCGCGCCGCACCGCCTCGTCGCGATCGATGAAGGGCGGCGCGCCCGCCTCGGGCCACACGATGATCTTTGGCTTGGGCGTCGCCGGCAGCTTCGAGAGCGCGAGAAGCCGGCGGAAATTGGCCACATCGGCCGCCGGATCGTTGACGAGCGTCTGGGGGATCGAGGGCTGCACCAGCCGCACGGTCACATTCGGCACGACGCTGTGGTCGTCGCCGGCAAGCCGCACCACGCCGCCCGCGCCAAGAAGCACGACGAGCGCCACCGCCGTGAGCGGCGCCCATTGCCGCCCGCCCGGCAGATCGCCAATCCGCGCCGGCAGCGCCGCGATAAGAACCGTGAGTAGGCTCAGCCCATAGATGCCCACAACGGAGGTCGTTTGCAGCATCGCGAGCCCGCCCGGGAAACCGCCCGCCCAGGCATAGCCGATGAGATTCCACGGAAACCCCGTGAGGACATGGCCGCGCAGCCATTCGGCAAGGCTCCACATGATCACGAGGACGACGATGCGCGGCGTCCCGCCGATGACGAGACGCTGACAGAATTCGTGGCTCACATAAAGCGCGAGCCCGGTGAAGATCGCGAGTCCGGCCGGCACGCCCAGCACGCAGAACGGCACGAGCCAGCCGAACGCGGCCGCATCGACGAGAAGCGCCGCCGCGATCCAGTAGAGCCCGGCGACGAAGAACCCGAACCCGAAGCACCATCCGAGCGCAAAGGCGGCGCGGCGATCGGCGCTGCCGTCCTCGAGCCAGACCAGCCCGGAAAACGACACGATCAGCACCGGCGCCAAATCGAACGGCGGCAGCGCGAGCGCGGCAAGGGCACCGAGCACGACGGCGCTGACATTCCGGCGCCATCCCTCGAGCGCGGCGACGCCGAGCGCCATGCGCTGCAACGGCGACAGCGGCCCGGCCGTGCGGAATCCGAGGGCGGGATTGAGCGGCCGCTCACTCATGGGCCGCCACGTCCGCTGGAAGACCTCGCACGCGCAGCCGCTTCACGCGGCGCGGATCGGCGTCGAGCACGTCGAAATCGATGCCGGCGGGATGGTGGATCGCCTCGCCGCGCGCCGGCACCCGCCCCGCGAGCGCGAAGACGAGCCCGCCCAGCGTGTCGACCTCGTCATGGCCCGGCAGCATCAGCGGCTGCGCGGCGCGCGCTTCGAGCGTCTCGATCGGCGTGCGCGCATCGGCAATGACCGAGCCGTCGCCGCGCTCGATCAATTTTGGCGGGTCGGCTTCGTCGTGCTCGTCCTCGATCTCGCCGACGATCTCCTCGATCACGTCCTCGATCGTCACGAGCCCATCGACGCCGCCGAACTCGTCGACCACGAGCGCCATGTGCGTATGCGAACGCCGCATCTGCAGAAGCAGATCGAGAACCGGCATCGATGGCGCGATGAACAAGATCTTGCGCACGAGATCGGCAAGCGGGACCGAGCGGCCGTCGACCGCATAAGGCAGCAGATCCTTGAAGTGCACGAAGCCGGCCACGTCGTCGAGCGTGTCGCGGAACACGGGCACGCGCGAATGGCCATGCAACACCATCTGGCGCGCGGCTTCGGCAAACGGCGTGTCGAGCGGCATCGCGATGATGTCGACCCGCGGCACCATCACGTCCGCCGCCGACAGCTCGTGCAGCTTGAGGATGTTGACGAGAAGACGCCGCTCGTGCGGATCGATCGGCGTCCCTTCCTCGTGCTCCTCGATCAGCTCCTCGAGCTCTTCGCGCAAGCCGTGCTCGCCGTCGCGCGCGCCGCGCAGATGGCGCAGCCAATTGAGAAGCGACTGGAACGCGCCTTCGCTGTCGGCGCCGTGCGGTCTTGCGCTTTCCGCCGGTTCAGACATCGGCACCTGCCCGCGCGCCATAAGGATCGGGCACGCCAAGCTCGGCCAGGATGCGCCGTTCGAGCGTCTCCATGCGGCGCGCCTCGGAGGCGGCCTCGTGATCGTAGCCCACGAGATGCAGGACGCCATGGGTCACGAGATGCGCCAGATGGTCGGCAAGCGGCTTCATCTGCTCGAGCGATTCGCGCCGCACCGTCTCGTAAGCGAGAACCACATCGCCGAGGAGCAGCGGCCTCTCCGCGCGCGGGCGTTCGCCGGTCGCGAAGGAGAGGACGTTGGTCGGGCGGTCCTGCCCGCGCCATTGCCGGTTCAGCCCGCGCACCATGGGGTCATCGCCCAGCACCAGCGACAGCTCGACCCCGCCCGCGGGCACGCGCCCGCGATAAACCCGCTTCAGCGCCGCACGCGCCGCCGCTTCGGCCACCGCCTTCGCCCCGGGCAGCGCCGCGCGCCAGCGCCGGCTAGCGAGCGTGATCGCGACCGTGATCTCGGACATCGCGCTAATCGTCCTCTTTCTTGCGGCGCTGCGCGGCAAGACGCCGGTCGCGGCGGTCATAGGCCTGGACGATATGAGCGACCAGAGGATGGCGAACCACGTCCGCGTCGGTGAACTCGACGACCGCCATGCCCTCCATCCCGGTGAGAGTCTCGAGCGCGTCCGAAAGGCCCGAGCGCGTGCCGCTCGGCAGGTCGATCTGCGTCAGGTCGCCGGTCACGGCCATGCGCGCATTCTCGCCGAGCCGGGTGAGAAACATCTTCATCTGCACCGGCGTCGTGTTCTGCGCCTCGTCCAGGATGACAAAGGCGTTGGCAAGCGTGCGGCCGCGCATGAACGCCAACGGCGCGATCTCGATCTCGCCGTTCTCGATGCGTCGCACCACCTGCTCGGCCGGCAGCATGTCGTTGAGCGCGTCATAGAGCGGGCGCAGATAGGGGTCGACCTT